>WBZP01003562.1_pt1 | contig 16765 bp, 17 predicted proteins | sample 5204301 | NCBI WGS metagenome assembly WBZP01 (sample SAMN12412401, study PRJNA552823) | activated sludge metagenome | isolation source: activated sludge from nitrification reactor of wastewater treatment plant... | place: USA: Pennsylvania | collected 2017
AAGGCCAAGATTCCAGCGCGGTTGTTCCTCGCCGGGGTATTGCCGTCCGACACTGCGCAGCACTACGCCACCGGTGTGACGCCGACACAGGCCGCCGAGCAGCGCTTCGGCACGGCGTTCCTTGTCGCCGCCCAGAGCCTGACTCAGCCACTCCGGCGAATGGGCGGTCCGGTCGGTGAAGGTCGGTTCGGAGCCAACCCAGATGGTCAGGCCCATCGCGGCGATCTGCGCGTCGTGATGGCGTACGGCTGCTGCGAAGCGGTCTTTCGTAGTCATGTTCTTGTACTGCCATAAGGACAGGCGACGATGTTACCGCAGTCGGTAGCGCTCTGCCGTGCTCCAGGCCTCCAGAGTTTGGACAGAGGTGGCGCGATCGTGGCAGGCGTCTGTCGGGCTTGCCTGGTTTCGACCAACGCGGGCAGGCTGGCAGTGGGCGATCACCAGGCCAGCCCCAAAATGGTGTCGGGAATTTTTACAGGGAACTTTTTGACGAAGTGCTAACCCACTTGATAATTTGCATGAACTTTAAGTGGCCCGCGTCTTGCTTGAGGTGAGTAAGAGGCAACGCGTGTTCTTGCTACCGCGTCACCTTGAGAGAGCACTGTCCTGCGATCTGGAGATAGGAGTCCGAGATGATGAAGAAACTGTTGAGTGGTTGCTCTCTGGCGATGGCAGTCATGCTGTCAGCCCCTGCGGCCCAGGCCGTTCCTGTTGACCTGGAACTTATTCTGGCGACGGACACCTCTGGCAGTGTCGACGGCACTGACTTCGCCCTGCGCCGTAGTGGCGTCGAGGCAGCCTTTCGCAGTGCCGCGGTCATCTCCGCGATCGACGTCGACAACATCTACAAGGTGCCGCTCTGGTACGCCGAGCAGGGCGTCGACCACTTCATCTGCGAGCACTTCGGAATCGAGGACGCCCCGGCCGCCGACCTGACCGCCTGGCGCGAGCTGATGGACCGCGCAGGCAGCGCCGAGCAGACCGTCAGGATCGCGCTCGTCGGCAAGTACGTCGAGCTCGAGGACGCCTACAAGTCGGTCACCGAAGCGCTCGCGCACGCCGGAATGCACCATCGCTGCCGGGTCGAGGTCGACTGGGTCGACTCCGAGTCGCTTAAGGACGATCGCAGCGCCGTCGAGCGGATCGCGAACGCGGACGGCATCCTCGTCCCGGGTGGCTTCGGCGGGCGCGGGGTCGAGGGCAAGATCCGCGCCGTCGCGGTCGCCCGCGAGCACGAGGTTCCCTTCCTCGGCATCTGCCTCGGGATGCAGATCGCCGTCTGCGAGTACGCGCGCAACATGGCCGACATGCCGGGCGCCAACTCGACCGAGTTCGACCCCGAGACGGAGTGGCCGGTCATCGACCTGCTGCCCGAGCAGAAGGAGGTCGCCGACCTCGGCGGCACGATGCGGCTCGGCGCCGACCCGGTCAAGGTCCACGAGGGCACTCGGGCCCGGGCGATCTACGGCGAGGGCGTCGTCTACGAGCGCCATCGCCACCGCTACGAGGTCTCGATCAGCCTGCGCAAGCGGCTCGAGTCGGCCGGGCTCGTCGTCTCCGGCACTTCGCCGGACGAGCGGCTCGTCGAGATGGTCGAGCTCAAGGATCACCCGTTCTTCGTCGCCTCCCAGTACCACCCGGAGTTCAAGTCACGCCCAGAGCGCCCGGCGCCGCTGTTCGGCGCATTCGTCGGCGCCGCGCTCGCCCGCGCAATCGACGCCGGCGCTGAGCACCACGGCGACCGGGAGACGGCCGAGAGCCACTGAGGAATGGCGGCGCAGGTCGACGACCGGCTCCGCGACCGGCTGGACGAGCTCTTCCGCGAGCTCTGCGCGATCGCATCGCCATCTGGTAGCGAGCACGCGGTGCGCGAGCGCGTTGCCGAGCTGAGCCGCGCGGCCGGCTTCGGCGATCAGCGCACCGATCCCAAAGGCAATCTTTGGGCCCGGCGGACGCCGGCGCCGCACGCCCGGGGCCGGACCGTGCTCTGCGCGCACATGGACACCGTCGGCCACGACCTGCCGATCGTCCCGGTGCTCGTCGACGATGGCTGGGAGAACGAGAACGACGCGATTCTCGGCGCCGACAACAAGGCCGCGGTCGCCGTGATGCTCGCGTGCATCGAGCGCCTCGATGAGCAGGGCGACCCTGGTCTCGACGGTGTAGAGCTGCTCTTCACCGTCGAAGAGGAGGAGGCGCTCGCCGGCGCCGCCGCGATCGACCCGGCCGGACTCGAAGGTGCCGTCGTCTACGTGTTCGACCACGCAACACCGATCGGTGAGCTGATCGTCGCTTCGCCGACCTACTACCGGCTCGACGCGAGCTTCCGCGGCCAAGCTGCGCACGCCGGCATCTGCCCCGAGCGCGGGCGCCCGGCGATCCGGGCCGCGGCGCGTGCGGTCAGCGCGATGCCGCACGGCCGGCTCGACGACGAGACGACCGCGAACGCCGGCCAGATCCACGGCGGCACCGGTACGACCACGAACATCGTCGCCGACCGCTGCGACGTTGCGATCGAGGCCCGCTCTCTCGACCGGGCCAAGGTCGAGGCGCTCGTCGCCGAGATCTGCGACTGCCTCCACGACGCCGCGGCCGCCGAGGAGTGCGACCTCGAGCTCCGCGTCGAGCAGCGCTTCACCGGCTACCGCCACGACCCCGGATCACCGGCGGTGACCCGGGCCGTCCGCGCACTCGAGCGGGCCGGCCATCCGCCGCGGCTCGTAGCGAGCGGTGGCGCGTCGGACGCGAACGCGTTCCTCGCGCTCGGAATCGAGTCGGTCTGCCTCGCCAACGGCACGGAGGCGGCGCACGAGCCGACCGAACGTGTCTCCCGGACCGCGCTCGCCGAGATGGCCCGAGTCACGTTCTTCCTGCTCGCAGGCGACTGACCGGCTGCGAACGCGATTGCAGGACGAGGACCGGCCGCGATCCCGGCGAAACCGCCACAGATGACAGAGGCGCGATCCCCCGCCGCGACGGAGCCGTTCGACCGGCTCGTCGCCGACTTCCTCGATCACCTTCAGTTCGAGCGCGGCCTCGCACGCAACACGCTCGACGCGTACCGCAACGACATGAACCAGTTCGGCACGTACGCGGCCGAACGCGGACTCGAGCCGCCGACCGCCTCCTTCGAGGACCTGCGCTCGTTCGTCGACACGATGATCGCCGCCGGCGCGAGCCCGGCGACGGTCCAGCGGCGAACCGCCTGCCTCCGGACCTTCTACCGGCATCTGCGGCTCGAGGAGATCATCGACCACGATCCGACAGCCGACCTGCGCGCCCCGAAGCTGCCGCAAAAGCTTCCGCAGGTGCTGAGCCGGGGCGAGGTCGAGCGGCTGATCGCGTCGGTCTCCGGCGACGGGCCCGCCGATCTGAGGGACCGCGCGATGCTGGAGATCCTCTACTCCTCGGGCCTGCGCGCGTCCGAGCTCGCCGACCTCAACATCGGTGACGTCGACCTCGAAGCCGGGTTCGTGCGAGTCACCGGCAAGGGGGGCAAGCAGCGGATCGTGCCGGTCGGCGGCGCTGCGCTGAAGGCCGTCTTCCGCTACCTCGGCAACGGCCGTCCGTCGCTGGCTCGCAACGGACAGTGCCGGTCGCTGTTCATCACGCAGCGCGGGACCAAGGTCACGCGGCAGGTGGTCTACAAGACGGTCACCCGCTGCGCCGCTCAGGCCGGTCTCGAAGGGCGTGCGACGACGCACACGCTGCGGCACACGTTCGCCACGCACATGCTTGCGGGCGGCTGCGACCTGCGGATGGTGCAGGAGATGCTCGGCCACGTTGACGTCTCGACGACGCAGATCTACACGCACCTCTCGGCGGAACGCTTGCGCGACGTGTTCTACGAAGCCCACCCGAGAGCCGCGTAACCTGCTCCGGCGGTGCCGGAACTCCCTGAGGTCGAGACGATCAGGCGCGCGCTCGAGCCGGTGGTCGCCGCTGCGACGATCGAGGAACTCGAGATCAGCGACCCGCGCTGGTGCGAGCCGGCAGCGCCGGCCGAGCTCTCCGAGGCGTTGACCGGGGAGACGGTGGCGTCGCTAGGCCGTCGCGGCAAGTACCTGATCCTCTCGACCGGCTCCGAGCGGCATCTGCTGATGCATCTTCGGATGACCGGCACGCTGCTCGTCGAGCCCGGTCCGGACGTTCGCTACAGCCGGGTCCGGTTCCGGTTCTCGGGGCGCGACGTGCACTTCTGCGACCCGCGGCGGTTCGGCACCGGGATGCTCGCGCTCGGGGATGCCGAGCGCGACCGCTACCTGGACGCGCGGCTCGGCATCGAGCCGCTGGCCGACGGGCTCCTGACCGGTCCGGTGCTGCGCGAGCTCGCACGCGGGCGCCGGGCGCCGGTCAAGGCGTTCCTGCTCGACCAGCGCCACGTCGCCGGGGTCGGCAACATCTACGCCGACGAAGCGCTGTTCGCCGCCGGGATCCACCCGCGACGGCCGGCCGGAGCGCTGCGGCCGGTGCAATACGACCGCCTCGCGGTGACGGTCCGCGAGGCGCTCGAGCGGGGGCTCGCCGCCGGCGGCGCCACGATCGACGACTTCCGCCACCCCGACGGCGTCAGCGGCTCCTTCCAGCACGACTTCCGCGTTCATCTGCGCGAGGGAGAACCGTGCGAGGCATGTGGGCGACCGATCCGCAAGATGGTCGTGGCCGGCCGCGGGACCTACGTCTGCGAGGGCTGCCAGCCCAGGCCACGTCGCCGTGGCTCGGAACGCTAGGCGGCGATAAGGGTCTGAAGCTCGCCCGACGCGTCGGCGGCGGCGAGCTCGTCGTAACCGCCGACGACGGTGTCGCCGATGATGATCTGCGGGAACGTGAGCCGGCCGGTCCGCTCGACCAGCTTCTCGCGCGCATCCGGCTCGCCTGCGAGATTGATCTCCTCGAACGCGATCCCGCGCTTCTCGAGCAGACGCTTTGCCCGCATGCAGTACGGGCACATGTTGGTCGTGTACATCGTCACCTCAGCCATCCGCAGACAAGGTAGTGCCGCCCGGCGGGGGACGGTGTAGGTGGGCGCGCCGGTTCACCTCGAGGCGATCGTCCTGCGCTCGATCCGCTACGGAGAGGCCGACAGGATCCTCCACTGCTACAGCCTCGAGCGTGGGCGGATCTCCGCGATCGCAAAGGGCGCGCGTAAGGGCAAGAGCCGGTTCGGCGGCAGGCTCGAACCGATGATGCGGGTCAGGCTCGTCCTTCGCGAGGGCCGCTCGGACCTGATGACCGTCACCGGCGTGTCGACCGAGGCGGCGTACCCGCGCCTGCGTGAGGATGCGAGCGCGCTCGACTCCGCGATGCGCGCATGCGACGCGGTCTCGCGCCTGTTCGGCGACGGTGAGCCCGCGCCGCACGTCTTCCACCTGCTCGCGAACCTGCTGGCGCTGCTCGACGCCGACCCCGCCCGCCACGGCTCGGAGGCGACTCAGCTCGCGTTCCGGCTCAAGCTGCTCGTCGCGGCCGGGCTGACGCCGCAGCTCGGCCGCTGCGCCGGTTGCGGTGAGCAGGGCGAGCTGGCCGGCTTTTCCGGTGCCGCCGGCGGCGTCGTCTGCGCGGCGTGCGAGAGCGGCGGCTTCCCGCTCGGCGAGGAGGCGCACCGGTTCATGACCGACGCGATCGGGCGGCCACTCGCCGAGGCGCCGGAGCTCGGCGACCTGCGCACGCTGCGCATGGTCGAGCGTGCGATCGGCGAGACGGCCGAGCACCACGCGCACGTCCGGCTACGGGCGGCCGTCCTTCTCTAGGGTTCGCGTCGTGGACGCATCGCAGGCACCCGGACCGGTCGCTGACGCGTTCGCCGCGCGAATCGCCGCGCAGGAGGAGCGCGATCTGGCCCCGCACGCGGCGCGCAGCTACCCGGCCGTCCGCCTGCGGCCGGAGGACGACTGCGCGCTGCGGACTCCGCTCCAGCGCGACCGTGACCGGATCGTCCACTCGAAGGCGTTCCGCCGGCTCAAGGGCAAGACCCAGGTCTTCATCGCGCCCGAGGACGACCACCACCGCACCCGGCTGACCCACACCGTCGAGGTCACGCAGATCTCACGGACGGTCGCACGGGCTCTGCGCCTCAACGAGGACCTCACCGAGGCGATCGGGCTCGGGCACGACCTCGGGCACACCCCGTTCGGGCATCTCGGCGAATCGGTCCTCGACGAATGCCTGACGGAGCGCTTCGGCCGCGGCTTCCGCCACTTCGAGCACTCGTTACGGGTCGTCGACGTGCTCGAGCGCGACTACCAGGGCCTCAACCTGACCGCCGACGTTCGCGACGGGATCGTCTCCCACTCCGGCCGCTCAGGGCAGCCGCGCACGCACGAGGGCGCGATCGTCCGGCTCGTCGACCGCGTCGCCTACATCAACCACGACATCGACGACGCGCTTCGCGCCGGCGTCCTCGACGAGGCACAGATCCCCGAGCGGCCGCTCGCGGTTCTCGGGGCGACCGGCTCGCAGCGGATCGACGCACTGGTGCACGACCTCGTCGAGCACTCCGATCGCGCCGGGCGGATCGAGCAGGGTGACGAGGCGGCGGCTGCGATGGACGAGCTGCGGACGTTCATGTTCGAGCACGTCTATCTCGGGCCCGCTGTCCGCGCCGAGCAGGACCGCATCGTCCACGTGATGCGGACCCTGTTCGAGTACCTCGCCGGCCACCCCGAGTCGATCCCCGACGGTGGCGGCGCGCCCAGCGCCGACCTGCCCCAGCGCGTCGTCGACTACCTCGCGGGAATGACCGACCGTTTCTGCCTGCGCGCGTTCCGAGATCTGTCGGAACCGCACATGGCGGCCGACTGAGGTTCGCAGCTACGCTTGCTGCTGGTGCCTCGCTACGCCGACGACAGCAGGGAGAAGGTGCGTGAGGCGACCGACATCGTCGATCTCGTCGGGTCGCGGACCGACCTGCGCCGGTCGGGCCCGACCCGCTTCACCGGCACTTGCCCGTTCCACGAGGACCGCAGCCCGTCGTTCGGGATCGACGTCGACAAGGGCGTCTACCACTGCTTCGGCTGCGGCGCCGGCGGCGACATCTTCACGTTCGTCCAGGAGACCGAGAACGTCGACTTCGTCGGCGCGCTCGAGTACCTCGCGCAGCGCTACGGCGTCGAACTCCAGGTCGCCGACGAGGACCCGAAGGCGGCCGAGCGCCGACAGCGCCACGAGCGGCTGCTCGCGCTGCTCGAGCGGGCGACGCAGTTCTACGAGCGCTGGCTCTGGGACGCCGGCGACGGGGCCGTCGCGCGCGACTACCTCAGCGGCCGCGGCCTGCGCGAGGAGACGCTGCGCGCCTTCCGCGTCGGATACGCGCCGGAAGGTTGGGAGACGCTGCGCGGCGCCGCGCACCGCCAGGGCTTCACCGACGAGGAGCTGATCGCGGCCGGGCTCGCCCGGCGCTCGCCGAAGCGGCCGGACAGCGCCTACGACTTCTTCCGCAACCAGGTGATGTTCCCGGTCTCCGACCGCCGCGGCCGCGTGCTCGGGTTCGCCGCGCGCAAGCTCGACGGGCCAGGTCAGGAGACGCTCGCGAAGTGGATCAACACGGCGGAGAACGACGTCTTCCACAAGGGCGAGATCGTCTACGGCGAGCACCTCGCGAAGTCGAGCGCGGCGAAGGCCGGTGAGGTGATCCTCGTCGAAGGCTACGTCGACGTGCTGACGCTGCACCAGGGCGGGATCGAGAACGTCGTCTGCACGATGGGCACGTCGCTGACCGAGAAGCAGGTCGGGCAGCTCGCGAAGCTGGCGCCGCGGCTGCTGCTCGCGCTCGACGCCGATGAGGCCGGACAGAAGGGCATGCTCCGCGCCGAGCCGATCGCTCGCGGCAAGGGCGTGCAGCTGCGGGTCGTGCCGCTGCCGGAGGGGATGGATCCCGATGAGCTCACGCTCGAGCGCGGGATCGAGGCGATGTGGGAGGCGGTCGGCCGGTCGGTGCCGTTCGTGCGCTTCCGCGTCGACTCGATCCTCGACCGCGCCGACCTGTCGACAGCGGAGGGCAAGGACGAGGCGATCGCGGAGCTCGCCCCGGTCTTCGAGGCGGTGCCGCCGAGCGCGCTGCGCGAGGAGCTGCTCGAGGTCGTCTCATCGCGGCTCGACCTGCAGCCTGCGCTGGTCTCGTCGTGGCTGCCTGCACCGGGCGCGGTCCCAGCTCCGGCGACCGCGGCGGGCCGGCAGCGCTTCCAGCGCGACGAGCCCGAGCCGAGCCAGGTCGCCGCGCACGCTCTGCCGCCGGTCGTCGCCGCCGAGCGCGACCTGCTGATCGCCTGCGTAGCGTCCCCGGACGCCGGTGAAGCGGTGCTGCGGACGCTCAGCGCCGACCGCTTCAGCTCGGCCGGGGCCTGGCGGGTAGCGGAGTACCTGCGCGACAACCTGCGCGACCCTGCCCGCGGACTCCCGCCGGATGACGGCCGCCTCGCGTCGGCGGTCGCGGGCATCGTCGCCGACGCATCCGACCTCGACCAACCGCCGGCGAAGCAGGCGATCGAGGCTCAGCTCGTCTCGATCGCGATCGCGTCTCTCGATCGCGACATCGAAGCAGCCCGCCACAGCGAGAACGGCGGGATCGCCGGCCTGCGTCGGCGCCGCGACGAGCTCGTCGATCAACGCGACGCGCTGATCACCGAGGCGCTCGAGCAGGGAGGCTGAGCACCGGCGCTGAAGGCGCACCGGCCTCGGCCGATACACCGGCTAGGCTGGTGCTCCGGTGCTGAAGCACCGGAGCATTCACCGAAGCCGTTCGGCTTCGCGCGATGTCCATTCCGGGGTAGCTCAATGGCAGAGCATTCGACTGTTAATCGAAGGGTTGTGGGTTCGAGTCCCACCCCCGGAGTCAGGACGCGGCGAGGTCCTCTACCAGCCGCGCCGCGTCGCCCGGCGCATCGTGCGAGTCGTTCCACGCCGCGAGTTCGCGCGCGCGGGCTCTGAGCTCCGGCTCGTCGAGGGCTCGCTGCACGGCGAGCCGCAGCGTGCCCTCGGTCAGGAAGCGCCGGGGCACCCGCACCGCAGCGCCCGCCCAGGCGGCACGGGCGGCGTTCTCTGCCATGTCGCCCCAGGCCGGCCAGATCACCGGTACCGCGCCGCAGGCGAGCGCTCTGGTCAGCGTCCCGAAGCCGCCGTGGCAGACGACGACGTCGGCGTGCGGCATCGTCTGCGCGTATGAGAGCCAGTCGACGACGCGCACGTTCGGCACGTCGATCGAGAGCCCGTGCTTCGGTGGTCTGCGGTTGGTCGTGATCAGCAGCCGGATCGGTAGTTCGGCGAGGCCGGCGGCGGCCTGCAGCAGCCGCGCGTCCGGGTCCTGCGCGGTCGATGGCGCTACGAGGACGAGCGGCCACGAGGGGTCGCCGCCGGGCAGCGGGGCCGGGTCGGTCTGAGGCTCCCACATCAGCGGGCCGACGACGTGGGTGTTGGGTTCCCACTGCTCGCGTGGGTATTCGAGCTGCGGGAAGCTCGCGACGATCGCAAGCCGGCTCGAGATCCCGTTGTGGATCTGCTGTTGCGGCGGCAGGCCGACCCGTTCGCGCACGCCGTTCAGCTCGTCGCGGCCGATCTCGCCGCCCCTGACGACGAGCGGGTGGAAGCGCGCCCACCACGCCTTGCCTGCGGCCGTCCGTGGGTACATCGCGCCGAGCGAGTACGGCGGGTGGTCGCGGTGAGGCCGCGGGTCGATGTGGGGGATCAGCGTCGCGGTGGCGATTCCCTCCAGCTCCGCAGCGAGCGCCGGCGCGACCGTCAGGATGTCCGAGACGACGACATCTGGGCGGTGTTCGCGCAGCGCCTCGCGCGTGTGCGGGACGGCCTCGCGCGCGGCGGCGAACGGCGGCAGGAACCAGGAGCCTCCGTCCGGGCTCTGGCGAGGAGCGAATTCGGGCGCGGCGACGAAGCGGTGGCCCTCGCGCTCGACATCGTCCTGCCAGCGGGTGTAGGTCTCGACCGTCACCTCGGCGCCCCGGTCTGCGAGCGCGCGGCCGAGGGCGAGGATCGGGAAGACGTGCCCGGCATCGCCGAACGCGGCGAGAAAAGCGCGCATCCGCCCGCAAGCGTAATGTCCGGCGCGATGGGGCGGCAGGACACCAAGCAGGCTGTGGACACCGCGTGGGCGATGCTCGACGCGGCGCTGACGCGTCGAGCCGAGCTGGTGCCGGCGCTGATCGCCGCAGTCCGGGTGAACGCGCCGCACGAGAAGGCGCCGTGCGACAACGTCGAGGCGACGCTCACGCGCACGATCGCCGCGGCCAGCGCTTCCGGCCCAGAGGAGCGGCATGCGTCCGAGGACGAGCTGCAGATCGCGCTCAGTGGCCTTGAGCGCGTCGGCGACGCATACTCGGAGGTGCGGGCCGCGCCCGACTACAAGCAGGCGCAGGACGCGCTGTTCTTCGCCCGCAAGGAGATCCGCGAGGCGACCGAGACCTACAACGCCGCCGTCGCCGAGCACAACGCTGGCCTCGGACAGAGCGGTGGCCGCTTCCCGTGGTCGCGCGGGGGAGGCGGGGAGCCGGCTGCGTTCTTCGGCGAGCCCGAGTCGTGACCTGGCAGACGGCCGGTGTCATTGCGCTGGTCGCGGTTGCCATCTTCGTTCGGGTCGGGGTTCCGCTGCTGGTCCAGACTGCGCGCCGGCGGTCGGTGCGGGCCGCACTCGGTGACCCGGCTCGGATCACCGGACTGACGGAGTTCGCGGCGGCGAACGGCCTCGTCTACGCCGCGCTCGAGGACGGGTCGGTCTCGATCTCCGGCTCGTGGGGCGGGTTGCGGTGTGCGGTCAGCGACCAGGGCGGCGACATCGCCCGCACGGCCATCCACGTCGAAGCACCCGCCGAGCAGGTGGAGATGTGGATCTCGCCCCGGGTGATCCGTCACGGGCGATTCGGTCCGAAGGGTGAGAACTGGTGGAACTCCGCCGACGGATTCAGCGCCGCGTTCAGCGTCACCGGAGAGGGCGTGCTGTCGGCCGCGCTCGTGCTGACGCCGGAGGTTCGCGCCTACCTGCTGCGCACACCGAAGCGCGGTGTTCACCTGACCGGGCGAGACGTGGTCTCCGTGCTCAATGACGCACCAGGTGCCGAGCTGGTCGCGGCCGAACTCGACCGGCTCGCCGGGCTGGTGCCGCTGCTCCCGAAGGATCCGCTTCCGCCCCGAACGCCGGCGCCGGACGAGGAGGATGATGACTGGGGTCCACGGCGCCCGCGCCCGCTGGCCGACGCCGACCGGCTCTCGGACGAGATCGGCCTCTAGGCCTGTGCGTTCAGCTCGGCCAGCTTCCGCAGCTGCGCGATCCGCTCGTCGGCCGTCCACGCCATCGGCGTGACGATCAGCGTGTCGGTGCCGGCGTCGCGGAACATGCGCAGGCGCTCGCGCACGTCGTCGGCGGTGCCGACCAGCGAGACGAGGTCGATCAGCTCGTCGGGGAGCGCCGCGGCGGCCTCCTCCTTCTTGCCGTCGAGGTAGAGGTCCTGGACCCGGCGGGCGGCATCCTCGAAGCCGTAGCGCTGCACGACCTGGTTGTAGAAGTTCTTCTCGCGCGAGCCCATCCCGCCGACGTACAGCGCGAGATACGGACGCATCGCGTCGCGCGCGCCGGCGACGTCCCCGGTGACGTTTGCGGTCGCGTTCGGGGCGATCGCGATGTCCGAGAGCGACCGTCCCGCGCGCTCGGCGCCGGTACGCAGCGGCTCGGTCAGCACGTCCATGTGCTCGGGGCTGACGATCGTCGGCAGCCAGCCGTCGGCGATCTCGCCGGTCAGCTCGGTGTTCTTCGGGCCGATCGACGCGAGGTAGATCGGGATCGTCTCCTGGACCGGCTCGATCGTCAGCTTCAGCGCCTTACCGGGGCCGTCCGGCAGCGGCAGCGTGATCGTGTCGCCGTCGTAGGTCAGCCGCTCGCGGGTGAACGCTTTGCGCACGACCTCGACGTACTCACGCGTGCGCTTCAGCTGCGGCTGGAAGCGGACGCCGTGCCAGCCCTCCGAGACCTGCGGACCGGACGGGCCGATCCCAAGGATCATTCTGCCGCTGGAGAGCTGGTCGATCGTCGCCGCGGTCATCGCCGTCATCGCCGGCGAGCGGCCGGGCATCTGGAAGATCGCCGAACCGAGCCTGATCGTCGTCGTCTGCGCGGCGATCCAGGCGAGGATCGTCGCCGCATCGGAGCCGTATGCCTCGGCGGTCCAGACGCTGTCGTAGCCGAGCCGCTCGGCCTCCTGGACGATCGCGAGCTGATCCTCGCTCGTCAGGCCGAGGCCCCAGTAGCCGATGTGGACGCCGAGTTTCATCGGGCTAGAGCCCCGTCTCGCCCGGCCGGATGAACTGGATCTCCGGGACGATGCAGGCGGGGGAGAGCGTCAGCAGGAAGCGCACCGACTCGGCGATGTCCTGCGGCGTGATCATCGCCTCGGCGTCGACGCCGTTCGCCTTCGCGAAATCGGTCATCGGCGTGTCGACGAAGGCGGGGCAGAGGGCCGTGTTCTTGATGCCGTCGTTCGACAGCTCCTTGTTCATGCCCTCCGTGAAGTTGACGAGCGCGCCCTTCGTCGCCGCGTAGATCGACAGCCACGCCTGGCCGCTCTTGCCGGCGATCGACGCGGTGTTGACTACGAGCGCGTTCTTGTGCTCGGCGCCGGCGGCGCGGAGCAGGTCGACGGTCTCGCGGTAGAAGAGGATCGGCGAGCGGAAATTGAGGTCGAGCATCATGTCGAGCCGCTTGGTCTGGGTGTCGCCGACGGCGCCGCCGATCCCGACGCCGGCGTTGTTGACGAGCACGTCGAGGCGGCCGAAGCGCTCGCGGTGCGCGGCGACGACGCGCTTGACCTCGTCCTCTTCGCCCAGCATCGCGGGAATGACCTCGACCTCGTAGCCCTTGTCGATCAACGGTTGGACCGCGGCTTCGAGCTTGTCGGGGCGGCGGGCCGAGAGGGTCATCCCGTAGCCCAGCTCGCCGAGGACCCCGGCGATGGCGAGGCCGATCCCGCTCGAGGCTCCGGTCACGATGGCTGCGCGCTCAGGCATGGGCCGGTATCCAATCATCTTCTAGGCTCCGCGCATGGCGTCACGCCACACCTTCGCGTTGGTTTTGGTCCTCGCGGTCGCCGCCGCCGGGTGCGGGGGCGGATCGGGCGAGGACTCCGAACCTGCCGTTAAGGTCGACAGCGCCGCGGCAGCGCCGGCCTCGGTCTTCCCGGCCGTTCGTGCCGCGGACGACGGGATCGAGCAGACGCTCGCTGACGTCGAGGCTGGCGGCCCCGAGCTTGCGCCGAGCGTCTCCGAGCTGCGGCCGGGCAGCAACCGCGTCGGCTTCGGCCTCTTCGACGAGGACGGCACGATGCCGCGCGAGGCACAGGTCGCGCTCTACACGGCAAACGCGGACGGCACGAAGCCGCGCGGGCCGTTCCCGGCCAGGCGCGAATCGCTCGCGGTCGGTGCGGCGTTCCGCTCCGAGCAGACGGCGAACGATGCGACCCCGTACGTGTACGTCGCGTCGGTGCCCTTCACGAAGGCCGGCGGCTACGGGCTCGTCGCGGTCGTGCGCCGGGCCGGGAAGCTGGTTGCGAGCGCGCCGGTGCCGGTGACGGTCGGCAAGGCCGGCAGCGGTCCGCCGGAGGTGGGGGACAAGGCACCGAAGATCGAGACGCTGACCCCCGACGACGTCGGCGGCGACATCTCGAAGCTGACCACGCGCAAGCCACCGCTGCGCTCGCTCGTCGACACGAACGTCGCAGACGTGCTCGGCCACAAACCGGTCGTGATCGCGTTCGCGACGCCCCAGCTCTGCCAGACGCGGGTCTGCGGCCCGGTCGTCGACCTCGTCGCCCAACTCCAGTCGCAGTTCGGTGATCGCGCCGCGTTCGTTCAGCAGGAGGTCTACAAGGACGACAAGCCCGCGCGCGGCCTGCGGCCACAGCTCGAGACGTACCGGCTGAAGACTGAGCCCTGGACCTTCGTGATCGACCGCAGCGGCGTGATCTCCGCGCGCTACGAAGGTGCCTTCTCGGCGGCCGAGCTCGAAGCGTCGGTGCGGGCGGTAGCGCCGTAGAGTTGGTCGCCCCAACGAACGGCGCAGCCGTTCGTCGAATGGTTCGGCGGAGCCGAACCACGGGCCTGTAGCTCAATTGGTCAGAGCAGCCGACTCATAATCGGTTAGATCCTGGTTCGAGTCCAGGCGGGCCCATAGCGCAACCTCGGGCATCCTCCGCCCGTTTCTAAACACATGTCGGATTGGGTTGTGAGGAGACGAATCGGGGAATCCGATAGAGGTGGCATGAGCATCAGGGCTCAGCGCATCAGCTTCGGATTGGCGGTCCTGCCGTTCGTCTGTGCTGCGCTGATCTCGCTCGCAACCGCCAACCCGGCGGTGTTTGTCGTCGCCACCTCGTTCATGGTCGCCGTCTTCGCCGTCGTCGCCCACCTGATCGTCGCGCCGATCGCGAGCTTCGTCGGCGGGCTCGAGAAGGTCACCGACCCGGCCGGCGCTCCGGCCGAGGTGCTCGCCGCGATGCCGCCCGAGCCGGTCGCCGTGCTCGCGCTCGTCGCGCTCGACACCGGCAACGCGATCCAGCAGGCCGCGAGCGACGCCGCCGAGGCGTTCCATTCCGCGGCGAGCTCTGACCCGTTCCTGTCTTCAGAGGCAGGAAGGCCATCGCAGCTCGGGTACTTCCGCCGCGACTTCTGAGGCGGCGTCAGAAGGAGTCGCCCCGGCTCCGGCGAAATACGGCAGCGCCCATGAAGAGCTCTGCCGCCACGCTTCCCGTGCCGCCGACCGAGGTCCGCGGCCACCAGTCGCTCTCCGCGTACGTCCAGTCGCGATTCGACGAGTTCTCGCGATCGCAGAAGGACGTCGCCCAGTACATCGTCGACCACCTCGACGAGGTCGCCTTCCAGACCGCCGAGGAGCTGGCGCGGCGCGCCAACACCTCGAGCTCGACGGTCGTCCGCTTCTCGCAGGCGCTCGGCTTCGAGGGCTTCCCCGAGCTCCAGGCCGCTGCCCGCGAGGAGTACCGCCGCCGGGTCGCCTCCGGCGCCATCGGTGGGGGCCCCAGCTCCGAGCCATTGTTCGCGCTCGATCAGAACGCCTTCGAGCAGGTCGTCGCCGCCGACCACCAGAACGTCGAGGACACGGCGCGGCGCGTGTCGCGCAGCGAGGTCGAGCACGCGATCGAGGCGCTCGCTTCGGCCGAGCGCGTGCTCGTCTGCGGCACCGACCAGCTCGCCTTCTTCGCCAGCTACTTCCGGCACCTGCTCGTCCTGCTCGACCTCCGGGCCGAGGTCGTCGCGAGCCCGTCGCAGGACTCGCTCGCCAAGCTCGCCCGCGTCGACGAGGGCACGCTGCTCGTCGGCCTGTCGGCAGGTCGTCCGAGCCCGCTCGTCGTCCGCGCGATGAAGCTGGCCCGGCACCGCCGTGCCTCGTCGATCGCGATCGTCGACGCGACGCTGTCGGAGGTCTCGAAGCTCGCGCAGATGACGCTCTACTACTCGTCTGACAGCCCGGCCTTCATCCGCTCGCACACCGCGCTGCTCTCGACGCTGCAGGGCCTTGCGTACGGCGTCTACCAGCGCGACACCGATCAGTACGCGGACAGAATCAAAGCGTTCCGCCTCAAGTAGTTGGCCACGCTGAGACGTGCTGGTGCGTCCTGGCTTGAAGCGGTGCCGCAGAAGGCCGGCCGAGCGTGGGTGCGGGCGACCCGGAGCGCGCACTCCGCATCCCGACGGGATGGAGGGATGCGGCGCGCGATGGGTCGCGAGCGCCTGCGCGTGCCGCAGGGTTCGCGCCACCTGCCCACTGCCTACAATCGTGGCCATGCGTGACGAGGCGACGTTTCGGACGAAGGCCGGCCTGGCGGAGATGCTGAAGGGCGGCGTCATCATGGACGTCGTCGACCCCGAGCAGGCCCGGATCGCCGAAGCTGCGGGCGCGGCTGCGGTGATGGCGCTCGAGCGCGTGCCGGCCGACATCCGCCGGGACGGCGGCGTCGCGCGAATGAGCGACCCGGAGATGATCAAGGGCATCCAGGAGGCCGTCACGATTCCGGTGATGGCCAAGGCCCGGATCGGCCACTTCGCCGAGGCGCAGGTGCTGCAGGCGCTCGAGGTCGACTACATCGACGAGTCCGAGGTCCTGACCCCGGCCGACGAGGCCAACCACATCGACAAGCTCGCCTTCGACGTCCCCTTCGTCTGCGGCGCCACCAACCTCGGCGAGGCGCTGCGGCGCATCGGCGAGGGCGCGGCGATGATCCGCTCCAAGGGCGAGGCCGGCACCGGCGACGTCGTCGAGGCGGTCCGCCACCTGCGCACCATCTCCGGCGAGATCAAGCGCCTCACCGGCCTGGACGACATGGAGCTGGCCACGGCCGCCAAGGACCTGGCCGCCCCGCTGGACCTCGTGCGCGGCGTGGCCCGCGACGGGAAGCTCCCGGTCGTGATGTTCTGCGCCGGCGGCATCGCCACCCCCGCGGACGCCGCGCTGACCATGCACCTGGGCGCCGAGGGCAACTTCGTCGGCTCCGGCATCTTCAAGTCCTCGGACCCGGAGCTGCGGGCCGCCGCGATCGTCGAGGCGACCACGCACTACCAGGACTGGGACCGCGTGGCCAAGGCCTCCGAGGGGCTCGGCGAGGCGATGGATTCGCTCGAGGCACGCAAGCTCACCGAGGACCAGGTCCTCTCCACCCGCGGTTGGTGAGCACGCCGCTCGTCGGGGTCCTCGCCCTGCAGGGCGATTTTGCCGCGCACCGGGTCGTGCTGGAGCGCCTCGGCGCCACGGTGCGCGAGG
>WBZP01001081.1_pt1 | contig 16763 bp, 9 predicted proteins | sample 5204301 | NCBI WGS metagenome assembly WBZP01 (sample SAMN12412401, study PRJNA552823) | activated sludge metagenome | isolation source: activated sludge from nitrification reactor of wastewater treatment plant... | place: USA: Pennsylvania | collected 2017
CGCCCGCCTCGATGCGGGTGACCGGCGCGTCCCCGGTCGCCTCGCCGAGCGCGGAGGGCACGCGCCCGAACGAAAGGCGCTCGGCCCGCGCGGCGGCGTAGAGGCCCGGCCGGATCTTGTAGCGCGCCTCGACGTACCCGGCCGCGGCGCCGAGCGGCCCCTCGACGCGGGTCGCCGACAGCGGCGGCACGCGCCAGCGCGTCCACACCGCCTCGGCGCGCAGCACGAGCGGCCCGCCGGCCCACTCGACGTCGACCCCCGCCGCGTCCTGGCGCCAGTCCCCCGTCGCGCTCGCGGCGAAGGCCTCCTGGACGTCGCGGCCGAGGAACTCGCCGGTCGCGCCCGAGGCGCCCACCACCAGCCCGGGACGCGGCCGCCAGGCGACGCGGCCGGACAGCTGCTTGCCCCCGTTCTCGTCCTCCACCGACGGGTAGGACAGCGTGCCCTGCGTGACCGCGACCGCCGCCTCGACGGGCCCGGCCGCGAAGCGCGCCTCGACGCCCGCGTCCCAGCGCTCTCCGTTGACCATCGGGAGGCCGGCCGCTGCCTCGCGCGATCCGACCGGGTAGCGGACGAGCCAGCCCCGGCCGCGCTGCGACACGAGGTCCTCCGTGCGCGAGGGCACGGCGTCCTCGCGGACGATCGTCAGGTACTGGTACGCGAGGGGAACGCTCGGGAGGGGGTTCTCCGCGGCGTAGCGGCGCCTCGGGTAGGCCCCGAACACCGGCGGCACGAGCCCGGCCTGCAGGTCCAGCTCGCGGGACGCCCACGGCCGGAGCCGCAGGTAGAGCGCGTAGACGCGCGGCGAGTGGAAGCTCTCCACGCGGAGGTCCGCGAGGAGCCAGACGCCGGGGGCGATCCGGGCGTCGGCCGACACGTCGAGCCGGAGAAGGCGCAGCGTGTTCGCCTCGTAGTCGCCGTAGTTGAAGTAGCCGTGGTCCTCGGGCGCGATGGTGCCGGTCGCCTCGCCGCCCAGTCGCAGCCGCCCGCCGAGGAGCGAGCGCGGGTCGCCTGCCGCCGCCTCGACGGCCGCGAGGCCGAGCGCCGCCGCCAGGCGGAGCGCGGCGAGAAGGGCCGGGCGCACGCCACGGCGGGAGAGGAGCACGATCGTCGAGTATAGGGTCGACGGCTCAGCCGACGAACACGGCCTCCCGCACGCCGCGCAGGGAGCTCGCGAGCCAGAGCCTCTGCCCCGTCCGCAGGTCGCCGAGGCGGATGACGGCCTCCCGCACGCGTCCCTCGGCGAGGGCGCGCGCGCGCTCGACGCCCGGCAGGAGCCCGCATGACACCGGCGGGGTGAGCCGCGCGCCGCCCGTCTCGACGACGACGTTCGCGACCGAGCACTCCGTCACCTCGCCGCGCTCGTTCCAGAGAAGGACCTCGTCGCAGTCGGGCCGCGAGGCGCGGGCGTCCTCGTACGCCTCGCGGCGCGTCGTCTTGTGGTAGAGCCACGGGCTCCGCGTGTCGACCGGCCGCGCGGCGAGGCCGACCCGCGGGCGACCGCCGCCGGGCGGCGACAGCGGCTCCGTCGCGACGTCCACCCCGCCGTCGGCGTGCAGCAGGAGCCGCACCCGGGTGGCGTGGCGCGAGCCGGCCGCCGTCTCGCGCAGCGTCTGCTGGACGCGGCGCCCGTCGAACGGGAAGGCGAAGTACCGGGCCGAGCCGGCGAGGCGGGCGAGGTGGCCGTCCAGGTGGCGGAAGCCCTCGCCGGGGAGGAACGCGAACGTCTCGAGCAGGGCGAACGGGGCCTCCTCGAGGATCCGCGCCTTCAGCCGGCACTCGGCGTACTCGGCCTCGGCCGTCGAGTCGGCGACGATCCCGGAGCCCACGCCGTAGACCACGCGGCCGCGCTCCCGGTCGGCCACCGCCGTGCGGATGGCGACGCTCCAGCACGAGCGGCCGTCGGGAGCGGCCCAGCCGATCGTCCCGGTGTAGACGCCACGCGGCAGAGGCTCCTCGGCCGCGAGGATCTCCATCGTACGCACCCGCGGCGCCCCCGTCACGGAGGCGCAGGGGAAGAGGCCCTCCAGCAGGCGCGACAAGGGCGCCCCGGCCGCGCGCGCCCGCACCGTCGACGTCATCTGCAGGAGCGTCGGGTAGGCCTCGACGTCGAACAGCGACGCGACCTCGACGCTGCCGACCTCCGCCACTCGGCCGAGGTCGCTCCGCAGCATGTCGACGATCATCAGGTTCTCGGCCCGCTCCTTCTCGGAGGCGCGCAGCCGCGCCGCGCGCTCCTCGTCCTCGACGAGCGTGCGGCCCCGGGCGGCCGTGCCCTTCATCGGCCGCGTCGTGACCGTCCCGCCCTCGACGCGGAAGAACAGCTCGGGCGACGCCGACGCGATCGCGAACCGGCCCAGGTCGAGGTACGCGGCGTGGCGCGGGCGCTGCGTGGCGGCGAGCCGCGCGAAGAGGGCGAATGGCTCCTCCTCGAGCGGCCCCTCGATCGGGAAGGTGAAGTTCGCCTGGTAGGTGTCGCCCGCCGCGATCCGCGCCCGGATGCGCTCCACCGACCGCGCGTAGGCGGCCGCCTCGAGGCCGGGCCGCCAGGACGTGTCCGGCGCGGCGCCGGGGGCGGCGCGGGGCCAGGCCCGCTCCTCGGGGGCGTCGAACACGCCGAGCCAGAGGAGCGGCGGCCCGTCCGGGTCCGGGGGCCGGGCCGGCAGGGAGAAGGCGGCGGCCGCCTCGTAGGCGAGATAGCCCGCGAGCCACCCGCCGGCCGCGAGCGCGCGGTCCGCCTCGTGGAGGGCCGCGGGAACCGCCGCCGCGTCGCGCGCCTCGATCACCGACCGCGGAGTCGCGAAGTCGAGGAGGCGGGCGCCGTCCTGCAGCAGGACGAGCGGGCGGTCGGCCGGGGAGGCGGTCACCGGGGGCATCTTACCGCCGGCCGGCCCGGGGGCCCGAAAGCGAGACGGGCCCGGCGGCCGTAGCCGCCGGGCCCGTGGTCGCGGGCGTCGTGACGCCTAGAACTGGTTCCAGAGGTACTGGTTCGTGACCTCGTGGTGGAACTGGATCTCGCTGCGCTTGATGCGCGAGCCGAGAGCCTTGGCGCAGCGCTCGGCCGAGGCGAGCTTCAGCTCGGCGTACTTCTCGTGCACGGTCTCGCCGAGGAGCTCCTGCGCGTACTTGCTGCCCTTGAACAGGCGGATCGCGTCGTAGATGTTGTCGGGCAGGAAGCGCGTGCGCTGGCGCTTGCCGTTGTCCTCGTCCTCGACGCCCGGCCCCTCGAGGCCGGTCTTGAAGAGCGAGTAGATCGCGAGGTACGGGTTCGCGTCGGGGGCGATCGAGCGGACCTCGATCCGGGCCGTGCGCTCGTTGCCGATCGGGATCCGGATCATCGAGCCGCGGTCCTTGGCCGAGACCTTGATCTGGTTCGGCGCCTCGAAGTGCGGGTCGAGGCGGCGGTACGAGTTCACGCTCGAGTTCAGGATCAGGCAGATGTCGTTCGCGTTCGCGAGGATTCGGTTCAGGAACTGCCACGCGAAGTCGGACAGGCCGTCCGTCCCCTTCTTGTCGTGGAAGATGTTCTTCCCGCCCTTGGAGATCGACATGTTCGTGTGGCAGCCGTTGCCGTTGACGCCGGCCACGGGCTTCGGCAGGAACGACGCGGTGAGGTCCATCTGCGCCGCGACCTGGCGGGCGATGAGCTTGTAGAGCTGCACCTGGTCGGCGGCCACGGTCGCCTCGGTGTAGCTGTAGTTCATCTCGAACTGCGAGGGGGCCACCTCGGGGTGGTCCTTCTCGTTCGCGAAGCCGAGGGCGCGCTGGACCTCGGCCGCGGTGTCGATGAACTTGCGGAGGGTGTCGCCGGGGAGCGAGTGGTAGTAGCCGCCCGTCGAGACGTACTCGAACCCGCCGGTCTCGAAGTAGCGCCGCTCGGCGTCCTTGCCCTTGAAGATGAAGCCCTCGATCTCGTTGGCGACGTGGGCCACCATGTTCTTCTTCGCGAGCCCCGCGGCGAACGCCTTCAGCTGGGCGCGCAGGTCGGCCTCGTAGGCCGTGCCGTCCTGGTCGCAGACGTCGCCGAAGACGAGCACCTTGCCCGGGCCGAAGACGTCGGCCGGCAGCATGTAGAACGCCGGCCAGTCGATCGCGAGGCGCAGATCGGACTCGGCCTGCCGCGAGAAGCCGCGGATCGACGAGCCGTCGAAGGTCAGGTTGTCGGCCGACTTCAGCAGGAACTTCTTGTCGTAGTCCAGCATGTGGAAGCGGCCCTCGAGGTCGGTGAAGCAGACGGTCACCGCCTTGATGCGCTTCTCGTCGGTCAGGTACTTCGTCCGGGCCTCCCGGATCTTGCCCGGGTCCTTGCCGGCCACGCGGTCGGCCTTGGCCTGGAGGTTCATCTCCTCCAGCTGGTCGTAGGGGATCTCCAGAAAGTGGCGAAGCGGCGTGTCCATTCCTCTCCTTGCCTTCCCTCCGGCCTACGGGCGGCTTCCCGTGCGGCCGGCGCGGGCGTTTGTGCGGCGTGGGCGGGAAATTCTCATAACTAACGATAAAAATCAAGTGGCTAAGGCTAAAAATCTGGTTTCTAAGTGTTATTAGCCGGAACGAGTAGCTTGGAGGAGCGCGCGGGGATCAGGGGGACCGGAACGGACCGCTCCGCTCGGGCTGGTGGGAGGGCGTGGCGCTCCTCCGGACCGGGAGTGCCGGACTGGCCTTGTGGGCTCGAGACGGACAAAGAGGAAACGGAAACGGACAACGGAAACGGACCGACGTTCCGACCGGATTTCGACTTCGCTGGCCGGGTCGAAATCCGGTCGGGGCCTAGGGATTGAACCAATAACTCAGCTTCACCAGGAGGACGTTGTCCGGGCGGGTGGTCCACAGGCTCGACCAGTTGTCGTGGAAGGAGTGGTTCCAGTACTGCTCGTAGCCGCTGCGGCCCTGCTGCCAGACGACGTAGAGGGCCGAGCCCGGCTTGTACTCCCAGCGCGCGACGAGGTTCGAGCGGAACTCGCGGATCGAGAAGTCCGGGTTCGGCAGGACGAACGACGGGCCGCCCTTCTCGCGGACGAGGTAGGCGTTCGCCGGCTCCGAATACGCGATCTCGTCGGCGCCGTACCGGTAGAAGCGGTTCTCGTACACGGGCGACTGCGTGTCCGTGGCCTTGCGGATGTCCGTGAAGCGGCTCGAGGCGACGAAGGGGCTCCCGTAGTACGTGATCGTGAAGTCCGGGGTGATCGCGAGGTTCACCCGGAAGGTCAGGTTCCACAGGTGCTCGTCGTTGCGCCCGAGCATCCAGCGGGTGCCGCCCGTCGTGTCGACCGTCCCGACGTACTGCAGGTCGTCCTCGAGGCGCAGGAACTCGCCCGTGGCCGAGAAGGTGAGGCGGCCCGAGGGGCGGACCGAGGCCTCGACCTCCACGCTGTTCTCCCAGGTGTTCCCCTCGAGCGTCCAGTGGCGCTCGTACTCCACGCTGCCGTAGAGCCGGCGTGAGTTGTCGCTCGACACCTTGAGCGACGCCTGCCAGTAGTCGCTCGACCGCAGGGCGGGCCCGCCGAAGAGCGCGCGCGTGTCGACGAGCGTGTCGTAGCCGAGCAGGCCGGTGACGCCCCACTTGTTCCGGAGCGTGCCGTTGACGGCGAGCCCCGTCTCGGACTTCGTGTGCAGGCCGCTGAAGTCCCAGTGGTCCTCGCGCGCGACCTGGAAGGAGTACTCGCGGAACGGGCCCTTGGGCTTCGACTCCTGCCAGCCGACGAACACCTGGTTCGCCTTGAGGTCGGCCTGGCGGAGGTAGCCGACGTCGTTGAGGTCGAGGCCGGGCGAGTACCAGTGGAAGTGGGAGGTCGCGCGGAAGCGCCCCTTGCCGGACGTGCCGAAGCGCACCGAGCCGCCGTGGCCGCCGAGCGTGGTGGCGTTCTCGTCGATCGCGAGGTGGGTGGCGTCGGGACGCTGATAGTAGTGGACGGGGCTCGTCTGGAGGGCCTGGATGGCCGCTCGATCGCCCTCCACCCGGCTGCCGAGGACCTTCGCGTCGAGCACCCAGAAGCGGTCGTCGAAGTACTGGACGAAGTCGACCCCGCCCGACCAGGCCTGCCGGGGCAGGAACGCGAGCGACGGGTCGTCGATGGCGCGGTGGGTCGACGTGATCATCCCGCCGAGGATCGTGTTGCCCTTGCTCCAGTCCTTCTGTACGCGCGCCGCCGTGTAGCTCCCGAAGGGCTCGACTAGCGGGTCGCGGGTCCCGTAGGGGCCGCTCACCTCGGCGTGCTCCTTCTGCGTGAAGCTCTGGAGCACGGCGACCGAGAGCCCGTCGTTCGTCTTCCCGGTGACCTTGACCGCGCCGAGGATGGTCGTGCTCTCCGGCGCCCGCACGGCCTCGCCCTCCCGGGTCGGAGGCTCGAGCGACGGCGGCTGGCCGATGCGCCGCGAGTAGAAGAGCTGGTCCTCTTCTTCCGTGTCGAACTTCAGGATCTTGCGGCCCTCGAGGAAGAACGGGCGCTTCTCCTCGTAGAACGTCTCGTACGCGGTCAGGTTGAGGACCGACGGGTCGGCCTCGACCTGGCCGAAGTCGGGGTTCACCGTCGCGTCGAGCGTGAAGTTCGTCGTGAGGCCGATCTTCGCGTCGAGGCCGATCGTCCCGGACCCGTCGGCGCCGTCGCCCGGCGTCGAGGGCCCCTTCGCGGCCTGGCCCACCACGTGCGGCAGGAGCTCCACGTGCCGCGACGGCGGGAGGTCCTCGATCCCGCGCAGCTCGCCGAGCTGGTACATGCGCCCGGTGTTCTGGCGCGGGATGAGCTGCCACTGGCTCTCCTCCTTGTTGCGGGTGAGCCAGCGCCAGGCGTGCATGCCCCACACCTGGTCCTTCTGCTTCGAGTAGCGGAGCTGGCTCAGGGGGATCCGGAACTCGGCGGTCCAGCCCTCCGGGTCGTGGGCGACCTTGCCGTCCCAGACGGCGTCCCAGGTCATGTCCCACTCCGTCTCGCCGTTGCCGAGGATCAGGTCGATCTTCCCGCCGCTGGCGGTGAGGTCGAACTCGAAGCCCGTCCGCTTGTCGTTGTAGGTGTCGAGGCAGATCCCGACGACGTCGACCGCGTAGTCGCCGAAGTCGTCGCGGCGGCCCGGGTAGTGGTGGATCCGGGCCGGGTCGTCGTGCGCGCGGATGCCGTAGTAGAGGTACTTGTCGTCGTAGAGGATCTTGAGCTCGGTCGGCTCCGTGGGCGGCGCGCCCTCGCTGGGCAGCTGCTGGGTGTAGTGCCCCGACCACTCGCCCTGCGAGCGCCACGCCTCGTCGTCGAGCCTGCCGTCGATCACGGGCGGCTTCACGACGAGACGCTGCGTGCGGTAGACGCGGGGCAGGTACTTCCGGCCGAACGGGTTCTCCGGCCCGGGCGGCGGCGCCTCCACCGGTCCCGCGTACGGCGGGGCCGCGGCTGCGCCGGACGCGTCGGAAGGCCCCTGCGGCGGCTCGCCGACGGGAGCGGCCGGCACGCCGGGGACGGCGAGGAGAAAGGCGGTGAGGGCGATCGGCCCGGCCGTGGATGTGATCTGACGCGAGTGCATGCTGAAGGCCCCTTCCGCCTGGCGCCGCCGGACGACGGTCCGGGGAGGCTAGCCGGTCCGCCGACTCCGGGTCAATGGAGCGTGCGCCCCACCGGCCGGCGATAGAATCGGACCGCCTTGAGCTCACCCCGGGAGGTTCGATGCCCACTCGTCCGGCGGACCCGCCCCGCCTCGCGGCGGCCCTTGCCCTGGTCGCGGCCGTGACCGCGCCCGCCCTCGCCGCCGAGCGCACCTTCGACGGCGACGTCGCGTTCCTGCGCCGGCACGTCGAGGTCGTGGTCCTCGAGGACGCGGCCGGCGCGCGGGTCGCGGTCGTGCCGGCGTGGCAGGGTCGGGTGATGACCTCGTCCACGTCCGGCGCCGTCCCCGGCTACGGCTGGATCAACGAGGAGCTCGTGGCCTCCGGGAAGCTCCAGCCGCACATCAACGCCTTCGGCGGCGAGGACCGGCTCTGGCTCGGGCCGGAAGGCGGGCAGTTCTCGATCTTCTTCGCGAAGGGCCAGCCGTTCGACCTCGAGCACTGGCAGACGCCGCCGCTCATCGACGCGGACGCGTGGGACGTGTCGGCGAAGGACGCGGCGAGGGTCACCCTGAGGCGCCACGGGCGCCTCGTGAACTACTCCGGCACCCCGCTCGACGTGGCCCTCGAGCGCACGGTGCGCCTGCTGTCGCGCGAGGAGGCGGCGAAGCGCCTCGGCGGCCCGCTGCCGGGCGGGGTGAAGGTCGTCGCCTTCGCCTCCGAGAACACGGTCGAGAACCGGGGAAAGGCCGCGTGGACGCGGGAGACGGGCGCCCTGTCGCTCTGGATCCTCGGCATGTTCCAGCCCGGCCCGCGGACGACGATCGTCGTGCCCTACCGCGCCGGCGCGGCCGCCGAGCTCGGGCCCGTCGTGAACGACACGTACTTCGGCAAGGTGCCCGCCGACCGCCTCGTCGACCGCGGCGGCGTCCTCTTCTTCAGCGGGGACGGGAAGTACCGCAGCAAGATCGGCGTCTCGCCGCGACGGGTCAAGCCGGTGGCCGGGAGCTACGACGCGGCGCGGCGCGTGCTGACGATCGTGGAGTTCGACCGGCCCGCGGGCGCGTCCGAGTACGTGAACTCCATGTGGGAGATCCAGAAGGAGCCGTTCGCGGGCGACGTGGTCAACAGCTACAACGACGGCCCGCCCGCGCCCGGCGCGAAGCCGATGGGCCCCTTCTACGAGCTCGAGACGTCGTCCCCGGCCGCCTTCCTCGCGCCGGGCGCGCGGCTCACCCACGTCCACCGCACGATGCACCTCGAGGGGCCCGAGGCGGACCTCGACGCCGTCGCGCGCCGCGTCCTCGGCGTGTCGCTCGCGGACGTCGAGAAGGCGCTGCCGCGGTGAGGCACGTCGGTCTCGCGGGCGCCCTCGCGCTCGCCGCGGCGGTCGCGTCGCCAGACGGGGCGATCGCGCAGGAGCGCACCGTCCTCGCGATCGGCGCCCACGCCGGCGACGCGGAGCTGACGACCGGCGCCGTCCTCGCCCGCCACCGGAGGCTCGGCGACCGCGTGGTCATCCTGCACCTGACCCTCGGCGAGGGCGGCAACCCGAGGATGGCGCCCGCCGCGTACGCGGAGCAGAAGAAGCGGGAGGCCCTCGCCGCGGCGGAGGCGCTCGGGGCCGAGGCGCTCTTCGCGCCGTGGAAGGACGGCGAGCTGCCCTCGGGCGACGAGGCCGCGCGCTACGTGGCCGACGTGATCCGCCAGGTGAAGCCGACCCACGTCCTCACCCACTGGAAGACGAGCCTGCACCGGGACCACGAGGCGGCGGCCCGCGTCGTGCCCGACGCGGTGCTCCTCGCCTCACTCGAGGGCTTCGTGTCGGCCCACCCGCGGCATCGCGGGGTGAAGCTCGTGGCCTTCGCGGAGAACTGGGAGGACAAGCCGGGCTTCGAGCCGTACCTGTACGTCGACGTGAGCGAGGACCTCGCCCGCTGGAGGGCGGCGGTGTCCCGCTACGAGTTCGTCCGCGGCGGGATCTCGTCGTTCCCCTATCTCGACTACTACGAGGCCCTCGCGCGCGTGCGCGGGGCCGAGGCCGGCCGCCGCTTCGCGGTGGCCCTCGACGTGGACCCCTTCGCCAAGAAGCGCGTGCTGGACGCGCTGCCCTGAACGCCGCTCGATGGAGGTAGAGATGCTCTCGTCCCCGCTCTTCGCCCGCGCCGTGGCCGTCGCCGCCGGCGCTCTCCTTCTCGGCGCCGTGAGCGCCACCGCCGCCGACGCGCCCCTGCGCGTCATCGTCTTCGGGGCCCACCCCGACGACTGCGACATCGACGCCGGCGGCACCGCCGCTCTCTGGGCTTCCAAGGGCCACCTCGTGAAGTTCGTCGCCCTCACGAACGGCGACGCCGGCCACCAGAGCCAGGGCGGCGGGATGCTCGCCAAGCGCCGCCGCCTCGAGGCGCAAGAGGCCGGCCGCCGCCTGGGGATCGCGGAGTACGAGGTCCTCGACAACCACGACGGCGAGCTCGAGCCCACCCTCGCCGTGCGCCAGCAGGTCATCCGCCGCATCCGCCAGTGGAAGGCTGACGTCGTGATCGCGCCGCGGCCGAACGACTACCACCCCGACCACCGCTACACCGGCGTCCTCGTACAGGACTCCGCCTACATGGTGGTGGTGCCGAACGTCACGCCGGACACCCCGCCGCTCGAGAAGAACCCCGTCTTCCTGTACTCGCAGGACCACTTCCAGCGGCCGAACCCGTTCCGGCCCGACGTGGTGGTGTCGATCGACTCCGTGATCGACAAGAAGGTCGCGGCCCTCGACGCCCACGAGTCGCAGGTCTACGAGTGGCTGCCGTGGGTCGACGGCCAGCTCGACAGCGTGCCGAAGGACAAGACGGCGCGGATCGCGTGGCTGAAGGCCCAGCGCACCGGCCAGAAGATCGCGCCCGAGGCGCTCGAGGCGCTGCGCAAGCGGTACGCCGCCAGGGCCGAGGGCGTCCGCGACGTGGAGGCCTTCGAGGTGTGCGAGTACGGGCGGCGGCCGACCGAGGCGGACCTGCGGCGGCTCTTCCCGTTCTTCGACTGAGGCGGCCGCGATGAGCCTCCTCCGCGGCGGCGGGCCGCGCACGCGCGCGCTGCGGGCCGCGCTGCGCCGGCGCGAACGCAGGGACCGGCTCGGCCGGGCCCGCCTCGACGCGCGCGTCCTGTCGGACATGACGCGCCCGCTGGCCGTCGTCTTCACCGACACCGACGACTTCACGCGCAAGGTCGCGCGCGACGGCATCCTGCACTTCCTCATGGCGTTCGACCGGGGGATCCGCGGCCTCGAGCCGGACCTGCGGCGCGTCGGGGGCCGCCTCGTGAAGGTGGAGGCCGACAGCCTTCTGCTCGTCTTCCGCGACGTCGCGGCCGCCTGCCGCGGCGTCGCGCTCGTCGAGGCGCGCATCGCCCGCGCGAACCGCGGGCGGCCGGAGGACGAGCGGCTCGCCTTCAGCTACGGCATCGGCTTCGGGCCGGTCCTCGAGCTCGAGGAGGACGTCTTCGGGCTCGAGGTCAACCTCGCGTCCAAGCTCGGCGAGGACCGCGCGCGGCCCGGCGACGTGCTGCTCACCCCGTCGGCCCACGCCTCTCTCCCGCCGGCGCAGCGCCGCCGCGCGGCCGAGTCCGGGACCGTCCGCTTCTGCGGCCAGCCGATGCCCGTCTACGAGCTGCGGAGGCCCGGCAAACGGCGGGGCTGAGAGGCGCGAGCGAGACAGCCCGCGGCGAGCTCACGGGCGCGAGGCCGCGGAGGATTCCGTCGTCGGAGAGGGCTTGCAGAGAGGATGTGGTGCTCACGCGAACAATATAGGCGGCCCGTACGGCACCGCCGTCCTGGCGGCGTGGAACCCGCGAGCGCCGTCCGGTTCGCGACGAGGCCCCTCTGGCGCGCGAGCGCCTCTGCGCGCCATTGTGACGCTCATAGACCCTCCGCACTCTGACTCTCTGGGCTCTGTTCTTCGAGCTCCGCGATTCTGTCAAGGGCCGAGGGCGAAACCAAGAGAGAACCAAGACCGCCGACACGAGGCGCGATCGGGCACCCGACGGCCGGAGTCGCCACTCGCGCGAGGCCCACGGTGCTCGACGCGACGCTGTCGAGCGAGACAGTGCCTCGCGTCTCCTGGCTCGCACAGGGCCTGCGCCAACTCCGTCCGGACGGAGTCGACGCGACCGAACTGAAGACGGGTGCTTGCAGTCGGCCCATTCAGTCGGCTCGGGCTATCGGCTCGGGCTATCGGCTCGGGCTATCGGCTCGGGCTATCGGCTCGGGCTATCGGCTCGGGCTATCGGCTCGGGCTATCGGCTCGAGCCTGCGCCAGACCGGCGACTCTGGCGGGCCGACCCTACTGCGCGCGCACCCACAGCACCCGGACGTCCTTGGGACCGAGGGCCTGCGTCCACGCGAAGCCGTCGGCCGTGGCCGAAACGGCCACCGGCGCGCCGGTCGCCAGATCCTCGACCGTCCGCCCGGCGAGGGACGCGCGCAGCGAGAGCGTGGCCGAGGCCGGCGCCGCCCCGTGGTTGAAGACGAAGGCCAGCAGGTCGCGGCCCGACCGCAGGAGGCGCACCTCGAGCGGGTCGCCGGCGACGGCCACCGGCCGCTCGACGCCGGCCCAGTCGAGGAGCCCCGAGAAGAAGCGCCGGCCGCTCTCGTCGGGGTGCGCGACGTAGGCCGCGGTCACGTACGAGCCGAGCATCAGCGTGCGGCCCCTGCCGAACGACGACGCGACCGCGGCCGGCCCGCCGCTCCCGAAGCGCGCCACGACACGCGCGCCCGGCGCCGTCGGCTCGAGGGTCTCCTCGTACCAGCGGCCGGCGAGCGTCTCGCCGGCGGCGAGGCCGGGCAGGCCGTCGCCGTCCGAGCGCAGCGCGGCCGTGTCCTTCGCCACCGTCTGCACGTCGGCCTCGCGCGCGCCCACGACCTCGGCGAGCCCGAGGCCGGGGATGGTGTCGGACGAGCGCCCGCGCTCGTCGTTCCACCCGGCGCGGGCCTCGACCACGAGCGAGCCTCCCGCGCGCACGTACTCGCGCAGCTCGGCCGCGGCCGCGGCCGGCATCATGAGCGGGTACGGCAGGACGACGAGGCTGTAGGACGCGAGGTCGGCCGCCTTCAGGTGGTCGGCGTGCACGAAGTCGAGCGGCACGTTCGTGCCGAAGAGGGCGCGGTAGGCCCCGAGCAGCGAGTCGCGCTCGATGCCGGCGACCTCGCCCTGCGGCCCGGCGTAGGCCGTCGCGCGCTGGCGGCCGCCGACGAAGTGCGCGAGCGGGTTGTAGACGACGGCCACCTGCGCCGGCGCGGGCCGCGCGTCCTGGAAGAGGGCCGAGTGGCGGGCGACCACGCGCGCGAGGGCGCCCGCCTCCTTCGCGCGGTCGGTCACCGTGCCGTCGAGGCGGATCATGCCGAACCCGCCCGACTCGTAGCCGGTGCTCATCGGGTACCACGCGTAGTAGCACAGCGCCTTCGCCCCGCGCGCGAGCGCGCTCCAGCTCCAGATCCGGAGGTCCTCGGGCGTGACGGTCGGCGACACGTTGAGGGCGATCGTGCCGAACCCGGACTGCAGCTCGCCGATCCAGAAGCCGCTCCCGCCCCGCGCGTAGCCGAACGAGCGCGCGAAGTCGAGGAGGGCGCCCCGCCACTCGACGTCGCGGTCCACGAAGGCGGAGTGCTTCGGGTAGAAGGACGTCCCGTAGTGGTCGACCTGCGCGGCCATCGTCCAGTCGTCCGACTGGCCTTCCCAGTAGTGCGGCGAGGAGAAGAGGCCGACGCCGGCGGCGTGGCTCGTGGCCACGCGGTCCGGCGCGCCGCGCTTCACCGCCTCGTACCGCGCGCGCAGGTCGCCCCCGAGCTTGTCCGCGATGAACCGCTTCCAGTCGACGTAGTCGGAGTACGAGAGGATCGTGCTGAGGCGGTTCGGCTCGACCTCCCCCCACGACGCGTAGCGGCGGTACCACGCCGCGTTCACCGCGTCGAGGGTGCCGTACTTCGCCTGGAGCCAGGCGCGGAAGCGCGCGACCGTGTTGCGGCAGAAGCAGAACTCGGGGTTGTCGATGTAGGTCGGGTTCGCCCAGTTGATGACGTGCGGCTCGCTCCACAGGTCGAAGCCGAGGAAGGCCGGGCTCCGCGAGGCGCGGCGAGCGAGGGCCTCGTAGAACGCGAGGTCTCTGGCGCGGACCTTCGGATGGTCCATGCAGTAGCCCGGGGACGACTCGGGCCTTATCGCCTGGCCGTTCGAGCTCACGAAGAGAGAGTCGGGGTTCTCGCGGCCCACCCACTCCGGCGCCGAGTCCATGTAGATCTGGACGACGACCGAGAGCCCCTCCTCCTCGGCGAGCTCGAGGAGCACGTCGATCGTGTCGAAGCGGTACTGCCCCGGGGCGGGCTCGCCGCTCGCCCAGTCGATCCAGCAGCGGATGGCGTTGAAGCCGAGCGCCTTGATCTGCCGCAGGTCGGCTCGCCACGCCTCCTTCTGCCCCCGCGGATCGGGCTCGAGCATGGGCGCGCGGGCCTTGCCGCCGCCGTACCAGACGGCCATCGGGAAGACGGCAGGACGGGGCGGGGGCGGCGGGGTGGCCGCCGAGGCGGCGGCGAGGACGGCCAGGGTGCCGAGGAGAGCGCTCGCGGGCATGCGGGAGTGTACGCCTGCAAAAAAGAATGAAGGCCCGGAGGCGGCGAGCCGGCCGCTGGCTCGAGGATCCGCCAAGCCGCTCAAATCATTGATAAAACGCCACCTACGAGACTGACTGGGTCTTCGGCCCGGCGCGGCGCGCCGCGCGGGCAGGCGAGAGGCTTCTTCGGAACGGGCTTGACAGGCGTGGCATCTTGTCCGGGCGTCGGGTATCACTACCGGGTCACCCCGGCCGTCCAGGCTAAGGAGTCCTCGTCCTCTTCTAATGGCGCGTTCCCTCGTCATCGTCGAATCGCCCGCCAAGGCCTCGACCCTCGGCAAGTTCCTGGGCCGCGACTTCCAGGTCGCCGCCTGCTACGGCCACGTCCGCGACCTCGACAAGAAGGGCATCGCGGTCGACCGGTCGAGGAACTACGAGCCGAACTACCGCATCGTCCCCGGCAAGGAGCGCACCGTCGCCGAGCTCGCGCGCCTCGCCCGCAAGTCCGACCGGATCTTCCTGGCCGCCGACCCCGACCGCGAGGGCGAGGCGATCTGCTGGCACCTCCACGAGCTGCTCAAGGCCGAGGCGCCCGAGGCCGAGTTCCACCGGGCCGAGTTCCACGAGATCACCAAGAGCGCCGTCCGGAAGGCGATCGAGCGGCCGACCGAGATCTCGCTGCCCCGCGTCGGCGCGCAGCAGGCCCGCCGCATCATCGACCGCCTGGTCGGCTACGAGGTCTCGGAGCTGCTCTGGCAGAAGGTCTGGCGCGGGCTGTCGGCCGGCCGCGTGCAGACGGTCGCCCTGCGGATCATCGTCGAGCGCGAGAGCGAGCGGGAGCGCTTCGTCGCGGTCCCGTACTTCTCGGTGCCGCTCGTCCTCGCCAGGGACGGCACGGCGTTCCCGGCGCGGGTCGTCCAGTGGCACGGCCTGAAGCTCAACTTCGACGGCACCGACCCGCGGCTCGCCACGGCCGAGGCCGCCGAGCAGGTGCGGGCCCACGTCGAGCGGTCGGAGCTGAAGGTCGTCGGCGTCGACGCGCGCGAGCGGCGCCAGAACCCGGCGCCGCCCTTCACGACCCCGAAGCTGCAGCAGGCGGCCGCGCGGTCGATCGGCTTCTCGGTCCGCAAGACGATGACCCTCGCCCAGCGCCTCTACGAGGGCAAGGCGATCGGCGACCAGGGCACGGTCGGCCTCATCACCTACATGCGCACGGACTCCGTGCGCATCGCCGACGAGGCCCTCGTCGCCGTCCGCGACCACATCCGGACGACGTACGGCGAGGCCGCGCTGCCGGCCGAGCCGCGCCGGTACAAGCAGAAGAAGGACGTCCAGGACGCGCACGAGGCCATCCGCCCGACCACGCTCGACCTCCCGCCCGAGGCCGTCGCCCGCTACGTCGAGCCCGACGAGCTGAAGCTCTACCGCCTCATCTGGAACCGGTTCGTCGCCTCGCAGATGAACCCGGCGGTGAGCGAGGTGACGACGGTCGACATCGAGGCGCGGCGGCCGGGCTCGGCCGAGGTCGCCGGCGTGCGCGCGTCGGGCTCCGTCCTCAAGGACCCGGGCTTCCTCCGGCTCTACGGCCAGGTGGCCGAGACCGAGTCGGCGGCCAACGCGCCCGAGGACGACGCGGAGGGCGACGACGCGAAGACGCGCCTCCCCGCCCTCGCCGCGGGCGACGCGCTCGAGCTGCGCGAGGCGAAGGCCGACGGCCACGAGACGCAGCCGCCGCCGCGCTTCAACGAGGCCTCGCTCGTGAAGTTCATGGAGGAGAACGGCATCGGCCGGCCCTCCACGTACGCGGACATCCTGCGCAAGATCGAGCAGCGCGAGTACGTGCGCAAGAAGGACCGGCGCTTCATCCCGACGCCGCTCGGCCGCCTCGTCGTCGACCTCATGAAGGAGGGCTTCGAGGACTTCTTCCAGACCGAGTACACCGCGCGGATGGAGGAGGAGCTCGACGAGGTCGAGGAGGGCAAGGTCGACTGGAGGAAGGCGCTGCGGGACTTCGACGGGGAGTTCTCGAAGGACCGCGAGGCCGCGAAGACGCAGATGCACTCCGTGAAGGCCGGCCTCGACCTGCCGACCGTCCGCGAGGCGTTCAGCGACTTCCGGCTGCCGAACGACCCGGGCGACACCTGCCCGGAGAGCGGCCACCCTCTGAAGCTCCGCATGGGCAAGGCGGGCCTCTTCATCGCGTGCAGCGGCTACCCCGAGTGCACGTACACGCTCGACATCCCGGAGACCGACGAGGACCCGATCGACCCGTCCGAGCTCGAGGGCCAGACCTGCGAGGAGTGCGGCAGCCCGATGCGCCTGCGCACGGGCAAGAACGGCTCGGCCTTCCTCGGCTGCACGGCCTACCCCAAGTGCCGCAACGCGATCTCGGTCGCGATCAACCAGGGCAAGGCCGAGGCCCGGCCCGACGAGCCGACCGGCGAGCGCTGCCCGGTGTGCGGCCACGAGCTCGTGAAGCGCCACGGCCGCTTCGGCGAGTACGTCTCGTGCTCGAACTACCCCGACTGCCGCTACAAGCCGCCGAAGCCCGTCTCGCTGACCGGGGTGAAGTGCCCCGAGTGCGGCACGGGCGAGATCCTCGAGCGGCGCGGCCGGATCCGTGTGATGCGCAAGGGGCGCATGCTGAAGA
>WBZP01003563.1_pt1 | contig 16763 bp, 14 predicted proteins | sample 5204301 | NCBI WGS metagenome assembly WBZP01 (sample SAMN12412401, study PRJNA552823) | activated sludge metagenome | isolation source: activated sludge from nitrification reactor of wastewater treatment plant... | place: USA: Pennsylvania | collected 2017
ATGGCGGACTCTCAAGCTTGCGTCTTGCTTGGGCGGCAAGCCGAGCAGGAGTGTCGGAACCCGCTCAGGAGATTTTACCATCCAGCGCGCTTCGAATCGGCGGGAATTGCTATCCAAAACGTTGACTCGGCCAGGTCACTCACGGTCTGCCCACGCTTGACGGCACAGGCCTTGCGCCTTCACTATCCCCGCCCCATGAATGCCAACTTCCTACGCGACTTGGCTTGGGTGTCCCAACAGATGCCACGCACCGAGCGTGCGCTCGCACAGCTTCCGAGCCTTCACGGAGTGCGGCTGGCCTGCTCGATGCATCTTGAAATCAAGATGGCACCGGCTCTGTCTGGTCTTCTGGGCAAGGGAGCTACCCTGTTCCTGACCACCTGCAATCCAGCCACCGTTTCCGATGAGATGGTAAAGTGGTGCGTCGCCCAAGGTGCACAGGTGCAGGCTTCGCGTGGCATGTCACAGCGAGACCTCGATCGCGCCGTGGCGGCAGCACTGGACTTCGCACCCACCCATCTGTGCGAGATGGGAGCCGACCTCACGGTGGCGCTGGTGGCTCGGGCTGCACCCAGTCGGGTGTGCGCCGGACTGGAAGCCACGGGCAGCGGCACCAGTCGACTGGCTGGACTGGGGAATTCCATTCCCTATCCGATTTTCAACTGGGACGACTTGCCCATCAAAGAAGGCCTGCACAATCGGCACATGGTGGGACTCATTACGTGCAGCGCGTTCCTCGAGCGGACCCGACTGACCTTGCATGGCAAACGGGTGGTCGTGGTTGGCTATGGACTGGTGGGCCAGGGCGTGGCGGACGCAGCGCGGGCATTTGGCGGAGCGGTCACCGTGGTAGAGCGCGATCCGGCGCGGGCCCTGCAAGCCGAGTTTGCGGGATGGAAAGTGGAAGAACTTCCCGCTGCCTTGGCCAAGGCAGATGTGATCATCACAGCCACCGGAGCGACCCATGTTCTCGGCCCGACGCAGCTCGATCTGCTCAAAGATGGGGTGTTCCTGCTCAATGTCGGGCACGCCAACCAGGAAATCGATGTCCCAGCGCTACTTGCCCATCCCAACAGCCCCGTGTTGCCGGATCTGTTGCGGGTGGACCTGCCCCGATCGCGCCGCGTCTTCCTGTTTGCAATGGGAGCGATGGCCAACCTGGCGGCGGGTCAGGGCGACAGCTTGAACGCCTTCGACGTGACGTTGGCAGCGCTCGTGGCGGGCGTGGGATTTATGGTTACAAAAGGTGCCACCTACCGCAGCGGCCTACATGACCTACCCCGCGAAGCCTGGCTGCCGGTGGCCGAGCGACTCTAGCGCGGGCTAACAATCGGAGCGAAACACCCAGACGCCTCGGTGAAGATCGCGGGTTTCGCCGAGTCCAGGCAGATCAATCGAGCGGTCGACCTCTTCTTTGAGCGCGGGAAACGAGTACACCCAGCGACGGATCTTGCCGCGAGGAATGCCTCGCTCGACCAGGGTCTGTTCCATCACCCGAGCCCGTCGATGGGCTTCGGTCTCACCGCTGTCCGGTGAGGACACGATCAGAAACTGGGTGTTGCGGAGCAGTGCCGATCGCAACAACTTATGCAGCCGCTCCGCTCGAAATGGCACCACCTGCGGCGCACCTTCGCGAAAATAGAAGACCTCATGGCGTAGGTGCGACATGAGCTTGATGAAGCGGCCTTTGTGCTCGGGATCGGCGGCAATCACGGCGGGACGAATCTGCTTGGTGGTGCAGGTGTCCGACTGGACTTCGCATTCGCGCTGGACGTCCTCGATAAGCTGGCTCAGCTCGGGGGTACACATCGCCATGCCGATGCCATCCCCAATTTCCAAGCGGAGCCGCTGAATCTGCTCGCTCTGTGCTTCAATGAGCTGCTGCAGCGCATCAACCCGCTCAGACAGCGTCGGAGCACAGCCCCACATCGGCAGTGCCACGGCCAGTCCCAGCCTGCAAATCACTGCGCGAGCCCGACGGCTAAACATGAGAGGCTACTATCACAAAATCCGCTGCCCTCGAAGCCGCTTCGCTGCGCATGGCGTATTTTCTGTGCGCGACTCCATGAAGTCCTCATCCGACAGTCCTCGCCGCGACCACATCCCATCTCGCCGGTACCTCACTGCAATGAGTCGCACGGGTCGTGCCAGAGGATCCGGGCAGGAATCGACCTTTGGCAGACATGGGTCTTGTGTCGAATGAAATCTTACCTGTATAGTAGTATTCCGACATCGTAATCTCTGTGCGTAGATACAAGACAGCCAGTCCACAAGTCAGGAGATATCAAAATGAGACCCTATCTTCTCATTGGTTCGTTACTCATCTATTCACAAACAGCCGGGGCGGAGCAGCCCAGCACAATCAATGAAGACATCGCCAAGGGCAGCTACGTAAAGTTTGGACTCACGGGTGGTGTGGCCCTCAGCATGCCATTTATGACCGGCTGGGAAATCCAGAAACGCACTCTTTATGCTGCAACGGTTGCCTTCATGCCATATGTCTCGCTCCATCCAAAATACTGGAGCACAACCCGAGACATGAGCAGAGAATATTGCGCGGCACGCTGGGTCGGAAAAGATCACAACGACGCCACCAAAGCAACCATTCTATTTGTCAATGACTTGGCCAACCAAAAATACGAAGAAATCGCCAGAGATGTATCAACAGAACTGGGCGGAAGTGAGTCAACCGCGCTGGCCGCTGGGTTGGTTCAGCTTGCGATTCACGCCAACTCCAACACCGCGCAGGCACACGTATCAGCGAACAATAGCCCGCCACCACTCAATACAACAGTTGCACCCTTGACTGCGGCTCTTCAGCAAATCGCAAACACCCTCCAGCAAAATGCGCTCGATTTTCAAAATAAGATTGCGCTGTCCGAATCAGAAAAAGAGTCTGCCGAGAGAAAAATCGAAGAGGCACAAAGTGCGCAGCGAAAGCTCGAAAAGCTGCCTGTCGGCGATGCAGGATACCAACGCGCACAAAGCACCGCGCAAGAGGCTCGACGGGCCGCGCAGCAGGCCATCACACAGGCCGATGCAGCGAGAGGTCAAGCTCAACTGGCAGCAAATAACCTAAGCCACTCTTCACGCCAATTATTAGAGGGAACCGAACATCTGTTGCAAAACACCCCGGGCATTCCAGCGCCGCTTCAGGCCGAACTGAAAACCCTTTCTCGCGGAGCGCAGGATATCTTCTCGGCCATCCTCGCTGCAGCAAGAGCGAAGGAATCGCCGCTCAGAGAGGTCCGACGACTTGCCAAGAAACACTCTGTTTCACCCAACATCATCCGTGCGACGACTGATCTGATACAACGAAAACGCCAAGCAGTGACTGCGGAAGAGAAAGAAACTGTTGTCACCAATGAACAATTATTAATCAAAACAATTAGAGATACACTCTGGAGTGAACATAGGAGCGTATCCTGCTCTGGTTATCATTTTGGTTTCTGGTTCGGGTTTTCAGGAACGCCCTCCCCTGCTTCGATCCGGTCCCGCGATGAAAACAGCGAAGACTATCGATACGAACGACGGACCATCATCCCAACGCTCGCCGCAGGCATCTCGTATAGTCCGGTCACCCATGTCTCGATCCTGGCTGGCCTGAGCTACTCGGTGTTCGAGGAAAACAAAGACAACGTGACCACTCTGTTTCACTTGATGTCGCCGATGATTGGCCTCGGTGGCAGCATCGACATTCTCTCGGCTGCCACCAAAAAGTAGCGGCCCCGGAAAGCACCAGCGGTGCCGGCCGATCACTCCGAATCCAATTCAATGGAGGATCTCGCCATCGGGGCTGGCTGCGCGCTGTTTTTCTTTTTACCTCGCGTCGTCCTTGCGATACCGTCCGCCCATGCCGCACTCGCTAAAGACCGCTCGTCAGCGTCGGTTTTGGTCTGCTGTGGCGGCCTTTTTCCTCGGCTCAGTGGGTCCGATTGCGACGGCCCATGCCGACCTCGGCAGCTTCCCCAAGCTGACAGTCGGACTCGGCCTCTTGGCAGGCTTTCAGACCGATTCCCGTCCCTGTCAGGTCGCCGGAGCAAGTCGCAACGCCCCCGGTAGCGGCTGTGCACTGTTTGCGGCAGGTATCGACGGCAGCTTCTTGTGGCGCGGTCGGATCGGTGCCGCACTGGCGCTCTCGTCCACCGCCGGTCAAGCCGCAGTCCCGCAAGCCAGTGAGCCCGGTGCCGATGCTCCACCAGCATTCCCTGATCGAGTCTCGCTGGCGCTGGCGCTGGATGTCAGGCCGCTCGGCTTTTTTGTCCGCGATGGGGACCGCTCCTATCAAGCGCGACTGCTACACGGCTTCCGGCTCGGCATCGGTCCATCGCTAGAGCTGGTTCGGACCGCGCTCGATAGCTCGATCGATGCCGGCGTTCGCAGTCGCAATCTGCCGAGCGCACTCATCGGCATGCACGCGCTCATCGACGGAGAAATTCCACTGCTGGCCGATATGGCGAGCGCGTTGTCGCTGCGGATCTCGGTGCGACTTCTGTACGCTCCGCAGATCAGCTTGAACGAAGGCTCCGTCCAGTCCGCCCCGTTTACTCCGACGACAGACTACGAACCGCAAGGCTACGGCCTGCGCACCCAGCTTCTGTTTGGCTTTGTCTACTACCTATAGCGACCGGTAGCGCTACGCCGCTTTACCATGCTGCGAGCATTGTGCTAGGTTGCCCTCTCCGTCGCTTGGGAGCCCTTTTCCCGACGAAGCTACACTCGAAAGAGACGCCATGGAACTCCGCACCTTCAGCTTCCTTGACATCCTCCAGCCGCAGCTAACCGGCTTTTTGCAAACCGTGGCCCAGGGGTTTCTCCCGCTGGAGCGTCAGGCCTCGCTGATGGTCGAGATTGCCCCCGGCATCGCGGTCAACCAGCTCACCGACGTGGCGCTCAAGCAGACTCGGGTCATTCCCGGCATGCAGATCGTCGAGCGCGCTTACGGTCTACTCGAACTACATCACTTCGACCAGGGCGAGGTCCGCTCTGCTGGCGCAGCCATCCTCCAGGCCATGGGCAAGGACGAGGGCGCACGGCTCAAGCCGAAGATTCTGTCCGAACAAACCATCACCGGGATCGAGGGCTACCACTCGCAGCTCATCAATCGCTTCCGCCACGGTGACATGATCGGGGAAAAGCAGACGCTGTATACCCTAGAGCTGGCCCCCGCCGGATACGCTGCGCTGTGTGCCAACGAAGCCGAAAAGGCCGCGCCGGTGCACCTGCTCGAGGTCGTCACGTTCGGGGCCGTCGGTCGCCTGTGGTTGGGTGGTTATGAAGCCGAGATCGAGGCCGCCCGCGATGCCATTCATGCCGCGCTGGCCGACCTCACGGGGCGATAGTCAAACGTGACCGCGCTTCCTCAAACCGTGGCAACGCAAAAGCCTGCGAAAACTCCAAAGCGCAGCGCTGAAGCCATGCGAATCACCGCCATCCTCGATGAGCTAGACCGACTCTATCCCGACGCACACTGCGAGCTGAACTTCCGCAATCCGTTCGAGCTGCTCATCTCGGTGATCCTGTCGGCACAGTGTACGGACGACCGCGTCAACCTGATCACCCCGACGCTATTTGAGCGATTTCCCGACGCCAAAGCGCTCGCTGAATCAGATCAGGAAGAGATCGAAAAGCTCATCTTTTCGACGGGCTTTTACCGCAACAAGGCAAAGAACATCCGCGCCGCAGCCAAGAAGCTGTGCGAAAAGTTTGGCGGTGCGGTGCCACGTACGATGGTGGACCTTCTGACGCTGCCCGGCGTCGCCCGCAAGACCGCCAACGTGGTGATGGGAACCGCGTTTGGGATTCCAAGCGGGGTGGTCGTCGATACCCACATCTCGCGGCTCAGTCAGCGACTTGGCATGACCCGCGAGGACGAACCTGAAAAGATCGAGCGAGACCTGCAGAAGCGGTGGCCCGAGGAGCGCTGGATCATGTCCGGGCATCGGCTGATCTGGCACGGTCGTCGCGTCTGCTTCGCTCGCAAGCCAAGCTGCGCGACCTGTACGCTGCGTCCTCTGTGTCCGTCGCCGGAAGCCAAAGCGCTGCCATAGTCACTTCGACAGAAGCGACTGACCACAACTACTGTGGTGCGGGCTGGGCTTCGCTGGGAACGTGCGAGCCAGTCTCCGTGGGTGACGCGGGAGCGTGCGTCGATGGCTGCTGCTCGCTGGACGGAGGTGCCTGCTGCATTCCGACGGGCGGAGCATGGACAATCCCCGGCGGTGGTGACGCGCTGGCCATCGGATTCGGCGGCGGTGGCGATGGCACCTGACTCGGAGGAAGTTGGCTCGGAGCGGGGACAATCACCGTTTCGTTGGATGGCGACGGTGGCGTCATCGCTGGCGATGGTGGTGACGCTGGAGTCGGCTCAATCGGCATGGGACGCGGCGGCGGCGGCACAAAGGGTGACCGAGACCCCGGCACCAGGGAAGGCTGTGCCGTCGGTGAAACCTGACTAAGCGTTCCCGCCCGCAGCGCGACTCCCTCGGGTGGCTCTTTGCTGGCCCGAGCCCGAGGGTTGTTGAGCGCTCCGATGATCGAAAAGCCGATCGCGCCATCGGTACGCTTGCCTTGTGACTGGCTGCTCACGACGATCTCCATCGTCGGCTCACGAGACACGAGCTGAGGCGACGGCTTGAAGCGAATGTACAGGTGAGCTTCCGACAGCGGCAGCGGGTCGCGCAGATCCACGTAGCCATCGATCCATAGCTCGACGTCGGGCGACTTGGCATGGAGGTCGACGATGCTGGCGCGGCCTCGCTCGATGGTGATCTTGCCAATCACATCACCAAGGCGGAGACGCGGAAAGGTCAGTCCCTGCGACAAGAACGCATCCCCAGGCACCACCAGCTTCGCTTTGCCGTCTCCAAGCTGCGCCGCAAGCAGCTTGAGGTCGATATCGCCAAGCGCTTTTTGCAGGTCGAGTCGCGTCGGCGTCACTACAAGCGGTGCAATCGAGCCACGCGGCGGCGGCACTGGACGCTGATTCGGGCCTTTAAAGTGTAGCTTCATCCCGAGCGTCCCCAGCATCGGAAGCGGCAAAAGCTGCGCCAGCGAAGACAGCCTGATCAGCATCACATCGTGAAGGTCGGCGTCAACGCTTACACCATCGTCGCCCATGCTGAACTCGGACTGTAGTTCGCCACCAAAGGCTTCAACCAGCAGCCGACCACTTTTGGTACCCCAGGCAGCATCGAGAGGATGGATGCGAGCGTCGATTCGATCGACGACGATCGGACGCAGGTTCTTGGCGGCAGGCGTGTCAGCGGTCGTTGGGCCAGCCAGGGGCTTCCGTGGCTTCAGACGCACGTCGGTTGCCGAAAAGCCGGGTTGCAGGACATGAACATCCAGCTCACCAATGCTGACGTCCATGCCCGAACCGATGCCGAAGCTACCACTTGCGGTCTGCGGCGGACCCGGCTCTTGCGAAAGTTCACGCTCAAGACGGTCTTTGATCTTGTCGAGCGGCAGTGACAGCGTAAGTGACACAAAAAATGTCAGCAGGCCAAAGACCGCATACAGCAGCACGGTAACGACGCGGTTGGTCTTCCGCAGCCGTCGTAGTAGGCGCATCAAGAACCGACGCATCACTGCTCCTTTTCGCCGTTTGACTCGGGCTTGCCATCACCCTTTTTGTCTTTGCCGGTGGGCTTGGGCGCGTGTTCATAGGTCGAAACGGTCATATCGACTTCGAACTCCTGGTGCTTGTCGTCACGAGAGCGGATGTTGAGCTGCGTGACCATCACCAAGTTCGCTTGATACGTCTCGATCTTGCGCATGAACTTGAGCAGCGGTTCCAGCCCGACCTTGCCGATCCGCAGGTCGACCGACTGCTGAATGTACTTTTTGCCCATGGCCTCGGGCGTACGCGGGTTGGTTTCGCGAATCTCAATGCTCGTCTCTTTGGCGAGGCTTTCGAGAAACCCCGAGAGCTGGAGTGGACTTTGGCCAATCCGCTGATCAAGCTGGAGCGCTCGCGCCCGCGCTTGCAGGTACGGACCGCGCTTTTTGGCAATGTCACGCAGGGCGCGCTGCATCGCGTCGGTCTGTTCTTCCAGCGTATCGATGCGGTCATAAAGCAGATACGCCCCACCGAGCACACCCACGCCGAACACAACGCCAATCAGAAGCATCACCAGCGAGCGCTCACGCGGAGCCAATCCCTCAAACAGCTCGCGCAGCCGCGACACACCGGGGACACGCGCCAAAATACTCGGTTCACTTGCGCTCATCGCGACACCTCCCGCATGGAAGGATGGGGGTGATTTACGGGCATGTGGTTTCGATCTCCAGCGCGAACTGCTTGACCTCGACCGGCTTGCCGTCGGGACCGGTGTTTTTGAGGGTCAGCACTTTGCCCTTTTGGACCTTGCGGAAGCACGGAATTTTGCCAAGGTTTGCGGCCAGGTCGTCGACATACTGCGCCGAGGCACAGGTTGCCTTGAGGTCGGTCTTTTTGGGTCTAATGTGCAGCTCAATGACATCGAGACGGGCCGGTCCAGATGCATTGCTTGATGGTGATGCCGCCGAGATGTCTTCGAGCAAGTCCAGCACCGAGACCTGCGGCACGCTCTGACCCTGCACCTTGTCTTGGGTGAGCGCCGCTTGCAGCTCGTTAGACACCTGTCGACCATCGGTGCGCGCTTCGCCAAACAGGGCCGTCGACTCGGTGATGAGCTGAAGCCGCAGCCGCTCGGACTCCTTTTCGAGCTGCTGGAGCGAGGCATACGCCCAAATTCCGACGCTGGCAATCAGCGCCGCCGCAAACCCGAATAGCAGCGGTGCCTTTTCACGAAGCATCGCGTAGTCGGTACGGAAGGCTAGCTCACCCTTGCGGAAGTTGAAGTTTGGGCCACCAAGCGCCGCGCCAAGCCCGAGCCCCACGGCCGCCGTACCGGTCGGCCAACGATGAACCAACGCTGTGCTCGAGACATACGTTCGAGAGGCCCCACCTTCGCCAAACGTCATCGACTCACCGGCGGGCATTTCGCCACGAACAGCCGGCCCGAGCCACGTCGCTCCACTCGGAGGAAGCAGCGGCTGCACCGGCACGCCCAGCTCCTCGGACAGATAGTCTTGCAGTCCGTGAAGCTGCGCAGAACCGCCCGTCACAAACAGCGTCTTTGGCTCGCAACCAAAGCGACTCCCGTAGGCCGCCAGCGTCTGTCGGAGGTCGCGCAGCAGCGGCTTTAGCGACTCGCGGATCAGCTTGGCGACCGTTGGGTTCGTAAAGTCCGATAGACCGTTTTCGTGTTTGAGCTTCTCGGCGGCAATTAGGCCGATACTCAGGTGCTTGGACAGCGACTCCGTAATCTGCAATCCGCCACGCGGAATCGTGCGCGCAAACTGAACCAGTACCTGACCGACCCGCTTCGGATGCGCAGCCAGCGCACAGACGTGGGTCATGCGGTGTCCAATATCAATCACCCACAGCGGCAAGTCCTTCTGGGGCATCGCACCGGACTTGCTCTGTACCCACAGCGCCGCCGTTGCGAGTGCGGTTGCTCCACAGACTTTGGGGTCCAGCCCGAGCGGCGACATCGACAAAATGCGCGACTCGACCACGCTCTGCCGAGCACAGCCTGCCAGCCACAGCGAACTCCCTGAGCCACTCGGCACGTTGGCGGGAAGCTGGTCCACGACATGACCTTCCAGATCATCCATGAGCTGACCGGCCAACTCGAACGGCAGCGTCTGCGCGACCTTTTTCGGATCGGACAGCGGCATTTCCACCAAGCGGAGTGTCAGGTCTTCGGAAATGCCAATCGCACAGCTTTCGGCGCGAATCTTCTGTCGTCCCAAGATCGTCATCAGTGCCCGCATCTGACGATCGAGCAGCGAGTCCACCGGAACCTCCGCCGCCGGTTCCTCGGCCTGCGCTAGCTCGCTGTTGAGTGATATCTCATGCCTGCGAATCGGTGATGGCAAAGGAGTGCCATCGCCCGGCTCGGGAACGCGCTCTTCTTCGATGCTGGCAAGGTGTACGGTGCGGAAGCCCTGCTCGATGCGAGCGACCTTCACCGAAAAACTGCCAAGGTCTATGCCTAATATCGTGGCCATCGTTGTAATCCCGTGGCTAATCCAGTCGGAAATACATCCAAGTGCCGTTTTTGAAGCAGCTCGGATGGTTGATACAAACGGGGTTGGAGTTGGTGCTTTGCGAGTCCCAGACGCCACGGATGTGAACCTGGGTATTCTTCTGCGCCGAGCGCTGCACCACGCCGGTGGCGTCGATGCGATAGAAACGACGGGGACTCTTTCCGCCCTGCCCGCCCGCTGCGCCCGCCGGAGGTCGGTCGCGCAAAAACCGGCTGAGCATACCCGGACACATCGGAATCGGCTTGAGCGGCGTCGTCAGCTTCGGCGACGCGCTCAAGCCGGTCATCGAGGCCAGGGAGTCCGCCATCTGGGGCAGCTTTTCGATAAACGGGGAACAGATCAAGTTCGACAACGTTTCGATGGCATCGCCGGAGTTGGCGGCGGGTGCAGGCTGTGTCCCTGGCTTGGCCGGACTCGCTGGTGGCGTCGCTGGCTTCTGCGGCACCTGCTGCTGACACAGTCGCGTATCAACCTTGCAATCCAGCTTGCCCATCTGCTGGGCCATTGACTTGAGCATCGGCAGCCCAGTCTTGAGCATGCCGCCGACCTGCTGCGCCACCAGGGACGTATTCGGATCAAACACCGCGCTGCGATCCGCAGCCGAGGCCGCAATCATCGCCGCCAGCAGAGGCCACGCGGTCGGTTCCATCGCCGAAGCCAGTACCTTGCAGTCCTGGGTCGCGTAGACCGTGAAAAAGTCGCCAAAGTAGGCCCACAAGTCCTCCGACACGCCGCGCACGTGCATCATTTCCTCGACGGTATCGAAGAAGTGATTGTGCGGTTCATAGCGGTCACGGCCTTTGTCGTAGGTTTCTTCGCTGGCACCGCCCGCACCGACCGGCGAATAGCGGGTCACATCGACATCGGTCCAATCGAGGATGTTGACGGGCACGTCCTCGCGATTGATGACCACGTTGTCACGATCGGGAATCTGAAACAGTCGATCAAAGCGCGGCGGACGGACGAGCGCGTCCATCAGCAAATAGACGTTGCGCTTCTGATCTGGGGTTGGGTTGTAGCCGCCGCCGCAGTTGATGGGGTACTTGCCTTCCTCGCTGGCGATCGCCACGTCAAACGAGGTTCCCTTCGGAGTTCCCATTCCATCGACGCTGCCGAGGTCAATCCCAATCAGGCTCCCGAGCCCGTCGCGTGACTCTTTGTCGCCACTGAACGCTTGCGCCAAAAAGTTGGCGTAGTCGGTGATGACGATGGCATCACGAAACTCCGGCGGCAGCGACTGAAGCATGTTCTGCATGCCGCCCTGCACCGCAATCAGCAGCTTCGACAGCTCGATGCCCGACTGCGCCAGATACTCGGCGCGCAGCATGTCACGGCTGTTGGCAGCGGCTTCCATCTCGACCTGGGCGTTATAGGCCAAATCAGCCGTCGTCGCACCGAGCAGGGCCAGGCTCATCAGCACAGTCAGGATCGCCACGCCACGCTGACGGCGCTTGCGGTCCACCTTGGGAGCCGCCTCCTGCGCAGAGCCTGTCGTTTCGTCGATCGGGCAATCCATGGTGGTTCGTCCTGTCCCTAATTCGGCTTGGTATCGAGGAGCTGAAACATCGCAATTCGCACTTCGCTCTCGAGCGGCAGCTCTTCGCCACGATCGTCGCGAATCACCAGCTTGACCTTGACCCGGCTCGGCAGTCGGTTGGGCATGCCATCGGCTTGGTTGGTCCGCCAGCTCTCCAGCCACTCTTTGCGGACTGGCTCGTAGTAGTGCAGCTCGAGCTTCACCACATCATCGGCAATCACCTCGGCTTCCCCGGGAATGTTGCCGTTATCGATGCGCTCGGCAGCGATTCGGCGCGTCTCTTTGCGCCATAGATTGAGCTTGCCACCATCAGATTTATCGCGCTGTCCGAAATACCCAATTGCTGCGGTATCGCCTTCTTTTGATTCGGCATAAAGTCGTTGATGGCCAAAATAGGTAAAGCGCAGTTCGTCGATATCGGGCCGATGGACTCCGTCGAAATAAGTACGCGGCGTCTGCTCGGTCCCGGGAATGTTGTTGTTTGACAAATAGGCCATCTGCACATCACGCAAAATGCGATCCATCGCCAGCCGCGCCACCCGATAGCGCGCCATCTTCGATTCCACGCCCTTTTTGGTCTTGAACGCGCCCTGGCTCGACGCCCACAGCATCAGGGTAATCGTCGACAGAATGCCGATCGACACCATGACCTCGATGAGCGTAAAGCCAGACTGACGCCGGTTCATAGCGATACCGGGGCCTTTCTGACGTCGGTAAAGAACGCCACCACCTCGACCTGTTGGTCGGGCAGTCCGGGCTCGTCCCAGATCACGCGAACGGTGACGCGACGGATGCCTTGCTCAAGCATGTCTTTGACCGGCCCCAAAAGTCCGGACATGCCGCTCGCCATGTTCCCCCCCGATGACGACGACGGGGACGGAGCCGCCTTGTCTTTCCCGGCTGCGGTCTGCTTGTCTTGCAGTAGCTTGGTCGCCGCCGACTGGAGCTGGTCCGTCGCAGGCAGCTTGATCTTGTCGATGATCGTGACGTACCGAAACTGCTTAAACGCTGGGTCTTGAAACTCGCCGCGATCTTCCTTGGCTCCGGCTTCGTCTTTGAAGCCTTCTGCGACGAACTCGTTTTGGATTTCGGCCATCTTCTGACGGCACAAAAACGTCGCTTGGGTCATCGCTCGCGCATGGATGCTGATCCGAATCGCCCGCCCCGTGGTCAGGTACATCCCGACGAGAGACACCGACAGAATCGCCATCGCGATCATCACTTCGAGCAGCGTAAAGCCAGCGCTTTTGCGAGACCTCATGTGCCCCCCTTTTCGCGCTCTCCCGCATCGAAGTCGAGCGGCGGTGGCTGACGACCAGGCAATACCTCGACGCGACCCGTCAGTCCATGAACCCACAGCGTGTACTGCACATCATCTTGGGAGTCCGTCCCAAGGTGGATGACCGCACGTTCGGTGTGACCATCGGGAAAAAAGTGCAGATAGGCATGCCCGGTGAGATACGGATCTTTTTCTCGCGGCAGCAGAATATCGAGCACTTTGATCCGCTTGAGCTTGATCTCCGGCAGCGTGGCATCCTTGTATTCCGCAAAGCGTGGGCGACGGGGGGCCTGCGGTGGAATCAGCTCTTCGGGAAGCCCGTTGAGAGCCCGTTTTTCTTCCTCTGCCGCTTCCTTATCGAGCTTGTCGCGGTCCTCACCACGGCCCCGCGACAGACCACTCACTTTGGTGTCGATGAGCACCCGCGACTCAGACCGTTCCAGCCGGTAAGTCTGCGCATCGAGGTCAAAGTGGAGACGGTAAAACGCTCCGGTGGTCAGGGCTCGGTCATAGCTATAGCGAATCGCTGCCGCCAGCTTGCTCGACTGGGAACGCAGCTCGCTACGTACCAGGCTGCGGAAGCCCATCACCGCACCGCCAGTGACAAACCCGATAATGGCCAGCGCCACCATCAGCTCGACGATGGTGTAACCAGCCTCGGAATGCCGAGTGCCCGCCCTATGTAAACCCCCGACTCGCATGACGTGGCTTACTTGTCGTCCTCCCAGCTCTTGAGGTCGTCCGCCGTTCCCTCTTTGCCGTCTTTGCCAAAGCTGATGAGATCAACGCCGTCGGTATCATGCTCGCCGGGGCACTTGAACACGAACGGCTTGCCCCAACCATCCTTCGGTTCCTTGGTGAAGACCTTGGTCGTCACCAGGTCGGCAAGACCGCTCGGACACTGCTCTCCCGTCGCATCCATGCGCCACTGGAGCACTCCGTCCTTGATCTTGCGCATCATGTTGATGGTTTCTTTTTTGCGCGCCTTTTCGAACTGTCCGAAGGCCGCAATCGCCGCACCACCGAGCATCAAACTGACAATTGCGAGCGAGATCATGATCTCGGTCAGCGTATAGCCGCTCTCGGGGGAACGAACGACGACCGGCTCATGGCTTCGTTCACGACGGCGTAGCCGACGACCGACCTTCCGCCACAGCGCAGTCATCGCCCGCGCCGCACGGCGCAGCGGCACATAAGAGGGTTGAACAGAAAGGTTGTGAGAAGTAGGGAGCGTCATAGGAATCTCCTTGGGTCGCGTTCGGGATGATTAGTTCACAAACTCGTTCATCTGCATGATCGGCAGCATGATCGACGTCACGACGAAGAACACCGCGCCGCCCATGCCCAAGATCATCAGCGGAGAGAGCAGCGCCGTGAGTCGCTCAAGCTGGGTCTCCACTTCCAGGTCGTAGGCCCCCGAGACGTTTTCGAGCATCTGCTCAAGCTGTCCCGAGCGCTCACCGACTGCAATCATGTGACAGACAATCGCCGGAAACTGGTTGCTGCGCTTGAGCGGTGCCGCGATCGATTCACCCTCACGGATGGACTCGCGGGCCTGCTCGATGACGTTCATCAGCACGGTGTTGCCGAGTACGTTTTTGACGATTTCCATCGCCCGCAGGAGCTGCACGCCCGAAGCCAACATCGTTGACAGCGTCTTGGCAAAGCGACTCACCGCCACCTTGCGCTCCAGCCCACCGATCACGGGAATCCGCAGCTTGAAGCCATCCCACGATAGCCGCCCCTTCGGCGTCGCCAGCCAGCGTCGAAACGCCACCGTGCCACCGATCCCGAGCACCAGCACCAGCCACAAGTAATCGCTCAGCAGCGTGCTGATAAAAATGAGGATCTGGGTGTTGAGCGGCAGCGCCCGCCCGGTATCCGCAAAAATCGCCGTCACCTTCGGAACCACCGTTGTCATCAGCATCGTGAGGATACCTATTGACAAAATGGTCATAATGATCGGGTACATCAGCGCCGACATCACTTTCGAGCGCAGGCGGTTCTGCGATTCGAGGAAATCGGACAGTCGCAAAAGCACCGCCTCTAGGTTGCCCGCCGTCTCACCGGCCGTGACCAAGTTGACGTACAGCTCGCCAAAGCAGCCGGGATGCCGAGCCAGTGCCGCCGAAAGCGGGAGACCCTCGTTCACCTGGACTTTGACGTCGGACAGCACATGCTTGAGGTTCGGATCTTCCGCCTGCTCGATGAGCGCCGCCAGCGATTCCGAAAGCTGCACTCCGGCACGAAGCAGCGTGCCAAGCTGCCGGGTCAGCACCGCGACCTCCATGGGCTTCGCGGTCCGCCGGTATTCGGCAAAGGCTTGGACGACAAAACCCAAGTTCAGGGCGACCAGCAGACCGACAAACAGACCCTGCCCGACCCCGTCCATCTTCGGGTCGCTCGTGCGGTTCTTCGACTTGGCCCCGCCAACTTGAGCCTCGCTCACATCGGTCAGCAAGATGCCATCGCGGCGAAGGACTTGGCGGAGCGAACGCGGGCTGTCTGCGTCGCGAACCCCCTGAACTTGCTTTCCTTTGCCGTCGTAGCCTTTCCAGCGAAAAACCGGCATGGCTTTATTCCTTGTCCTCTGCCGTGACCAGCATCACCTCTTCGATGGAGGTAATGCCCGCCAAGACCTTGCCCGCACCGTCGGTACGCAGCGTACGCATACCGCTCGCGAGCGCCGCCTTTTTCAAGGTCGACGCATCCGACTTGCGCAAGCTTAGCTCACGCACCGCGTCGTTGATGAGGAGTAGCTCGTAAATCGCCGAGCGACCGGCATAGCCACGCTGTCCGCACGTCGCACAGCCTCCCTCGTGATGTCGATAGAGCATGCCCGGCGGTGGTGGCGGTGCCTTGGTGATGTAGGTCGCGATCTTGAACTTCCCGGCGTAAAACGGCTCCGGCGGAATGCTCAGGCGCTCTAGCTCGGTCGGGGTGGGCCGATACGTCTCGCGACATTTGATACACAGACGACGCACCAGTCGCTGCGCCAAGACGCCCATCAGCGACGAGGTCACTAGGAACGGCTCGATTCCCATATCGACCAGACGCGTCACCGCACCCGCCGCATCGTTGGTGTGAATCGTCGAAAACACCAAGTGGCCGGTCAGCGACGCGGTAATCGCCATCGAGGCCGTCTCTTGATCACGAATTTCGCCGACCATGATGACGTCGGGATCGTGACGAAGGAACGAGCGAATCGCCGCCGCAAAGGTCAGCTCAATCTTGGGATTGACCTGCACCTGCGAGATTCCTTCGAGCTGATACTCGACCGGATCCTCGACGGTAAGGATGTTGATATCGGGCGTGTTGATCTTCGACAGACCGGCATACAGCGTCGTCGTCTTACCGGAGCCCGTCGGACCCGTCACCAGCAGAATGCCGTGAGGCCGATTGATAAGCTCCAGCATCGTCTCCAGGTGGTCGGCCCCAAACCCCAGGTCCGCGAGATCGAGCACCACCGAGCTTTTGTCGAGCAAACGTACCGTGATGCGCTCGCCAAACGCCGTAGGAACGGTGGCGACACGCATGTCGATGTCTTTGCCGGCAATCTTGCGACGGATTCGACCGTCCTGCGGGAGCCGCTTTTCAGCGATGTTCAGACCCGCCATGATCTTGACGCGGGCGACGATCGAATTGATGAACGTACGCGGCGCTTTTTTGTATTCCTCAAGGACGTTGTCGATGCGATAGCGCACCACCATGTCCTTTTCGCGAGGCTCGAAGTGAATATCGGATGCCTTGGAACGAACCGCGTGAAAGATCACCGAGTTCACCCAGCGAATGATCGGGGCCTCATCGCTGACATCGACCAGGTCGACTTCTTCCTCAGTCTCGGCTTCC
>WBZP01003564.1_pt1 | contig 16762 bp, 17 predicted proteins | sample 5204301 | NCBI WGS metagenome assembly WBZP01 (sample SAMN12412401, study PRJNA552823) | activated sludge metagenome | isolation source: activated sludge from nitrification reactor of wastewater treatment plant... | place: USA: Pennsylvania | collected 2017
GCCCCCGGATCGGCACCCGGCTGTGGTTGGGTGACGAGACTGCCTTCCGGGTCAGGGCGCACGTCCTCGACGTCCACCCGGTGGCCCGCGGTGACCGCGCCGGGTACCGCCAGCGCCAGCTCCAGGGCGGCACCGTGGTGGTGCTCTCCGGCGGGACCGCCCACGGGATCGGGCTGGAAGCACCCAGCGCCGCCTCGACGATGCGGCAGCGGGGCATCGCGGCGGCCGAGGGGCTGCTCGAGGCCGCTGGCAAGATCCGTTCACCCTTCACCGTCAGCGGGATGCGACCGGCCTTCGTCGAACCGCCGCATATGCAGGTGTCGATGGTCCATCTGCCTCCGGGCGTGCCCGCCCCGCAGGTCGGGACGGAGGTCGACGTCCGGGTCCGGACGACGATCTTCCACCCCGATGTCGTCGTGGTGTCCTGACCCGAGGGCGGCCCGACGTGCCGCGCGAACCGCGCCTGGACAGTGGGAGCACGTGTGTCGGCATACTCCTGAGTGAGCAGACGTTAAGGTGAGCGTGGGTCGGGCGGACGGCGCCCGCTGAGCCGGGAGCGGTTTATGAGCTTCAACGACAACGTCCAGCTGGACACCTCCCAGGTCGAGTCCGGCGGCGGGGGTGGCGGCGGATTCGGTGGCGGCGGCCTCGGTGGCGGTGGCGGCGGCTTCCCCGGCGGCATCCGCGTCGGCGGTGGGATCGGCGGCATCGTCATCCTGCTGCTCGTCTTCCTTTTCCAGTTCCTCAGCGGCGGGGGCGGCCTCGGGAGCGGAAGCGGGGGCTCGACCGGCTCCGCTGGCTCCGGCTCGGTCATCGGCGACACGACCAACGTCCAGGCCGCCGGCCAGGTGTCGCGCGACTTCTCGCAGTGCAAGACCGGCGCCGACGCCAACGCCAACGACGTCTGCCGGGTCATCGCGACGGTCAACAGCGTCCAGGCCTTCTGGTCCACCGAGCTGCCGAAGTACAACGTCTCCTACACCCCGTCGAAGACCGTCCTGTACTCCGGTGCGACCCAGTCCGGGTGCGGTACCGCGTCGAACCAGGTCGGGCCGTTCTACTGCCCGCTGGACAAGAAGGTCTATATCGACGCCTCCTTCTTCGCCGAGCTCACCTCGCGCTTCGGCGCCGACGACGGTGCTCTGGCCAAGGAGTATGTCGTGGCCCATGAGTACGGTCACCACATCCAGGACATCCTCGGCCTCCTCGGTCGCGCGCAGCAGGACCCCCAGGGCGCCGAGAGCGGGGCCGTCCGCACCGAGCTGATGGCCGACTGCCTCGCCGGCGTCTGGGTCAACCACGCGACGACGACGAAGGACAAGAACGGGGTGACCTTCCTCAAGCCGATCACCCGCGCCGATATTGACTCCGCGCTCTCGGCGGCCTCGGCCGTCGGCGACGACCGGATCCAGAAGACGATGCAGGGCCGGGTCACCCCGGAGTCGTGGACGCACGGGTCCAGCGCCCAGCGCCAGCACTGGTTCACCGCCGGCTACCAGACCGGTGACATCAACCAGTGCAACACCTTCTCCTCGAACGTCAACCTCGGCTGACCCTCCCCTTCCAACAAAGACACACCTTTAGACGGCGTCTAAAGGTGTGTCTTTGTTGGAAGTGTGCTCAGAGGGTCAAGTCGCGGTAGAACCTTCGGCCGCTCATCGACTGGACGTCGACGACGACATAGTTGGGCTTGTCCTCGGGCAACCAGGTCTGCAGGTGCTCGTCGTCGAGCTGGTACGACTCGCTCAGCGTCTCGACCACCCGGGCCACCCCCTTGGCGATGATCGACCACGCCTCGTCGCCTGTCACCTGGTCGGCCTCGATCGCGACCGCCTTGTTGATGGCGACCTCGGCGAGCTTGGTCCCAGGCGCCGTCTTCATGACGATCTGCCCGTCGTGGACGAGGAAGTTCACCGGGAAGATGTCCGGCTCCCCGGCCGCGCAGGTGGCCAGGCGCCCGAACCGGGTCGCGTCCAGCAGATCCCAGCACTGGGCATCGGTGAGTTCCTCGTAACGGCTGTTCGGCATACCGCCCATCCTTGACCACCGGGCCGGGCCCCGTCGAGCCGCCCCGCCTGTCAGGTGGGCGACACCGGCCCGTCGGTCACGCAGACCCGCACGGCTCGCCCTCGCCGGACGGCCTCCTCGAGCACGGCGCGGCCGGGATCAGGTATGTCGAACAGCTCCCGGCGCGGCAGGGCGGCCAGGGACGCCAGCCGCCGGTCCGCGAGGAGCTCCCGGACGAGGGCCTTGTCGCCCCCGGCGACCACGCCGGCCGGGGCCGCCGGCGACTCCCCCAGGATCCGGGCCAGGTGCTCAGCGACCGCCTCGACCAGGGCGTCGGCCTGGTTGGCCCGGCGCCGAGCGAACCGCTGCTGCGACCAGCCGCCGGCCGCGGTCCGGGACTGGACGTGCCTGCTGCCGACCTTGTGCACCACCATGCGGCCGTCGACCACGACAGCCACCGCGAACCCCCCGCGCCGGACCAGGACGACCACCATCGGGGTGTGGTCGAAGCGCGCCACCGACTCGATCCGCTGCGGTCCGTCGGGGTTGTTGGCGGTGAAGCGCTCCAGCCAGGTATCGAAGCGCTCCGGCGCGACCTCGACGGTTCGGGACACCTCAGATGTTGAAACCGAGGGCGCGCAGCTGCTCCCGGCCGTCGTCGGTGATCTTGTCCGGACCCCATGGCGGCATCCAGACCCAGTTGATCCGGTGCGTCTGGACCAGGCCCTCGAGGGCCTGGGCGGTCTGGTCCTCGATGACATCGGTCAGCGGGCACGCCGCGGAGGTCAAGGTCATGTCGATGACGGCGTGCGCGGCGTGGTCCACGGTGATCCCGTAGACCAGCCCGAGGTCGACGACGTTGATCCCCAGCTCGGGGTCGACGACATCGCGCATGGCCTCCTCGACGTCGGCGACGTTCACCGGGCTGGCGCTGCTCTCGGAGGTCTGGGTCATGGGGTCGCTCCTGCTTCGGCGGGGGTGATGTCGACGCCGGCCCGGACGAGGGCGTCGGTGAAGGCCAGCCAGCCCAACAGGGCGCACTTGACCCGGGCGGGGTACTGGGAGACGCCAGCGAAGGCGACGCCGTCACCGATGACCGTCTCGTCGCCCCGGTCGGCGCCCTTGCTCGTCAGCATGGCGCGCATCGCGGCGAAGGTCTGCAAGGACTCGGCAACCGAGTGCCCCAGGCACTCCTGGGCGAGCACCGATGTCGAGGCCACCGAGATCGAACATCCCAGTGCGTCATACGAGATGTCCTCGACGGTCGCCGACGGGTCGGACCCGCTGAGGTGGACCCGCAAGGTGACCTCGTCCCCGCACGTCGGGTTGACGTGGTGGACCTGGGCGTCGAAGGGCTCACGCAGCCCCGCGTGCTGGGGCCGCTTGCTGTGGTCGAGGATGAGCTCCTGGTAGAGGTCCATGTCAGGCTCCGGTCCCGAAGATCGCCGGCACGGTGTCGAGGGCCGCGAGGAAGGTCCCGATCTCGTCCAGGGTCGTGTATGCCGCAAAGGACGCCCGGGTCGAGGCGGTCACGCCGAGGGCGCGGTGCAGCGGCCAGGCGCAGTGGTGACCGACGCGCAGCGCCACGCCGGCGTCGTCGAGGACCTGGCCGACGTCGTGGGCATGAACGCCGTCGACGACGAAGGCGACCGAGCCCGACCGGCGCGTGGCGTCCACGGGGCCGAGGACGCGCACCCAGGGGCGCTGGGCGAGCCCGTCCAGCGCGGCCTCGACGAGCAGCTGCTCGTGGGCGTGCACCCGCTCCATCCCGAGCCCGTCGAGGTACTCACAGGCCGCGGCCAGCCCGACCGCCTGGGCCGCCATCGGCACCCCGGCCTCGAAGCGTTGCGGCGGCGGCGCATAGGTCGACTCCTCCATCCGGACCAGCTCGATCATCGAGCCGCCGGTGAGGAAGGGCGGCATCTCGTCGAGCAGGGGCTCGCGCCCCCAGAGCGCCCCGATGCCCATCGGGCCGAACATCTTGTGCCCGGAGAAGGCGGCAAAGTCGACCCCCAGCGCAGCGAGGTCGACCGGCAGGTGCGGCACCGACTGGCAGGCGTCCAGGACGGCCAGCGCGCCGACGGCATGGGCTGCGGCGGCCAGCTCACGGACCGGGTTGACCGTGCCGAGGACGTTGCTGACGTGGGTGAACGCGAAGACCTTGGTCCGCTCGGTCAGCAGACCGTCCAGCGCGGTCAGGTCGAGCTCGCCACCGGGGGTGAGGTCGACCCAGCGCAGCTTCGCGCCGGTTCGTCGGGCCAGCTCCTGCCACGGGACGAGGTTGGCATGGTGCTCCATCGCGGTGACGAGGATCTCGTCGCGGCGGTCCATCGTGAACCGGCCGACCGTGGCGTTGGAGAAGGCGTACGCGACGAGGTTGAGTGCCTCGGTGGCATTCTTCGTGAAGACCATCTCGTGCGCTGGGGCCCCGATGAAGGCGCCCAAGCGGGCTCGGGCACCCTCATAGGCCGCGGTGGCCTCCTCGCTGAGCAGATGGGCGCCGCGGTGTGGGGCCGCATTGCTCGTCGTGTAGTAGGCCCGCTCGGCGTCGAGGACGGCATACGGCTTCTGCGAGGTGGCACCCGAGTCGAGGTACACCAGGGGCCGCCCCCCACGGACCGTGCGGGTGAGGATGGGGAAGTCGCCGCGGATCGCGGCGGACTCCGCGGCGGTGAAGGGTGCGGCCCCCGTGACGGTCGTCGTCATGGCCCAGGTATGCCGATCAGGCGCTCGCGGTCGGGGCGAGGAAGCGGTCGTAGCCCTCGGCCTCGAGCCGGTCGGCGAGCTCCGGCCCGCCGTGCTCGACGAAACGCCCGTCGACGAAGACGTGGACGAACTGAGGCTGGATGTAGCGCAGGATCCGGGTGTAGTGGGTGATGAGCAGCACCCCGGTCTGACCTGCGGAGACGACCCGGTTGACCCCCTCGGAGACGACCCGGAGAGCGTCGACGTCCAGGCCGGAGTCGGTCTCGTCGAGGACGGCCAGCTTGGGACGGAGCAGCTCCATCTGGAGGATCTCGTGGCGCTTCTTCTCGCCACCGGAGAAGCCCTCGTTGACATTGCGCTCGGCGAAGGCAGGGTCCATGCGCAGCCGGTCCATCGCCTCGCGGACCTCCTTGACCCAGGTCCGCAGCTTCGGCGGCTCCCCGTCGACGGCTGCCTTGGCGGTGCGCAGGAAGCTCGACACCGTGACACCGGGGACCTCGACGGGGTACTGCATGGCGAGGAAGAGCCCGGCTCGGGCACGCTCGTCGACCGACATGGTGAGCAGGTCCTCACCGTCGAGGGTGAGCGAGCCCTGGGTCACGGTGTACTTCGGGTGGCCGGCGATCGCGTAGGCGAGGGTCGACTTGCCCGAGCCGTTCGGCCCCATGACGGCGTGGGTCTCCCCTGCTCGCACGGTGAGGTCGACCCTGCGGAGGATCTCCTTGGTGCCGGACTCGGTGTCGACGCTGACGTGCAGGTCGCGGATCTCCAGGGTGGCCATGCTCAGTGCTCCTTGGCGGTGGTGACGTCGACGTAGACGGCACCGTCGATGACGTGGACGGGGTAGACGGCAACCGGGACGGTCGCGGGCAGGGACAGCGGCAAACCGCTGCGCAGGTCGAAGCGCGACCCGTGCAGCCAGCACTCGAGGGTGCACCCGTCGACCTCGCCCTCGGCGAGCGAGACGTTCGCGTGGGTGCAGGTGTCGTTGACGGCGTGGACGGTGTCGTCCGCGGTGCGGACGACCGCGACGATGGTGCCGTCGAGGTCGGCTCGGGCGGCCTGGCCGACGGTGAGCTCGTCCAGCCGACACAGGTATGTCGCAGTCGGCGGTGCCTTGAGGTCGGCGCTCTTCACTGGGCCGCCTCGACGCCGTCGGCGGTCTCGGAGCGGGCCAGCTCGGCCTCGACCGCGGCCATCACCTCGGCCTCGACGTCGGGGACGCCGATCCGTCCGACGACATCGGCGAAGAAGCCGCGGACGACGAGGCGACGGGCCTGGTCGTGCGGGATGCCACGCGCCATGAGGTAGAAGAGCTGCTCGTCGTCGAAGCGGCCGCTGGCCGAGGCGTGCCCGGCCCCCTCGATCTGGCCGGTCTCGATCTCGAGGTTGGGCACCGAGTCGGCCCGCGCGCCCTCGCTCAGCAGGAGGTTGCGGTTGAGCTCGTAGGTCTTGGTGCCCTCGGCGGCGGCCCGGATGAGGACGTCACCGACCCACACGGTGTGCGCGCCGTCGCCTTGGAGGGCGCCCTTGTAGAGGACGTCGGAGCTGCACTGGGGCGCGCTGTGGTCGACGAAGGAGCGGTGCTCGAGGTGCTGGCCCTCGTCGGCGAAGTAGACCCCGAGCGCCACGAACGATCCGCCCGGACCGGCATACGTCGCATTGGTGTTGAGCCGGACCACCCCGCCACCCAAGGTGACGGCGATATGCCGGGCCGACGCGTCGCGGCCGACGACGACATCGTGCTGGGCCAGGTGCGTCGACGCGTTGTCCCAGCGCTGAAGCGTGACGAGGCTGAGGGCCGCCCCGTCCCCGACGCTCACGGTGAGGACCTCGCTGTAGTCGGCGAGCCCGGTGTGGTCGAGGACAACCGTTGCGCGGGCGTTCGCGCCGACACGCAGCCACAGGTGGCCGTGGACCAGCTGGCCCTCGGCGCCGGAGAGGGTGATCCGCACCGGCTCGGCGAGCTCTGCCCCGGCGCGGATGTCGATGACCCCGACGCCGCCGCTGCCCGCTGCGGCGACGGCGGCGGCGCGGTCACCGGGCTGGGGCAGGCCGGCCTGCCGCCACTGCTCGACCGGGACACCGGAGACGGTGACGCCCTCGGGAAGGTGCTGGTCCCAGTCCAGGCAGAGCCCCGTCGGCTCGTCGCGGAAGAGCGCGCGGAGCCGGTCGACGGGGGTGAACCGCCACTCCTCCTCGCGGCCGGTCGGCGAACCGAAATCGGCCGGCTCGAAGGAGGTGAGCCGTTCGGCGCGGGACTGGTCCGGCACGTACGGGGCGTCGCCGTGCCGGTGGTGGGTGGTCTCCAGCAGCGGCATCAGCCGACCGCTCCTTCCATCTGCAGCTCGATGAGCCGGTTGAGCTCGAGGGCGTACTCCATGGGCAGCTCACGGGCGATCGGCTCGACGAAGCCGCGGACGATCATCGCCATGGCTTCCTCCTCGCTCAGACCGCGAGACATGAGGTAGAAGAGCTGGTCGGCGCTGACCTTCGACACCGTGGCCTCGTGGCCCATCGAGACGTCATCGTCGCGGACGTCGACATAGGGGTAGGTGTCGGAGCGGCTGATCGTGTCGACGAGCAGGGCGTCGCAGCGCACCGTCGAGCGGCTGTGGTGCGCCCCCTCATTGACCTGGACGAGCCCGCGGTATGACGTCCGCCCGCCACCGCGCGCCACCGACTTGCTGATGATCGAGCTGCTCGTGTGCGGGGCGGCGTGGACCATCTTGGCCCCGGCGTCCTGGTGCTGGCCCTCGCCTGCGAAGGCGATCGACAGGGTCTCCCCGGTCGCGTGCTCGCCCATGAGGTAGATCGCGGGGTACTTCATCGTCACCTTGGAGCCGATATTGCCGTCGACCCACTCCATCGTCGCGCCAGCGTGCGCGACGGCGCGCTTGGTGACGAGGTTGTAGACATTGTTCGACCAGTTCTGGATTGTCGTATAGCGAACCCGGGCTCCGCGCTTGACGATGATCTCGACCACCGCGCTGTGTAGGCTGTCGGACTTGTAGATCGGTGCAGTGCAGCCCTCGACGTAGTGCACGTACGAGTCCTCGTCGGCGATGATGAGGGTGCGCTCGAACTGGCCCATGTTCTCGGTGTTGATCCGGAAGTAGGCCTGCAGCGGGATGTCGACCCGCACACCCTTGGGCACATAGATGAACGACCCGCCGGACCACACCGCGGTGTTGAGCGAGGCGAACTTGTTGTCGCCGACCGGGATGACCGAGCCGAAGTACTCCTTGAAGATCTCTTCGTGCTCGCGCAGGCCGGTGTCGGTGTCGAGGAAGATGACGCCCTTGGCCTCGAGGTCCTCGCGGATCTGGTGGTAGACGACCTCGCTCTCGTACTGCGCGGCGACACCGGCGACGAGGCGCTGCTTCTCGGCCTCCGGGATGCCAAGCCGGTCGTAGGTGTTCTTGATGTCCTCGGGCAGGTCCTCCCAGCTGGTGGCCTGCTTCTCGGTCGACTTCACGAAGTACTTGATGTTCTGGAAGTCGATCCCGGTGAGGTCCGAGCCCCAGGTCGGCATCGGCTTCTTGTCGAACAGGCGCAGCCCCTTCAGGCGCAGGTCGAGCATCCACTGCGGCTCGTTCTTGCGTGTGGAGATGTCCCGCACAACGGTCTCGTCGAGACCGCGCTTGGCCGAGGCGCCGGCGGCGTCAGGGTCGGACCAGCCGTACTCGTACCGGCCGATCCCCTCGAGCCCGGGGTTGAGCTGCTCGACGCTGGTCGTCATGACGTCGTCCTTTCGTGGGCCGCGCTCGGCGACCCCGGGTGGGTCGGCGTGGGGATGAAGGTGGTGCAGACATGGTGGCCGGCGGCCAGGGTAGCGAGCCGCTGGACGTGGACGCCTAGGAGGGTGGAGAAGGCCGCTGCCTCGGCCTCGCACAGCTGCGGGAACTGCTCGGCCACGTGGTGCACCGGGCAGTGCCCCTGGCAGACCTGGATGCCCGCCAGGGTGCCGGCACCGACCGGTCGGGCCGTGGCGGCGAAACCATCGAGGGTGAGGGCCTCGACCAGGGCGTGAGCGCGGGCGGCCGGATCGTCCCCGACGCCGCTGACCTGGTCTCGGTAGCGCTGCACGACCGTCTCGGCCCGTGCCGCGGCGAAGGCGTCCACGCCTCGGGCGCTCGGCTGGTCGAGGAAGCGCAGCACCTCGGCGGCGAGGTCGGCATACCCCGAAGGGAGCACCTCATGACCGGCGTCGGAGACGACATACGCGCGGGCTGGTCGGCCGGGACGACGCTCGGCGGGGCGGGTCGCGTCGTGCTCCTCGATGGCGCCCTGAGCGACGAGGGCGTCGAGGTGGCGCCGCACGCCGGTGGCGGTCAGGGCGAGCTGGTCGGCGACCGCCGAGGCGGTGATCGGCCCAAGGGCAGAGACCAGGGCCAGGATGCGCTCGCGCGTCCTGTGCTCGAGGGTCACTCCCGCCGTGGAATTCACAACAGTTATGTTACGTAATCCGCGCCCGGATGGGAAACGCCGTCCACGGAGCGTCACTAGACTTCCCGGCATGGACCACGCCGTGCACCTGGACCGGCTCGAACGGCGCTTCGGACCCGTCGCCGCCTGCGCCGGGATGACCTGGTCGGCGCCGCTCCACGCGGTGACCGCGATCCTCGGGCCCAATGGGGCCGGCAAGACCACCGCGGTCGACTGCGCGATCGGGCTGCAGCGCCCGGACGGCGGTTCGGTCACCGTGCTCGGCGCCCAGCCGTGGCGGTCCGGGCCGGAGCACCGCGCCCGGGTCGGCGTCATGCTGCAAAGCGGTGGGCTGCCCAATGGCGCCAGCGCCGCGGTCCTGCTCCCCCACCTCGCCCGGCTGTATGCCGACCCGCTCGACGTCCCCGAGCTCATGGCCCGGCTCGACATCACCAGCTTCGCGCGGACGCCGGTCCGTCGGCTCTCCGGCGGGCAGCGCCAGCGGGTCGGGCTCGCTGCCGCCCTGCTCGGTCGTCCCGATGTGCTCTTCCTCGACGAGCCGACCGCCGGACTGGACCCGCACGGCCGGCTGGAGGTCTGGCGGCTGCTCGACGAGGTCCGGGCCGAAGGGACCAGCGTCGTGGTGACCACCCACTCCTTCGAGGAGGCCGAGCGGCTCGCCGACCACCTCGTCATCGTCCACCGGGGGGCCACCGTCGCCGAGGGGTCCGTCGCCGACGTCGTCGCCGGCCGGTCACTGCACGATGTGTACTTCCAGCTCACCGCCGGGGCGGGGGCGGCATGAGCCAGCGACCCGCCGCACCCGCCGCACCCGCAGCACCCGCCGCCCGGGTCCGCGCCCAAGCTCTGTTCGAGCTGCGCCTGCTGCTCCGCAACGGCGAGCAGCTGCTCGTCTCGCTCATCCTCCCGCTGCTGGCCCTCATCGGGCTGGCGATGTCGACGGTCCCGTCGCTGGGCCCGGGACGTCGCATCGACATCGCCGTGCCCGGCGTGCTCGCCCTGTGCGTCATCTCCTCGGCCTTCACGGCGCAGGCGATCGCCACCGGCTTCGACCGCAGGTATGCCGTCCTGCGCTATCTCGGCGTGACCCCCTTGGGACGCGACGGGCTGCTCGCCGGGAAGGCCGTGGCGACGCTGGCCATGGTGGCCGTCCAGGTCCTCGTCATCGGCGGCGTCGGGCTGGTCCTGGGGTGGCGGCCGAGCGGGGCCGGGCTGGTCATCGCCCCGGTCTTCCTCGTCCTCGGCGTGTGGGTCTTCGTTGCGCTCGCGCTGGTGTTGGCCGGGCTGCTTCGGGCCGAGGGCGTCCTCGCTGTGGCGAACCTCCTCTGGGTGCTCTTCCTCGTCCTCGGCGGCGTCATCGTGCCGCGGGCCACGCTCTCCGGGGGCCTCGCCGCGGGGACTGGCCTGCTGCCCTCGGCGGCCCTGGCCGATGGCCTGCGGGCGGCATACCTCGATGGGTCCTTGGCGGTCGGCGCGGTGGGGGTGTTGCTCGCCTGGGGCGTGGGCGCGACCGTTGTGGCGTCGCGCACGTTCCGGTGGAGCGACTGAGGGTGGCGCACGGCATACCACTGGCGGTCGTAGAGTCGGGGACGTGACTGTGCCGACCACCACGTCGTCCCACTCCCCCGCCCTTGCCGCCGGCAAGGTGGACTGGCTCGACCGGCTCCTCGTGGCCAACCTCGTCCTGCAGATGGTCATCATCGTCACCGGCGGGCTGGTGCGGCTCACCGGGTCCGGGCTGGGCTGCCCGACCTGGCCGCAGTGCGTGCCGGGGTCGTTCACGCCGACGGTGCAGCAGGAGCAGGGCTACCACAAGCTCATCGAGTTCGGGAACCGGCTGCTCACCTTCGTCCTGGCCGCGGTCGCTCTGGCCGTCATCATCGTGGCGGCCCAGCGGCTGCGGGACACCCGGCCGCGGCTGTACCGGTGGACCTGGGTGCCCCTGCTCGGCATCGTCGCGCAGGCCATCGTCGGCGGGATCGTCGTGCTGGCCAAGCTCGACCCGCGGACGGTGTCGCCGCACTTCCTCCTCTCGATCGCGCTCGTGGGGGTGTCGGCCTGGCTGCTCTACCGGTACCGCGAGGGGGATGGGCCGGTCGCCCTGACGGTGCCGCCGGCCGCGCACCGGCTGGTGCATGTGACCGCCGCCGTCGGTGGTGTCGTGCTCTTCCTCGGTACGGTGGTCACCGGGTCCGGTCCGCACTCGGGTGACTCGCTCAGCGACGTGCGCTTCGGCTTCGACCCGCGGGCCACGGCGTGGCTGCACGCGGACGCGGTCATGCTGTTCACGGGGCTCGTCGTGGCCTGCGTCGTCGTCGGGCTGGTCGCCCATGCTCCGGCCGCGTATGCGCGGGCGTGGCGCTGGGTGCTGCTGATCTGCATCGCCCAGGGCGTCATCGGGTACGGCCAGTACTTCACTGCGCTGCCCATCGCCCTCGTGCTGGTCCACCTCGCCGGTTCGGCCCTGCTGACCGCGGCGCTGGCCTGGGCCGTGATGACCTCCCGCACCCGCCCCCTCCTTGCAAAGACACACCTTTAGAAGCCTTCTAAAGGTGTGTCTTTGAGGGTTATCCACAGGGTGGGCTGTGGATACGTGCTCGTGCGGGTGCGGTGTGGTATCGAACTGCTGGCGCGTATGACGCCCGCCGCCGTATGACGCCCCCGCCGTATGACGCTCAGGACGCCCGACGCCGCAGCTGGTTGCGGACCTGGGCGACCACTTGAGTGGGCCGGCGCTCGAGGTCCTCAGCGCTGACCCGGATGGCAGACCAGCCGACGTCCTGGAGGCGCCGGTACCGGGCGATATCGCGCTGCCACTGGACCCGGTCCGAACGGTGCTGGTCGCCCTCGTACTCGACGACGACCTTCTGTTCCCACCAGACCAGGTCGCCGATGGCCACGAGCGAGCCGTCGACGTCGAAGATCGGGGCGTTGAGCGCAGGCTCGGGCAGGCCGGCCATGACGAGCAGTATCCGCGTCCGGGACTCCTGAGGTGACGCGCTCCCGACCCGAACCAGGGAGAGGGCCGTGTGCACCAAAGAGGGTGCTCGTGGCGTCGACTCGACGAACTCGGTCAAGGTCGACAGCAGCAGGCCCCACGGCGGCATGACCAGCGCGTCACCGAGAACGACGCCCGTCTCGAGCGGTCCTTCGGCGGCGACGTCGACGAAGGTGTCCAGCAGCGAGGTGACCGACAGCCCCCCGACCTCCGTCGCTGTCCGCACCTCCAACCCTTGGTGGGCACGAACACCACGACGTCGGATCGGCGCCTTGGCCGACACCCGCATGACGTGACTCGGGAAGTGCGGCTGCCAGGGCGCCCCACACGGCAGCCCCCACAGTCGGGCCGCGGTCTCGTGGCTGAAGACGCAGTCCGTGGGCAGAGCGGCGGCCAGGGCGGAGGCCATCGCGACGACATCCGTGACCGGGGTGACCGACCGGACGCCATACGTCGGGCGGGTGAGGACGCGGTTCTCCAGCCGGGCCCGGGACACGCCTGACCGCTTGGCCGCCGCCACGGTGAAGGGCGTTTCGGTCAGCTCCGGAGGGATCGGGTCGGGCGTTCGCACAGGGTCACAGTGCACCCGGTGGCGCAATCCTCCAAACAGTTATCCACAGCCCCACCCCCCTCCAACAAAGACACACCTTTAGAACGCTTCTAAAGGTGTGTCTTTGCGGGTTATCCACAGGTTAGGAGGTCAGGGGTAGCGGGAAGTAGAGCAGCGGGTCTATGGCCACCGCGACGAAGAGGAGCGCCAGGTAGGTGATCGAGTAGTGGAACAGCCGCATCGGCTTGAGCTCGGCCTCGGGCCGCCCCCGCCGGGCCAGCCGGAGCAGCCGGTGTGCCTCCGCGAGGAAGAGCCCGCCGCTGACCAGCGCGACCACCGTGTAGACCCAGCCCATCGGCGCCACCGGCACCAGGGCGAGCGAGACCAGGACCATGACCCAGGAGTAGACGACGATCTGCAGCGCCACCGCCGGCATCTGCGCCACCACCGGCAGCATCGGCACCCGCGCCGCCGCATAGTCGTCCCGGAAGCGCATCGACAGCGGCCAGTAGTGCGGCGGGGTCCAGAAGAAGATGACGAGGAAGAGCACCACGGCCGGCCACGCCACCGTCCCGGTCGCCGCAGCCCACCCGATGAGCACCGGCATACACCCGGCCGCACCGCCCCAGACGATATTCTGCGCGGTCCGCCGCTTGAGCAGCATCGTGTACACCGCGACATAGAAGACCAGCGCACCCAGCGACAGCGCCGCCGACAGCCAGTTGACCAGCAGCCCGAACCACAGCACCGACACCACAGCGAGCGCGAGCCCGAAGACCGTGGCGGCGCGCGGCGAGATCGCCCCGGTGACCAGCGGCCGGGTCGACGTCCGCTGCATCACCGCGTCGATATCGCGGTCGATCACGCAGTTGAGGGTGTTCGCGCCACCGGCAGACAAGGTCCCGCCGACGACCGTCGCGACGACGAGCCAGAAGGGCGGCATCCCCCGGGTCGCGAGGATCATCACCGGGATCGTGGTGATGAGCAGCGTCTCGATGATGCGCGGCTTGGTCAGCGCCACATACTGACCGACGACGGCCAGCGCACCGGAGCGCCCGGGCGTCGGCGTCGAGGCCAGCTCGTCGCGAGCGTGCAGGGCGGTCACGTCGTCCTTCGGTCGGCCGGTCAGGTCAGTCACTCCACGTCTGAAGGTCGGGCGTCGTCGGCACGCCAGGGCGGCGGCGCGCCGGTCAGCCCGGACACCCGAGTCTAGCGCCGCGGCAACTCCTGGCTCACCGGTGAGAGCCATGGCACGTCGGACTAGGCTTCACGTACGTCGACCGTATGACGAACCTGCACCAGGAACCCTGCAGCCCGAGCCCTAGCCCAGCCTCGACGCCGACCGCGTCCAGCCGAAGGAGCTTGTCGTGAGCCCGAAGTCCAAGTCCCCGAGCCGTCGGATGCCCGTCGCGAAGAAGACCGGCTGGACCTCCCTCGACGTCCGAGCGGTCGACACGGCACGCGTCCTCGCGGCCGACGCGGTGCAGCGGACCGGCAACGGCCACCCCGGGACGGCCATGAGCCTCGCGCCGGTCGCCTACCTGCTCTACCAGAAGGTCATGCGGCACGACCCGAGCGACCCCACCTGGCTGGGGCGGGACCGGTTCGTCCTGTCCTGTGGGCACTCCAGCCTCACCCAGTACGTCCAGCTCTACCTCAGCGGCTACGGCCTCGAGCTCGACGACCTCAAGGCCCTGCGCACCTGGGGCAGCCTCACCCCGGGTCACCCCGAGGTCGGCCACACCAAGGGTGTCGAGATCACCACTGGTCCGCTCGGCTCCGGGCTGGCCAGCGCTGTCGGTATGGCGATGGCCCAGCGCCGCCAGCGCGGCCTGCTCGACCCCGACGCCAAGCGCGGCGAGAGCCCCTTCGACCACCACATCTACGTCCTGGCCTCGGACGGGGACATCATGGAGGGCGTCACCCATGAGGCGTCCGCGCTCGCCGGGCACCACGGGCTGGACAATCTCACCGTCATCTACGACCAGAACCACATCTCCATCGAGGACGACACCCAGATCTCCTTCTCCGAGGACGTCGCCAAGCGGTACGAGGCCTATGGCTGGGACGTCCGCACGGTCGACTGGCGCTCCTCCGGGACCGGCTCGAAGTATGTCGAGAATATCGACGCGCTCCTCGCCGCGGTCACCGCGGGCAAGGCCGCCAAGCACCAGCCGTCGCTCGTCATCCTTCGTACCGTCATCGCCTGGCCGGCACCGACCAAGCAGGACACCGGGAAGTCGCACGGGTCGGCCCTCGGCGCCGAGGAGGTCGCCGCCGTGAAGACCCTGCTCGGGATGGACCCCGGCAAGGACTTCGACGTCGACCCGGCCGTGCTCACCCACGCGCGCAAGGTGGTCAAGCGCGGGCGGGCCGCGCATACGGAATGGACCAAGACCTTCGAGGTATGGCGTACCGCCAACCCGGAAAGGGCGCAGCTGCTCGACCGGCTGGTCGAGGGACGGTTGCCCGACGGCCTGGCGCGTGCCATCCCGAGCTTTCCGGCCGACCCCAAGGGCATCGCGACCCGGGCCGCCTCCGGGAAGGTGCTCACCGCCCTCGCGCCGGTCATGCCCGAGCTGTGGGGCGGCTCGGCCGACCTCGCCGAGTCGAACAACACGACGATGACCGGCGAGCCGTCGTTCATCCCCAAGTCCAAGCAGACCCAGGAGTGGAGTGGCAACCGCTACGGCCGGACGCTGCACTTCGGCATCCGCGAGTTCGGCATGGGGCTGATCCTCAACGGCATCGCGCTCGAGCGGCTGACCCGCCCGTACGGCGGCACCTTCCTCGTCTTCAGCGACTACATGCGCGCCTCGGCCCGCCTCGCCGCCCTGCAGAAGCTGCCGGTGACCTTCGTCTGGACGCATGACTCGATCGGGCTCGGTGAGGACGGCCCGACCCACCAGCCCATCGAGCACCTCGCCTCGCTGCGCGCGATCCCCGACCTCGACGTCGTCCGACCGGCCGACGCCAACGAGACCGCCGTGGCCTGGGCGACCATCCTCGGGCACCGGGACCGCCCGGCCGGGCTGTGCCTATCCCGTCAGGCACTGCCCGTCCTCGACCGGCGCCGGTATGCCGCCGCCCGCGGCACCGCCAAGGGCGGCTATGTCCTCGCCGAGGCGACCGGCGGGACGCCCCAGGTGGTCCTCGTCGCCACCGGCTCCGAGGTCCACCTCGCCCTGTCGGCCCGAGACCAGCTGGAAAAGGCCAAGGTGCCGACCCGGGTCGTGTCGATGCCGTGCCGCGAGTGGTTCGATGCCCAGACCCGGGCCTACCGCGACTCGGTGCTGCCCCCGGCCGTCAAGGCCCGGGTGAGCATCGAGGCCGGCGTCGCCCAGGGCTGGCGGGAGGTCGTCGGCGACGCCGGCCAGATCGTCAGCATCGACCACTTCGGTGCCTCCGCCGATGCCGCCCGACTGTTCACCGAGTTCGGGTTCACCACCGATGCGGTCGTCAAGGCCGCCCGCGCCTCGCTGCGCGCCGTCAAGGGAGCATGAGATGACCGACCACCTCGCCGAGCTCGCCGCCGCCGGCGTCTCGATCTGGCTCGACGACCTGTCCAGGGAGCGGCTGCAGACCGGGAACCTCGAGGCGCTCGTCGCCCACCAGCACGTCACCGGGGTGACGACCAACCCGTCGATCTTCGCAGCGGCCCTCTCGCACGGCACCGCGTATGACGCCGACATCAACCGGCTCGCGCACGCCGGAGCCGGCTTGGGCGAGGTCGTGATGACCCTGACGACCGACGACGTCCGAGCCGCCTGCGACGTCATGCGTCCGGTCTACGACGCGACCAGCGGCGTCGACGGGCGGGTGTCGATCGAGGTCGACCCGCGCCTGGCCCACGAGGTCGCACCGACCGTCGAGCAGGCCGTGGCGCTGCACGCCCGCGTCGACCGGCCCAATGTCATGATCAAGATCCCGGCCACGCTCGAAGGGCTCCCGGCCATCACCCAGGTGCTTGCCCAGGGGATCAGCGTCAATGTCACGCTGGTCTTCTCGCTCAACCGGTACCGAGCCGTGATGAACGCCTTCCTCGCGGGTCT
>WBZP01003565.1_pt1 | contig 16758 bp, 18 predicted proteins | sample 5204301 | NCBI WGS metagenome assembly WBZP01 (sample SAMN12412401, study PRJNA552823) | activated sludge metagenome | isolation source: activated sludge from nitrification reactor of wastewater treatment plant... | place: USA: Pennsylvania | collected 2017
GTTTGATCCTATTCAACTGCCCCTGGGTCAACATGAACACGTCACTCATAGCCACCTCCCCAGCCAGAGTGAATCACATCTCATGTCCTGAGGGAATGCTAAAAATTAATGAGTCCTGAGCCTAGACTGACGTCGAGTTTTCGGCAGAGTGTCTTTATCGTTTTGTCAGCCCGGCAGGTGTCATGTGATCTTCCCCCGATTTGGTGGACACCAGGTTACGCGACAGCTGCCCTAGCCTCAAACTCAGCCGGGGATCGATAGCCGAGAGTCGAGTGGCGCCGCTGCCGATTATAGAACACCTCGATATACTCGAAGATGTCCTGTGTCGCCTCGCTCCGCGTCGCGTACTGCCGATGGTACACGAGCTCACGCTTCAACGTCCCCAAGAAACTTTCCACGCAGGCGTTGTCCCAGCAATTGCCGGTGCGGCTCATGCTGGCCGTGATGCCGTGCGTGGTGAGCAGCTGTTGGTACTGCCCGGCAGCATATTGACTCCCGCGATCGGAGTGATGCAGGAGTTCGGCGTGGGGTTGTCGAGTGACGAGCGTCATGCGAAGTGCCTGCTCGGTTAAATCCCCGGTCAAGCGCGGGCCCATCGCCCAGCCGATGACGGCACGTGAGTACAGGTCCAGCAGCACGGCCAGATACAGCCAGCCCTCCAGGGTCCAGACATAGGTGATATCGCCGGCCCAGACCCGGTTGGGTTGCGACACTGTGAACTGGCGTTGCAGCGTGTTCTCCACCACGGGCAAGTGGTGATTCGATTGGGTGGTGGCCCGCCATTTCTTCACGGTCTTGGCCCGGAGGCCATCGTAGCGCATCAGCCGCGCCACGCGATGCTCCCCAACCCGGTGCCCTTGCTTGCGGAGCGCCCGCCAGATGCTCGGACTGCCGTAGGTCTGGCGACTCTCCTGATGGAGCACTCGGATTGTGGCGAGCAGCGTATGATTGGCAGCAGCCCGCCGACTTTCTGGACGTCCTCGCCACGCGTAATACCCCGCGGGGGATACGGCCAACGCCCGGCACATCAGTCGGATCGGATAGCGACGGTCGTGCTCCTGGATTACGCGGTATCTCATTGGGACTCCCTCGCGAAGAACGCCGCCGCACGTTTTAAAAAATCCCGCTCCTGTTTCAAGGTCGCGTTTTCTCGTCTCAGCCGCGCGAGCTCTTCCTGTTCCGCATGCATCGACTGGCGTGTGTGGCCCTGGCTCTCCGCCTGTTGCTGCTCGGCCCGCCAGCGGTAGAGCAGGTGGTCGGCAATGCCCAGCTCTCTGGCCACTTGCGCGACCGGTCGTGCGGAGTCTTGGACCAATCGAACTGCTTCTGCCTTAAACTCTTCTGTGTACTGCCGTCTGGTCTTGGTGCTCATACCGTCCTCCAATTTCATCAAACTCCTCCTTATACAGGTGTCTGTGAAATCGGGGGAAGGTCAATGAATGATTTTCCGCTCCCTCTCACAGTCCCTGGCGAAGGCTATAAATATTCGAAGTTGCTTCACGGAATTTCACCTAATAACAGGATGGCGGGTTTCCTCTACCCCTCAGGCGACTATGGGAAAGCTAAGTTTTTAAGGACGGCACGACAAACGAATACTTGCCGCGAGCACGAGGATGGCTCTTCGCCTTGACAGGAGCCGCGATCTACGCCTTCCGCTGTCCCATCTTACTTTCCGTCCCATTCCGCAGCCGTTCAATATTCCCCTTATGCTTGATCGCAATAAGCCCGCTCACCACAAGGGAGAAGAGCATGAACGCTATTGATGGATGAATCAACGCCGCGATGACGGGGAAGAGGCCAAAGGCCGTGAGTGCGCCTCCCGAGGAATAGCGCCAGAGCGCCACGGCTCCGATCCAAGCTAACAGCAGCAAGAGCCCAACCAACGGGGAGACACCAAGAACGGAGCCTAGCGCGGTTGCAACACCCTTCCCGCCTTTGAATCCCAGAAACGGTGAGAACAGATGCCCAAGGAAGGGAGCCAGTGCGACAAGGAGAATTGCCCATTCATCTTGCAAGAGGTACATTCCAGCAAAACCCATCACCCACCCTTTGCCCATATCGCCGATCAAGGTGAGGATGCCGGCCGGCTTGCCGGAGACACGCAGCACATTGGTAAATCCGACGTTCTTACTGCCGACCGTGCGGGGATCCGGCAACCCCATTGCTTTAGAGATGACCACCCCAAACGGCACTCCGCCTAAGAGATATCCGACGATCACCAGTCCTATTATGATGAGTCCCTGTTGTTCCATTGTACGATTAGATTCTAAGAACTACGTTAGCCACAAGCCCTTCGACAAGCTCAGGGCGAACGAATTATCATAGGAACGAAATGGACACAAGGCTAGATTCCATTGATGAGAGGCGACTGCTGCATAAGCTTCACAGAAACTTCTGCGGATGCGCAAAAAACTCCAGCATCACACGATTGAGATTCGGCCAGTCCCGATGGCTACCAGATCCTTCACAATAGACCGTTGCGCCGCCGGAGGCACAACCTTGATAGACACGACATCCACTCTCCAATGTTTTGATTCTCGTAACATCACAGCTATTGCACTTCGCCCACCAGGCTGAGGTTTGTGCCCCCCAACCAGGAAACAGACTGTCGTTTCTGCCGTGCATGACCATGACCGGAATGGGATCACGACATTGAAACTCTTCGAGGTCCTTCCCAGTCCATCCTGCCGCGCTTGGCGCAATGGCTGCCGGCACATTCTTCGTCTTGTCCAGCACGGCTAGTGCCAATGAAGCTGTACCGCCGTCCGAATGGCCGGTTGCATAGATTCGCTTCTCATCGACACACCATTCCTTGGCTACCAATTCTGGAATCTTCCCAAGCTGTTCAACGGTCTCAACATTCAACTGTTTGTGATCCGCATAGACCACCACAAATCCGGTTCTAGTCGCCTCAGTCGTGAGCCCCGTGAGCCGTTCCGATGCCCAGCGACTCATTCCCGCCGGAGCATAGACCATCAACAAGGGATGAGTAAACGTGGCATCGTAGTTCGAGGGGGTGCGGACCATGTACTTGAGGCCATCCGTCGAAACCTTTCCATCCGTTGCTCCGGCAGCGCCTGGCCGAGTGCCGGCAGGACAGTGCCCTGCCGTAGTCGGATAGGCGAATGCTTCAAGCGGCGGAGGCGTCGCATTTTCACTGCAGGCTGTGAGCAAAAAGAAGAGACCGGTACAGGCAACGACCTGTTGTGGAAATCGCGATTGCGGAACACCTCGGCGTTTCAAACCCATCTCAGATCGACTCGAGTGCAGAGAATACCGAGGAGAGTGAATAGCGGAGTTCAAGCCAACGTACTACAGGACGATCAAACGAAACATCCTGACTAGAGCCCTTTCGCGACAACCTGCTTCCAAAAACTCCAGACGTACTGACCTCCGGAAACGTAGCCCAACACCAGTGACAAGTACAACGTGACCGTACCAGCCAAGTGCAGATTGCCGAGTTCAGCCAACACAGTTCCTTCCAGAATCAGCAAGATAATGGCCACAACTTGTAGCGCCATTTTGTACTTGCCGGTCGTTTCCGCCGGAATGATCATCCCTTCTCCTGCAGCAATTGCACGGATTCCCGTCACCGCGACCTCTCGGCCAATGATCAACAAGGCAACCAACGCGCTGACACGATCCACATTCATCAGTAATATAAGCGCCGAGAGCACCAAGAGCTTGTCCGCGACCGGATCCAGCAACTTGCCGAGCGTGGTCACTTGGCCGGTTCGCCGCGCGATATAGCCATCGAGCATATCCGTCACCGCTGCGACCGTGAAGACAATAGCCGCTGCCAACGATTGATCGGGGGTCGGATTGACGAAGAGAATGATGAAAACCGGGATCAAGAGAATGCGGAATAGCGTCAGGAAATTCGGCAGATTGAGCGAGTCCTGCCCGATGTCACGCCATATTTCCAGCACACGGTTCATATCGTTGCTTTCATCGAGTCTAAATCGGTTGCGAGTTATGAGTTTCTCGTTTCGCCAATCCCCGAAACCGAGCGTAGCCGACACGTCGAGTTCGAGCTACACAATCCCATTCTTTAAGAGATCATGCAAATGCACAACACCTTGAATGGCGCGCCCGTCCTCCGTCACGACCAGGGTGGTGATGGAAAACCGCTCCATCATCTCCACGGCCTTCGCCGCCAATTCATCAGGCCCAATGGATTTAGGATTGGGTGTCGCTAACTCTTTGGCCGTCACATTGAGCAAATCCGTCCCGCGTTGAATAAACCGTCGCACATCGCCGTCGGTAATGACGCCGAGCAACGCGCCGTCTTGATCGACGACCGTCGTCATCCCAAGTTTTTTCGCCGTCATTTCCAGCATGGCCGCCATGCCTCCGACGGTGCCTTGAACGATTGGGATTTCGGGATCAGCATGCATGAGATCCTTCACCTTGACCAGCAAGCGCCGCCCTAGACTGCCACCCGGATGGAACCGGGCAAAGTCTTCTGCTTTGAATTCTCGTTTTTGCAGCAAGGCCACGGCCAGGGCATCACCCAAGGCCAGCGTCGCGGTCGTGCTCGCAGTCGGAGCCAACCCCATCGGACAAGCCTCTTCGGCGACCGACACATCCAGTGTGACATCAGAGTTTTTTGCTAAGGTCGAGCTCATCCGTCCCGTCATAGAGATGACCGGAATCCCGAGGCGCTTCACAAACGGAAGCAACTGCAACAACTCTTGGGTTTCTCCGCTATTGGAGATCGCCACCAAGACATCCCGACGAGCCAACATGCCAAGATCGCCATGGACCCCCTCAGCCGGATGCAAAAAGAACGAGGAGGTTCCGGTACTTGCCAAGGTGGCGGCAATTTTTTGCCCGATCAACCCCGACTTCCCCATGCCCGAGACTACGACCTTCCCCTTGCATCGCACGAGCACATCTACGGCTTTGACGAACTGGTCATCGAGCCGACTGATCAACGCCTCAACCGCCCGAGCCTCGACCTCGAGTACACGTCGTCCTTCGGAAAGACTCTCTTCCAGTTTGGCGGATTTTGATTCTCGAGCAGCCGACTTTCCCGTCATCGTACAGCACGTCCTCGTCTCGCACCCATTCTCATTGCTCTCTACCCTGCACCATCTTTCAATGTGTCGATTGTGCGGCATCCCAGATCCGCACTAGCCGTTCCAACAACGCCTTCAACTGATGTAGCGGCACCATATTAGGCCCATCAGACAGCGCCTCATCGGGATTCGGATGGACTTCCATGAAAAATCCGTCGACTCCCGCACCGGCGGCGGCACAAGCCAATGGTTCCACAAATTCACGTTGGCCGCTGGATTTCGTCCCGCCCCCACCAGGTAACTGCACGCTGTGGGTAGCATCGAAGACGACAGGATACCCGAACTTCCTCATGATAGGGAAGGACCGCATATCTACGACGAGATTGTTGTAGCCGAAGGATGATCCTCGCTCGGTCAGCACGATCCGTTGACTCCCGCACTCTTCGATCTTTTTGATGGCGTTTCCCATTTCGGTCGGCGAGAGAAATTGGCCCTTCTTTACGTTGACGACCTTTCCCGTCTTGGCTGCCGCGATCAAGAGATCCGTCTGCCGACAGAGAAACGCCGGAATCTGCAGAACATCCACGACCTTCCCGGCCTCCGTCGCCTGCTCTTCGGTATGGACGTCGGTCAACAGGGGCAGTCCCAGCTTCTCCCTCACCTGCTTCAACACCACCAACCCTTTTTCTAAGCCCGGACCTCGGAATGAATGGATGGATGTTCGGTTCGCCTTATCGAAGGACGACTTAAAGATGTAGGGAATTCCTAGGGCCTTTGTTATCTCAGCAACTCGCCCTGCCGTATCCAGGACGAGCTGCTCACTCTCGATGACGCAAGGACCGGCAATCAGGAACGGCCGCTGCCCTTGGCCGACTTTGAAGGAACCGATGTCGACAAGATGTGCCATAAATTTCGAACTTACATTACGTGAGATGCACAAACCAATTTACCAACAAGGCCGCAGGTGCATCAAAACCGGAGGCATACCCTCCGTGGTGCGTTGAGGATTGTGATGGGCCGAGAACACAGTGGGGAGTCGGTTTCAGCATCTCACTCAGTGTCCCAGCTTCTTGCGGAGAGCTGCACCGACAAACCCGCTGAATAACGGATGTGGCCGATGCGGGCGAGAACTATATTCAGGATGAAACTGGGTTCCCAAGAACCAAGGATGATCCTTCAGCTCAAGAATTTCGACCAGCCGTCCATCCGGCGAGAGACCGCTCAGGACCAGTCCTTTCGCACCCAAACGCTCGCGATAAGCATTGTTGAACTCGTACCGATGGCGATGGCGTTCACGAACTTCGTTCACGCCGTACATTTTCTGGGCCAACGTCCCTTCTCCCAACTTACAGAGATAGGAGCCGAGCCGCATCGTTCCGCCTTTGTCGCTGACGCCCTGCTGATCCGGCATGAGATGAATCACTGGATGGGGCGACTGCTCATCGAACTCCGCACTGTTGGCCCCTGTCAGTCCTGCCACATTGCGCGCAAATTCAATCGCGGCGCATTGCATCCCTAAACACAGACCAAGAAACGGCACCTGACGCTCCCGTGCATATCGAATAGTGGTGACTTTCCCCTCGATCCCTCTCGTCCCGAATCCACCGGGAATCAAAATCCCATCCGCTTCACGAAGAATGCGCTCCGTCCCTTGCCGCTCGATATCTTCCGACTCAATCCAGTTGATATTGACCTTCGTTTCATGGTCGATTCCGCCGTGAATCAGCGCTTCCCCCAAGCTCTTGTAACACTCCTTCAACCCCACATACTTGCCGACCAGTGCAACGGAGATTTCATGTTTCGGCCGTTTGATTTTCTGCACCATCGCGTCCCACTCGCGAAGATTCGGCTGACCGGTCTCGAGATGTAGCTGACGGACGATCAATTCGTCCAACCCTTCTTTACGGAATACGATCGGCACTTCGTAGATCGTCTCGACGTCTTTGGCCGTGATGACCGCATCCTTATCCACGTTGCAAAACATCGCAATCTTGCCCTTGAGCTCCGGGGGAATATACCGGTCGGTTCGGCACAAAAGGATATTGGGTTGAATGCCGATTTCCCGAAGCTTGTTGACCGAGTGTTGCGTCGGCTTGGTCTTCAGTTCACCGGCCGCACCGATGTACGGCACCAAGGTCAGGTGAACATACAGCACATTGTCGCGCCCGACGTCGTACGGCATCTGTCGAATGGCTTCAAGAAACGGGAGACTTTCAATATCTCCGACCGTCCCACCGATTTCGATGATGGCGACATCCACGCCCTTGGAGATCCGCATGATCGCCTGTTTAATCTCATCCGTCACATGCGGCACGACCTGAACCGTCCCTCCAAGATAGTCCCCCCGCCGCTCTTTGGTGATGACCGAATGATAGATCCGACCCGTCGTGTAATTACTTTCTTTCGTCAGTGAGAGCGAGGTGAATCGCTCATAATGTCCCAGGTCGAGATCGGTCTCGGCGCCATCGTCCGTGACGAAGACCTCGCCGTGCTGGTAGGGGTTCATCGTCCCGGGATCGACATTGATGTAGGGATCCAGCTTAAGGAAGGTGATCTTCAATCCACGGCTTTCGAGGAGGTTTCCAATGGAAGCCGATGCCAGTCCCTTTCCAAGCGATGAAACCACTCCACCGGTCACAAAAATAAATTTATTCATGGTTCCCCTCTCTCCTGGACGTCAGGTCGACCGATCCCCGCTAGGCACCTCATCCCTTAAAAAACATCCCGCTGCTCTTCAACTCACGTTTGACCGCCAGATACTCCTGCAGTCGTTCCGCAACATCAGGCACGTCTTCCGGACGATCCACCCTCAGTGAGGCATGCTTGGTTTCCCACACCCGGATGCGAATGCCATGGTCGAGCGCACGAAGTTGTTCAAGCTTTTCAGCATCCTCGATGCGACTGGTCGGGAGGGAGGCCAATCGAAGCAACGTGTCTTTCGTATAGATGTAGAGTCCGAGATGAATATAGTGGAGCCCTCCAACCACTTGTGGCTTGAGGTCGTCGCGAACCAACGGGATCGGCGCGCGTGAAAAATAGAGCGCATCGCCTTTCGTATCGGTCACGACTTTCACCACGGCAGGATTGAGGAGATCTTCCGTCGAATCAATCACTCGCTTCAGCGTTCCCATCTCCACACCACTGTTCAAAAACGGCTCGACCAGATCGGTCAACAGGTCAGGCGTCAAGGGAATCTCGTCCCCTTGCAAGTCTACGAAACAATCTCCTGCAAACATGCGAGCCACGGCAGCCACCCGATCCGTTCCCGTCCGGTACTCGCCAGGAACGATGAGGACACGCCCTCCAAAGCGCTCGACCGTCTTTTTGATACGTTCATCGTCGGTCGCGACGAGCACCTCCGACACGGCACGACAGGCCGCCGCCTGCTCGTACACATGCTGAATCATCGGCTTGCCGTTCAGCTCGACCAGCGGTTTCCCTGGAAAACGGGATGAGCCGTATCGAGCGGGAATCACCACGGTCACGGTTCGCGATGTTTTAGTCATCTCCAAAGGCCTCAGACAACTGCGTCGGTGACACCGTCGCCGTTCCTACCATTCCGACCACGATCCCGGCCGCATAATTGGCCATCGTTGCTCCGGTCTTGATGTCAGCCCCCGCTGCAAGGGCTAGTGCCAGCGTCCCGATGACCGTATCACCCGCGCCAGTGACATCATAGACTTGCCGAGCCTTTGTCGGAAGATGCCATGCTCGACCATCCTTTTCATAGAGACTCATGCCCTTCTCACCCCGCGTGATGAGAACGGACTGACAACCGAGCCGCTGGCGGATCATGGCCCCAGCTTCGTTGATCGTTTGATTGTCATCTCCATGCATGCCCGACGCTTGCGTCGCCTCCAGGTGATTCGGCGTAATGACCGTCACACCTTTATAGAAATTAAAGTGTTCGACCTTCGGATCGACGATGACCGGAACCCTGCGCAACGCCGCCAGACGTGTGATCTCCGCCATCAACGTCGCGGACACAACGCCTTTGGCATAGTCCGAGATCACAATACAGGACAACTCACGGAGTTTGGACTCAACAAACCGGACGATCTTCCGTCGCAGCGGGGCCTTTAACTCAGTTCGGCCTTCGATGTCATAGCGAACGATCTGCTGGTTGTGGGCGATGACCCGACTCTTCCTCGTCGTCGGTCGCTCACGATCGGTCACGACGCCACCGAGACTCGCCTTGGTGTTTCCCAGTTCCTTGAGCAACCGCCTCCCGCTCTCATCCGATCCGATCACCCCACAGAGATAGGCCTTTCCCCCGAGCGCCATAATATTGCTGTAGACGTTGGCTGCCCCACCGAGTCGGATCGACTCCGATTCGACATGCACGACCGGGACCGGCGCCTCAGGAGAGATCCGACTCACCCGTCCCATCACATAATGATCAAGAATCAAATCGCCGATCACGAGGACGGAGGCCTGCGGAAACCGACACAGATACTCGCGGAATACCGTGGATGAAGGAGATTCACTCTTCCCCTGTGACTCCTTCTTGGGAAGAATGATGCCCCCGCGTTTTTTTACTGAATGGCTTTGGCGAATCGTTCCCACCGAACCCACTCCGTCCAATTTCCCTGTCCATTCCAGGACCAATAGATACGGAACGCTTTGCCGCGGATTTTCTCCTCACGGACGTACCCCCAAAACCGACTGTCCAGGCTTTGGTCGCGATTGTCACCCATGACGAAATAGGACTCCTCCGGAATCGTCACTGGGCCAAAATTATCGCGAGGGTTGACCGTCCCGTCGATGATGCCGGGATCAATGCGTTGGGTAAAGGTTTTGTCATCAAGCGGCTGACCGTTCACCAGGACAACCTTGTTCCGTAACTGAACCGTGTCCCCAGGCAGCCCCACAATGCGCTTGATAAAATCCTTCTCTTCATCCTCGGGAAACCGAAAGACGATGATATCGCCACGTTGCGGCTTGCCGAACGTGACGACGGTGGTGGACGTATAACAATTGACCGGTGGAAAACTCCATTGCAATTTGCAGTCCGTCGGCCACTGCAGACCATAGGACAGCTTGCTGACCAAAATATGATCTCCGATCAGCAAGGTAGGAATCATGGATCCCGACGGAATCTTGAAGGCCTGTACGACAAACACGCGAATGGCGAATGCCAACAACATGGCGACGATGATCGCTTCCGCATACTCTCGAACGATGGACTTGCGTCCAGCCTGGTCGGCGTTGTCGGCAACCTTGGCACCGGTCAGCGAGGCCGGTTCACCGGGCCTTGACCCGCCGGACAACTTGTCCACATTGCGCTGATTGGAATCGGAGCTCATTCGTCTCCGACCTTGAGAATCGCCAGGAAGGCTTCCTGCGGAACTTCGACACTACCGACCGCTTTCATGCGTTTCTTTCCTTCCTTTTGTTTCTCCAGCAACTTCCGTTTCCGTGTGATATCACCGCCATAGCATTTCGCCAACACATTTTTCTTCATCGCCCCGATGGTCTCACGCGCCACGATCTTGCTCCCGATGGCCGCCTGAATGGCGATCTCATACATCTGCCTCGGAATCAATTCCTTCATTTTTTCAGCGAGCTGACGCCCGCGCTGCACCGAACGATCCTTGTGCGTAATAAAGGACAAGGCATCGACCGCCTCGCCGTTCAGTAAGATGTCGAGTCGCACCAGATCGGATTCGCGATAGCCGAGCAACTCATAATCCAGCGATGCATAGCCCTGTGTGCGGGACTTGAGTTTATCGTAAAAATCAAGAATGACCTCATTGAGCGGCAATTCATAACTGATCATCACCCGCGTCGGATCCAGGAAGTGGATGCTTCGCTGAATGCCTCGGCGCTCTTGGCACAGCTGAAGAATGGCCCCCATATATCGTTCCGGCGTAATGACCGACGCGAGAATAAACGGCTCTTCGAACGACTCGATGCTGCTGGGAGGCGGGAGCTGTGAGGGATTCATGACCTCCGACACCTCGCCTTTGGTCGTCATCACACGATACACGACGGTAGGAGCCGTGGTGAGCAGCGTCAAGTTATATTCACGCTCAAGGCGTTCTTGAATGATCTCCATATGGAGCAGACCCAAGAACCCGCAGCGAAACCCAAACCCTAAGGCCAAGGACGTTTCTGGTTCGTAGACGAACGACGAATCATTCAGCCGGAGCTTGACCAGCGCATCCCGCAAGTCTTCATACCGAGCGGTGTCGGTGGGATACAACCCGCAGAACACCAACGGTTTGACGTCTTTATACCCTGGAAACGGTTCACGCGTCGGCGATACCGCATCCGTGAGCGTATCTCCAATTTTGACGTCCGCCACTTCCCGCATATTGGCGCAGAGGTATCCTACCTCGCCGGTCAGCAGTTCCGTCTTCTTCGTACGCTTGGGGGCAAAGTTCCCGACTTCCATCACCTCGAACGTGCGATCGTTCGACATGACTTTGATTTTCATGCCGGGTCTAATCGCCCCATCCACCACCCGCGTCAACACAATCACACCCTGATAGTTATCGAACCATGAGTCGAAGATCAGCGCCTTGAGCGGCGCCTGTGGATCGCCTGACGGAGGCGGTACCCGCGCGATGACTGCCTCCAAGACCTCCGGCACACCCTTGCCTTCCTTCGCACTAATCGGAAGGGCATTATCGGCCTCGAGTTGCAACACATCTGCAATCGATTGCTTGGTCCCATCGACATCCGCGCTCGCAAGATCAATCTTATTGATCACCGGAATAATGGTCAGGTTGTTCGCCATCGCTAAATTCACGTTGGCAATCGTCTGGGCCTGCACGCCTTGCGTCGCGTCAACGAGCAAGAGCGCCCCCTCGCAAGCCGCCAGGCTGCGCGAGACCTCATAGGTGAAGTCGACATGCCCCGGCGTATCGATCAAATGCAACGCATAGGTCTTCCCGTCCTTAGCCTTGTACCGGATCGCCACTGCGTGCGCCTTGATCGTAATGCCACGTTCCCGTTCGAGATCCATGGCATCGAGGATCTGATCTTTGGCCTCTCGGGCAGTAACTGCGCCAGTAGCTTCGAGGAACCGGTCAGCGAGGGTTGATTTGCCGTGATCGATATGAGCGATTATGGAAAAGTTGCGTATAAGACTTTGCAAATCCTAACTCATTTGGTGAAAATCGCTTCATTATAGTAACTGCCTTCTGGGTTGTCAAAGAGATCACCCCCACTTATAATCACGCGCAGCCCCGAGGCCCTTGCCTCGTTGATCGGCATGAGTCATTCCGTCAATCGTTGCCCAACCTTCTTGCCTCGTGCAATTGACGAATGACGTCCATATCATCAGCATGACTCGACCACCTTCGACGCAGCAACTCAGAGACTGGGACCGCCGCTATCTGTGGCACCCGTTTACCCAGATGCAGGAGTGGGAGCAAGAGGAGCCGCTCATCATCGAGCGTGGGAAAGGCTCGTATCTCATCGATACCGAGGGCAAGAAATATCTCGATGGCACCTCATCAATTTGGGTCAATGTCCATGGCCATCGCCACCCGGCCCTTGATCGAGCCATCAAGAAGCAGCTCGACAAAATCGCCCACTCAACATTTCTGGGGCTCTCGAACCCACCGGCGATTGAGCTCGCCCGTGAGTTGATCCGCATCGCTCCCAAGGGGCTCGCCCGCGTCTTCTATTCGGACAACGGCTCAACCGCGGTCGAGATTGCCCTGAAGATGGCCGTCCAGTACTGGCAACAACAGCATCCCGAGGCCGGCCCCAAGAAGACGTTCCTCCATCTGAAGCTCGCCTACCATGGAGATACCATCGGGGCCGTGAGCGTCGGTAACATTGAGCTCTTCCATGCTCGGTTTAAACCGCTCCTGTTTCCAACGGTGGATGTAGAGCCGCCCCACTGCTACCGCTGTCCGCTCAAGCTCACGTATCCATCTTGTGGGATGGCCTGCATGGAGCCGATCGAAGACATCGTAAAGCGCCGTCATCGGGATTTAGCCGGTGTGATCATCGAACCAATCATGCAAGCTGCGGCCGGCATGATTCCCCAACCACCCGGCTATCTGAAGCGAATCCGTGAGCTCTGTACCGAATTCAAGGTCCTTCTGATCGTCGACGAAGTTGCGACAGGCTTTGGACGTACCGGCAAGATGTTCGCCTGTGAGCACGAAGGCGTCACGCCGGATCTCATGGCCATCAGCAAAGGGCTCACCGGCGGGTACATGCCGCTGGCGGCAACCTTGACCACGGATGAGATCTATCAAGGCTTTCTCGGCAGCTACGACGAGTTCAAAACCTTCTTCCATGGCCACAGTTTTACCGGCAACCCGCTGGGCTGCTCCGTAGCGCTCGCCAATCTCATGGTTTTTCGTCAGGAAAAGACGCTCGCTCAACTCGCTTCAAAAATTAAACTCTTCCGCCGGTTACTGGCACCGCTCGCGGCAATCCCTCAGGTCGGTGACATTCGCCAGCGGGGACTCATGGCAGGCGTTGAATTGGTTCTGGACAAACGGGGCAAAACCCCCTACCCACTCAGCGTCAAGGCCGGCCATCGCGTGGCAGCCATCGCTCGATCAAAAGGATTGATCTTGAGACCGATCGGGAATGTCCTTGTACTTATCCCACCGCTCGCGATCTCCAAAGATGAATTGAAGAAAACGGTGGAAATTCTCAAGCAATCCATAGAGACTCTGCAGAGAGATGCATCGCCAATCCACGGTACGTCCAACCACCGGTAGCACGAGATGCCTTCTATGAAGACCTATGATTTTCTCATCATCGGCGGCGGAGTCATCGGCCTCAGCATCGCGCGCGAGCTTCGAGCACGGCGCAGCGACGCCAGCATCCTCTTAATAGAAAAGGAGCCCTCCTGCGGAGCCCATGCCAGCGGTCGCAATAGTGGGGTCCTCCACGCGGGGTTCTACTATTCACCCGACAGCCTGAAAGCCAAATTCACCCGCCTCGGGAATGAGCGACTCACGGCGTACTGTCAGGCGAAACAGATCCCCCTCAATACATGCGGCAAGCTTGTCGTGGCCAAAGATGCGGCGGATTTGCCGTCACTTGACGAGTTAGTCCGTCGAGGCCAGATCAACGGCATTGAGCTCCAACCTCTCACAGAAGCAGAAGCCAAATCGATCGAACCTCGAGTCAAAACCTATCAACGAGCCCTATTCTCCCCGCGCACCTCGACCGTCAACCCGCTCCATGTCGTCAATTCGATGCAACAGGATGCAATCCGTGAGGGGATTCACATTCAGTGTGGCACGGCCTATCGAGGCCGAGACAACGGAACCGTTCGAACCAACCAGGACAGCATTGCCGCCGGATATGTCGTCAATGCCGCAGGTCTCTACGCTGATAAGATTGCCATGGACTATGGGTTTTCCGAAAAGTATCGCATTCTACCCTTCAAGGGGCTCTACCTGTACTCCGATGAGCCCCCAGGTTCGATTCGCACGAATATTTATCCTGTTCCTGATCTCAGAAACCCATTCCTTGGTGTTCACTTCACGATCACGGCTGATGGAAAAGCCAAGATCGGCCCGACCGCTATCCCGGCCATGTGGCGGGAAAACTACGAAGGGCTCGGGAATTTCGATCTCGGTGAACTGATGGAAGTCGCGAGCCGAGGACTCGGCCTGTTGACCGGCGCAGGATTCGACTTCAGACGGTTGGCGATGGAGGAGATTACCAAGTATTCCCGGAGCAAGATGGTGTCGCTCGCCTCTGTCCTCGCCGACGGGGTAGACGAGCGCAACTACCAAAAATGGGGGCGTCCCGGCATTCGAGCGCAGCTACTCGACATCACCAAGAAGAAGCTCGAAATGGATTTTGTCCTCGAAGGCGACGATCGTTCCATGCACGTCCTGAACGCCGTCTCTCCCGCTTTTACCTGCTCACTCCCATTTGCCAGTTACGTCTGCGACCATATCGACAAGGCACTCGCCTGACACCACCGGTTATTGGAAAAACCTTCAAGCAGCGCTCTCGCATCGCTCAACAACTCAACGTACGACAAAAAGTACGCTTCGCTCCTTCGCTCGTTGTGGCCCTGCTGGGAAATAGACCTCTTGCATAACCTCATTGCGTCAGGTCCTTGTTGTACACTGCCGCAATCAGGGTGAAGCGCAGGCCGAAGCGTTTTCTGTGGTTTCCGTATCGGTCGGAGAGGATCTTAAAGCGTTTCATGGCACCAATGACCTGCTCTGCAGGCACGCGGTCTTGGGAGATTGTGCGGTTATGCTGTTGATCATCCTTGTTCAGGGGATTCTTTTTGCTGCATTTTTTCGGCATCGTGGTCCTGCCATGCAGTTTCTGTAGGCCCATGTACCCGGTGTCGGGATGGAGCCTGACCCGTGATTGCTTGAACAGCCGGAAGTCCTGCCGGCGGCCAGCCGCATGGGCGACGCAGATAATTGTGCCGGTGGTCTTCTCCACGACGAGCTGCGCCTTCAGGGTGTGGCGTGTTTTCTTACCCGAGTAGTGGCGGCGCTGCTTTTTTGAGGTCGCTCCACGGGCGTTTCTGTCGCGTCGATGAGGACGCTCTCGTACGGCCGGTCGCTGCGGAGCAGGGCGCTCTTGCCGGGAAGTGTGAACGCCCTGCTCTTGATGAGCGTATCCTCGCACCAGCGGATGCTGCTGTAGGCGGTGCTCTCGCTGACCCCGTAGCTCTAGCCGATATGGAGATATGTGCGGTATTCGCGCCAGTATTCCAACGTCATCAGGAGCCGTGTTGCCACGGCCAGATGATTCAGCTTCCCCCCGCTCCTTGCGGCACACCTCGGCGGTGTACAGCACGAACACCATCTCATGAAAGGTTCGTTTTCGGACCCCTGTCAACCGCCGGAACGATGCATCCGGCCTATCTTCAACACTCTGTATCTCCATGATTGGTCCCCCTCTGCCCTCGAGTACAGAGAATCATATTCCGGGCGGCAAGGGAATCCCTAACGAGGGGTTATGCAAGAAGTCCATTCTACGCGGCACGTCTGCCCTGCCGGAGCAAGCGGGAAACTCGATCCTCGCAGGTCCGCTGAAACTCAGCCTGAGATACCCCCCCTCCGCTAGGTCCAGGTGATTCACGGAAAGTGACACCCTACGTCATCTGGTAGGTTCGACTCCGCTTTAATCGACGGAGAACAATCGTTTGCACTTCCTTCGGTCGTCAGTCACGTTGCGGACAATGATTCGTCCAAGCCTCTCCCCCTCGCTTCACAACAGCATGATCCACATGTCGTCCCATTAATCCGAAGGCCTGTGCGTCTGTTGTAGCCGAGCCACATACAATGGCGGGGGCGTTCCCTGTTTCGGCTCGCCCCAATAGATTGTCTGATGGGGAAATGGAATTTCGATCCCTTTGGCATCGAATGTTTTCTTGATGCGCCGATTCATCTCGCGCCCGATGCGCCATTGTTTGATCGGCTGCGTCTTGACCCGGCATTTGATAATCACGGCGGAATGGGCAAATTGATCCACCCCGAGCATCTCCAACGGGTCCAGAATATCGTCCTTGAACGCCGGATCAGCTTGCAACTCGTCGGCGATCGACTTCAGGGTAACCATGACCTCATCGACATCTTCTCGGTAGGCCACGCCGACGTCGAAGACATAATAGGAGTAATCCTTCGTCATGTTCTTGACCTTGTCGATCACTCCGTTCGGTACGACATGGACATTGCCTGCTAAATCCCGCAACCTGATGGATCGAAGCTCGATTTGTTCGACGAGGCCGGACACTCCGGCAACTTCAACGACATCTCCCACACGAATGGAATTCTCC
>WBZP01002113.1_pt1 | contig 16757 bp, 16 predicted proteins | sample 5204301 | NCBI WGS metagenome assembly WBZP01 (sample SAMN12412401, study PRJNA552823) | activated sludge metagenome | isolation source: activated sludge from nitrification reactor of wastewater treatment plant... | place: USA: Pennsylvania | collected 2017
CCGACCTTGATCTCGAAGTCGGCCGGCGGGAGGTCGGTCAGCGGCCGGCCGTCGCGGTCGATGACCGTGACGTCGACCGCGACGAGCTCGACGGCGGAGGGGAACACGGCCTGGGCGGCGGCCGGTCCGGGGACGGCGAGAAGGAAGGGGAGCGCGAGGGCGGAGGCGGCGAGGGGTCTCATGGGCACCGCCGGCTATTCTCCCCGGAACGGACCCTCGACGCCGAGGGCGCGGAACATCCACGGCCGGGCGCCGTCTGGTCTCTCGACGGCGGAGCGTCTCGACCCTGGAGGACACCATGACCGCCCAGTCTCCGGCGACACACCCGGCCCCGGCCCGCGGCCCGAGCGGGCCCGCGCTCGTCGGCGCCATCGCCGCCGTGAAGCTCGCCCTGCACCTGGCCGCGGCCGGCGTGTACGGCTTCTTCATCGACGAGCTGTACTTCCTCGCCTGCGGCGAGCACCTGGCGTGGGGCTACGTGGACTTCCCGCCGCTCACGGCCATCCAGGCGTGGCTCGCGCGCCACCTGTTCGGCGACTCGGCCCACGCGATCCGGCTCTTCCCGGCCCTCGCGGGAGCCGGCCTCGTTCTCGTGGCCGGCGCGATGGCGCGTCGCCTGGGCGGCGGCCGGTTCGCCCAGGCGCTCGCCGCGCTCTGCGTCCTCGTGGCGCCGGTCTTCCTGGCCTTCTCGACCTACCTCTCGATGAACCCGGTCGATGCGCTGGTGTGGGCCGCCTGCGCGTACGTCGTGCTGCGGATGGCGCAGACCGGCGACACGCGGCTCTGGCTCGCCTTCGGCCTGCTCGCGGGCATCGGCCTGCTGAACAAGCACACGATGCTCCTCTACGGCTTCGCGGTCGTGGTCGGCCTCCTCCTGACGCCGCTGCTGCGCCTGCTCGCGACGCCCTGGCTCCTGGCCGGCGGCCTCCTCGCCGCGGCGATCGCCGCGCCGAACCTGCTGTGGGAGGTCCGCCACGGCTTCCCGCACGCGGAGCTGATCGCGAACATCGAGCGCAACGGGCGCGACGGCCGGATGGGCTTCGCCTCCTTCTGGCAGAGCGAGATCCTGTTCCTGAACCCGCTCGCGGCGCCCGTCTGGATCGCGGGCCTCGGCGGGCTCTTCTTCTCGCGCTCGCTCGCCGTGGCTCGGCCGCTCGGGTGGGCCTTCGTCGTGGCGGTCGCGTGCCTCTTCGCCACGACGCCCGGGACGCACAAGTCGTACTACGCGGCCGCGGCCTACCCGATCCTGATCGCGGCGGGCGCCGTCCTCCTCGAGCGGGCGAGCGCGAGCGGCGTCTGGCGACGCGTTCGGGTGGGCTATGCGGCCGCTCTCGCCCTCGCCGGGGCGGTCCTCGCGCCCCAGGTCGTGCCGCTCCTGCCGCCGGAGACGTACCTGCGCTACGCGCGGGCGACGGGCCTCGGCCAGCCGAAGCTCGAGAACCGCGCGACGAACGCCATGCCGCAGCTCTTCGCCGACCGGTTCGGCTGGCCGGAGATGGTCGAGACGGTGGCCCGGGCCTACGGGTCGCTGCCGGCGGAGGAGCGCGCGCGCACCGGGATCTTCGCCCACGACTTCGGGCAGGCGGGAGCGATCGACTTCTACGGCCCGCGCCTCGGCCTGCCAAAGGCCATCAGCGGCCACCTGACCTACTGGTACTGGGGCCCGCGGGACTACACGGGGGAGAGCCTCATCGTGCTCGGCGAAGAGCGGGAGGAGCTCGAGCGGGAGTTCGAGGAGGTGCGGGCGATGGCCGAGGTCGGCCACCCGTACGCGATGCGGCAGGAGCACTTCACGGTCTTCCTCTGCCGCCGTCCCCGCGGCGGCTGGACCCTGCGGGAGATCTGGCCGAAGGTGAAGAACTGGAGCTGAGGCCTGCTACTCCTCGGGCTCCTCGCCCTCGAGGCGGGCCGAGCCGAGGAGGCGCAGGAGGCGCGCCTTCTCCTTCCACGACATCTTCCCCCAGCGCAGGCGCGTCTCCGAGACGATCGCCTCCTCCGACCAGTCGGGGTGGCGGATGTGCAGCAGCTCGTGGAGGAGCGTCTTGCCGATCTCGCTCGAGCGCGGGTCGATCGTGATCGTCCGGTTCTGGGCGGTGCCGTGCACGAAGAGGCCGCGCTCCCGGTCCGTCTTCGACCGGGACATGATGGGCGCGAAGATGATCCGGACCGCCGGGCGCACGCTGACAAGAGACTAACCGATCGGGGGGGCGTGGCAAGATGCGCCCCGGGGGTTTCCGATGAGGCTCGCGGTCGCCGTCCTCGCCCTTCTCCTCCCGGTCGCGTCGTCGGCCGGGGAGGTCGTCGTCACCGTCGACGGGCGCGCCGCGGGCACCCCGCTGCGGCCCATCTGGCCGTACTACGGCTACGACGAGCCCAACTACACGACGACCGCCGTCGGCCGCGACCTCCTGGCCGCGGTGACCGCCGCGAACCGCGATCGGGTCTACGTGCGCACGCACTTCCTCCTCAACAGCGGCGACGGCGCGCCGGCCCTCAAGTGGGGCTCGACGAACGTCTACACCGAGGACGCGCAGGGGAAGCCCGTCTACGACTTCCGGATCCTCGACGGGATCATGGACGCGATCACCGGCGCCGGCGCGCGGCCCTTCGCGCAGATCGGCTTCACGCCGAGGGAGCTCTCCTCGCGCCCGGAGCCCTACCGCAACACCGGAACCTACGAGCTCGACGGCGGCTGCTTCTACCCGCCGAAGGACTACGGGAAGTGGCAGTCGCTCGTGCGGGAGTGGGCGCGGCACACGCGGGAGCGCTACGCCGACGCCGAGGCCACGTGGCAGTGGGAGCTGTGGAACGAGCCGAACATCCCGTACTTCAAGGGCACGCCGGCGGAGTACGCGAGGATGTTCGACCACGCCGAGGCGGCGCTCCACGAGGTGATGCCGAAGGCGCCGCTCGGCGGGCCGGAAACGGCCGGCGTCGACGCGTTCCTGCCCGGCTTCCTCGAGCACTGCGCGCGCGGGGTGAACGCGGTCACCGGGAAGGTCGGCACGCGCCTCGACCTCGTGACCTTCCACGCGAAGGGCGGGACGTCGGTCGTGGACGGGCACGTGCGCATGGACCTCGGAAACCAGCTCCGCATCCACCGGGCGGGCTTCCGCGAGGTCGCGCGTTTCCCGGAGTTCCGGACGACGCCCATCGTCGTCGGCGAGGCCGACCCGGACGGCTGCGCGGCGTGCCCGGCGTCGAAGAACCCCGCGAACGCCTACCGCAACGTCCCCGCGTACGGCGCGTACGTCGCGGCGATGATGAAGCACTCCCTCGACCTCGCCGAGCGCGAGGGGGTGAACCTGCGCGCGCTCCTGACCTGGGCGTGGACCTTCGACGCGCAGCCGCTCTTCCTCGGCTACCGCGAGCTCGCGACCGGCGGGATCCACAAGCCGGTGCTGAAGGTGTTCGAGATGCTCGGGAAGCTCGGGGGCACGCGGCTGCCGGTGGCGAGCAGCGGAGCCCTCGGCCTCGACGCGATCCTCGCCGACGGCGCCCGCGGCCCGGCGCCCGACGTCGACGCTCTCGCGGTGCGCGACGGAGCGCGGGTCCTCGTCCTCCTCTGGAACTACCACGACGACCTCGTGCCCGTGCCGCCCGCGCGCGTGAAGCTCTCCGTCCACCTGCCTCCCGGACACGGCGCGAGCGCGCGGCTCAGCCACTACCGCGTCGACGACACGCACTCGAACGCCTACGCCGCGTGGCTCGCCCTCGGCTCGCCGGCCGCGCCCGACGCCGCGCAGCGCGCGCGGCTCGAGGACGCGATGCGGCTCGCGACCCTCTCTCCGCCGGGGCGGGTCGACGCGCCCGGCGGCGTCGTCACCGTCCAGACGGACCTTCCGCGCTTCGGCGTCTCGCTGGTGGTGGTCGAGCCCAACTGAGCCGGAGCGAAGTCGGTCCGCGCGGCGCTGCCGCCGAGCGACTGAGGCCTCCCAGGGGAGGCCCCGCCCGGCTGGTGACGGCGGCGGGCGGCGGTACAATCCGCCGCGCATGGAGATCCGGACGAAGCCCGACCGTTCCCTGAACCAGCTCGTTCGCTCGAGCGCCATCGAGTGGCGTCCGCTCGACGAGCCGGGCGTCTCCGGCGTCCTGGTGAAGGTGCTCCGCTACGACGAGGCGGCGGGCCGCGCGCCGACCATCCTCCTGAAGTTCGAGGCCGGCGCCACCTATCCCGCCCACCGCCATCCCGGCGGCGAGGAGATCCTGGTCCTCGAGGGCGACGTGACCCTCGGCCCGGACCGCCTCGAGGCCGGGGACTACCTCTACACGGCGCCCGGCAACGTCCACGCCGTCCACTCGAAAGGCGGATGCCTGCTGCTGGTGAGCGTGCCGGCCGAGGTCGAGGTGCTGCGAGGGGCGAAGTGACCGCCGCGGAGAGGACGGTGGCCTCCATGCGGGTCGTGGCGGGAGGCATCCTCGCGTCCGTCGTGGCGACCGCGGGCATCGCGCTCTACGTGCGCGACACGCTTCTCCACCCTTCGCCGGCGCCCGGGCTCGTCGACGCGCTCCTGCTCGGCACCGTGCTCGTCGTCGCCGCCAGCGTGGCGGGGCACGCCGTGGTCCGCCGGCAGGTGATGGCCGAGCTCCGCGGGCGGGCCCCGGAGTTGCGCGACACGAGCGACCCGGCCTCGGCGGCCGCCCCGGCGTACCAGCGCCTCACCATCGTGCGGGCCGCCCTCACGGAATCGCCCGCCCTGTTCGCGGTCGTCGCCTATCTCGCCGGCGGGCCCGCGTGGCTCATGGCCGTGCCCGCCGCCGCGGCGTGCCTGCTCGTGGTCGCGATGCCATCGCGGACGGGACTGGAGCGCTTGGTGGAGGAAGCGCTCCAGGTCTGAGAGCCGCTTTGTCCACGCTCCTCCTGGGCCTGATCGGCGTCGGCATCCGGGCGTCGCGCTCGCCGGCCATGCACGAGCGCGAGGCCGCGGCGCACGGCCTGCGGTGCGAGTACCGCCTGCTCGACCTCGACGAGATCGACGGCGGCGCGAACGAGCTGCCGATGGTGCTCGACGCGGCCGAGCGGGCGGGCTTCACCGGCGTCAACGTCACGCACCCCTGCAAGCAGCAGGTGATGACCCACGTCGGCGCGCTCTCGGACGACGCGCGCGGAGTGGGCGCGGTCAACACCGTGGTCTTCCGCGACGGCGCGCGCATCGGCCACAACACCGACTGGCTCGCGTTCTACCGCAGCGCGGAGCGCGGGCTCGCCGGTGCGCGCTTCGGCCGCGTCGTGCAGCTCGGAGCCGGCGGCGCGGGCTCCGCGACCGCCTACGCGCTGCTGACGATGGGCGTCGCGCGGCTCGACGTGATCGACGTCGACTGGCTCCGGGCCGAGGCTCTCGTCGCGCGGCTCGAGCGTCTCTTCCCGGGGCGCGCGCGGACGGGCGACGACCCGACGCGGGCCCTGCCTGGCGCGGACGGCCTCGTCCACGCGACACCGATCGGCATGGCGTCGCATCCCGGCCTGCCCGTGGCCACCGGCCTGCTGCGCCCCGACCTCTGGGTGGCCGAGGTCGTCTACTTCCCGCTCGAGACGGAGCTGCTGCGCGCGGCGCGGGCGGCGGGCTGCCGCACCCTCGACGGCGCCGGCATGGCCGTCTGGCAGGCGGTCGAGGCATTCCGCCTCTTCACCGGACTCGAGGCCGACCCGGAGCGCATGCGCCGCTCCTTCGAGGAAGCGGAGACGGAGTGACCGCGGCCGGCGCCGGGCCGTCGCGCGCGGCCCGCGTGCGCTGGCTCCTGGGCGGGCTGCTCTTCCTCGTCACCGTCATCAACTACGTCGACCGCCAGGTCTTCAGCATCCTCGCGCCCGACCTCCAGGACGCCATCGGGTGGAGCGAGCTCGACTACAGCCGGATCGTGAACGCCTTCCAGCTCGCCTACGCGGTCTCCATGGCTCTCTCGGGGCGCGTCCTCGACCGGCTGGGCGCGCGGCTCGGCCTCGCCGCGGCGGTCGTGTGCTGGTCGCTCGCCGAGGCCGCGCACGCCCTCGCCCGCACGCCGCTCGGGTTCGGCGCGGCTCGCTTCGCGCTCGGCGTGGGCGAGGCCGCCAACTTCCCGGCCGCGCTCAAGGCGGTCACCGAGGTGTTCCGGCCGGAGGAGCGGGCCCTCGCGACGGGCCTCTTCAACAGCGGCGTCGCGTTCGGCACGATCGCCGCCTCGGTCGGCGTGCCGCTCGTGGCGGCGGCGTACGGCTGGCAGGCGACGTTCGTCGTCACGGCCGCGCTCGGCCTGGCGTGGCTGCCGCTGTGGTGGCTCGCGTACCGGCCGACGCCGGGGGCGGCGCCCGCGCGCTCCGCGTCGCTCCCGTGGCGCCGTCTCCTGCGCCTGCGCCAGACGTGGGCTTACGCGGTGACGAAGTCGCTCGGCGACCCGGTGTGGTGGTTCTACCTCTTCTGGCTGCCGAAGTACCTGGCCGCGCAGTTCCACGTGCGCGGCACGGCCGTGATCCCGTACCTCGCGGCCGTGTACGTCGCGGCGGACGTCGGCTGCCTCGCCGCGGGCTACCTCTCGTCGCTCCTCGTCCGCCGCGGTCTCTCGGTCAACGCCGCGCGGAAGGGGACGATGGCCCTTCTCGCCCTCGTCATGACACCGGCCGTGATCGTGGCCGGGTCGCTCGACGACCCCAGGCTCGCCGTCCTTCTCATCGCCCTCGCCTGCGGCGCGCACCAGGCGTGGTCGACGATGGTCTTCACCGTGGCGACCGACCTCTTCCCCGAGCGCGGCGTCGGCTCCGTGTCCGGTTTCGGCGGCTTCGTGGCCGGGATGGTGAGCATCCTCGCGGCCGAGGCGATCGGCCGCGTCCTGAACGCCGACGCGACGCTCTACCGGCCGATCTTCGTCGCGGCCGGCCTCGTCTATCCCGTGGCCCTCGGCGTGCTGCACGCGCTCAGCCCGCGGCTCGAGCCGGCCCGGCTCGACGCGGCGACCGCCTAGCCGCTATCCTCTGTGCAGCACCATCCCGCCGGACGAAAGAGAGGATCCGCCATGGAGCGAAAGACCGCCCACGACTACGACCAGGAGCTGCTCGCGCTGTTCGACGCCTACGTGCACGGCGACATCGACCGTCGCGGCTTCCTCGACAGGGCGTCGCGCTTCGCCGTCGGCGGTGTGACCGCGGCGATGCTGCTCGACGAGCTCAACCCGCGCTTCGCGGAGGCGCAGGTCGTCGCGCCGGAGGACAAGCGGGTCGCGGCGGAGCGGGTTGGGTTCGCGTCGCCCGCCGGATACGAGAAGGCGCAGGGCTACCTCGCGCGCCCGGCCGGAGAGAAGGGGAAGCTCCCGGGCGTCCTCGTCATCCACGAGAACCGCGGCCTCAACCCGCACATCGAGGACGTCGCGCGCCGGCTGGCGCTCGAGGGCTTCGTCGCCTTCGCGCCCGACGCCCTCTTCCCGCTGGGCGGCTACCCGGGCGGCGAGGACGACGCGCGGGCCCTCTTCCCGAAGCTCGACCAGGCGAAGACGCGCGAGGACTTCGTCGCGGCCGCGGGCTGGCTGAAGGCGCATGCCGCGTGTACGGGCAAGTACGGCGCGGTCGGGTTCTGCTACGGCGGGGGAATGGTGAACTACCTCGCGACGAAGCTGCCCGATCTCGGCGCGGGCGTCGCGTTCTACGGCAGCGCGGCCCCGCTCGAGGACGTGCCGAAGATCAAGGCGCCGCTCCTCATCCAGTCGGCCGAGACGGACCCGCGGATCAACGAGAGCTGGCCCGGTTACGAGGCCGCGCTGAAGGCGGCGGGCGTCCGCTACGAGCGCCACCTGTACCCGGGCACCCAGCACGGCTTCAACAACGACACGACGCCGCGCTACGACGCGGCCGCCGCGAAGCTCGCGTGGCAGCGGACGGTGGATTTCCTGAAGAAGAACCTCGTCTGAGGGCCGCGGTGGGGGGCGGCCTCGCGCCGGGGCCGCCCGGGCGGCCGAGCATCCGCCCGGCCGCTGATCGTCTTGGTGACCCGCCTAGGACTCGAACCTAGAACCCAGAGATTAAGAGTCTCTTGCTCTACCAATTGAGCTAGCGGGCCAACTGGCGGAGAAGGAATTTACCGGACGATTCGCGGATCGTCAAGCGGCCGAGGCGTCGCGTCTCGCGCGCTGTAAGCTAGCTTCGTGGACGGGAGGATCGAGGCCGGGTTCCGGCACCGCTTCGCGACGCTCGTCGGTGGAGACGACGCGGAAGAGATCGAGCGGTGGATGGCCGAGGGGCGGGCGCGCGCCGCGCGGGGAGACGGCGACGTCGCGCACGCGCTGCTGCAGGTGCTCGAGGAGCTGCGGGCGCGCGGCGGCCGCGCGGCGGAGACCGCGGCCGTCGCGCCGGTGTTCCTCTGCGACGCGAGCCTCGGCGGGCTCGCGCGGTGGCTGCGGGCCGCGGGCTTCTGTGCGGCGCTCGCGCCCTTCGTCGCGCCGAAGCGGCTGCCCGACGAGGCGCGGCGGCGCGGCGCGGTGCTGCTGACGACCGACGCCGAGGCGCTCGAGCGACGCATCGCGGCCGACGGCTCGCTGCGCGTCGTGTGGCTGCCGACGTCGCTCCGCGTCGAGGAGAAGCTCGCGCTCGTCTTCCGCGACCTCGGCCTCTCGCTCCGCGAGCCGCGCTGCATGGCGTGCGGGGGAGCGCTCGTGGCGCGGGCGAAGGAGAGCGTCTTCGCGCGGATCCCGCCCCGGACGGCGCGGTGGAAGGACGAGTACTTCGTCTGCGCCGCCTGCGACCGGCTGTATTGGCAGGGGACGCACTGGGAGAGGATCGCCGCCGCCCTGCGCGGCGCGGCCGGCGCCGCGGCTTGAGGGCCCGCGCGCTCCTCGCCAACGTCGCGCTGAGCCTGGGCGCGACCGTGGCCTTCCTCGCTCTCCTCGAGGGCGGGGCGCGGCTCGTGGAGCGGCGAAAGCCGCCGCGGCCGCAGGTCGCCGACTACATCTGGGACTGGGACGAGAAGATGCCGGGCGGCTTCTACGTCATGAAGTCCGACGGCGCGGGGTGGCCGCCGTGGGAGGAGTTCAACGGCGACGGCGTCCGCGACCGGACGCGGCCGCGGGAGAAGCCGGACCTCGTGCGGCGGATCGCCGTCCTCGGCGACAGCGTGACGCTCGGCGACGGCCTGCGGCCCGACCAGGCGTACCCGCAGCGGCTCGAGGCGCGCTTCGCGGAGGAGGGACGGCCGGTCGAGGTGATGAGCGTCTCGCTCTGGGGCTGGTCGACGCGGCAGGAGCGCATCGCGTGGACGCGGATCGCGCGCGGCTACCGGCCGGACCAGGCGGTTCTCGCCGTGTGCCTGAACGACATCCCGGAGCTGTTCAACAACCTGTCGCGGCCGCCGCGGTGGCTCGCCGCCCTCCACGCCCGCTCGGCGCTCGCGCGGCTCGTGGTGAACGCCGAGGGGCGCGAGATCGACAGCGTCGAGCGGCTCTTCACCGAGGCGGGGAGCGCGCGCGTCGAGAAGGCGATGCGCGGGTTCTTCGACGAGGTGCGGGCCCTGCGCGCGGAGGCCGAGAGGGACGGCGCGCGGCTGTCGCTCGTCGTCTTCCCCTTCCGCTTCCAGGGCCAGCCGGGCGCGCCGCGTCCGGTCGTGCAGGAGAGGATCGCCGCGTTCTGCCGGGGAGAGGGGCTGCGCTGCGTCGACCTGCGCCCCGCGCTCGCGCCGCTCGGCGACGCGGCGTTCGAGGACTACGACCATCTCAGTCCGGCCGGTGCGCAGGCCGCGGCTGACGCCATCGCGGCGTCGGGCGTCCTCGAGCTGCCGAAGTCGGCGGGGGAGCGCGTGCCGCCGTCGGTCGATGCGCGGGCCGTGGCGTCGCTCCTCGCGGACGCCGACCCCGCGACCCGACTCGCTGCCGCGTGGACGGCCGGGCGGTTCGCCGGCGACGCCGGTGTGCGCCAGGCCCTCGCGGCCGCGCTGAAGGCGGATGCGTCGACCGGCGTCCGGGCCCAGGCCGCGCGCTCGCTCGCCACGGCGGGCGCGTCCGACGCGCTGTTCGCGGCGCTCGCGGACCCGTCGGAGGCCGTGCGCCACGAGGCCGCGCTCGCGCTGTCGCGCTCCGAGTGGACGACGGCGGACGTGCCGCGGCTCGTCGCCGCGCTCGAGAGCCCCGACGACTACGTGGCCGCGTTCGCCGCGTGGAGCCTCGGCAACCTCGGCGCCGCGGCGCGCGAGGCGGTGCCGGCGCTCGCGCGGGCCCTCTCGCGAGCCCGGACGGACGCGGTCGTCGCCGGCGCTCTCGCACGGATCGGGCCGGCCGCGGAAGGAGCCGTGCCGACGCTCGTCGCGGCGCTCCGCGGCGACGACGCCGACCGGCGCTGGCGGGCCGCGCGGACGCTGGGCCGCATCGGACCGGCGGCCGCGGCGGCCGTCGGCCCGCTGGCCGACGCCCTCGCGGACTCCGGCAACCCCGAGCTGCGGCTGCACGCGGCACGCGCGCTCGGGCGCATCGGTCCCGCGGCGCGCCCGGCGGCGGCGGCGCTCCAGAGAGCCACCGGCGATGCCGACGAGAGCGTGCGCCGGGAAGCGAAGCAGGCGCTCGACCGGCTGCGGTAGCCGCCGGGGCCGCGGGCGGGCGCGTGGTACGCTTCGCGCCCATGAGGACCGCCCTCGCCCGAGCGCTCGCCCTCGCGGTCGTCGCGGCCACCGCGCTGCGGGTGCTGGCCCGCGGCTACCTGCCGGGCGACGACGCGCTGCGCCACGCGGCGAAGGCCGTCGCGGGCAAGCCCTGGTCCGAGATCCTCCTGCTGCGGCCCGGCTTCGACCTCGACTCCAACCCGGGCTGGCACGCGATCCTCGGCGCGGTGCACGGGCTTCTGGGCCTCGGCGCCGTCGACCTCGTGCTCGTCTCGGTCGCGCTCCTCTTCGTCGCGCTCTCGATCGGGCCGATCCTCGTGCTGCGCCGGCCCGAGGCGTGGCTCGTCGCCCTCGTCCTCGCGAACGTGATCGAGCCGCTCAACATGCCGCGCCTGCTGTCGGGGCGGCCGTTCCTCGTGTCGTCGGCCGTCGTGCCGCTCGTGCTGCTCCTGTGGCGCCGGCTCGAGGAGGAGCGCCCGTGGCCGGCGCTGGTGCTCTTCGCCGGCTGCGGCGCCGCGTCGTCCTGGGTCCACGGCAGCTTCTACCTGCTGGCGCTGCCGGTGGCCGGGGTGCTCCTCGCCGGCCGCGTGCGGGCCGCCGCCCGCCTCGCGGCGGCCTTCGCGGTCGGCGTTCTGGCCGGCGCCGTCCTCACCGGGCATCCGCTGGGGCACCTCGTGCAGATGGTGCGGCACGGCTACGTGTCCGCGGGCGCCGCGAACCCGACCGACGCGCTCGTCAGCGAGTTCCAGCCCTTCGAGGGCCGGGCCGTCGGCGCGCTCGTCTTCCTCCTGCTGCTCGCCTGGCGCCGCCGCCGCGCGCCCGAGGCCCCGCCGCCGTGGCGCGATCCCGTCGCGGTGACGACGGCGCTGTGCTGGGCCCTCGGGTACGTCGCCGCGCGGTTCTGGGTGGACTGGGGGCTCCTCGCCCTCATGACGCTCGCCGCGGAGGAGGCGGAGGCGGCCCTCGAGTCGCTCTCGTCGGCCGACGAGCGGCCGGCGCTCGTCGCGCTCGCCCTGTCGGGCGGGCTCGTCTTCCTCGGCATGGGCTCCGACGTGCAGCAGAGGTGGTCGCCCGTGAGCGGTCGCCCCTTCCTCTCGCGGCAGAACCCGACCCACGTGCCCTGGCTCCCCGAGCCCGGCGGCGTCGCGTACTCGACCGAGATGGGCGTTTTCTACGCGGTCTTCCTCGTGAACCCCGACGCGCCGTGGAAGTACGCGCTCGGGTTCGAGCCCGCCCTCATGCCGGCCGAGGACTACGCGGTGTACCGCGACGTCAAGACGTCGCACGGCGACTTCGCCGCGTACGGGCCGTGGCTGCGGAAGATGCGCGGGGAGGACCGCCTCTACGTGCAGTACCGCTCGAACCAGCCGCCGCCGATCACGACCCTCGAGTGGTTCCAGCCGACGTACACGATCTGGGCCGGGCGGCTGCCGCGGCCCGCGCCGTGAAGGGGCCGAGCGCCCAGGAGCGCTACGCGCCGGGGAACCACTGCTTCGGCTGCGGGCCGGCGAACCCGAAGGGGTTGCACGTCCGCTCCTTCGAGGACGGCGACGGTCTCGTGGCCGAGTGGACCGCCGAGGCGCACCACGAGGCGTTCGACGGCTGCGTCAACGGCGGCATCCTCGGCGCGCTCCTCGACTGCCACAGCAACTGGGCGGCCGCCCTCTACCTGATGAAGCAGGCGGGCGCCGATCGCCCGCCGTGCACTGTCACCGCGGACTTCCACGTGAAGCTGCTGCGCGTCACGCCCTCGGCCGGGCCGCTGCGCCTGCGCGCGCGCGTCGTCGAGGCGGCGGCCGACCGCGCCACCGTCGAGGCCACGGTCGAGGCGGGAGGCCGGACGACGGCCACCTGCCGCGGCACGTTCGTGGCCGTGACCGAGGGGCACCCGGCGTTTCATCGCTGGTAGGGCCCGGGCGGACGGGAGTCCGCGGGTCCGGGGGCCGCCGGCCGTCCCCCGGCAGGGGTGCTCGAGGGGACGGCGTCCCCTCGATTCAAAGAACGCAGGTGACAGCAGCAGCGAAGGGCCGAGGCTGACCGCGCTTCGCTCCCGCGAGGCGGCGTCGCTCCGCTGGAGCGCAGGCAGGACGTGTTCGGACGTGTGGACGCAACGAGCCGATGGCGTGGTCTTTGATGGCTTGACTAACGGACAAGAGGAGACGGAAACGGACAACGGAAACGGACCATCAGAACGACTTCGTTCCGGTCGGATCTCGCTTCGTCAGGACGGGCGCGATCCGATCGGGGCCGGAGTCGGCGCCAGGACCTTGTTCGCGAAATCGATGACCTTGCGAACGTAGTCGCGCTTCTCGAGGTACGTGCCGGGGTAGAAGCTGCGCTTGAAGCCGTAGATCAGGATGTCGCGGACCTCGCGCGGCTCGAGGCGGAAGGCCTCGACCGCCCGCGCGATCTCCTGCGAGACGGTCGTGTGGGAGACGAGGCGGTTGTCCGTGCAGAAGGTCGTCGAGAGGCGTCGCCGGCGCATCTCGGCGAAGGGGTGCCGGCGCAGGTCGTCGGCGAGCTCGGGGACGGTCTGCTGGTTCGAGGTGAGGCAGACCTCGATCGTGATGCGCTTGTCGGCGATGTGCTCGGAGAGGTCCTCGACGTAGCGCTTCGGGTCGGTGATCCGCGGGTTCTTGATCCGTGAGGCCTCGAAGAGCCACGTGCCGTGGCCGATGCGGTCGGCGTGCAGGTCGCCGATCGCCTGGAAGATCGACTCCGGGCCGTAGTCCTCGCCGGCGTGGACGGTCTTGCCCAGGAAGGCCTCGTGCGCGACCTGGTACGCCTTGCGGTGGTCCATCGCCGGGTAGCCCTTCTCCTGGCCGGCGAGGTCGATCCCCACGACGAGGAGCCCCTCTTCGCGCCGGAGCCGCGCAGCGGCGCGGGCGACCTCGAGGCTGGCGGCGGCGTGGATCTCCTTGTCCCTCGCCTCGGGCAGGGCCTCGAAGAAGCGCAGGAAGCCGACGGAGAACTCCGGCCGGAAGAAGCGCATCGCGCAGAGGAGGATCCCGGCCCCGAAGCTCGGCTCCTCGCCGGAGACGATCTCGGGCCGACGGTTGAACTCGGCGGTGGCCCGCCGCAGGCCCCGGTCCACGGCCTGGACCACCGTCTCGACGTCGAGGTTGCGGTTGACGTGGAGCTGGGGAGCGAAGCGGACCTCGAGGTAGCGCACGCCCTCCCGCTGACAGTCCTCCGCGAGCTCGAAGGCCGCCCGCTCGAGCGCCTCGGGCGTCTGGAGGGCCGCGACCGTGTACTGGAAGCCCTCGAGGTACTCGCCGAGGTTCGCGTACCGCGGTCGGAAGACCAACTCTTCGAGCCCTTCGGGCGTCTCAGAGGGGAGCGCGACCTTCGCGTCGCGGGCCAGCTCGATCAGGGAGCGGAGGCGCAGGGACCCGTCCAGGTGGACGTGCAGGTCTGTCTTGGGGAGCCGGCGGATCAGGTCGAGGTCCATCCCCGGATTATCAGGCGTATCCGTGACTTGTGTGAACCCGAGGCCGGGGTCGTGCGTAGGAGTCTGATGAACGGGGCTGCCGGCCCTGAGTTCAATCGATTGGAGACGAGATGGCGAACGGGAACGGCAACGGGCGGAAGAAGAAGCGGCGCACCATCGTGCTCGCCACGGTGGCGGTCGCGGTCCTGGCCGTGCTCGGCCTCGTGGCCGCCCGCAGCGGGGGCAAGCCGATCGACCCGTCGAAGCTCGCGGCGGTCGAGCGGGGCGATCTCGCCAAGTCGGTGGTCGCCACCGGGAAGATCCAGCCGCTGACCAAGGTCGAGATCAAGTCGAAGGCGAGCGGCATCGTGAAGAAGCTCTACGTCTTCTACGGCGACCGCGTGAAGGAGGGCCAGGTGCTGGCCGAGCTCGACCGCGAGCAGCTCGAGGCGGCCGTGCGCGAGGCCCGGGCGAACCTCCTCGCCGCCCAGGCGTCCTACGAGCGGAACCGCATCGAGGCCGAGGGGCCGGACTTGCCGTTCCTCAAGTCCTCGCTCGAGCGGTCGCGCAAGCTCTACTCCGACGGCCTCATCGCGCCGTCCCTCCTCGAGGACGCGGACAAGGCCTACCAGATGGGGCTCAACAAGCAGACCGCGGCGAAGAGCCAGGCGGCGGTCGCGAAGGCCGAGGTGGAGAAGGCCCGGGCCAGCCTCGAGCGGTACGAGAGCGACCTCAAGTACGCGACGATCACGAGCCCGATGGACGGGCTCGTCCTGTCGCGCGACGTCGAGGTGGGCGACGCGGTGAGCTCCATCCTCGTCCTCGGATCGCAGGCCACGAAGGTCATGAGCCTCGGCGACGTGAGCGAGGTCTACGTCCTCGGCAAGGTCGACGAGGCCGACATCGGCCGGGTGTTCATCGGCCAGCGCGCGCGCATCGTGGTCGAGTCGTTCAAGGACAAGTCGTTCGAGGGCAAGGTCACGAAGATCTCGCCCCTCGGCGTCGAGAAGGACAACGTGACGACGTTCGAGGTGCGCGTCTCGATCCAGAACCCCGGCGGCGAGCTGAAGACGAACATGACCGCGAACGCCGAGGTCATCCTCGAGGAGAAGAAGGGCGTCCTCATGGTCCCCGAGTCCGCGGTCGTCTACGACAAGGACCGCAAGCCCTCGCTCGAGGTGCCCGATCCCAAGGCGGAGAACGGCCGGCGGAAGGTCGCGGTGAAGCTCGGCATCTCGAACGGCGTGAAGACCGAGGTGGCCGAGGGCCTGCGCGAAGGCGACAAGGTCGTCCTCCAGTAGGAGGGGGAGCGGGCGATGGTCTTCTCGGACCTCCTGCGGGACGTGATGCGGACGATCTTCGCCCACAAGCTCCGCACCCTCCTGACGATGTTCGGCATCGCGTGGGGGATCGTCTCGATCACGCTGATGGTCGCGGCGGGCGAGGGCCTCCGCGTGGGCCAGGCGAAGGTCGCCCAGAACTTCAGCAAGGACGTGATGATCGTCTTCGCCGGGCGGACGAGCCTGCAGGCCGGGGGCACGCGGGCCGGCAAGCGCGTGCAGTGGACGGCCACCGACCACCTGCAGATCGCCAAGGACGCGCCGTCGTGCGGGCACGTCATGCCGGAGCTCGGGCAGAACGCCCCCGTCCGCAGCGCCTACAACAGCGGCAACCTCCTGGTGACCGGGTCGATGCCCGACTTCGCCTACATCCGCTCCATCCCGATCGCGGAGGGCCGCTACCCGAACTGGGACGACGAGCGCGACGTCCGGCGGGTCGCGTTCCTCGGCAGCGACGCGAAGAAGCAGCTCTTCGGGGCGCGGCCCGCCCTCGGCGAGACGATCCGCGTCGGCGACTTCCCCTACGTCGTCGTGGGGACGATGGTCCACAAGGAGCAGGACTCGAGCTACGACGGCCGCGACATCTCGAAGGTGTTCGTGCCGTTCGCGGCGATCCTCCAGGACTTCCCGAACAAGCCGCCGGCCCTGCCGGACTCCGTCGACCGGCTCCTCGTGACGCCGCGCTCGGTGGCCGACCACGACGCCTGCAAGGGCGAGCTGCGGCGGGCCCTCGGCCGGCTCCACGGCTTCGACCCCCAGGACACGGAGGCCGCCCACATCTGGGACACCGTGGAGGAGGCGAAGGCCTTCCGCACGATGACCGACGGCATGAAGTACTTCCTCGGGGCGGTCGGGATCGCGACCCTCTTCATCGGCGGGATCGGCGTCATGAACGTCATGCTCGTCGCGGTGCGCGAGCGGACGCGGGAGATCGGCGTGCGCAAGGCCCTCGGGGCGACCCGGCGGTCGATCGTGCGCCAGTTCTTCGTCGAGACCCTGCTCGTCGTGTTCGTGAGCGGGGGCACCGGGCTCGGCGTCGCGTACGGGCTCTGCGGGCTCGTGAACCTCCTGCCGATGCCGCCGTTCTTCGCGGGCCTCCTGCCGACCTGGAGCTCGGGCCTCCTCGCCTTCGCCCTCCTCGGGACGATCGCGATGGCGGCGGCGGTCTACCCGGCGCGGCGGGCGGCGTCCATCGACCCGATCGAGGCCCTGCGCTGGGAGGCCGGAGGCTAGCCATGCTGCGCGAGCTCGTCGTCCAGAGCTGGACGAACCTCACCCGCAACCGCACCCGCAGCTTCCTCACGATGCTCGGCATCGTGTGGGGGATCGTCGCCGTCACGGTGCTCCTCGCCTACGGCTCGGGCTTCCGCGCGATCCTCAGCCACGCCTTCGACGCCTTCGGCAAGAGCGCCGTCGTCGCCTGGCCCGGCCAGACGAGCG
>WBZP01003568.1_pt1 | contig 16755 bp, 14 predicted proteins | sample 5204301 | NCBI WGS metagenome assembly WBZP01 (sample SAMN12412401, study PRJNA552823) | activated sludge metagenome | isolation source: activated sludge from nitrification reactor of wastewater treatment plant... | place: USA: Pennsylvania | collected 2017
GGCTCCAAGGCAGAAAGGAACACGAAGGGAAATGTGCTGAGTGTGATAAATGTGTTGGAATGTGTTTGGTCCGTGGTACCGTTGTATTCTTTGTTACGTTGTGTGAAATTCTAACCGCAGAGAACGCGAAGGTTTTCGCAGAGTAAACAGAGGGATAGTGATGAATGTTTTAATGAACTTTCTCACGGAGCCAACCTTTTGAACCTTGAACCTTGAACTTTTGAACCTTGAACTTTTGAACCTCTTTTCCCGTCGCCAACCTGAAACCTTTAAACGCTTAAACCTTCACCCTTTAACTCCTCTCCTCGCTTTCGCCCTCTCCCGCTCCGCCTCTGCTTTAATACGGGCATTTACATCCACCCGGGCATTCAGCAGCACATAAAATGAAATGACCGTTTCACGGGCAAGAGGATGGATCCGCCGGGCTGCGCGGTATACGCTGTCAAACAATGGTTTTTCATTTCTTCTTTCCGGATCATCATCCATTTCATTCCGTACCAGCATTACATCTTTCACGGGCTGATCAAAGGGTATCCAGTACAGGTAGTCTGCGTTAAAGCTGTACGCCCGCACCCGGTGCCGGGTGTAGTAATTGATAGCACCGGCCTGTCCGTAGTTATCGCAGAGCACCAGGGTTTGTTCCGGGTGCGGCATTGCCTGGTACACCGAATCAAAGATCCGGGTCATTTCTTTCCATCCCAGCATATCTGCAAAGTCCTGCGGCAGGGCATGATCCTTCCCGTCTTCCCAGCGCAGTAACCCGAATCGCCGGTAGGGCTCCTGGTTTTGGATAATTTCTTCGGGTCTTTTATTCGGAAAGAGTACGGGAAAGAGTGGCAGCATTGCCAGCAGGGGAAGGAGTATGATTGCCGGGCGCATCCATTTTTTCCAGGAATGTCTCCATAGCTGTTCAAGGTACACACAGCCAAACAATCCGTAAACCGGGTAGAGTCCGATGCTGTAATAAGCCTTTGCCTTTAAATAAGTAAATAATGCCAGTGTCAGGGGCAGTGCCCAGGCAAAAGCCCGGTAGTTGCTGAAGGGTCGGTAAAATATCAGCGCCATCCAGCCGGCGATGATGACCGGCAGCCATCCCATGAAAAACAGGGGCTGAGTTTGCAGGAATTCGAGGCGGTTTACATGTATCAGCTGGGTGGTGGCCAGTTCCTGCATATGATGTATCACCGGGAAATGTTGTTTGTACTGCCACCAAAGATTGGGGCTGATCAGGCATAGGCTGAGGAAGGCCGCCTGCAGGATGTGCCGGTTCAGCAACAGGCTGCGTTGCGGAGTGAGCAGGATGGAAGGCAGGAAGGCTGCTGCCAGGAATACAATATTGTACTTATTCAGAAAACCCAGCGCAAATATCAGCGCGGCCATATAGAGCCATCGCGATTTTCGGGTATGCACATAATAAATCCAGCAGGCAAACAAAGCAGTCCAGCACAATACATCCAGCGAGTTGGGCTGGAAGAGTGTATTGAGTCGCAGCAAGGCGGAGAACAAAACGCCCATAGCGCCTGCAGAAAGAGCAAACCATCCGCCCCCGAGGAGCCGGATGGTTTGCCAAACCACGATGATGGTGAGCGCTCCGAAAAGTGCCGGAAAAAATTTTACCCAGAAAACGCTGTTTCCCAGCCAGTAAATCAGCAGGGAAATCCAGGAAGTAACCGGAGGCACCGACTGAAAGCCCCATGCGGGGTGATGGGCCTGGTCAAGGTGCAGGTACTCATCCCGCTGCAGATCGTACTCAGGGCTCAGTACCCAGTACTGGAGCAGAAATTTGACCAGGATAAAAACAGCCAGCAGGCTGCCGGTTTTACGCATCGGTGTTTTTTATAAAAATACATTCTCTGTTGTACACCTGTGTCCGTTTATCCGGTTCGTTTTATTTTTCGGGCAGTTTCATTACCAGGTAGCGGTTATTATTCAGTGGCAGGTAGCCGTAGTCGTAACAGCAGAAACAGGTTTTTCCGTTCTGAATGGTTTGCTGGTGGGTGAAGAAGCTGAACTGGAAACTGCGCAGACGCAATTTGTCGGCACTGGTACGGATGCAGCCGGTATTGTCAGGCATCAGGCTTTCCAGGATGCTGCGGTTGCGGATCAGGATATTATTCACGGATTTGATGTAGTTGTTCCGACGGGTGCCGGAACTGCGCTGGTTGTTGTACACATTGCGGCAGTAGTCGTTGCAGCATTTTTTGTCGGTGCGGCCCCGTACAGGTTTGCCGCAGGCCAGGCATAGCCGGGCCTCCTGGGTGTAAGTAGGAGTCATGGTGGTGTGTTTTAAGGACCCTTAAGATACGATTTATTACGTTTTCAAACGGATGCACCCGTTTATATCCGTTTATAAACGCTTATTAACCGGCTATCCGGAACAGAGTACCGCATATTTGTATGGCTGACCGGTGAGGCGCCGCCGGCAGATGAAATAATCAAATATTCAACCTTTAAAACAAATCAACATGTACGCATTAAGAAACAAGGTGCAGCTGATCGGTAACCTGGGAGCGGCACCTGAAATCAAGGAACTGGATGGTGGCAAGAAAATGGCCCGCTTTACGATGGCCACCAATGAATCCTATAAAAACAACCAGGGTGAGCGGGTTACGGAAACCCAGTGGCACAATGTGGTGGCCTGGGGAAAAGTGGCGGAAATTGCCGAGAAATACCTCAGCAAGGGAAAGGAAATTGCCATTGAAGGCAAGCTGATTCACCGTTCCTACAATGATAAGGAAGGAAACAAAAAGTATGTAAGCGAAGTGCAGGCGAATGAGCTGCTGCTGCTGGGTGGTGAGAAAGAAAAAGCCTGATCCTGCCGGCCACGGGTGGTGCTGCAGGCAGGATGGGTGCCTGTGGTGGCTGCCCGTGGCTTTTTTACTTTCAGGATGATGAGGGGGAGTAGGGTGATTGGGAGATTTGATGATTTGGTGATGGAATTGAACCACGAAGGCTCAAAGGCAGAAAGGAACACGAAGGGAAATGTGCTGAGTGTGATAAATGTGTTGGAATGTGTTTGGTCCGTGGTAACGTTGTATGCTTTGTTTCGTTGTGTGAAATTTAACCGCAGAGAACGCGAAGGTTTTCGCAGAGGCCATGAAGGAAAATGTGAGAAATGTGCAAATATGCCAATGGCCTTCTTTCGGAGCCAACCTTGAACCTTGAACTTTGAACTTTTGAACCTTTTGAACCCCTGGAACCTTTTTCCAGAGCCAACCTTAAACTTTTAAACTCTTAAACCTTTTAAACTATCTATCCCCGGAGCAACCTTTTGAACCTTTTGAACCCCTGGAACCTTTGAAACCTTTCTTCCCCTCCCCTTAACTTTGAAAACCCAACCCGGCCAATCAGTCTATTAAACATTACCACAGCATTCCCATGGCTGACATTGAACGCAATGAAGCATTTGAACTGGCATACCGTTTCGTTACCGAAACACAGGAATCTGTATTCCTGACCGGCCGTGCCGGAACCGGTAAAACCACTTTTCTAAAATACCTGCGCGAACACAGCATGAAAAACATGCTGGTGGCTGCACCCACCGGGGTGGCGGCCATCAATGCCGGGGGTGTAACCCTGCACAGTCTTTTTCAGCTCCCCCTGCATCCTTTTCTTCCCACCAGTGGTGGTAAGCAACAGTTGCTGAACAGTATCCGGTTCAACAAACAAAGGCTGGGCCTGATGCGGAAGATGGAACTCCTGGTGATCGATGAAATCAGTATGGTTCGGAGTGATCTGCTGGATGCGATTGATACCATCCTGCGTAGCGTGCGCCGGAATCACGGCAGCCCGTTTGGCGGAGTACAGTTGCTTTTGATTGGTGACCTGTACCAGCTGCCGCCGGTTGCAAAGGCTGCAGACCGGAGTGTCCTCGACAACTATTATGCTTCTCCTTTCTTTTTCGACAGTTACTGCATCCGGGAACAAATTCCCCTGCTGATTGAGCTTACTACCATTTACCGGCAGAAGGAAGACCGGTTTGTCGACCTGCTGAACAAAGTGCGTAACAATCAGCTTGCCCCCGCCGATTATGAACTGCTCAATCAGCGGTACCAGCGCGATTTCAGACCGCCGGTTGCAGAATCCTGGATTACCCTCACCTCGCATAATCACCAGGCGGATGCGATTAACCAGCTGAAGCTGCAGCAACTGCCGGGCCGGAGTATGCTTTTCGAAGCCCGGATAGAAGATGAATTCCCGGATAATATTTTTCCAGCCGATACACGCCTGTTATTAAAAGAAGGCGCGCAGGTAATGTTCATCAAAAACGACGTGGTGGGAAAAAAGTATTTCAACGGAAAGATCGGCCGCGTGGTAACACTGGAAGATGACCTGATTGTGGTGGAATGCGGCACTGAAAAAATTGAAGTGCCCCTCGAATGCTGGGAAAATACGCGGTACACCCTTAACCGATCCGATGAGAAACTGGAACAGCAGGTAGTGGGCCGGTTTCATCAATACCCCCTGCGGCTGGCCTGGGCCATCACCATTCATAAAAGCCAGGGGCTCACTTTTGACCGGGTGATGATTGACGCGGCGTCCAGTTTCAGCAGCGGACAGGTATATGTGGCACTCAGCCGCTGTACCAGCCTGGAAGGCATTGTTTTACTCAACCGGATTCCGCCTGCTGCCATTACCACCAATGAAGAAGTGGGCAATGCACAGGCTGCCTTCGCCCCGCGGGGATCACTGGCCGAGCGCTTCCGGGGCGCGCGCCAGGTATTTACACTGCAGCTCCTGCATAAGGTATTTGTACTGGAAGAGGTGCAGTCGCTGCTGAACATCCTGCGATCACTGGTCAGTCAGTATGCAGTTCAGCTCCATCCGGCCGCATCCGGGTGGACGGATACTTTCAGCCAGGCGCTGGTTACCCATACCGGCATTGCGGAAAAATTCCTGGGCCAGGTACAGCAAATGCTGGCGCAGGAGCCGATGATCGAAGAGAACAGTGCACTTCAGCAAAGGGTCCGGGATGCGGCGGCTTATTTTATTCCGGGTGTGGAACAGCTGAAGGATCTGTTGCTGAAACATAGTCTGGAAACGGAACACCGGGATGCAGCCTCGGCAATAGATGAATGCCTGCAGGAACTCCAGGTTGCCCTCTGGCGGGCCGCTGGTTTATTAGAATACTGCAGGCAACCCTTCCGGGTCACTGATTTTCTGCAATACCAGGTAAGCCAGCCTGCGCAGAAACTGCGGATCAGCAGCTATGCCGCCGCCCGGAAAGCCACCCTGCAGGCGGATGTGCCGCATCCGGAACTCTACCTTAGTTTGCGGCAGTGGCGGGATGAACTCTGCCGCCAGCAGGACATCCCGGTTTACCTGGTGGCTGCCAACAGCAGCCTGCGGGCGATCTGTGAATACCTGCCCACACGCGCGTCCGAACTCCTGGAAGTGCCGGGTTTCGGCGAAGCTAAAACAGAAAAATACGGGGCAGAGATTACGGAAATGGTACAGGACTACTGCGACCAGTACCAGGTTGATAAATCGCTCATCACGCCTCCCGTCAGTACTCCCCGCCGTAAAAAAGCGGCCGCGCCCAAAACGGAAAAAATTCCTTCCGCACTTATCAGTCTCGGTATGTTTCAACAGGGACAGACTATTGAAGCCATTGCCCGCGAAAGAAAACTGGCGCCCGGAACAGTGGAAGGTCACCTGGTGGATTGTATTGGAAAAGGATTGATGGAACTGGAGCAGTACCTCAGCAGTGAGGCATCCGGAAACATCCTTGCCTGTATGGACAGCCATCCCGGCAAAACCATTCAGGAATGGGTAACCCTGCTCAACGGGTTGTACAGCTATAACCAGGTAAAAGCCGTTCAGGCATACCGGAAGCGGCAGCAGGATGCTGCGGTCATCTGACCCCGAATGTGGAACAGCATAGCTCCCTTTTTCTTCATTAAATATTAGAAGTAGGTAGAATATTATCAAACTAGCTGACGACCTCAGAAAAAATCGCATAAGACCGTACGTACATTTTAGCTATTTTTCTGCAGCCTTGAATATTTTGGCAACTATGTATAAAATGTTAAGTTTTAGCCCGATTTTTAACTCATTTGGAACAGAGGCAATGTGGATAACCTCTGCAAATTCATTTAGTAGCGCATAAAAAATACCGCTCATGGATGAAATTTACCTTTTGTCACCAAAAACTGCTAAATTTTACACATAATGTGTATATTATTTTTTACAAGGTATATTTTTGACACTATAAAATCAACGCTTGCGCCTTCACTAAACCTCGTAAAAATGTCAGATACAGCTATTCAAAAACAAATCGAGGCTATTCAGAATGCAACCCGATTGGCAACCCAAACTAGAGAAGCCGCCATACAATTTCTAATTGATGCCGGAATTATGCCTGCCCCTGTTTTAACGGTTTCCTGCGAACCCAAAAAGGAAGAAAAGGAAAAATCAAATTAATTGGCATTTCATTACCCTTCACAGGTTTTCGGCTTCCATAGTTGCGATAGAGAAACTGGTCTTAGGATACTCAATGGTAAAGATGGACTAAGGCCAAGTCTAAATTCATGGGATTGGCTTGGAGGGGGAATTTATTTTTGGGAGCAGAATCCAGGACGTGCTTTAGAATACGCAATAGAGTGCGCCGAGAATAAACAAAAATTCAGTGGTAAAATAAAAAATCCATTTGTTATTGGTGCAATAATAAACACTGGAAATTGTTTGAATCTATTGGAATCTAAAGCCGCTCCAATTATCTCTAATGCTTATGAAGGGTTAAAGCAAACGAATTTGACTGCCGGAATACCAATGCCTACGAACAGAGGAGCGAATCGGGCTTTGGATTGCGCTGTTATACAATATATGCACCAATCAAATAAACTTTACGACATTAGCCCCTATGATACAATTAGGAGTTCATTTCATGAAGGAAAAAGTGTATATCCAGAATCAAATTTTACTACACGATTGCACATAGAAGTGTGTGTTGTAAATCCAGAGATGATTATTGGTTACTATCTCCCCAAACCAATTGAAAAATACAATCCATTTTTAAATAAGGATTTTAATTAAGATTTTGCTTTCAACCATGGTTTTATTGTCAAGTTCATAATACCCATACTCATATATAAAATGGAATAAGTTTCCGCCCTATTATCATACTTATCAATTATTTATTAGCCTACCGATTCCGGTTTTTTCGATCATCCACGTTTCGCCTGCTTGAAATTCGCCATCCAGTTTTTATGAGCTGTAATCTTTTATCATTTCACGGATTCGATGATTTAAAAACCATGCACTTTTTTGGGTAAAATCAAGTTGATGGGATAGTTGCAATGAACTAACACCTTTTGTGATGAGTTTATCAAATACATAGCAGCAAATCAAGCATACAACCCAATTTTAACGCTATCGAAAACCGCCCCGCTAATGACAGTGATTTTTTGATGAGTCATAGACCCCCATTTTAAACCCCTGCTTGTACGGTATATTTTTTCAGCATTCTCGTGGTGGGGTACTGACCACTGTGCCGCCCAAGCACTTTTATTCATAATTCGCCCTACAAGTTTCTTTATCCTTAAAGAAGTCGAACAACTATTTCAGATACTTGAATTGGGCAGGTATTTTAGTGATTCATTCTCTGAAATTATGATATCAACGAAACAGCACTATGTAAAATATGTTAAAAATATGTTAATGACACCAATTCGGACATATAAACTTGTGATTGATTGAATTACTTAGTATATTTGTGCAAACAATAACATAATGGAAGACGTAACTGGCAATGAAATAAAACAAGAGAGAGCTAAGGCTCCCGGCGTTGGGGTGCCTTACCCCATTGAGTCTGTTGATGAGATGCTTTCAATTGCAAAGATGCTTGTGGACGAATATGGGAGCAGCAGGCCAATTTCAAAGGAGGAGATAAGCAAAACCTTAAATAAAAAAATAAACTCTCTTGGGCTTTTGTTTTCAACTTTTGGACAGTACAACATTTTAAGCGTAGTTCACGGGAAGGGCTACCTACCTACTGACCTTTATAGGAAATATACCGAGCCGGTGCATGACAACGATGAACTGAAAGCAAAACTGCAAATGTTCCAATCTGCACCGCTTTATGCCAAGATTATTGAGCAACTTGACGGTCATCAACTACCTGCTGACGAAAAAAGGTTTGCAAACCTCCTAAAAGGAGAGCCTTACAACGTTAATGCTAACTCGGCGGAGAAGGCAGCAAAGGTCTTTTTTGAAAATTGTAGAAGCCTTAATCTTCGGGACGGAGGCGGGAAATTTAAATTTCATAACGCAGCTAGCGTTACCAGTGCAAATGCAACGGCGGTAAAGCAAGATCCGGCTCCACCATCTCTTCCATCAAGCCAAGCATTGGTTAAGTTGCCGATACATTTACCAGGCGATGATAACAGGCTTGCATATTTCGAATATCCCAAATCACTGTCTAAAAGAGATTTCAAGGTAATTGCAAAAGCATTGACTTTTGTAGCCAGTTCTTTGATTACGGATGATGAGAACGAGGATTATGAACTGAGGATCGAGGTGAGGGAGTTTAAGGGTAGCGGCGAATAAAAATAGGGTTTTCAGCCCTTCAAAATAATTGGGTCGAGGACGGTCTCATTAGCCGAAAAATCCGGAGCGCCAACTCCGAGTCTTAGATGAGGTGTGAAAAACCCCAACCATGCCTAACAACAAACCTTCGCGAAAATAGGCGATGCAGCATTCCAGCCCGCAGCCTGTCGTAACGGAGGTTTTGTTGTTTACAAAAGTAAGTAAAATACTTACTTTTACCTAATAAAATCCGATATTTTATGGAAAAAGCAGCGAAAAATAAGCCCCTAAAAAGAGGGCAGAAAAATTCGAGGAAAAGGTAAATTTCAGCAGCAGTTTTGAAGACATGATTGCGATATCAGCAACCGGCTTAAGAGCAAAAAGGAAGTAAAAACACGTAAATCGAAAATTATGGACATAAAAGTTACGTGTCCGAATTGTCATTCCGAGTATGAACTAACCGCATTCAAAATAATGTTCAGAGACAAAGACTCTATTGATTGCGAGGTTTGTGGTAAAGAAAAAATATTCTCTTGGAATGAAGCGAAAATGTGGACGGCCAAACTGGTAAAAACAGTTAAACCAACAAGCGAGTAATTGCTTACAAGTTTATTAAAAGAAGGGGGCGCTAGCCTCCTTTCTTTTTTTTAATTAAAATATTCAGCATTGGCGACTCCAAACCCCTGGAAGTAACTTATATTGAGAATAGGCAGTTATGTTAGTTCTTTAAACTTGTCAAAATCAGGCTGATTGCTATTGTTCATCCCCACCAGAGGTGGGGAGAGCGCCTCAGCCGGTTCGGTCCCCCCACCAACGGTGGGGGGGGGATTTGAAAAATGCGCAGCTAATTTTTCGAAAGAAGCGGATGGAGCGCGGACAGAGGTACGCTGATCCCGATAGTGTTCCACGTATCGGGACAGTGGAGGCAAAGGATATTAGTTTAATACTACTTCAATCAGTAATTCGGTTATTTTTTAGATTTTTTATTTAAGGGACAAAAAAGAAAGCAGGGTAAATGCTGTTAGTAAACAGGGTTTGAGATTAAAATACCTGATCCCACATTATATATTGATTACTTACTTATATTTGAATTACTGGATTATTCCCGATTGCCTGCCGTTTTTATTTCCAAAACCAAGTGTTCATGCTGACCGGAGAACTGCTGCAATCTTATCTCGTGCCCGATACGGTGTGGGACGAAATGACTGAAAAAGGCCAGATCAGGGAGCAGTATGCCCGGCTGATGCAGTTCCTTAACCAGCTATCCGTAGAGGAGCTGAACAAGAAGGAAGAACTGGCCCGCCGGCTGTTCATGAGCCAGGGCATCACCTTTACCGTGTACAGCAGCGGAGAGGGCATAGAAAAAATATTTCCTTTCGACATCATTCCCCGCATCATCACCGCCGTTGAATGGGATTATATCGAGCGGGGTATCCGCCAGCGGCTAAAGGCCCTGAACCTGTTCCTCAAGGACGTGTACAGCAACCGCTTTATCCTGAACGACGGCGTGGTTCCGGCTGAGATGGTGTACAGTTGCCCGCATTACCTCCGCGAGATGCACAATTTTAATGTGCCCCATGATATTTATGTGCATATTTCCGGTATTGATCTTATCCGGAACAACGATGGATCATTTTATATTCTGGAGGATAATCTTCGAACACCCAGCGGCGTTAGTTACATGCTTGAAAACCGGGAAATCACCAAGCGGATATTCCCGGATATGATTCCGCAGAACAGTGTTCGCAGTGTAACAGAGTATCCTACTATCCTGCATCGCAACCTGGTATCCCTTTCGCCCCGTCAGATCAGTAATCCCACCGTGGTGCTGCTTACTCCCGGCATTTACAATTCCGCCTATTTTGAACACAGCACCCTCGCCCGGCTGATGGGCGTGGAACTGGTGGAAGGCAGCGACCTCGTGGTGGATAACCATAAGGTATACATGAAAACAACTGCCGGCCTTCAGCAGGTTGACGTGATTTACCGGCGGGTGGATGATGACTTCCTCGATCCGCTGGTATTCAATCCCGGCAGTATGCTGGGGGTGGCCGGGATTATGAGCGCCTACCGGAAAGGCAATGTAGCCATTGTGAATGCGGTGGGAAATGGCGTGGCCGACGACAAAGCCATCTATGCGTATGTGCCTGCGATGATCCGCTATTACCTGAATGAAGAGCCCATTCTGAACAACGTACCCACCTATCAGCTGGGGAATCCGGACGAAAGGGCATATGTATTCAGCAATATCAACAGCATGGTGATTAAAAAAACCAATGAAAGCGGGGGCTATGGGATGCTGATGGGTAACGCGGCAGGTGAAGAGGAGATAGAACGGTATAAAGAAGAAGTGATGAAAGCGCCCCGCAGTTTTATCGCCCAGCCCATCATCAGCTTGTCATCGGTACCCTGTTATATGGATGGAAAACTGCAGCCCCGGCGGGTTGACCTGCGGCCCTATGCTTTATGCGGCCCTGATGGGATCGAAATTGTTCCGGGCGGTCTCACCCGGGTGGCCCTCCGCGAGGGCTCGCTGATTGTGAATTCTTCACAAGGGGGCGGCAGCAAGGATACCTGGGTGCTGGCGGGAACGCCGGAGGAATAGAGGAAAAAGGTTTAGGGTGTAGAGTTTAGGGGTTTAGGGTTTAGAGGTTTAGGAGTTTAGGGGGAGTGCTCCCTGCAGTTTCTTTTTACATTCACGATTACGAAATACAAATATGCTGAGCCGTGTTGCAGATAGTTTATACTGGATGAGCCGGTACATGGAGCGTACCGACAACATCCTCCGTATGCTCAAAATTAATTACGCTTCCTCGCAGGATGATGTACATGCATTTTCCTGGATGCCTATCCTGCGGATTTTTACTTTCCTGGATGATCAGAAAGCGGCGGAGCTCGAGTACAATACCCGCGGCGTGCTGCAGTACATGGTGCTGGACCGCGACAACAGCAATTCGGTACTCAATATCGTAACCATGGCCCGTGAAAACGGCCGGAGTGTACAGGATCATATTACCAAGGAAATGTGGCAGTGCCTGAATGAGTTCTACCATGCCATGCGTGACCCTAAACTGGAATCTGCACTGCAGTATGAAGACCCGGTAACGGTACTGGATAACCTGCTCAAGCGTGGACTCCTGTACTTTGGTACTACGGATGTTACCATGGCCCGGGGAGAAGGCAATGCCTTTATCAATATCGGCAAGTTCCTGGAGCGCGCGGTGCAGAGTACGGATATCCTGGATATCAAATTCAGTGATATCAATTACGCATTCGATAAAACTGCCGACACTACCTACTGGAAATACCTGCTGATGTCGATTTCGGGGTATGAATTGTATCTCAAAACCTACCGCAGCGGATTCGAAGCCGGGAACGTGGTGGAACAGGTAATGCTGAACGACCAGTTTCCGCGGTCGGTGATTTATTCGGTCAACAGGTTACACCGGTATTTTGAAAGGCTGAAAAATGACGGCAATATTGAAGCATTCAACCATATTGATTTTATGATCGGTCGCCTGAAAAGTCATATCCGCTATTCAACGGTTGACAGCATCGAACAGCAGGGACTGCACCCTTTTCTGCAAACCACCCGGCAGTCGCTGTATGAAATCGGCAACGCATTAAGCAAACAGTATTTCGCCTATAGCTGACCGCAGTCAGTCATCAGTTCAAGCATTCATAACCCCGATACTATGCCCCGTTTTGTGATACATCATGTTACCCGTTATACTTATCCGGAGCCGGTACGCGACAGCGCGAACCAGATCATGTTATACCCGATAGCCGATCAGTTTCAGCTGGTGCAGGCCCAGAAGCTGATCATCACCGGTGACCCTGCACTGGAGGTATACCAGGATTACTATGGTAACCAAACGGGCTCCTTCATGAATACGGCCCCCCACACAGAACTGCGGATCGATTCGCACATTGCAGTCGTTACCTACCCCCGTCCCATGCCTGCAGATGATACCCCGGTGGAAGATCAGTGGCAGCACCTGTATGACAACCGGAGCAACCCGGCCTTTCTCGATTTTCTGAAACAGGAAGCATTCAACTCCCTGCCGGAAGTAAAAAAAGTAGCCGATCCGGCTCATTATAACCGGCTCTCAGTATTCGGCGCCGTGCAGGAACTGAACAACTACGTGTATGCGAATTTCAGGTACATCAAAGGGGTAACCAGCGTTACCACCACCGCGGATGAAATCTGGAAACTCCGGGCCGGCGTTTGCCAGGACTTTGCCCATATACTCCTGGATATGCTGCGCATACTGGGCATACCCGCACGGTATGTAAGCGGGTATGTTTGTCCCCACGACCACACCCTCCGTGGCGAAGGAGCTACCCATGCCTGGGTAGAGGCTTATATTCCTCATTATGGCTGGCTGGGTTTTGACCCCACCAACAACTGTGTGGTGAACGACCAGCATGTAAGGCTGGCGGTAGGACGTAATTTCTCCGATGTATCACCGGTACGGGGCACCTACAAAGGCACCGCGCAGCAAACCCTGGAGGTGGGCGTGTCGGTTTCACATGAAGACGGGCAGGTGACCAAGGAATCGGCCGACATCATCGTTCCGAAACTCGTAGCCACTAAACAGGAAGGAGTCGCACAGGATAATTCGTACCAGCGATATCTGCAGATGATACAGCAGCAGCAATAAGAAGGGTTGGAAACGTTTAGGGAGGTTTAGGGAGGTTTAGATGGGGGCGTCCTGGTTTATAGTGATTTAGTTGGCGGATGGCAGATGGCAGGGAGGAAAAGTTGACAGTTGATGGAAAATGCATTCTAAAAAGCTGAATTTAAAATTCATCATTCCCTGTTCCTTGTTCAAAATTCCCTGTTCTCCATTATCAACTCCCTTATACCCTTCATTTTCGCTTCGTTTTTTTTTACATTTACCGGCGGCATCCAAATCGTCCCGTTCATGACAGCACGTCCTTACATTTCCTACCTGCTCAACCCGCTGGAACTGCTCCGCACCAAAAAAGTGCTGAAGGTAAATCCAACGGTTACAGCTGAACGAAAAGAGCCTGATTATACACGGATCTATGTGTACGATTATGATCAAACTTCGGTGGAAGTAAAGGAACTGAACCGGGTGGAGGATTGCTTTCCTTTTGCTGATACGCCCAGGGCCAGCTGGATCAATGTGGATGGTATCCGCAAAACGGATGTGGAAGCCATCTGTAACCATTTCGGTATTCATACACTCATCCAGGAAGATATACTCAGTTTCGGGCAGCGGCCCAAAATGGACGAAATTAACGGAGTGGTCTTTTGTGTACTGAGTATGCTGTACTTCAATGACCGGGACCATGCGGTGGAAACCGAACAGATCAGCATTATCCTGGGAAAAAATTTCGTGATCAGTTTCCAGGAAGATGCCACCAAGGATGTATTCAACCCGCTCCGGGAAAAGCTGAAACTCGCCAATTCGAAAGTGCGGCTGCAGCAGGCTGATTTCCTGTTTTACTCACTGATCGATCATATCGTGGATCATTATTTCGTGGTGATGGAAAAGCTGGGCGAGCGGATCGAAAACCTGGAGGAAGATGTGGTGCGGAGCCCTAACACCCGCAGCCTTGCTAAGATCAACATGCTGCGCAAGGAGATGATTGTACTCAAACGCAGCATCGCCCCGGTACGCGAACTGGTGGCCGGCATCCTGCGCAGCGAAAGCGAACTGATTGAAGAACGCACGGAGAAATATTTCAAGGATGTGTATGACCACATCATCCAGGCCAATGACCTGGCGGAGAACTACCGCGATATGATGATGAACCTGCAGGACCTCTACCTCAGTAATGTGAACCTGAAAATGAATGAGGTCATGAAAGTGATGGCGGTGGTGACCTGCCTGCTGGCACCCGCCACCGTTATCGGCGGCATCTTCGGCATGAACTTCGACCAGATTCCCCTGCTGCACAACCAGTGGGGCTTCTTTATTTCCGTGGGCATCATGCTCATCATTCCGCTTGTGATGCTGCGGATATTTGTCAAGCGCGGCTGGTTCCGGCTTTGAGCATCTGCCCGGCAGAAACTCTTAAGGCATCTGTTTATTGGAGAGTTGTTTCCGGTATCTCGAGCCGGTATCCCTTCCCATGTATACTTACAATTTTTACTGTGGCATCTCCTTCCAGTTTTTTCCGGAGGCGGGAGATAAACATATCCAGGCTCCTGCCCACAATCACGCCTTCATCCTCCCACACTTCTTTCTGCAGCCGGTTCCTGTCTACCACCTGGTTGGCGGATTCCGCGAGGATGCCCAGCAGCTTTGCTTCCTTTACCGTCAGACTTTGCTGCTGTCCATCCAGGGATAAAATGAGTTGATGGGGGTTGAACACAATACGTCCGAGAAGGAAAGTACCCTTCGTTTCATCCGTCTTTTTTTCCTGAACGGGCGCCGCAGGCAAAAGTGTGTTCTTTCGGCGTATCCAAACCATCAGTGCCAGGGCCGTACTCACGACTGCAATCCATAGCATCCATGGACGGAGCCATGCGGATCGGGGAGCCGGTTCCTTAAAACGGATATCAATACTATACTGCTTCAGGGGTTGCTCCCTTCCCGAACAAGGGATGATATCCTGCTGTTCGTTGCCGGAAATGGAATACCCGAACACCACTTTCTTAGTCTGGGGTTCTATCACCTGTACAATATAATCGGCCGGCATGCCATGCCCGGTAATCGTTCGCCGGATCACCTGCACCAGCGAATCGGGTTGAAAACGGAAAGCCGATTGAAAAGATATCCGGAACAGGTAGTCGGATACCCGGGCTACGGGTGGTATGCTGGTGCTGCTGTCGCCGGTATACAGCAATACCCGGTGGGCAACCTCCCGCATCACGATGGCTTCCCGATCTTTTTCAAAAACATCTTTTTCCTGCCGGAACTCTGAACAGGCAGCCAGCAGCAGGCAAAACAAAAAAAGCCCGGCTCCCGGGAAGCGTTGCTGAATCATGCTCAAAAATAATGGTTCAGCCCGCTACAAACCGGCTGTTACAATAGTTTTACATCCTGTTACCATCAATTTACCCGACTTTTACCCTCCCGCAAACAGCACTTGCCTAATTTGGTGATCCAATTCATTTCACCACAAAAACAGCCAGCTATGCAAATGCCTGCACTTTTCCTTCTGATCCTGACAGTCTGCTCCTGCAGGGGGCAGCACACAGAAATGGTATCCCTCAGTACCGCCCGGCAGGCCGTTTTTCCGGACGGTGCTCCGGCCATGCATCCAAAATCTGCCGGCAACCTGATCTTTCCGGTTAACCCCAACCAGGTACCTGATGCTTCTGAGCTGCAGGTAAGCCGGTATATCCGCCGGATTTACCAGGATAAGGCCGGTAATATCTGGTTCGGTACCAACGATGAAGGGCTTTGCCGGTATAACGGGCAGGACTTCCAATATTTCAACGAAAATGACGGACTATCCGGCAATGCTGTCAGGGCTATTGCGGAAGATGCTTCCGGGCATCTCTGGTTTGCCACCAACGGCGGCCTTACCAGTTATGATGGGCATGCTTTTACCCGGTATACCATGCAAGAGGGATTGCCCGACAATGATATCTGGAGCCTGCTATTCGACCGCAAGGGACAGCTCTGGCTGGGCACTCTTTCGGGCCTCTGCCGTTTTGATGGGAAAAATTTTACGCGGATAGCCTTGCCGGATGCCGGCATACAAGTCCATTCGCGGTTCAGCCCGGCCCTGGTATGGTCTATGGCCGAAGACAATGCGGGCAATATCTGGTTGGGTACCGATGGCGGCGGGGTGCGCCGATATGATGGCAGCCGATTCCATATCCTCACCGACCGCGACGGGCTGGCCGGCAACAATGTACTTTCCATTTGCACCGACAGGGCAGGCAATACCTGGTTCAGCAGCTGGGGACAGGGCGTGTGCCGTTTCGACGGGAAAACTTTTACCCGGTTTACCCATGCAGACGGGCTGGCATCGGATGAGGTTTGGACGATGTATACAGACAAAGCCGGCGATGTGTGGATGGGTACACTGGGCGGCGGCATCAGCCGTTATGACGGCCGAAGTTTTATCAATTACCAGGAAAAAGAAGGCCTTACCCGGAACCATGTGCAGAGTATTTTCCAGGACAAGGAAGGGCAAATGTGGTTTGGTTTTTCCGGCGGGGTATTCCGGCTGAAGGGAAGTATACTGGTAAACTTTATCAGGCCCGGCTGCTGATCAGTGTGCAGCTAACTGATGTCACTC
>WBZP01003569.1_pt1 | contig 16754 bp, 11 predicted proteins | sample 5204301 | NCBI WGS metagenome assembly WBZP01 (sample SAMN12412401, study PRJNA552823) | activated sludge metagenome | isolation source: activated sludge from nitrification reactor of wastewater treatment plant... | place: USA: Pennsylvania | collected 2017
CCCGCGATCGGCGCGCACGCGGGCGCGTGGCGGCGGATCGGTCCGCACGCGCTCGACGTCGGCTGGGACCTCGCCGACGGGCGCCGGCTGCGGCTCGTCGCCAACCTCGGCCCGGACCTGCTGCCGGGCATCGCGGGCCTGCCCGAGCACGCCCTCCTGCACACGACCGCACCGCTCGGGCGCGCCGCCGAGGGGGCGGCGATGCTGCCTCCCTGGTCGGTCGTCCTCGCGCTCCCCGCCGACGGCGCGGGCGCGCGCCTCAAGAACCCGCCGGGCGGACCGATATAGACGCAGCGGGCGCGTGCCGCGCCGCCGGCGCGCGACGTGCAGGGTCTTCCGGCTTGCCCGCGGTGCGCCTATGGGAGGACGCGGAGGATGGCAGGACTCGATGCGGCGATCGCCAGCGAGCTGGTGCGCCTGGTGTATCGGCGCAGCGGTTTCCACGCGATCCTCTGCGATGACAGCGCGACGATCATCGCCGACTCGGCCGGCAAGCGCGTGGGAACGACGCATGGCGGCGCCCGGAGCCTGCTGACGACGAGCATCGAGTCGATCGCCGTCACCGAGGCCGAGGCGGAGGCGTCCGGCGGCACGATGAAGGAGGGATTCAACCTCGCCATCGTCGCCGGCAGGCGGAAGATCGGGACGTTCGGCGTCGCGGGCCCGCTCGCGATCGTCGAGCCGATCGCCCGGATCGCCGCCGGGCTCGTCATCGCGCGGCTGCGCGACCGCGCGGTCGCCGAGGAGATCGGCAAGCTGGTCGCCGCGATCGGCGCGTCGCTGCAGCAGGCGGCGCGGGCCGGCGAGACGCTGACCGCGTCGGCCGGCAAGCTCGCCGCGAGCAGTCGCGACGCCGAGGCGGTCGCACAGCGTGCGGTCGGCGAGGTCCGGGAGACCGGCGACATCCTCGACCTCATCAAGGGGGTCGCGCAGCAGACGCGGCTGCTGAGCTTCAACGCGGCCATCGAAGCCGGTCGCGCCGGCGAGGTCGGGCGCGGGTTCGCGGTGGTGGCGGGCGAGATCCGCCAGCTCAGCGTGCGCAGCGGCGAATCGGTCGCGTCGATCGAGGCGATGCTGGGCCGGTTCCGCGCTTCGGTCGAGAAGGTCCAGGTCGACGTGCGCGAGGCGAGCACCATCGCGCAGGCGCAGGCCGCCGCAGCGGCGGCGATCGCCGCCGCGATCCGCGAACTCACCGGCATCGCCGACGCGCTGGCGCGGACGGCATCCGGTCGCCCGGAGGGGCGCGACTGACGGGCCGCGCGGGGCCGTTTGCCCGCCGGCCGCTGCCGTCGGCTGCGGCGGATTCCGGCGGCGCCGGGGGCGGGACCGTCAGGTGAGCCGGCGGTAGAGCGAGAGCACCTGCCCGGCGATCGCCTTCCAACTGAACAGCGCCTCGGCGCGCCGGCGGCTGGCGGTGCCCAGCCGGGCGCGCAGCTCCGGGTCGGCGACGATGCGGTTGATCGGCTCGGCGAGCCCGCGGGCGAACGCGTCCGGGTGCAGCGCCTCGAACGGGCTCTCGTCCTGCTGTTCCAGCGGCACGAGGTAGCCGGTCTCGTCGTTGACGATGATCTCCTTGATGCCGCCCACGGCGCTCGCGACCACCGGCGTCGCGCAGGCCATCGCCTCGAGGTTGATGATGCCGAAGGGCTCGTAGATCGACGGGCAGCAGAACACCGTGGCGTGCGAGTAGAGCTCGATCTTCGCCGGCGTGTCGACCCACTCGCGGATCCAGATGACGTTCTTGCGGTCGCGCTGCACCTTCTGCACGCGATCGGCCATCTCCTTGCCGATCTCCGGTGTGTCGGGCTGGCCGGCACACAGGACGACCTGCACGCGCTCGTCGATGTACTTGATCGCGTTGACGAGGTGGATGATGCCCTTCTGCCGCGTGATCCGGCCGACGAACAGCACGTAGGGCACGGCGGGGTCGATGCCGAAGCGCTCGAGCGTCGCCGTGCCGGTCGCGGGGCGGAACTCGTCGGTGTCGATGCCGTTGTAGATGACGTCGATCTTGGTCGGATCGACGTCGAACAGCTTGAGGATGTCGTCCTTCATCCCGCGCGAGACGGCGATGATCGAGTCGGCGCGCTCGAGCGCGGTCCGCTCGATCCACGTCGACAGGTCGTAGCCCGTCCCGAGCTGCTCGCGCTTCCACGGCCGCAGCGGCTCCAGCGAGTGGGTGGTGATCACCAGCGGGATGCCGTAGGCGGTCTGCGCGACGAGGCCGCCCAGGTGCGTGTACCAGGTGTGGCAATGGACGACGTGGGCGTCGACGGGCTCCGCGTTGAACGCGATGCAGTTGTCGAACGCCGACAGCGGCGACTTGAGCCCGGGGACGGTGTTGGCGAAGCGCGCCGGGTCCGGCGAGAAGCCGCGCGCGGCGAGCCGGCCCTCCCTGGACTGCTGGGCGCCGAAGCAGCGCACCTCGACGTCGATCGCCTTCGCGAGTTCGCGGCTCAAGTACTCGACGTGGATGCCGGCGCCGCCGTAGACGTGCGGTGGGTATTCGTTGGTCAGGAACAGCGCTTTCACGTTCACCTCCCGCACGTGGGGTCTTTTCGATTATACGCGCGGCCCGCCGGGCGACCGGCGCCACGCGATCGTCGACGGGCACGCGCGGCCGATTCGCGCCGGGGTTCGGGCGGGTCGACGGTGCGTGGTGAGGGCACGCCCGGCGGGCCGCGCCGGCGTCGCGCCACCGCCGCCCACAGGCGGCGATGGCGCCCCGCACAGCGAGGGAGCCGGATTTCATTTTCTTGCATTTGATGTAGGAAAAAGCGGAATTATTTGACCTGGATCAACGTTTAAATGATACTTACGGCGACATAAACGGCATAATGTGAAACATCAAGACCCCAGACATCAAGGAGTGCAAGTGTTCCCCAAGTTGACGATCAAGGCCCGCCTCGTCGCCGTCATCGGCTTTCTCAGCCTCGCCCTCGTTGCCGGCGGCGCGATGGGCATCTTCGGCGTCCGCGCCTCGAACGGCAGGCTCGAGGCCGTCTACCAGGACCGCCTCATCCCGCTGACGCAGGTGACCGAGATCAACGCGCTGATGCAGGACAACATGCGCGAGATCCAGCTGGCGCTCAACCACGACCCGCGCCAGCCGGCCAGCCGCCTGCACGCGCACGCCGTCGAGACGCACGTCGAGCGCGTGCAGGCGAACATCGCGACGATCACCCGGCTGTGGCAGGAGTACACGGCGACGCCGCTCGACGCCGCCGAGCAGGGCGTCGCGGACACGTTCATCGCTGCCCGCAAGCGCTATGTCGCGGAAGGGTTGCTGCCGGCGATCGCGCTGCTGCAGGCGGCGAAGTACGACGAGGCGGCGACCCACGCGACGGCGACGCTGGTGCCCCTGTACGACGACGCGCGGCGGTTCAACGAGGCGCTGGTGCAGTACCAGGTCAACTCCGCCAAGGCGGACTTCGACGTCAACCAGCAGCAGTACCGCTGGTTCATGATGATCGCCGCCGGCGGCGTCGCCTTCGCCGTCGCCCTCGCGCTGTTCATGGGCTGGCGCCTCGACCGCGCCGTCGCGGTGCCGATGAAGGAGGCCGCTGCCGCTGCCGAGCGCATCGCCGCGGGCGATCTCACGGTGTCGATCGCTCCCCGTAACGACGACGAGATCGGGCAGATGGTCCGCGCCCTGGCCGGGATGGTCGAGCGCCTGCGCAGCGTCATCGGCGACATCCAGGCGACGGCGGGGACCGTGGGATCGGCGGCCGAGCAGATCGCCGCCGGCAACACCGACCTCTCGCAACGGACCGAGGAACAGGCGTCGAGCCTCGAGCAGACGGCAGCGAGCATGGAGGAACTCGCGTCGACGGTGAAGCAGACCGCCGACAACGCGCAGCTCGCCAGGACGCTGGCCAGCGGCGCCGCCGACGTCGCCCTCCGCGGCGGCCAGGTCGTCGGCGAGGTGGTCGAGACGATGGGCCGGATCAGCGCCAGTTCGAAGAAGATCGGCGACATCATCGGCGTCATCGACGGCATCGCCTTCCAGACCAACATCCTGGCGCTGAACGCCGCGGTCGAGGCCGCCCGGGCCGGCGAGTCGGGCCGGGGGTTCGCGGTCGTCGCCAGCGAGGTACGGGTGCTGGCGCAGCGCAGCGCCACCGCGTCGAAGGAGATCAAGAGCCTCATCACCGACTCGGTCGCGATGGTCGACGTCGGCGCGCAGCAGGCCGCGGTCGCCGGCAGGACGATGAGCGAGATGGTGCAGTCGGTGAAGCGGGTGACCGACATCATGGCCGAGATCAACGTGGCGACGTCCGAGCAGAGCGCCGGCATCGAGCAGGTGACGCAGGCGATCACGCAACTCGACCAGGTCACGCAGCAGAATGCCGCGCTGGTCGAGGAATCGGCCGCCGCCGCCGAGGCGATGGAAGCGGAAGCCCACCGGTTGACCCGGACCACCGGCCTGTTCCGCATCGAGCGTGCCGCGACGGGCACGGCCCTCCGCGGCGACGGGGGCCGGGCTGCGGCCACGGCGGTGCACGACGCGCAGGAAGGCGACGCCGAGGTCGTCCAGCTCGCGGACGAGCGTGCGCGGCACCGCGCGGCCCACCGCGGCGATCACGGCAGCGTGCAACGGCGCGCGCTCGTGACGGGGACCCGCGCTGCGGCGTAGGCCGTCGCGACAAACCAACTCGAGGAGAACTGCCATGGGCGATTTCGATCTCACCCCGCCGGTCGCTGCGCGACATCCGGCGATGACCCGTGGGTGGTCCGGCGGGGTGGGATGCGTTGCCGCGGACGGCGCCGCATCGCCGCTGCGGATCCTGCTCGTCGACGACGATGCGGCGCTGCTCGGGATGTACCGCCGCGTCGTCGGCCGCTGGCCGTTTCCCACCGCGGTCCGCTGCGCCGTCGACGCGATCGTCGCGCTGCGCGAGGTCGGGCGCGCGATGCCCGAACTCGTGGTCTGCGACGTCTCGGCGCGGCGGCGTGCCAATCTGGGCTTCGTCCGCCACCTCGCGCGCTTGCCCGCGGCGGCGGACACCGTCATCGTCGTGGTCAGCGCGTTCGAGCCCGGCGCGCTGGAACGCCTCGGCGGGTTGCCGTCCCGCGTGCGCGTCTACGAGGCGACGGTGCCGTTCGCGGCGCTGCGCGACCTCGCCGCGCAGCGGCTGGCGGCCCGGTCGTCGCGGCCGGCAGCGCCGGCCGGCGAACCGGAGCGAATCGACGCGGACGTCGGCGCCGCCTGACGTCGCCCGGCCAGGCCCTGCCGCGCTGCCGTCACCGCAGCGTCGGCAGCCCGTGCTGCACCCACCGCAGCATGCCGCCGCGCAGGTTGGCCACCCGCTCGAACCCGGCGCTGCGCAGGATGGCGGTGGCCTGCGCCGACCGCATTCCCGCGTGGCACACCGCAACGACCGGCTTGTCGCGCGGAATCGCGGGCAGGCTCGCCTTGAGCTTGTCAAGCGGGACGAGCTGCGCCCCGGCGATCCGGCCGAGAGCTTCCTGCATCTCCTCGGGCAGCCGCACGTCGAGCACGTGCACCCGCGTCCGGTGCTCGGCGACCCAGTCGGGCTCGATCTCCAGCACGCCGGCATAGGTCTGGCGCACGGGGCCCCAATCGCCCGGCTGCGGCACGCGATCGTCGACGGGTCGGCCGGAACGCAGGTTGGCCGGCAGCGCAACGTCGATCTGGCGGGGATGCGGCAGGTGCAGGTTCTCCATGAAGCCGACGAAGTCGCGCTCGTCGGCGGCGCCGCCGATCCGCGGATTGTGGGCCTTCTCCTCGGCCACCGAGGTCGCCGTCCGTCCCAGGTAGTCGTGGGCCGGGAACAACAGGCAGGCGTCCGGCAGCGTGAACAGCTCGCGCCGGATCGAGCGGAACAGCGTGTGCGCGTCGCCGCGCTGGAAGTCGCAGCGGCCGGCGCCGCGGATCAGCAGCGCGTCGCCGGTGAACGCGGCGCTGCAGTCGTCGAGCACCAGCGTGAGGCAGCCGTCGGTGTGCCCGGGCGTCGCGCGGACGTCGAGGTGGCGGTTGCCGAAGACGATCCGGTCGCCGTGGTCGAGCCCCAGGTCGGCACCCTCGACCGGCGGCTGGTAGCGCCGCGAGATGCCGATCCGGCAACCGGTGGCGGCCTGCATCAGCCAGGCCCCGGTGACGTGATCGGCGTGGCAGTGGGTATCGATCGTGGCAACGAGCCGCAGGCCCAGCTCGTCGAGCAGCGCACGGTCCCGCAGGTGCTGCTCGTACACGGTGTCGATGATCACCGCGGACCGCGACCCGGCGTCGGCCAGCACGTAGGTGTACGTCGACGACGCGGCGTCGAACAGCTGGCGGAAGACGAGGTCGACGAGAATGGCGGGCTCCCGGGATCGCGACGCGGACGATTAGACCACGGCCGGCCGCCGCCGGGGCAGCGTGCGGGATCGGCGTGGCGGCCGCAGGCGTCCGCGGCGGGCGCCGGAGAAGACCACGTTGCCCAGTCGACGAAGCGGACCGATTCGGGCATCCTCGACCCGCTGCTGCCCGTCGCCCGGCTGCATTGACGTTGGGGACGGGGCACCGGAGCGCGAGCCATGCTGCATCCCGAGGCTACCCGAATCACGCCGGCGCGCATCGCCGCCTCGTTGCTGCTGCCGGTGGCCGCCGCGGCGCTGCAGTGGCTGCTGTGGGACGCGATCGGCCGGCAGGCCTGGTTCCTGCTCTACCCGGCGGTCTTCGTCGCCATCCTCGTCGGACGGTTCTGGGGGGGCATCGCGGCCACGCTGCTCGCGGCGGTCGTCGGCTGGCTGGTATTCGTCCCGCGGGCCGCCGTGCCCGGAGCCTCCGCCGCGTTGCAGGCGCTGCTGTTCGTCGCCGTCTGCGGCGCGCTGAGCTGTGCCGCCGAATGGCTGCGGCACACGCGCGAGCGGCGGGCAAGCCGCGACCGCGCCCGGTTCAACCAGATCGTCCTCGATTCGATCCCGGCTGAACTCGCCGTGCTCGACCGGCAGGGGACGATCGTCGCCGTCAACGCGCGCTGGGACGAGTTCGCCCGCGCCAACGGCGCGTCGGCGGACGATCCGGCAGCGCGGCTCGGCGTCGGGGCCAGCTACCTCGCGGTCTGCGGCGACCCCGGCGACGGCGGCGACGCCGGCGCCGGCATCCGCGCCGTCCTCGCCGGTCGCGCGGACCGGTTCGCCCTCGAGTACCCGTGTCATTCGCCGACCGAGCGGCGCTGGTTCGAGATGGTCGTGTCGCCGCTGCAGGGGCAGGGCGGCGGCGTCGTCGTTTCGCACACCAACGTGACGGCGCGAAAGCTCGCCGAACTCGACCTGCGCGCCAGCGAGGAGCGCTACAGCTCGCTCGTCGACAACCTGGGCGACGCGGTGCTGCTGACGGCGCTCGATGGCCGCGTCCTCGCTGCCAACCGCGCCGCCAGCACGATGTTCGGCCACCCGGTGTCCGCGCTGCTCGCCGGCGGCCGCGGGCTGGTCGTCGATCCGGCGGACCCGCGGCTCGCCGCCGCGCTGGAGGAGCGCGCCCGGACCGGCGTCTTCAAGGGCGAGCTCGATTTCGTCCGCAGCGACGGCAGCGTCTTCCCCGGCGACGTGATCTCGGCGGTGTTCACCAGCCGCGACGGCGAGCCGCGCACCAGCATGCTGATCCGCGACGTCACCGAGCGCAAGCGTGCCGACGAGGCGGTGCGCAAGCTGTCGCACGCCGTCGCGCAGAGCGCACACGGCGTCGTGATCACCGACGCCGACGCGCGGATCGAGTACGTCAACCAGGCCATCGTCGAGATGACCGGTTACTCGCGCGAGGAGCTGATGGGCCGCAATCCGCGGATGCTCGGGTCCGGACAGACGCCGGCGGAGACGTACCGGGACATGTGGTCGGAGCTGCTCGCCGGCAGGCCGTGGCAGGGGGAGTTCGTCAACCGCCGCAAGTCGGGAGAACTCAACGTCGAGGCGGTCCGGATCTCCCCGGTGCGGCAGCCCGACGGCACGATCACGCACTTCCTCGCGATCAAGGAGGACGTCACCGAACGCAAGCAGCTGGAGCGGGAGGTCGACGCCCACCGGCGCAATCTGGAGACGCTGGTCGAGGAACGGACCCGCGAGGTGGCGAAGCTCGCTGCCGAGCTGCAGCAGCGCGCCGAGCAGGCGGAGCTCGCGACGCGATCGAAGAGCGCGTTCCTCGCCAACATGAGCCACGAGATCCGGACGCCGATCAGCGCGATCCTCGGCATGACGCACATCCTGCGCCGCGGCCATGCGTCGGAGGCGCAGCAGGACCGGCTCGGCAAGATCGAGTCCTCGGGCCGGCACCTGCTCGGGATCATCAACGACATCCTCGACATCTCGAAGATCGAGGCCGGCAAGCTGCAGCTGGAGGAGGTTCCGGTGGCCGTGGCCGACCTGCCGGCCAACGTCGCCTCGATGCTGGCCGACCGGATCACCTCGAAGAAGCTGCGGATCGTCCTCGAGACCGATCCGGTTCCCCGCGGCCTCCTGGGCGACCCGACGCGGCTCACGCAGGCGCTGCTGAACCTCGCCTCGAACGCCGTCAAGTTCACCGACCGCGGGACGGTCGCGATCCGCGTCCGGACGCTGGACGAGGACGACGACACCGTGAGCCTGCGATTCGAGGTCGAGGACACCGGCTGCGGCGTCGCCGCCGACGTCCAGCCGCGGCTGTTCCAGGTGTTCGAGCAGGCGGACAGCTCGACGACGCGGCGCCACGGCGGCACCGGGCTGGGCCTCGCCATCGTCCGCCACCTGGCCGAGGCGATGCACGGCGAGGTCGGCGTGCGCAGCGAGCCCGGGGCGGGCAGCATGTTCTGGTTCTCGGTGCGCCTGCGCAAGGCGCCGCAGGGGATCGCGTCGACGCTCGACACCCGGATCCGCGAGCGTGCCGAGCGGCACCTGCAGAAGCACTGCGCCGGGATGGTCGCCCTCGTCGTCGAGGACGACCCCATCAACCGGGAGGTCGCGCAGTTGCTGCTGGAGCAGGTCGGGCTGCAGGTCGAGCTCGCCGCCGACGGCGAGGAGGCGGTGGCGGCGGCGGCGCGCAGGCGCTACGACCTCCTCGTGATGGACATGCAGATGCCGAGGCTCGACGGCGTCGCGGCGACGCGGCGGATCCGGGCGCTGCCGGGCTATGCCGCGACGCCGATCGTGGCGATGACTGCCAACGCGCGCGCCGAGGATCGCGCCGACTGCCTCGCCGCCGGCATGAGCGAATTCGTCAGCAAGCCGGTGGATCCGCAGGTGCTCTACGACACGCTCTGGCGCTGCCTCGCGCCGGGGGTGTGAGCCGCGCGCTCCGGGTGCGCCCGTCAGGCCGCCGGCCTCGACGAGCCGGGGCGATCGGCGGCGTGCCCGGCCGCCGCGGGCGTTGGCCATGCCGGTGGCAGGGTCCGACGAGGCCGGCCGGTTTCGTGGGATAGTTGCGCCTCGCGCCGGCGGCACCCCGCCGCATCGAGCGCTCACACGGATCCGATCATGAAGAAACTGCTCGTCACGCTCGCCGGCCTCGTCGCCATCCACGTTGCCGTCGCCGCCGGCATCGCCGGCGCCGCTGCTCCGTCGGCCATGCCGCCGCTGACCGGCGAGGTGCTGGAGGTCAAGGACGTCGACGCGTACACCTACCTGCGCCTCAAGACCGCGAAGGGCGAGACCTGGGCCGCGGTGACCCGCGCGGCGGTCAAGCCCGGGGCCGTCGTCACCGTCGAGAACCCGATGGTGATGCGGAACTTCGAGAGCAAGTCGCTGAAGAGGACGTTCGACACCATCGTGTTCGGCAACCTTGCCGGAACCGCCGCCGCGCCCAGTGTCGGCCAGGGCCACGGCGGGATGGCGAAGACGCCCGAAGTGGCCGTGGCCAAGGTGGCCAAGGCCGACGGACCGGAGGCGAGGACCGTCGCCGAGATCAACGCCCAGCGACTCGCGCTGAAAGACAAGCCGGTGGCCGTCCGTGCAACAGTGGTGAAGTTCACCGGCGGCGTGATGGGCAAGAACTGGATCCACCTGCGCGACGGGTCGGGGTCGGCTGCCGACAGCAGCAACGACGTGCTGGTGACGAGCAAGGAGAACGCCAAGGTCGGTGACGTCGTCGTCGCCCGCGGCGTCGTCCGGACCGACGTGGACCTGGGCGCGGGCTACGCCTACAAGGTGCTGGTCGAGGATGCCGCGCTGCGCAAGTGACTCGGCAGGCGATCGCCGCTGGGGGCCTCGGCGCAACCGCCGCATTTCGCCGCCGCCCGGAGGGACGGGGCGGGCAGTCCGCTTCGTTGCCTGGCTCGCCGAGGAACGGCACCGTTGGCTGCGCCACGCTCCGCGCATCCCCTCCCCCCGGCCCCGACGCGACCAGGCGCGGGTCGGGCAGAGGCTCCCTAATTCCCGCTCAGCACGCGCAGCGGCGCCAGCACGATCTCCGGGAAGATCACCATCAGCGCGAGCACGATCAGCTGCGCGGTCATGAACGGCAGCACGCCGACGATGATGTCGTCCATCCTGACCTTGGCCACGCCGCAGACGACGTTGAGCGTCGTGCCGACGGGCGGCGTCACGAGGCCGATGGCGTTGTTGATGATGAACAGCACGCCGAAGTAGATCGGGTCGATGCCCGCCTGCTTGATGACCGGGACCAGCACCGGGGTCAGGATCAGGATCGTCGGCGTCATGTCGAGCGCGGTGCCGATGATCACCACCAGGAGCATCACCATCACCATCAGCAGCACCTTGTTGCCCATGAACGGCCGCAGCGCGTCGGCCACCTGCTGCGGCAGGTCGGCCACGGCGATCAGCCACGCCGAGACCAGGGCGGCCGCCACCAGGAACATCACGACGGCCGTCGTCATGCCGGCACTGACCAGCACGCCGTAGAGGTCCTTCCACTGCAGTTCCTTGTAGACGTACTTGGCCACCAGCAGCGCGTAGACCGAGCAGACCACCCCCGCCTCGGTCGGCGTGAACACGCCGAACTTGAGGCCGAAGACGATGATCGCGGGCATGACCAGCGCCCAGATGCCGTCGCGCAGTGCCGCCAGGATTTCCTGCACCGACTTCTTCGGCTGCGGCTGCACGGACTCGTTGCGCGCCACCCACCACCACGCGACGGCCAGGCTGCCGGCGATCAGCAGGCCGGGAACGATGGCGGCGAGGAAGAGCTTGGTGATCGACAGGCCGGCGGTGACGCCGAACAGGATGAGGCCGGACGACGGCGGCACCATGGGGCCGATGATCCCGCCGCAGGCGATGAGGCCGGCGCTGCGCTTCTTGTCGTGCCCCGCCTGCACCATCATCGGGAACAGCATCGCCGACATCGCCGCCGCGTCCGCCGCGGCGGAACCCGAGAGCGAGGCGAGGATCGCCGAGGCGATGATGCAGACGTAACCCAGCCCGCCGCGGATGTGGCCGACGAGCGCGAAGGCGAAGGCGATGATTCGCTTCGACAGCCCGCCGGCGTTCATCACCGTGCCGGCGAGCATGAAGAACGGGATCGCCATCAGCGGGAAGCTGTCGGCGCCGTTGACGAGGTTCTGGGCGATGATCTGGGCCTCGAAGTTGTCGAGGTGCCACATCATCGCGACGCCGCAGACGAGCAGCGCGAAGGCGATCGGCATGCCGAGCGCCATGGCACCCAGCAGCGACACGGTGAAGACGAGGATGGTCATGGCGGGCTCCTACTTCCGTTCCGCGCGGCCGCCAGGGCCGCCGGCGTTGCCGGGCTTGCCCGGTGGCTCGTAGTCGTCGAGCTCGACCCGGTCCTCGGATTCCTTGATTTGGATCAGGTCGTCGACCGCGATGCGCCCGGAGAGCACCTGGTAGAGGTCGTAGAGCAGGATGCACATCGCCGAGACGCCGAACACCAGGACGATGCCGTAGAACAGGCTCACCGACAGGCCGGTGGCCGCGGCCCGGGTCTGCAGGTTGACCACCGTCTGTTCCCAGCCGCCGGTGAGCAGCAGCACGACGCACAGGATCATCAGCAGGTGGCTGGCGACGTAGGCGATCTTCCTGCCGGTGACCGACAGCCGGGAGATCACCGAGTCCATGCCGAGGTGGGTGTGCTCCTTCATCGCCACGATCGCGCCGAAGAACGTCAGCCACACGAACAGCCAGCGGGAGAACTCCTCGGAGAAGGTGATGCCCTCGCCGAACGCGTACCGGAGCACGACGTTGGCGAACACCAGGACGACCATGCCGGAGAGGCACAGCGCGACCAGGAACTTCAGCGCCGTGAAATAGCCGTCGATCAGCTTCGCCATGCCTGCCTCCATCAACCTCGTCGGGGTCGTCTCGGGTCACATACCGTCGCCCGGCCGGCACGCGACCCGGGGAGGTCAGGCTCCCCGGGCGGCACGTGCGCCGGCGCGCGGGCGCGCTACTTCTTCGCCGCGCGGTACTTGGCGATCTCGGCGAAGAGCTCCTTGCCGAGCGTGGCGTCGTACACCTTGAGGAACTTCTCGGTCACCGGCTTGTTGGCCTCGCGGAACTTGGCGATCTCTGCCGGCGCCAGGTCGATCACCTGGGTCTTCGACTTCTTCAGGTCGGCGAGGCAGTCCGCGGACTTCTTGAGCGACACCGCGTACTGGTAGACGGCCGCTTCCTTCGCCGCATCGGTGACGATCTTCTTCTCGTCGGCCGTCAGCTTCTCCCACGTCCGCTTGCTCATCAGCAGCGACACCGGCGTGTACGAATAGCGGTTCAGCGTGTAGAACTTCGAGACTTCGCCGATCTTGCCGTAGATCATGTTGAGCGGCGGCTGGCCGCCCCCGTCGACCACACCCTGCTCGAGCGCGTTGTAGAGCTCGGCGTAGGGCAGCGGGACCGCCGACGAACCCCACGACTTGAAGGTGTCGATGGTGACCGGTGTCTCGGTGACCCGCATCTTGAGGCCCTTCAGGTCGTCGGGCGACTTGACCGGGCGCTTGTTGTTGTGGAGGCTGTAGTAGCCCATGTCGAAGAAGGCGAGGCCCAGGAGGCCCTTGGGCTCGAGCTCGGCGTGGATCTTCGCGCCCACCGGGCCGTCCAGCACGGCGTGCGCCTCCGCCTCGCTGTCGAAGAGGTAGGGGAGGTCGACCAGGCCCGCATCCGGGGCGATACCCACGAGCAGGTTGGTGTTCATCGTGGCGAAATCGACGGTCCCGCCCTGCATCGACGAGAGCACCTGGATGTCCTTGCCCAGCGTCGCGCCGGTGTAGACCTTCCCCTGCATCTTCCCGCCGCTCTTTTCCTTGATCAGTTCAGCGAACTTCTGCAACCCGTCGACCTGCGGGTTCCCTTCGACGTTGCTGGTCGCGAACTTGAAGTTGTGGTCCTTGACATCGAGGGCGGTGGCCGGGCTGGCGGCCAGGACAAACCCACAGGCGGCCAGTGCCGCGACCGCCGCCTTGATCGTCGTATTCATCATCGGGTCCTCACATTCGATTCGAAGTTGGTTGGCTGCTGCCGATCGTCGCGTCTGCCGCCGGCTCCGCGCTGCCGGTTTGCGCCGGTGCGCGGGCGACGGGGTTGTCGCGACGTCAACCGGACTCGAGCCGGTCGACACTCGTAAAGCAGCTTCCGGGCCACCGGCCAGGATCACCGCAACCATCTGTTATTGCAAAATATTTCGCCTGTCGGCCACGCTGAAGCGGTATAACCTCGCGGCGGTGGCGGCCGCCGTGCCGGGCGATTCGGAAGGGGGGCCGCGGGCGGCAGGAGGGAGTGCGCCGGCTCCGGGCGCACGACAAAAGTCATAGGGGTTGCGGCGCCACGGGCCGCGGCGCCGGCACGACGCCGCGTGGCGGAGGTCAGTCCGTCATCGCGTCGCCGCCGTCGGCGTCCTGCCGCTTGAGGCGCTTGTTGAGCGCGGGCTGCGAGATGCCCAAGAGCCGCGCGGCGAGCGACTGGTTGCCGTTGGCCCGGGCGAGCGCCTCGTCGACCAGCAACTGGCTCGCCTGGCGCAGCGTGGGCAGCGGCTCGACACCGGCGTAGAGGTTGGCCATCGCCGCGACGTCCTGGTCCGGAATGCCCGGCTGGCCGATCGCGCGGGCGAACACCTCGGTCGACAGCATGCGGTCGTGGTGCGCGCTGACCGCGTCGAAGACCATCGCCTTCAGCTCCCGCACGTTGCCGGGGAAGTGGTGCGTCGCCAGCAGCGGCAGCAGCGTCGGCGGCGGCGTCGGCTTCTTCTTTCCCAGCACCGCGGCCGCCTCGACGAGGAACCGGTCGACGAGCGGGCCCAGGTCACCGCGGCGCGCGCGCAGCGGCGGGATCTCGATGTGGTGGTGACGCAGCCGGTAGTAGAGGTCGCGGCGGAACGTCGCCGCAACTTCCTTCGCCGCGAGGTCGCGGTTGGTGGCCACGATGACCCTCGCCTGCGATCGCTTCGGCTGGTCGGAGCCGATCGGGTAGTAGTCGCCCTCCTGCAACAGCCGCAGCAGCTTGACCTGCGACGTCGTCGGCAGGTCGCCGACCTCGTCGAGGAACAACGTGCCGTGCGCCGCCTCCTCGATCATCCCCCGGCGCGCCTGGCGGGCCCCGGTGAAGGCGCCGGCAACGTGGCCGAACAGCGTGTCGGTGAAGAACGCATCGTCGAGGCCGGCGGCGTTGACCGCGACCAGCTTTCCCGGGCGTCCGGAGAGCTGGTGCGCGGCCCGTGCGAACAGTTCCTTGCCGACACCGCTCTCCCCGGTGATCAGCAGCGGCTGCGGGCTGGTGGCGACCGCCTCGACGTAGGCGAAGGCGCGCAGCATCGCCGGATCGACGGTCACGATGTCGGCGAACGCCTCCGGATGCTGCAACTGGCCGGTCACCAGCCGTTCCGAGATAGCCTCGTTCTGCTGCCGCATCTCGGCCATTCGTATTGCGCGCCGGATGCCGGCGACGATCCGGTCGGCGTCGTCGGTCTTGAGGTAGTAGTCGAAGGCGCCCAGTCGCATGCAGCGGACCACGGTCTCCAGGTCGTTCATCCCGCTGATGACGATGGCGACGGTTTCCGGATGCCGCTCTGCGATCTGCACCAGCAGGTCCTCGCCACTGGGCGGGGGCATGTTGAGGTCCAGCACGACGAGGCCCACGCCGCCGCGGCCGAGGATGCCCATCACCTCGCGCGAGTCGGTGCACAGCTCGAGATGGGTGATGTCGGACGTGCTGCGCACCGTCAGCGACAGCGCATTGAGCCACGCCGGCTCGTCGTCGACCAGGAGGACGCGGAAGTCGGGATAGGGCTTGTTCACGTGACCTCCTCGGGCCGGCGCTCGACGGGCAGCGTGACGGTGACCCGCGTCCCCTCCCCCAGGCGCGAGTCGAACGTGATCTCGCCGCCGTGCGCCTTGACGATGCCGAAGGAGATCGACAGGCCCAGCCCGGTGCCGCCGCGATCGCGCCGGGTGGTGAACAGCGGCTCGGTCAGCCGCGCGAGATGCTCCGGCGCGATGCCGGCGCCTTCGTCGGTGACCTCGAGGATCGCGTGGCCCGTGACGTCGTCGTAGCGGGTCTCGACACGGATGCCGCGGCTGGGGTCCGGCAGCGCCTGGCAGGCGTTGAGCAGCAGGTTGATCACGACCTGTTCGAGCCGCTGGAAATTGGCCTGCAGCGGCGGCAGGTCGTCGGCCAGCTGGGCGACGAACCGCGTCGTCGCGTGGCGGATCGTCGGTGCGATCAGGCGCATCGCCGTGTCGACGACGGCGTTGAGCTGCACCCGCTCCTTGGTGCCGGCGTCGTCGCCGCGGGCGAAGTCCTTGAGGTCGTTGACGATCCGGCGGATCCGCTGCCCGCCGCCCTGGATGTCGTCGAGCATCTGCGGCAGCGCCTGTCGCGCCTCGGGCCAGGGCAGCCCGCCCAGCTCGGCGCCCTCGTGGCGCTCGTCGCGGTCGATCAGCGCGACCATGTCGCCGACGATCCGCCGCACCAGGTTGACGTTGAGCAGGATGACCCCGTTCGGATTGTTGATCTCGTGCGCGACGCCCGAGACGAGGACGCCCAGTGCCGACATCTTGCCGGCCTGCACCAGCTGTTCCTGGTGCCGGATCAGCGTGGCCTCGACCTCGCGTCGCTGCGCGACTTCGTGGCGCAGGTCGGCCGTGCGCGCGGCGACCTCGCGGTAGAGCGTGCGCGACCACAGCGTGATGCCGCCCAGGACGAGCAGCAGCGGCACGAGCGCGAACGCCGCGTACTTCAGCACCTTCTGCCAGCTCACCTGGTCCGGGTCGTACAGGGCGAGCCACTTGTCGCGGATCGCCTGCAGCTCGCCCGTCTGCTTCAGCACGCTCAGCCCCTCGTTGAGGATTGCGAGCGTGGCGTCGTCGCCCTTGTTGACGGCGAAGCCGTAGGCATAGGATGCCGCCGACGGGACCATCGTCGCGACGTTGGCGAGCTTCATCTCCCGCAACAGGTGGACGCCGGGGAGATACGGGAGCACCGCGTAGTCGGCGGTCCCCAGCGCCAACTGGCGCAGCACCTCGGACGGGGTGTCCCCGTAGACGTAGTTCGGCGATTCTCCCCATTGCCGCAGGTGGTCGTGCATGATGCTGCCGCGGTGCACGGCGACCCGCTTGTTGGCCAGCTCGATAAGCGACTTGACCGGATCGGCGCCCTTGCGCGCGAAGATCGCCTGGCCCACCGTCCAGTACGGGATCGAGAAACTGACTTCGTTCTCGCGCTCTGCCATCTGGAACATGCCCTGCAGCGCGTCGACGCGGCGCTCCCGGAGCGCGCGCCGGGCGTTGACCCAGCTGGTGATCCGGATCTCGGCCTTGAATCCCATCACCCGGGCGATGGCCTCGACGATCTCGACGTTGAACCCGGCGGGCTGACCA
>WBZP01003575.1_pt1 | contig 16739 bp, 15 predicted proteins | sample 5204301 | NCBI WGS metagenome assembly WBZP01 (sample SAMN12412401, study PRJNA552823) | activated sludge metagenome | isolation source: activated sludge from nitrification reactor of wastewater treatment plant... | place: USA: Pennsylvania | collected 2017
AATAGCATTATTTCGCATAAACTTACTCGATAAAGCCACTCTTTTATTCAGGTTGGCTGAGAAAATCATGCGATTTTTAGAATTTTGCAATTACCTCAACTGTTTACTCTCCTCGCCCGCTTGCTGGAGAAGAGTTGGAGGCGATGGCGTTACCATCGAACTCTGGCGACAGCCGTTCGTACTCGGCGATGACCTGAGCGCCCAGCAGAATGATGATGCCAATCATGTCCAGGGTCATCAGCAGGATAACCATGCTGGCCAACGACCCATACACGAGGTTGACTGCGGAAAGGTTAGCGAAGTACCACACCAGGCCGTAACGAACCCCTTCCCATAACAGCGCTGCGGCAATACCGCCGATCAGGGCATGTCGCCAGGGCAATTGGCCGGCCGGCAGCAGCTGGTAGATCAGGGTCAGCGCCCCGATCTGGCCGAGCAGGCCGACAGCGTAGAGCAGGATCACCAGCAGGCCGCCCGGCGACCATACCCAGCCGAACAGTCGGATATCGCCGGCCATTAGCGTTTGCAGCGCTCCGATCAGCAGCGTCACCGCCAACAGACCAAACCCCAGCAGGAGCACGTACAGATACGGCAGCAACAGTGAAGTCAAGGCGTGCCGGGTATGAGCGATGCGCCGGTGGGCGAAGATGATCGCCATGGCGTTTTCCAGTACGCCGAAGGCCAGCGGGCTGAAAAATAGCAGAGTTCCCGCCATCATCCAGCCCAGCGTTCGCCGATGGTCGAGAAACTGCCCGACTTGTTCCATGACCCGCGCCGACTCGCCGGGCGCCACTTGTTCCAGGTAATGGCGCAGCAGCGCTAGCAGTTCCGCCTCGTTCACCACATGCGAGAGCGCCAGCAGCAACAGGATCAGCAACGGCACCAGCGAGAGTAGTGCGTAATAAGCGACCGCGCCAGCCAGCAACATGCCCCGGTTGACGTAAAAACGACCCAGCACACGGCCAGTAAAAATCAGCGGATGACAGAGTACGAAGCCGACAGGAGTAAGGGGGGGCATGGAGCAACGCTCTCGATTTCAAGTCCGGAAGCGGTGATGGCGCCAAAGTAAGCCGATTTTTACATGCTATCTGGCCCGGTTTCTGCTATGTGAAAATCTGGATTGACAACAGATACGGCTCGCCATGAAGGCGCGGATCGGTAAGCCTCTATCCTGACATCACGGCGACAGCAGGCGTGAATATCGACAAAAAAGTCTTATGGCGCTGTGAAGAAGCCATGGCACACGCGACCGACTACGCGACTTGGCGCGATGCGGCGCAGGAGCATGATCGCTTGTCCGGCGGCGCCGACTGGCGGGAACAGGACGAATCGCCCGATTACGATTACCAACTGATTCGGGTGCGGCTGGACGAGCTGCGCGCGCTGCGCCGGTACGGTGATATCGCCCGGCTAGTATATTCCCTGCATGAGGGTCTGCACGGCAATCTCGGCAATATCGCTAATCCGACGCTTTATTCCCACTGCCTGTTCGGCACCAAGCGGTTGCTGACCGAGTATCTGGATGAAGTCGCCACCACGCTCGACGAACTGTGCGACCAGGATTTCCCCGACTTTCCCCTGGTTGCCAAGCTGCGCTTTTTTGAGCGCACTGGCCAAAGCTTCGGTCGCTCGGCGCTGATGCTCAGCGGCGGCGCAACCCTGGGCTTATTTCATTCAGGTGTGATCAAGGCGCTATGGATGGAAGGGCTGTTGCCGCAAGTCATTTCCGGCTCCAGCGCCGGCTCGATCGCCGCGGCGACGATCGGCACCCATACCAACGCCGAACTGGCGCGGGTGTTCAGCCCGGACGGATTCGTGGCGGAGGCGTGGCGCAGCCTCGGGTTCAAGAGCCTGCTCAAGGGCAGCACGCTGATGGACAGCAGTCAGTTGGAACTCTGCATCGAGCAGAACGTTGGCGCCCTGACCTTCGAGGAGGCTTTCGACCGCACTGGACGGATCATTAATATTCCGGTGTCGCCGACCCGGGCGCATCAACACTCGCGACTGCTCAATTATCTGACCGCGCCGAACGTGATGGTCCGACGCGCCGCGCTGGCGTCCAGCGCCATTCCCGGCGTCTTTCCGGCGGTGATGCTGGAAGCCAAGGACTTCAATGGCGCCATCGTGCCCTACATGCCCAATGACAAATGGGTGGATGGTAGCCTGAACAGCGATTTGCCGATGCTGCGAGTGGCGCGTATGCACAATGTGAACCAATACATCGTCAGCCAGACCAACCCGCACATCGTGCCCTTCCTGTCCGAGCCCAAGCCGCACGAGAAGGGCCTGCTGTCGTTCACCCGCGATATCGTCAGCTCGACGGTCCATATCTACGTCAAGCACGTTCTCGATCTGGCCCGGCGAAACGTCGATTCCCACGCCCTGGGGTTGCTACTCGACAAGGCCTATTCGGTGGCCAACCAGAACTACAGCGGCGACATCACCATTTTTCCGCCGACTTGGCTGGGCACTCTGCGGGATATTTTTTCCAACCCCAGCCCGGAACGGATCGCCGAATTTATTCACACCGGCGAACGAGCCATCTGGCCCAAGCTGGAGCGGATTCGCAACGCCACCCGCATCAGCCTCGCGTTCGAGCGTGGCCTGGAACGGTTGCGGGCGCAGGTCGCCGCCGCCGTGCCCTGAAGGGATCAGAGGTTGCCGAGATCCTCCAGCAATAACTGGATGTCCGCCGCGTACTGGTAATGCAAGTCTGGATCGGTGGCCAGCGCGGGGTCGCGTGAGCCAGCCAGGATGGCTTGCAACTTGGTGATCAATAGCTTGCCGGCGGGCGGTACGTTGGGGCTGGCCACAATCTGCGCCAGCTTGGCGGCCAGCGGCGCGGTGTCGTTGGCGCGGATGGCCTGTCCGATCTGCGCGCACAGGCGGGAGCCAGGGTTGGTGTTCTCACCGCCAGCTCGCCGGTAAGCCAGATATTTCTGGATTGATTGCCGCCGCGCCTGATCGGCCACGCTGAGATTCTCGACCGCCTGGCCGACATCACGCAGGCCGCGGCGGATCGCCCAGTTGCGGGCGGTGGGACTTTCGGGCAGGTTGCACTCGCTGGCGCGGTACAGTTCCTGGCGGGCCTCGTCGTGCCGCCGCAACTGGATCAGCACATTGGCCAGCTTGTTGCGGGTGGCTTCCTCGCTGCGCCCGTCGCCCAGTTCCGCGTACAGATCCGCCATGCGCCGGTAGGCCAGCACCGCCTCTTCAAACTGGTTAAGCACCTGATGCAGTTGGCCAAGTTCGCCCAGAGTTTCAGCCACCCCAGTGCGGTTGCGCTGCTGTTCGTACAGGTACAGCGCCTGCTGGCTGGCCTTAAGCGCCGGCTCTATCTCCCCAATCAGCTTGCGGGCCAAGCCGAGCTGCCGCCAGGCCTGCGCCGCGCCTTCCTGCTCACCCAGCGTTTCGAAAGTTCGCCGCGCAGCGTTGTATAGCGCGGCGGCTTCTGGGTACTGGCCCTGCCGCTGGCGCACCAGCCCTAGTTGCAACTGGTTGGTGGCAACCGTGGGGTTGATGGTGCCTGGCGCGATGTGGGCAAGCGCGGACTCGTAGGCGTCGGCGGCGTCCTGCAAGCGCCGCAAGTAGCTCAGACAGTCGCCGGTCTCGGCGTCGGCGACCGCGGCCATGCGGGCGGCGCTGGTGTTACCGGCATCAGCCAGCGCCTGGAACCGTTGGCGGGCTTCGCTCAGTTCCCGGGCCGCAGGTTCGGCGGAACCGGCCATTTTCAACAGCTTGCCCAACTGGAAATACGCGCGCGCCTGATCGTAGGCGGCGCCGGAGTAGGCGTCGGCCCCTGCCTCCTGGCACTGGCGCAGGAGTTGCCTAGCGGCTTGCAGGGCATTTTCCAACATGCCGTCGTCGCGAAGTCGCTCAATGTGCAGCCGCTCGGTTTCGAAGCGCGCCCGACTCCAGCCGAGTAAAGCCTGACTGGCGCGCTCGCGAGCGGCGGCGGCTTCGGCCAGCGCGGTGGCGATCCCGAGGCTGGCTAGCATCTGCTCCAACTGGCTGGCGATCCGCGCCGTCCGTTCTGGAGGAATGTTCTGCTGGTTGTCGCGCAGCAGGGCGAGCAGGTTGGGCAATTCCAGCCGCAGCAGACGTTTGGTGCGGGTACTATCCTTGAAGTGTTGTTGGTAAAGTTCCGCGAGGAACTGTTCCATGCCGATACGCCAGCGTTCCCGCCAAGCTGCCCGCGCGTCCGGGGCCAACTGGCCAGCCAGGTAGCGCGCAAGGGCCGGATCGAAGCGTAGATGGCCGTGCCCCCGATCCTCGGCCAGACCCAGGGCGATGATCCGCGTACAGAACGCATGAGTGGCGAGCGTGTCCAGTTCCAGGGCGTGTCCCAAGGCGATACGATTGACGCCGTCCTTGAAAAACGCCAGCACGGCCAGGGACTCGCGGTCGCTGGCCGACAGCCGGCGCACATCCAGGTCCAGCGCCAGGTACAGCGGCCATTGCGAATCGTCGTCGTGGCGGCGCAACAGTTCGGCTCGGAGCGGGCGCAACAGCGCCAGAGCCGCGCTCACGCCTTGGGCACCGATTTCGCGCGCCAGACGGCGCAGGGCGCCGGGATGGCCACCGGCCAAGGCCGCGAGTTCGCGCAACTGCCGAAAGTCGGCGCCGTTGTCGGCGGAGGGGGGCGCTTCCCCGGTCGCGATCAGCGCTTGGCCGAGCAGGGCGATGGCGTCGGTTTCATCCAGGGGCGCCAACTTCGTTTCGATCCAAGGCTGGGCAAAGGACGGCGGCCCAGTGCGACCGAGCGCCAACAGACGCAACGCCGGCCATTCGTTCAGCAAATCCTTCCAGAAGCGATCGAAGGCTTCATCGTGTTCGGCGGGCCAGTATTCGATCTGGTCGAGTATGATCAGGGTCGGATGCGGACGCAGCGTCTGCCGGAGAGTGTCCAGCGCCTGCCGCAGGGTCGGATACCGTCCGACCGCCCAGTGTTGGCCGGCGGGGAGCAGTTGCTGGCCCAGGGTTTCCAGCAGCGCGCGCGGGTCGCTGGCGTCGTCGGCGTGAACGTAGGCCATGTGGCGATAACGGCCAAGCCGCGTCAGCCAGCTGGCCAAGTCCGCCGCGAGCGTGGTTTTGCCGCTGCCGCCTGGACCCTTGATGAAGACGGCGGACCGGGTTTCCAACAGCCGTTCCGCGATGAGCATCTCGCGCCCGCGCCTCAGGCGGCCAGTCGGTGGCAGGGCGGGCATTGGTCTCGGCGGCGCGGGCCGTGGCTGACTGGCCAGCCGGCGCCATAGTTCCAGCGCGGGGCGCAGCGCCAGGCGGGGATCGTGCTGGCCCAGATATAGAGTGCAGGTAGGCCAGTCGCGCAGGTAAACGTCGCCGCCTCCGAGGCCGGGACCGCGGTAGCTGTCGCTGGCCAGTCGGCGCTGGCCGGCGAACAGCGCCTGGCTGACGCGAGCGCCCCGCAGCAACTCTTCGTGGAAGGTGGCCCAGAACCGGTGCAGGGTTTCCGCCGGTGCATCGGGATGTACAGTGATCACCGCTGCGATCCCCGCCGCCAGCAGGGCGGTCGCCAATTCCACGGGCCTGACGGAACTGGCTGTTTCCTCCGGGCGAATCAGGACGACCAGGCGAACGCGATAGGTGGCCAGCAGAGTAGCCAGCGTCGTCACTGGCACAAACTGGGCATCACGGCAGAGAGGCACATGCAGGTCGTAGCTGGCCTCGAACCCGAACAGGGGAACGCCATGCTCTGGATCGCGGCAAAAGCGTCCGTCCAAATGCACGGCGGTGAAGGGTCGTCCGGCGGACCAGGCGTCGATCAACTGCTTTTCCAGCGCCGCCAGGGTGGGTGGGGTCAACACCTGAACTTCGACCAGGGTGCCCAGCCCGTCTAGCGCTTCCAGCACTGGCAACACGCTGCGCCGGTAGTCGGGCTGGCCGGTCGGTTCGGTATCGGGACGCGGGCTGAGGGCCAGAATCCGCAGGGGGGGCGGCGCGGGCGGGAAGGCTTCGCCGCCCCCGGCGAGCCGGCGCTGGAACTGGACCTGTTGCTTGCCTTGGAGCAGAAAGCCGCTGGTATCGGACAGAAATTCCCAGGGCAGGTCGAGAAGGGTCGCGGTGGCGGGGTACGCATCATCGGCTCGCAGCGTCAGGCGGCGTTCGCAAGGGTCCGGCGTTTCGCGCCACTCGGCGGTCAGAGCCGCCATTTCAGGGAGCGCGAGCGTGGCCTGATACAGGGCTTGGCCCCAAGCCCCAAACAGGGCGTGGGTGCGTTGGACTAACTGCCGGACCGTGTCGGTTAGCCAAATCGGATGACTGCGCAGATACCAGTGCGCGATGTCTGGCTCGATCGCCCGGGGCAGCGGGCCCAGCGTCATGCTGGCGCCGAGGACCGACGCCGGCTTGGGACGGCGGTTCAGGCGGGCGGTGAGTCGCCATGGGCTGGTCGGTGGCGCGTCGGCGCGGCCCAAGGTCAGTTCGAGTTCCGCCAGCGGCGGTGGATTGCGTTCGGAGGCGGGATCGCCGGGTGGCGGTTCGCCCAAGGCAGCCAGGAGCGCCGGCAGCGCCGCGCCCAAGCCGTCGGCGGTCAATTGAATCGGCGGGGTTCGCGGGGCCGGGGTGAACCAGGCGCCGAACATGGCGCGATCCATGCCAGGCAGTAGCAGCGGAATCACCCGATAGGTGCTGGCCCGGCGTCGTTCCACTTCCTGCGCGAGTTCGATCTCCCGGCACATCCAAGCAGCTTCGCCGGTGTTGAGGCCAAGTACCACAATCACTTGGCGGGCCTGTTCGATGGCCCAGCGTACTTCCAGGGCCAGCCGGTCTTCGCCACGCAGTTTGCGGGTATCGCGCCAGACGCTCAGGCGACAGGTTTCCAGCGCCACCACCAAATCCTGGGCGAAGGCGGCATCGGGCTGGGCGTGGCAGATGAACAGGGAGGCAGCGGCCATCGGGGGTTCCAGAGTGGCAATGGAAGGTTGGAACGATGAATAGCTTAGCGCAAAAAACGACCGGTCGTCGCCCTTGAAATCCACCGGGTTGCCCCCATTTGAAAACCAACCCCAAAAGGCGTTCGTTGGAACGCCGAACCCGAAATTCGAGGAGGTGCAACCATGGCTCTAATGCGTTATGAACCCTTGAATCTGTTGAATCAGTTGCAGCGGGAAGTCAACCGCCTGTTTGAAACCAGCCGGTCTGGCGATGAGGAAACCGGGCACATGCTGGCGGATTGGATGCCCGCGGTGGACATCAAGGAAGAATCGGCCCAGTTCATTATTCATGCTGACCTGCCGGGCGTGGATCTCAAGGATATCGAGGTCACGCTGGAGAATGGCGTGTTGACCCTGAAGGGCCAGCGGGCGACCGAGAAGAAGGAGGAAACCGAGCAGTACCGGCGGGTCGAGCGGGTGCGCGGCACCTTCCTGCGGCGGTTCTCGTTGCCGGATGTGGCCGATGCCGACAAGGTGAGCGCCAAGTGCAAGGATGGCGTGCTGGAGGTGATGGTGCCGAAACGCGAAACGGCCCAGCCGCGCAGGATTACGATTGAAAGCTGATTCAGCCGCATCCGCACCTTCTCTCCCGGCGCGGGGGAGAAGGTGCAATTCGTATGGCCCTATCTCGACGCCCGCCCACGGCTTGACTACACTGTTTTGAAGCCCCAACAAAATCCGTGGGAACCACCATGCGCCGAGTCGTGTTTAATCAGAAAGGGGGGGTGGGTAAATCCACCATCGCGTGCAATCTGGCTGCCATCAGCGCCGCGCGCGGGCGGCGAACCCTTCTTGTGGATCTGGACCCACAGGCGAACGCCTCCCGCTACCTGCTGGGCGCCGCCCTGGAGGAGCAAAGTAAAACCCTCGCCCATTTTTTCGACGACATCCTGGCCTACAAGCTGTTCCCCGACAAACCGGCCGCCTATGTCGTCCCAACTCCGTTCGCCAACCTCGGCGTAATGCCCTCCGATCCCCGGCTCGAAGACCTGCAAATCAAGCTGGAGTCGCGCTACAAGATGTACAAACTGCGGGAGGCGCTGGAGACCTTTAAGGAGTTTGATGAGATTTTCATCGATACCCCACCCGCGCTGAATTTTTACACCCGTTCGGCGTTGATCGCCGCTGATACCTGCCTGATTCCGTTCGATTGCGACGATTTCTCCCGCCGCGCCCTGTATACGCTGATGGACAGCGTGCGCGAAATTCAGGCCGACCACAATCGCGCGCTGCGGGTGGAAGGCATCGTGGTCAACCACTTTCAGGCCCGCGCCAATCTGCCGATGCGTCTGGTTGAGGAGTTGCGCGCCGAGGGTCTGCCGGTGCTGGAAGCATTCCTGTCGGCTTCGATCAAAATCCGCGAATCGCACGCCCAGGCGCTGCCGATGATTCACCTCGATCCCAAACACAAGCTGAGCCGGGAATTCGAGGCGCTTTACCGCCTGTTGGCCACCTGATCCCGTCGTTCAACCCCTGATGCAGCGAGGCCGCGCCATGACCGACCCCGATTCCGCCCTTGTCGCTCGAGTCGTTGAAGAACTGCGTCGCGCCCGCCGGTTGCTGTTCATCACCGGCGCTGGCATTTCCGCCGACTCCGGCCTGCCGACCTATCGTGGCATCGGCGGGTTGTACAACAACCAGACGACCGAGGAGAACTTCTCCATCGAAACCGCTTTGTCCGGGTCGATGTTGGAAGCCAACCCGGCCATCACCTGGAAATACCTGCACCAGATCGAAAACTCCTGCCGGGGCGCGCGCTTTAACGATGCCCATGCCATCATCGCCGAGTTGCAGGACGACTTCGAGGTCTGCGTGCTGACCCAGAACATCGACGGCTTCCACCGCGACGCAGGTAGCCGCAACCTGATCGAAATTCACGGCGACATCCACGATTTGTACTGCACCCGCTGTAACTACGCGGCCACGGTGGCGGATTACAGCGAACTGGACCTGCCGCCATCCTGCCCGCGTTGCCACGCCTTGGTGCGGCCGCGAGTGGTGCTGTTCGGCGAGGCGCTGCCATCTCATGCCATCCAGCATCTGTATCAGGAACTGGATGAGGGCTTCGATCTGGTGTTCAGCATTGGCACCACCAGCGTGTTTCCCTACATCGCCGGGCCGGTGGTGCAAGCCAGCCAGATGAGCATTCCCACCGTCGAGATCAACCCGACTGATACCCACGTCACCCGCTTTGTGGACTATAAGCTGGCTTCGGGCGCGGCGACGAGTTTACGGGCCATCCGCGAGGCGTATCGGCAGGGGTAGTTCACGCGACAGGCGCTTTCATCGTGGGCTGTTTTTCAGCGCGGCCTGAAATTCATCGCAATGACTGCTGGCCCGTGGGCGCAAGGCGGCGGCGTAACTCGCCACGTCTTGTCAGGCTGATCCCGCGCCGTCAAGATAGCGCCCTTCCCGGCTTGGCCGAAATCATGTGGCGTCTTAAATTCCATGCGTTTCCAGGTATTCCAGACTGACGGCGCCGCCAGACGCGGCCGATTGACCTTCGCCCGCGGCACGGTGGAAACGCCAGCATTCATGCCGGTCGGTACCTATGGCACGGTCAAGGCCATGACCCCGGAGGAACTGCGCGGCATCGGTGCCGAGATCATCCTCGGCAACACCTTCCACCTGATGTTGCGGCCCGGCACGGCGATTATCGAACGGCACGGCGACCTGCACGGCTTCATGCATTGGGATGGGCCAATCCTGACCGATTCCGGCGGTTTCCAGGTGTTCAGCCTGGCGGCGATCCGCAAAATCACCGAAGCCGGGGTCACGTTCCAATCGCCGGTGGATGGTGGAATGGTATTCCTGGGACCTGAGGAATCCATGGCGGTGCAAAGGGCGCTGGGCGCGGACATCGTGATGATCTTCGACGAATGCACCCCTTACCCGGCCACCGAAACCGATGTGTGCAAATCCATGGAACTGTCGCTGCGCTGGGCGCGGCGCAGCCGGGCCGCCCACGGTGACAACCTCTCGGCCTTGTTCGGCATCGTCCAGGGTGGCATGTATCCCCACCTGCGGCGCGTCTCCGCCGATGGGCTGCGCGATATCGGCTTCGACGGCTACGCCATCGGCGGGTTGGCGGTCGGCGAGCCGTTGGCTGAGCGGTTGGCGATGCTCGACTGCACCGTGCCGCTGCTGCCGGCCGCCGCGCCGCGCTACCTGATGGGCGTCGGCAAACCCGAGGATATCGTTGAGGCCGTGTGCCGGGGCGTGGACCTGTTTGACTGCGTATTGCCCACCCGCAACGCCCGCAACGGCCATCTGTTCGCCTGGCGTGGCGACATCCGCATTCGCAACAGCCAGTACCGCGGCGATTCCCGGCCGTTGGACGAAACCTGTGGTTGCTACACCTGCCGGCACTACAGCCGCGCTTACCTGCGCCATCTTGACCAGTGCAACGAAATCCTGGGCGCTCGGCTTAATACGATCCACAACCTGCATTACTATCAGGAACTGATGCGCACCCTGCGGGACGCCATCGCCGGGGATCGGCTGGAAACGTTCAGAATGGAATTTTATGCAAAGCGCGGTCGGGTTATTCCACAACAGCCCTGACTGACGAGGAGAAAGGATATGGCGAAGCAGCGGCGGCAAATCACATGAAACCCTGGCGCATCTTGATGGCCGTCATGATGGGATGGGCCGCGGTTTCGGCCGGCCCCGCGTTTGCCCTGGACACGGCGCGGGTCACGGTCGGGCCGGCGACGTTTAAGGTGGAAATGGCGCGAACGCCCCAAGAGCGTCAGCAGGGCTTGATGTTTCGCCGGGAATTGCCCCAGGACCGGGGAATGCTGTTCGTGCAGTCGCCGGGGCCGGTCGCGTTCTGGATGAAGAACACCCACATCCCCCTGGATCTATTGTACTTCGATGCCAATGGCCAATTGCTGCAAATTGAAGCCGGCGTGCCGCCCTGTGTGACGCCAAGCTGCCCGATCTATCCCAGTGCGACGGCCACGGTGCAATACATTCTGGAGATCAACGCCGGTGAGGCGGCGCGGCGCGGCATCCGGATTGGCGACCGGTTGCGGTTGGAGTGAGATTCCAGTGGGATCGTGACGGATGGAGGCGATGATGCTGTTCGGATTCAAGGGAATGCTGATCGGGTTCGCGATCGCCGCGCCGGTGGGGCCGATCGGCCTGCTGTGTATCCAGCGCACCCTGGCGCGTGGGCGCCGGGCGGGGGTGCTGTCGGGGCTGGGCGCGGCCAGCGCCGATGCCGTTTACGGTTGCATCGCCGGTTTCGGGCTGGCCTCGCTGGCGAATCTGCTGCTGGCCTGGCAGACGCCACTGCAACTGCTGGGCGGGCTGTTTCTGCTGTATCTGGGCTGGCGGACCTGGCGAACCCCGCCCGCCGCCGAACAGGCGCGCGTTCGCCCGACTCGCGCCGGATTGCTCGGCGATTATCTGTCCACCCTGGCGCTGACCCTGACCAACCCGGTGACGATCCTGGCGTTTCTGGCGATTTTCGCCGGCTTGGGTCTGGCGGCGGAAGGGCGGGATTTCGCGGCGGCTGGCTTATTGGTGCTGGGGGTGTTCGCCGGGTCGCTGCTGTGGTGGTTGCTGTTGGCGGCCGGGGTAGGATTGCTGCGAGGGCGGTTGACCCCAACCGCGCTGCGCGGGATCAACCGCGCTTCGGGGTTGCTGATCGTCGGTTTCGGGGTGTGGGCGCTGGGGGCAGTAGCGCGAGGGTGAAGACTTTCATCCCAATCCCACTATCCCCCGATGCCGATCCTTCAGTCGCCGGTAGTTCTGGGCCGAGTATTCGAGGAACTCCAGTTCCCGGTCGTTAAGCGGGCGGACCTGCTTGACCGGGCTGCCGACATACAAATAACCGCTTTCCAACATCTTGCCGGATGGCACCACGCTGCCGGCGCCGATGGTCACCCGCGCCCGCACCACCGCCTTGTCCATCACAATGGCCCCCATGCCGATCAGACAGTAATCCTCAATCGTGCAGGCGTGCAGAATAACCTTGTGGCCGACCGTGACATCGTTGCCGATCAGAGTCGGCTGGCCGCCCGGACAGAACCGGCTGTCGTGGGTCACATGGATGATCGTGCCATCCTGGATGCTGGTGCGCGCGCCGATGCGGATGCTCTGAATGTCGCCGCGAATCACACACAGCGGCCAGACCGAACTGTCCTCGCCGATTTCGACATCGCCGATCATCACGGCAGTGTCGTCCACGTAGGCGGAGGGATGGATGCGCGGCGCGTGCTGCTCGAAGGGACGGATCGGCATGACAGTTCTCGTAGGTAGGGAAATCAGCGGTCGTTCTGGAGCAGCCAGCCCCGTTCGGTTTTGTGGAAGGTGACTTTCTCGGTGCGATGGCGGCGTTCGCCGGCCTGGAACTGCCCGTATTTCAGCCCCAGCGCCATCAGATCCAACCCGGCCAGCAGCGGGTCGCTGCGGTCGCGCAGGTTCAGCGCCAGATCGGCCAGGCTTTTCTGGAAGACCAGATCATATTCCACCTCGGCGATGTAAACGTTCTGGCTCGGCTCGAAGCCGTTGGTTTTGTGAAAGCTCTCGATGGCATAGAGACTGCCGCCCTCGCTCAGCAAGCGCTCGGTGACCTGCCGCTGGATGTCGCCATCGCCGGGCCGGTTGGCGCAGGCGGCCAGCAGCAGGAGAGCGAGGATCGGAAACAGCACACGTTGCATGTCGGGTATCCTCGCGCTCAGCGCATCGTGACCAGTTCTTCGGCGCTGGTGGGGTGAATGGCGACGGTGTCGTCGAAATCGCGCTTGGTCGCGCCCTTGCGGATGGCGACCGCGAACCCTTGCAGCATCTCGTCCGCACCCTCGCCGATGAGATGGCAGCCGACGATCTTTTCCTCCGGCCCGACGCAGACCAGCTTCATCACCGTTTTTGGCTGACGAGCGGTGAAGGCGTGATACATCGGACGGAACCGGGTCTGGTAAATCCGCACCGCGTCGCCGTATTGCCGCCGCGCGTCCTCCTCGGTCAGGCCCACCGTGCCGATCGGCGGATGGCTGAACACCACCGTGGGGATGTTTTCGTAGGGCAACCGGCGGTCCGGCTGGTGGCCGAACAGGCGGTCGGCCAGCCGGCGGCCGGCGGCGATGGCCACTGGGGTCAGGTGGAAGTGCTCGGTCACATCGCCGATGGCGTAAATTCCGGGCTGGTTGGTGTTCTGGTAAGGGTCGGTGGGAATAGTGCCGTTCGGATTCGTCGTCACGCCCGCCGACGCCAAATCAAGCGCATCGGTGTTGGGATCGCGACCGATCGCCCACAGCACGGCATTAACGTTCAGGGCGTTGCCCGGCCCTTCGCAATGCAAGCTAAGCGCGCCGCTGGCCAGCCGCGCCACCGCGCGGACTTGAGTGCGGGTTAATACGGTAATGCCGTCCTCGCGCAGCCGTTCCATCAACTGTTCGCGCAGCATGGCGTCGAACGACCGCAACACCTGATCCTTGCGGACCAGCAAGGTGACCTCGGCCCCCAGCGCGTGCAGCATTCCCGCCAACTCCACCGCAATGTAACCGCTGCCCACGATGGCGACTCGCGCCGGACAGGTGTTCAGTTCGAAGAAGCCGTCCGAAGTGATGCCGAACTGGGCCCCAGGCAGCTTGGGAACCTGGGGCCGGCCGCCGGTGGCGATCACGATGTGATCGGCGCTGTAGCGCTCGCCGCCGACCTCCAGGGTCCGGGCATCCACGAACCGGGCGAAACCGCGAATCAAGGTGACTCCGGCTTCGGCCAGATAACCCAGATACCACTCGTTGATGTTGCTCACGAAGCGGTCGCGAGCGGTCTTCAGCTTTTGCCAGTCGAAGCCGAAGTAATCCAGCCGGAAACCGTAACCCGGCGCGTCATCAAGGGCGTGGGCCAGGTCGGCGGCGTACCACATCACTTTCTTGGGCACGCAGCCGACGTTGACGCAGGTGCCGCCGAGCCGGCCGGCTTCGATCAGAGCGCAGCGGGCGCCATGCCGGGCCGCGCGTTCCACCACTGACAGGCCGCCGCTGCCGCCGCCGATGGCGATGAGATCGTAATGCTGGGCCATGCCTCCTCCTGGTCGTTTCAATGCGTCCGCATGGAATCGTTAAATTTTAGTTGCCGTTACTATAGCGTGTACCCGGTGGCCGCGTCTGTCCGGGTGGGGTGGATTGACGGAAAATCGGAGACGATGAGAATGCGGAGATGGGCGAAATTGATCGGGTTGATGGGGTTGTTGCCGTGGATGCTGTCGGCCAGCGCCGGAGAGCTGAGCTGGCAGGGGCAACTGACCCAGGGGGGGTTAATCGTCGGGCGGATATCGCCGGAAACCCGGCTGGAGCTGGACGGGCAACCGGTACCAGTCGGGCCAGACGGCGCGTTTGTGTTCGGCTTTGGCCGCGACGCGCCGCCCCAGGCGCGGTTGACCGTGATCTTTCCCGGCGGCGCCCGCGAGGAACGGCCGCTGATGATTGCCCAGCGCCAGTACGACATCCAGCGCCTGAACGGCCTGCCGCCGGACCAGGTGACGCCGCCGCCGGCGCTGCTCGACCGTATCCACCGTGAAACGGCGTTGGTGGACGATGCCCGCCGGCGGGACATTCCGCAAGCCTATTTCCTGGGCGGCTTTGCCTGGCCGGCGGTGGGCCGTATCAGCGGGGTCTACGGCAGCCAGCGTATCCTTAACGGCGAGCCGCGCCAGCCGCATTACGGTGTGGATATCGCCGCGTCGGTTGGAACCCCGGTGCGCGCCCCGGCCGATGGGATCGTGACCCTGGCCGAACCGGATTTGTACTACACCGGCGCAACGCTGATCATCGATCACGGTTATCGGCTGAGTTCCACCCTGATGCATCTGGACCGGATCGACGTCCGGGTCGGACAGCGGGTGCGCAAGGGCGACATGGTCGCCACGGTCGGCAAGAGCGGCCGGGCCACGGGACCGCATCTGGACTGGCGGATGAACTGGCGCGACGCGCGCATTGATCCGGCGTTGCTGGTTGCGCCAATGCCATGATCATCGATTTTGCGCGACAGGGTGAGTATTATACCTCGTCCCATTGAGCAATATTCGAGAATGCCGATGTTTTCCCGCCCACAACTGACGATTTTGAATACCCGCCTGACGCAACCACGCCGTTTCATGCAAATCCTGGCCGGGCCGCGACAGGTGGGAAAAACCACGCTAGTACGGCAGGCCCTGTCGGTCTTTGGTGGCGAGGCGCATTACGCGAGCGCCGACTTGCCCGCCGCGCCGGGCGCGGGTTGGATCGAGCAACAGTGGCGATTGGCGCGGCTGATGGCGGCGCGTGGCCCCGCGCTGCTGGTGCTGGACGAAGCGCAGAAGGTGCCACGTTGGTCGGAGACCGTCAAAATGCTCTGGGACGAGGATGGTTTCGCGGGTTGTCCCTTGCATGTGGTGCTACTCAGCTCCTCGCAATTCCTCATGCAACAAGGTTTGACCGAGAGTCTGGCGGGCCGGTTTGAACTTATCCGCGTTCCGCACTGGTCGTTTGCCGAGATGCGCGACGCCTTCGGTTGGGACGTGGAGCACTACGTCTATTTTGGCGGCTATCCCGGCGCCGCGCCGCTGGTGGAGGACGAATTCCGCTGGAAAAGCCATGTGTTGGACGCGATCATCGAACCCACCCTCTCCCGCGATGTGCTGCAAATGGCGCGCATCGACAAACCGGCACTCCTGCGGCGCTTGTTCGTGCTCGGTTGCGCGTATTCCGGCCAGATTCTTTCCTATCAGAAAATGGTTGGGCAGCTTCAGGACGTGGGTAACACCACCACCCTGGCTCATTACCTGGGCCTGCTGGGCAGCGCCTGGATGCTGACCGGGCTGGACAAGTTTGCGGGCGATCTGGCGCGCGGCCGCACGGCCAGCCCGAAATTGCTGGCCCTCAATACGGCGCTGATTTCCGCGCAGCTTCCGCAGACATTCGATGCGGTGCGCCAGGATGGAGAATTGTGGGGTCGTCTGGTGGAGTCCGCCGTGGGCGCTCATTTGCTGAATGCCGCCCCGCCCGGCCTCGAAGTGATGTATTGGCGCGACCGCAATCGCGAGGTGGATTTTGTTTTGCGTCATGGCGCCAAGACCTTGGCGATTGAAGTTAAAAGCGGTCGCAATAAGGGCGCTCTGGCTGGTCTGCAAGCGTTCGCCAGTAACTTTGGCACGGGACCCGGTCTGGTCATCGGTACGGGGGGCATACCACTGGCGATGTTCCTGGCGACGCCGCCGCAGGAGTGGTTATAGTCGTTCGCGGTACGACTGGTCTATTGCCATGGGACCGCCTACGATGCCTGGTTGCGATGAAGCTACCCTCTCCGCGAATCCCTATTGGAGAAACGCGCCATGGAATTTCCTTACGGCTTAAGCGATTTCGCCACGCTGATCCACGAAGGCTACTTTTACCAGGACCGTACCGACCGGATTTCATTATTGGAAAAGGCCGGGCGGCAACTGATTTTCATTCGCCCGCGCCGCTTCGGCAAAAGCCTTTTGTTGTCGATGCTGGAACACTATTACGATGTGAACCAGGCGAACCAATTCGAGGCGCTCTTTGGTCATTTGGCGATTGGCCGAAATCCAACGCCATTACATAACCAATATTTCGTGATGAAATGGGATTTCTCGCTGGTGAAAGCCCAAGGTGATTTGAAAGGCGTCGAAGCGGCATTACACCAACAGTAGCCGTTCAGCCCCCCCTACTGGGGTAAGGGGGCGAGGGGCTGGCCGGCGCGGCGGTTGGCGATGGCGCGTTCGAGATAGCGCCAAGGGGAGTGGCCGCGCTGGCGGCAGGTGTCGATGACGCT
>WBZP01003577.1_pt1 | contig 16731 bp, 11 predicted proteins | sample 5204301 | NCBI WGS metagenome assembly WBZP01 (sample SAMN12412401, study PRJNA552823) | activated sludge metagenome | isolation source: activated sludge from nitrification reactor of wastewater treatment plant... | place: USA: Pennsylvania | collected 2017
CACCACCCTGTCATTTTCATCCACCAGTGCCACGATGCAGCTTCGTACCGGCAGACTGTCTGACGTTGCTTTATACACGGAAAAAAAGACGCTTTCACCCGGAAGAAAAAACTGTTTGTCAGCATGCAGCCGGAGGGGATGAAAAACAGCTGGCAGGTGCTGTGCCTGTGTATATAACACTGGCAGCAACAGGAGTATTCCTGCAGCCAGCCGAATAAACTGTTGTCGGAACAGGAGCATGATTGTTTACCTTTTACCGCCCATGAAATTAGCAGACAGGAGCGAGAATATACCGGGAAAAATATCCTGAACGGATGCTATTTTCCCCCGGAAACGCGCTGCTTCATAGCTTCATAGAGGATTACTCCATTGGCCACTGAAACATTCAGGGATTCAAAACCACCCGGCATGGGAATAGAAAAAGCGGCATCACAGATTTTCATGAGGGCCGGGTAAATACCATGTTCTTCGCCTCCCAGCACCACCGCACAGGGCACTGAAAAATCCGTATCAAATACTTTTGCGGTAGCTGTCATTTCACTGGCATATACCTGGATACCATTCAGGTGCAGTTCGTCTACCGCTTTCATCAGGCTGTTCACACGGCACACGGCAATCTGCTCGAGGGCACCGGCGGAGGTCAGGATGGCATCTTCATTCAGCGCCCCTACCCCTTTATCCGGAATGATGATGGCCTGCACCCCGAAAGCGAGCGCGCTGCGGGCAATGGCGCCGATATTGCGGATATCCGTGATCCCATCAAGCAGCAGAAACAGGGGTGTATCACCCCGCTCCACTACCCAGCTGATCACATCCTGTAACTGCTGGTAATGTATTTTACTGAGTACTGCTACGCAACCGCCATGCCCCTCCACATTCAGTCCGTTCAGCTTCTCCACCGGCACTTTATTCACCGGTATACCATGGGTTTCCGCCAGGCGCCTGAGCGTTGTTACCGCATCACCGTGAAGGGTATTCTGGAGATAAATCCTGTCCAGCTGCTTACCCTCGCCAATAGCCTGCTGTACGGCCTGCATCCCGATCACCATGGAACTTTTCCGTGGCCGTTGCTGTGGCCGCTGTCTGAACTGCTTCATGGAACAAAGGTAGCGGAGAATGGGGAACAGGGAATGTGAAACAGGGAATGATGAACAATGAACAGGGAATGATGAATGTTGAATGGTTCTTCCCTGTCATCCTGCATCTCTAAATCGAATGAAGAAATTTTCAATATTCAATATACAATATCAAATGCTCAATGTGAAATCAACAAACCAAACATATTCTACAGAGCCAACCTTGAACCTTGAACTTTGAACTTTTGAACCTAAAAAAAAACGACTGCTCCGGGAGGAACAGCCGTTTCTTATCAATCCGGGATGACTTATTTCAGACCAAAGGCTTTCTTTACTTTGGCTACATAATCCAGCTTTTCCCAGGTAAAGAGTTCCACTTTCACTTTTTTGGTTTTACCATCGGGAGACTTGAAGGTTTTTTCCACCCACTCATTCTTGCGGCCCATGTGTCCGTAAGCGGCGGTTTCACTGTACATCGGCGTACGCAGCTTCAGGCGCTTTTCAATAAAGTAAGGACGCATATCAAAAATGCTTTCCACCACTTTGCTGATCTGACCATCGGTCATTTTCACTTTGGCGGTACCGTAGGTGTTTACGTTGATAGACGTGGGCTGAGCCACCCCGATCGCGTAGGAAACCTGCACCAGGGCTTCGCTGCACAAACCTGCAGCTACGAGGTTTTTGGCAATATGACGGGTAGCGTAGGCAGCACTGCGATCCACCTTGCTGGGATCTTTACCGCTGAAAGCACCACCGCCGTGCGCACCTTTTCCACCGTAGGTATCCACAATAATTTTACGGCCGGTTAAGCCGGTATCGCCGTGGGGCCCGCCAATAACAAACTTGCCGGTGGGGTTGATATGGTATTTGATATTGTCGTTGAACAGTTTGGCGTACTGCTTGTATTTTGCTTTAACGCGGGGAATGAGGATGTTGATGACATCACTCTTGATTTTCGCCAGCATCTTTGCTTCCGCATCAAAATCATCATGCTGGGTGGAGATAACGATGGCGTCTATACGAACCGGGCGGTTGTTGTCATCATACTCGAGCGTCACCTGGCTTTTCGCATCGGGACGGAGATAAGGCATTTTGGAATTCTTCTCGCGGCGGATGGCAGCCAGTTCAATGAGGAGGTTATGCGCCAGGTCAAGGGCGAGGGGCATATAGTGCTCCGTTTCATTGGTGGCATATCCGAACATCATGCCCTGGTCGCCGGCACCCTGCTCTTCCTTTTTCTTACGGTCAACACCCTGGTTGATATCGGCAGACTGCTCATGGATGGCAGACAGCACTCCGCAGGAGCTGGCTTCAAACATGTATTCACTCTTGGTATACCCGATTTTGCGGATCACCCCACGGGCAATTTCCTGCACATCGAGGTAGGCTTTACTTTTCACCTCGCCCGCAAGTACCACCTGGCCGGTAGTAACAAGGGTTTCACAGGCTACTTTGGAGTTGGGATCGAAAGCCAGAAAATTGTCAATCAGTGCATCGCTGATCTGGTCGGCCACTTTATCGGGATGACCTTCACTCACTGACTCGGAAGTAAATAAATAAGGCATGGGTTGATTTTTTTGAGTGGCAAAGATAGGGGTAGCACTGCAAATAAAAAAGCAGCAACAGCGGCCCGCAGGCCTTTGTAAGTACCCTGTTGAAAACTATATCCGGGAGTATACCACCCGCATGAACATTTTGTACCGGGGATGATTGCCGTTGCCCACTTTCACCCGGCCATCGGCCAGCTGATTGCGGTAGGCTACATTGAATCCGTAATACCGGAGATTCACCGGGGCCGAGAGGCGGAATTTGAAATTCAGCAGTCCGTTGGTGACCATATGCTGCACATGGCGGGACACGTTGAATGTATAGTAAAACTGCCGTTTCCCATCGGCTTCACGCAGCCGGGCGAAGCCACCGTAGTAGCTGAAGTCGATACCCCCATTGGGATAGAAGAAAATATTGTTATCCGGGTTATAACCCACCCGGGGATTCAGGTCGAAATAAACCGGTTTTACCCTTACCTCTCCGGAACTGCTGGTATCGATAAGGTCGAGATACAGGTATGCAGGCGGCAGCATGGCCTGATCTAACAGGTCATCAGAAGGAATCTGTTGTACCACCACTTCAGCTCGGTGAACAATCCGGTTACTCAGGGTACTCAGCGAAGGAATAAACAGGTTCGCATACGTGCCGGGAGTCGTCTGGATATACAAGGCATCCGGCTGCGCTGCCAGTACCTCCGCCCCGCTGCGTTCACGTTCCAGGCGGGTAGCCTGTGCAGAAGCCCTGGTGGAAATTCCAGTGGAGAAAGAAAGTGTAGAATAAGTGGTATCCAGCACGTTATTCCGGATCTTTTTATAATGCACTTCCAGTCGGGTGGCTTTGTCATCCAGGCTGATGTAAAATAATCCATTGCCCTGCATACCATCCGCCTTAATTGCGAAACCAGGCAGGTTTGCCAGGAAGAGGGAATCATTTCTGAATTGGCCATTGGCGGCGGCGCTGGTATCACGGCCCGGTCCGATCAGGGATGCGAGAAAACTGTTGTCCAGTTTAATGCGGATCTGGTTACTGATGGAATCCCCTACCCTCCCTGGAAAACGGGTAACAGTTTTTACAGCATTGGGCAGAAAGGTGGTGCTGCCGATCAGTTGCTCACCGGCGGTTTGATCAGGCTGGTAACTGAGCAGGTAGCTGGAATCTTTGAAATTCTGCACATTCCGGTCCATCACATACACGCGCAGGGTTTGGGGAACATTGGTATCGCCGAAAAAGGACCTGAATGAAAGACAAAGAACAGCAGAATCAAAACCCGTACCCCGGGCATCCACGGCAGGTGAAATGACGTCGGCAATGGTATCACCTGTGATGCCGTAAAAATAAGGATAGAAGGAAGGTTTCAGCTGCAGGTAAAGATCTGCCCTTGTTTTACCAAACAGGGGGTCATTGGAAATGGTACCCAGCACATGGAGGTCGCTGCGGATTACCCGGGTAAAGGTGTCATTGTAAATGCCCTGGTCACCCTCCATCAGCAGGGTATCCGCAAACGTATTCACATTGTCCACTGCCGGAATCAGGTCTCTTCCGAGGGTGGTGGTATCAATTTTGGTACAGGCGGAAAAAATGCTGACCAGTAGTATAAAAAGAAGGAGGTACTTTTTCGCAGAACTTATTCGTTGCACAATTCAGTTTTGATGGTGGGTGAAGGGCAGTGAAATACAGCTATTTGGCAAGATCGGCATACAACTGCAAATAGTCTGTTAAATCAGATTCTTCATTGAAAGGCAGGGTTTTCTTTCCTTTAACCTTCGCGAATTCTTCCTGCAGTTTCTTTTCCACTTTCGCGGCGCCGAAGGTGATGGCATCTGCAAAAGCAGCGCCTCCGCGGAACAGGGCAGTATTATTACAATCTTTGAAAAACTCCAGTTCCTTTTTGGTAACGTTGTCGTTGATGGTGATCAGCTTCAGAAAATCACTGCCAAGTTTTTCCTTAAAGGTATTTTGGCCGATGGTGTACACCACTTTACAATTACTGAATACCGGTTCTTTTTTATAAGCAGCCTTGATGAACATGGGAATCAGACCGGTCATCCAGCCACTGCAATGGATGATATCCGGGGGCCAGCCGAATTTTTTCACCGTTTCCAGGGCCCCTTTACAAAAAACGGCCGTACGCAGTCCGTTGTCATCGTGCCATTTTTCCTGCTCATCGTGAAATACGGTCTTGCGTTTGAAAAAATCTTCATTATCCAGGAAATACACCTGCAGGCGGGCATTGGGAAGAGAGGCCACTTTAATCATGAGGGGATAATCATCCCCGTCGATGGTAACATTGATCCCTGAGAGGCGGACCACTTCATGCAGCCGGTGCCTGCGTTCGTTGATTACCCCGAACCTGGGCATGATACACCTCACTTCCATGCCGGTTTCATTGGATTTTACCGCCAGTTTATTGATCGTATCTGCAAACTCCGTGAGTTCCACATAAGGGGACATTTCGTTTGCGATGAAAAGAATCCGCTTTTTTGTTGACATCTCTTTTTGGTTAAGTGCTCGGCCGGGATTTTCTTTGGGAGTGCAAAGGTACGGTAATTTTCCGCATTTGGTAAGCAATCCCCGCGCCAGCACGTAATTCCTTCAGGATGATCATTTTCAAATCAGCCGCCACTATCAGCCAATGGCTACGGCACCGCCAGGAAAACGGAGATAGCGTGGGTTTTGTCCCCACCATGGGTGCCCTTCACGCCGGTCACCTCTCCCTGATCAGCCAGGCCCGGGCCGCGAGCGGCCTGACGGTTTGCAGTATTTTTGTGAATCCCACGCAGTTTAACGATCCGGCGGATTATGCCCAATACCCGGTAACCATTGAACAGGACATCAACCTCCTGGAAAAAGCGGGCTGCGACCTGCTCTTCCTGCCGGAGGTTGCTGAAATCTATCCTGAAGGAATCACAGAACCCGGCCCGCTGTACGACCTCGGCAGACTGGAAACCCTGCTGGAAGGGCATTTCCGGCCCGGACATTTCCAGGGCGTATGCCGCGTAGTGGATCGCCTGCTGCAGATCATCCATCCCAACCAGTTGTTCCTGGGCCAGAAAGATTACCAGCAATGTATGGTGATCCGGCGGCTGCTGGAGATTACCGGTATACAAACCCGGCTGGTGATTGGCCCTACCCTGCGCGAAAGCGACGGACTCGCGATGAGCAGCCGGAATGTTCGGCTGACGAAAGAGGGACGTCAAAAAGCGCCGGAAATAAACAGGGTACTCCGGGAGATCCGGGCGCAACTGCAGCCCGGAGCGCTGAAGCCATATAAGGAAGCCGCCGCAACGCAGCTGACAAAAGCGGGCTTCCGGGTGGAATACATTGAAGTAGCCAACGCCGTGACCCTGGAACCACAGGAACAGTGGGATGGGAAACTGCCCCTGGTGGCGCTGGCAGCCGCCTTTATCGACGGGGTCAGGCTGATTGACAACCTCCCGCTCCACTAAGCAACATATAATACCTGCAAGTTTGTATTTTACATCTGTATGAAAAGGAAATTCTTCACTGTACTGCAATACCTCCTGTTCTTTGGTTTAGGGGTATTCCTGGTTTGGTGGAGCATACATAAAATGACCGAAGCCCAGTGGCAGGCCTGTAAGGAAGCGCTCCGCACCGCCCGTTTCTCCCTGATCATTCCGGTTTTCCTGATCATTACCGCCAGCCATTTTATCCGGGCTGTCCGCTGGCGTATCCTGATGGCGCCCCTGGGCTACCGGCCGGGTCTGTTCAATACTTTTTGCGCGGTGATGGTAGGTTACCTGGCCAACCTGGCTATTCCCCGACTGGGAGAAGTGCTGAAATGCACGATCCTGGCCCGTTACGAGAAAGTGCCCGCAGATAAACTGGTAGGGACCATCCTGGTGGAAAGAGCGGTGGATGTAGTGAGCCTTGGCCTCGTTTTTCTGATTACCCTCCTCACCCACTTTGATATGCTGGGGCAGTTTGCCAATGAAACCATCCGCGGCAATTTTATGAAAAACGGCTGGTCGGGACTCGCCCTGAAACTGGGTCTGTTCCTGCTGATACTTGCCGGAAGTTTACTGCTGATGCGTTGGCTGCTTCGCCGTTTCCATCACCTGAATGCCGTGCGCCGAATGCGCAACCTGGCCCAGGGCGTAAAAGACGGACTTACCAGTATCGCAAAACTGAAAAACAAAGGCCTCTTTATATTGTACAGCCTGCTGATCTGGACCTGCTACCTGGGCGGCACCTACCTGGGTTTTCATGCTACCAAAGGAACCGACTGGCTGCCGGTGATGGCAGGATTTCCGGTATTGGCTTTTGCCAGTATCGGTATGATTCTTACGCCCGGAGGTATCGGTGCCTATCCCTGGTTCGTGAAGGAAGTAATGATCCGGTATGGCGTGGAAGAAGGCGTTGCCAATGCCAACGGCCTGCTGCAATGGATTGCCCAGTTCCTGATCATCCTGCTGGTGGGCTTTGTTTGTCTCACCCTCCTGCCCTGGCTGAATAAAAGAAAGCAGTAAACGCTCATCCCGGTGGCCAGTCACCCTTGTGAAATTTCAATACTTACATTCCAAAGAATCGCTCAACAAACAGAATTTGTTTATACTTTAATTTAAAAGTTTAAACAAAGCGGATATTCAGACTGTTAATTTCCAAAAATCATCGCTATGCACGTGAATGGAAACAACAGCCTGGCCGCAGCATCCTACCAGATTGATCAGGAGATCGAAGACCTGATGGGCGACAACCATATCAGCAGTTCACTCGATACGCCCATGGTTCCGGGCGCTTTTGATCTGTCTGATCATGAAAAAATTCAGATTATTGAAAAGCATTTCAGGGCCATCATGGAAACCCTGGGGCTGGATCTGACTGATGACAGCTTGAGAGGCACCCCAAAAAGAGTTGCCAAAATGTATGTGAAGGAAATATTCAGCGGACTCAACCCGGCGCATTTCCCCCAGGTAGCCCTGTTCAGCAATAAGTACCAGTACAACCAGATGCTGGTGGAAAAAGACATCAGTTTTTACAGCAACTGCGAACACCATTTTGTACCCATTATCGGCAAGGCCCATGTTGCGTATATCAGCAACGGAAATATCATCGGGCTGAGTAAAATCAACCGGATTGTAAAATATTTTGCGGCCAGGCCCCAGGTACAGGAACGACTCACCAACCAGATCGGGCGCAAAATGCAGGAAATCCTGGGCACAGAAGATGTGGCGGTAATCATCGATGCCAAACATCTCTGTGTATCCAGCAGGGGCATCCAGGACGACAGCAGCAGTACGATCACCTGCTTCTACAGCGGGCGTTTTGAAGAGGAAGCCACCAGGAGTGAGTTTTTAAAACACATCAACCGGGAAGGCTGACAAACTGATGAAAACACGAACCTTAAACCATTAAACTTCAAACTATTCAAATCCGGCATATAGAATTTTAGCAAATTGTATCTTCCAATTATCCTCCAAAAAGAAGCCCCCGGTTGACACCAGGGGCTTTTTTTACGATTGCTTGCCATTAGAAATATTTGAACCGGTGGACTGCCTGGCAACAGCATCTTCCACTGGTGAATAAGATCAGAATTTATACACCACCGCTGCGAGGGCGGTCATAGCCGACTTCGTACCGGAACCATCACTCTTCACAAATAAAGGTGCCTGGGCAGTTTCAAAACGAAGCTCCGGAATAAAGGTAAGCGGTCCAACACGGTAGTTGAGAGATACGGTGTTGGCGAAAATATTTTTAGCGCCGAAATAAATCGTCTTGCTGTCGCTGATCAGTTCACTGCGGAGGGTCACGCCCACTTTCTCGGTGGGATCATAGTTGAGATACACGGCGGATCCCCACCAGCTGCCGCTGCCAAAAGCACCTTTACGTTTCTGCATGGTTCCGTTATAACCCACGCCGAATTTGCTGTTAACCGTTCCCGTTACCACCAGGTCGAGCTGGGTCAGAGACTCCAGCGATCCGGGGATTGACAGTGTTTTGGAACCGTACGAACCCACATAGTTCAGGTACGCCTTGATTTTACCATTTTTAGTACCTCCGCTCACCTGTGCGATCAGACTCTTTACATTATTTGTGGAAGTTGACTGATCTGTGTAATTGGTAACACCTACCATGAATCCCAGTAAGCCGGCGGTATAATCCGCTTTCACACCGGTATGGAAGAATGGCCCGTTGGTAAACATGTACGACATGCTGTAATTCCGGTTCAGCTGTGCATCCAGCAGTTCATACCCTACATGGGTGGTGAACTTACCAAACGTGAACTTCAGTTTGGAAGAGGGAGAATAGGTAAGGTATAACTGCTTTACATTCGACAGTGAGATATACCCGTTCTTATTAGCCCCCTGGTCGCCATCATTATAGGAAAATTCCTCTGCCCGGCGGCCAAAACCCAGGTCGAGGGTGGCGGTTACCTTGCCAGACATAGCCGAAGCATCTGCCCGGATGGTGGCCATCCCCAGTTCAAAAGAATTCTGGGAATTGGTAAAACTCGTAAAATTATTGAGGGCGTTGGCAAAATTATACCGGGTATAAAAATCAACACCGCCTGAAAAAGCCAGACTTTTGGTGGAGTCCTGCCCCTGGGAAGTTAATGCAGCGATTAAAACCGCGGCTGACACATACAGTTTTTTTGTCATTTCAGAAAAGTTTAGTTGTTAGTGTTGGTTGTTTAGTAAACTCTCCAAATGACAGAGCAAATCGAAATCCGTGTTAGTTTTCAGGTAATTGAATTAATGATTTTTAGCATATTAATTCTAATTTTAAAACTAAGGAAAAATTCTCAATATTTTGTATAATTTATTATATATTTATATTAATAATGTTTATTTCACGTTGAAAATTTCTAGCATAATGGAGTTTTACAGCATTTTAATATTTATTATATTTTTATTTAATTTTTATATTTATTAAAGATTGCATAAAAAAAACGCCACCACTTGGTGACGTTTTTTTATAACTCCAATCAGGTAAATCCTATCCTACATTCACTTCTTCCAGGTTACCGCCGTTTTTTACGAGCAGGGTACCCTGCAGGTATTTTTCACCATGCTGACTTTCATCCAGTCCTGCTTCTTCATCATCTTCAGAAACACGGATGGGGTAGATCAGGTTGATGATTTTGAAAATTACAAAGCCAACGGCAAAACTGTAAGTAGCCACAATCACCATCCCTTTCAGCTGGGTGATGAACAAATCGGCATTGCCGAAGAACCATCCATCAGCTGCCGCGCCATTGATGGCCTTGGAAGCAAATACACCCGTGAGCAGCATACCTACCATACCGCCTACACCGTGACAGGGAAATACATCCAGGGTATCATCCACCCTTGATTTAGTGCGGATGGAAACGGCGATATTAGAGATGATAGCGGCAATAAATCCGATAAAAGCGCTGTGCGAAATTCCTACAAATCCCGAGCCGGGCGTAATGGCTACCAGCCCTACGACGGCACCGATGCAAAAGCCCATCACGGAGGGCTTACGGCCTTTCAGTACATCCAGGAACATCCAGGAAAGCCCGGCAGAAGCAGCGGCCATATTGGTAGTAGCAAAAGCAGACACCGCCAGGGTATTGGCACCCAGCGCAGATCCGCCATTAAAACCAAACCATCCAAACCAAAGTAAACCGGTTCCGATCAGTACATAAGGTACGTTGGCCGGAGAAGCTTCCGCATTGGCCACATGCGATTTTCTGCGCTTCAGCACGATCGCACCGGCGAGGGCCGCACAACCTGCCGTTATATGCACAACGGTACCGCCGGCAAAATCAAGCACACCCATTTTAAAGAGGAAACCCTCCGGGTGCCAGGCCCAGTGACAAACGGGGAAATAAATCAGCAAACCGAACAGTACAATGAACAGCGCATAGGCGCCGAACTTAACCCTTTCTGCCACCGCACCTACTACCAGCGCAGGAGTAATGATGGCAAACATCAGCTGAAACAGTGAGAACAGGGTCAGGGGAATGGTTGGACCGCCCACCCAGGGTTCGCCGGACACCACGCCTTTATAGAAAAGATGCGACATCGGGTTCCCGATGAAACCGCCGATGCTCGTTCCAAATGACATTCCATAGCCTACAGCCAGCCAAAGCACGGAAACTATACCGGCTGCTACAAAACTTTTAATCATGGTACTCAGCACATTCTTCCGGTTAACCATGCCTCCGTAGAAGAATGCCAGGCCGGGCGTCATCAGGAATACCAGCGCCGTGGCTACCAGCACCCAGGTAATATCCCCGGTGCTGTAACGGGAGGTATCCGGAAAGGCTTCCCCGGTAGGAAAAAACAAACTGCCCAGGGCCAGCAAACTCAACGCCGCAAAAGGCACAATCTCTTTGGATCCGATTTTTTTCATAATAAAATTTTTAGTTAGATAAATTAAATTTATTTATATGCTAAAAATCAGAGCTAAAATAGGCATATTTTCAATGTAAATTTCTTTTGATTTAACATTTTTATAAAAAAATATTCAACATTATTGATAAACAGCTGTTAATAATTCATATTTTATTATTTTAAATATTTATAGGCAAAAAGAATTCCCGTCTCCGGGAATTCCATTAAGTGATTGATATTAAGCGAGGTAATTGGAGAGAATATTGGCATCTGCCGCCTCCAGCACAGATCTGCCCATGAGAAACTGATCGACACGCTGGGCACAATCACGACCCTCCCGGATGGCCCATACCACCAGCGACTGTCCCCGGCGCATATCTCCGGCAACAAAGATTTTGGGAATATTCGTCTGATACTGTTTATCGGAAGCACGCACATTTCCCCTTTCATCCAGCTCAACCTCCAGTTCCCGGATAAGGCCCTGGTGCTGGGGATGCACAAAACCCATCGCGAGTAAGGCAAGTTCGCAGGGAATTTCCCGCTCGCTGCCGGGTACTTCGGTAAAACGGGCAGGCCTGCCTTCCTCTGTTGTCCATTCCAGATCCACCAGCCGTAAGGCTTTCAGTTTTCCCTGCTCATCGCCTACAAATGCCTTGGTGGAAACTGCCCACTGCCGCTGACAGCCTTCTTCATGCGAGCTGGTGGTTTTCAGTAACATGGGATAAGTGGGCCAGGGCATATGATCTGTGCGGCCTGCTGGTGGTTTGGGCATCAGTTCAAACTGTGTCACGGAGGCGGCTCCATGGCGGTTGCTGGTACCTACACAGTCACTGCCGGTATCTCCCCCGCCAATCACCACCACATGCTTACCGGCAGCCAGGATGGGCGTTTCATCTACCGGAATACCTGCTACCCGCTTATTCTGCTGCTTCAGGAATTCCATCGCAAAGTGCACGCCCTGCAACTCACGACCGGGCACCGGAAGGTCGCGGGGAACCGTGGAACCCCCGGCCAGCACAATCGCATTGTACTCCCGCAAAAGATCGCTGATATTCACCGTAACGCCCACTTCTGCATTACAGCGGAATACCACACCCTCTTCTTCCATCAGCTTAATTCTGCGTTCCACCACCCATTTCTCGAGTTTGAAATCGGGTATTCCGTACCGTAAGAGTCCTCCGGGATGATCGTCGCGCTCAAATACAGTAACCAGGTGACCTGCCGCATTGAGCTGGGCGGCTGCAGCCAGTCCGGCCGGACCACTTCCCACCACCGCCACCTTTTTACCGGTTCGGCTGATATGTGTGTTGGGTTGTACGAAACCCTTTTCAAAAGCAATTTCAATGATATGCCGCTCAATTTCCTCAATCGTAATCGCGGGCTGGTTGATACCCAGTACACAGGCGGTTTCACAGGGAGCCGGACAGATACGACCGGTAAACTCCGGGAAATTATTGGTGGAAGCGAGTATCTGGTACGCCTCTTTCCAGCTTTTCCGGTATACAGCATCGTTGAACTCGGGGATCACATTGCCCAGCGGACAACCACTGTGACAGAAAGGAATGCCGCAGTCCATACAACGGGAGGCCTGGCGGTTCAGCTGCTCATCCGTATAGCGCTCCACAAATTCCCTGTAGTCTTTTACACGCTCCTCCGCTGGTCTTTTAGCCGGCAGCTCGCGGGTAAATTCCATAAATCCGGTTGGTTTGCCCATATGATGCAGTTATTAGTTGTTATTGTTCAGTTGATGGTAATAAAGTTCAAAAGGTTCAAAAGGTTCAAAAGGTTGGCTTCGCAACGGGTTGGGGAATGAACATTGAAAATTGAATATTGAACATTGAATATTTCTTCATTCCATATTTGGATGTATGATTCCAGGAAAGAACCCTTCAACATTCATCATTCAAAATTCAACATTCATCATTCCTTGTTCCCTGTTCCCTGTTCCCTGTTCATCCTTTATCATTCCTCACCCCTTGCTTATCCTTCTTTCCCGCCAGTACCCGTTTATAGTCTTTCGGGAACACTTTCACAAAGTTCAGCAGCTGCGCATCAAAATCATCCAGCACAAAACGCGCCACTGAACTGTTCGTATATGCGTAATGGTTACTGATGAGCCGGTACAGTTCATCCCGGTCTTCGGGCAGTACCGGGTCCAGGTCCACCATCTCCGTATTGCACTGCGCTGCAAAATCACCCTTGCTGTCATACACATATGCCACACCGCCACTCATACCGGCCGCGAAATTTTTACCGGTGGCACCCAACACCACCACACGCCCGCCGGTCATGTATTCACAGCCGTGATCGCCTACCCCTTCCACTACCGCGCTGGCACCGGAGTTACGTACTGCAAAGCGTTCTCCCGCCTTACCCCTTATATAAGCATCACCGGAAGTGGCGCCGTAAAAGGCCACATTGCCGATAATGATATTTTCTTCCGGAACAAAACTGGATTTGGCAGAAGGATAAACTATCAGCCGTGCGCCGCTGAGGCCTTTACCGAAATAATCATTGGCACTTCCTTCCAGTTCCAGCGTTACTCCCTTCGTGTTGAAGGCGCCAAAGCTCTGGCCTGCGGTACCGGTAAACCGGAAGTGAATGGTATCGGCAGGTAAACCTGCCGACTGGTACCGTTTAGAGATTTCATTGGACAGCATGGTTCCGGTAGTCCGGTCAATACTGCGGATATCAAATGCAGCCTGAACTTTCTCCTGGCGCTCCAGTGCAGGTTGCGCTGCCGCAATCAGTTTCCAGTCCAGCACCTGGTCCAGTTCATGTTCCTGGTCTTCCTGGTGATAAATACCCGTATGAATAGACGCGAATTCCTTATGAAGTACCGGCGACAGGTCCAGCTTGCTGTGTTTCCAGTGCGTGATATCAGGGCGGGTTTCCAGGCAATCTGCCTGCCCGATCATTTCATTCACTGTGCGGAAGCCGAGCTGGGCCATAATTTCCCTTAACTCCTCTGCGAGGAAACGGAAAAGATTCACGACATGATCCGGATTACCGGCAAAACGTTTGCGGAGATTTTCATCCTGGGTGGCCACGCCTACCGGACAGGTATTCAGATGGCATTTCCGCATCATGATACAACCTTCCACTACCAACGCTGCGGTAGCCACGCCCCATTCCTCGGCACCCAGCAGGGCGGCAATCGCAATATCGCGGCCGGTCTTGAGCTGACCATCAGTCTGCAATACCACCCGGCTGCGCAGTTTGTTCTTCACCAGCGTTTGGTGCGCCTCCGCAAGCCCCAGCTCCCAGGGCAGTCCTGCATGCTTGATAGAGCTGATCGGTGAAGCACCGGTACCTCCATCATAGCCGGCAATCAGGATCACATCGGCCTTTGCCTTGGCGACCCCGGCCGCAATGGTGCCCACACCGGCTTTCGACACCAGCTTCACATTGATCCTGGCCGCCCGGTTGGCGTTCTTCAGATCGTAGATCAGCTGGGCCAGGTCTTCAATAGAATAAATATCATGGTGGGGTGGCGGAGAAATCAACCCAACCCCGGGCGTGGCATGCCGTACCCGGCCGATCCATTCGTCCACCTTATGCCCCGGCAGCTGCCCTCCTTCTCCCGGCTTGGCACCCTGCGCCATTTTAATCTGCAGTTCATCAGCCTGTGTAAGATAATTACTGGTAACCCCGAAGCGGGCAGAGGCTACTTGTTTGATGGCGCTGCGCATGGAATCGCCATTGGGCAGCAGCTCATAACGCATTTCATCCTCACCACCCTCACCGGTATTGCTTTTACCGCCGATACGGTTCATCGCGATGGCCAGCGTGCTGTGCGCTTCATGAGAGATCGAACCAAAGCTCATGGCGCCGGTCGCAAAACGTTTCATGATCCCTTCTGCAGGCTCCACTTCCTCCAGCGGCACAGAGGGACGGTGATAATTAAACCGGAACAGGCTGCGCAGGGTACAGGCTTTGTCACCCTGCTCGTTCACCAGCTTTGAATATTTTTTAAAAGTCGTGTAATCGTTGAGTTTAGTGGAATACTGCAACAGGTGAATGGTCTGCGGATTGAAGAGATGCACTTCGCCCTTGCGCTTCCACTGGTAGATACCACCCACCGGCAGCCGGTCAGAGGGAATTTCTTTCCGGCTGAAAGCAAACTGGTGTTTGGCCAGGCTTTCTTTCGCAATTTCATCCAGTCCCAAACCTTCTATGCGCGAGATGGTGCCGGTAAAGTACTTATCCACCACTGTTTTATTGAGCCCCACAATTTCAAATATCTGGGCACCCTGGTACGACTGCAGGGTGGAGATACCCATTTTAGAGAATACTTTCAGCAAACCGTCATTTACCGCTTTGATATAATTCTTCTTCAGCTGTTCCGCATCCAGGTCTGTCTGCAGCTTTCCGGAAATTTTCATATCGCGGATACTCGACAGGGCGAGATAAGGATTGATAGCAGTAGCGCCATAGCCGATCAGGCAGGCGAAATGGTGCACTTCCCACACATCGCCCGCTTCTACCACCAGGCCCACACAACCCCGCATTCCCTTACGGATCAGGTGATGATGAACAGCAGCCAGTGCCAGTAAGGAAGGGATCGGCGCGTGGTCGCTGTCAATGGCCCGGTCGGTCAGGATGATCACTTCAAAGCCATCTTCCACCGCATCCACCGCATAGCGGCATAACCGGTCAAGCCCTCGTTGCAATGAACCCGGCTTTCCGTCAGCCCGGTAATACATCTGCAGGGTCTTAGCCTGGAAAATGCCGGTATCGATACTGCGGATTTTCTCCAGTTCATGGTTGGTAAGTACCGGGTGCTTGAGGGCTACGGTATGACAGCTCAGTGGATCTTCCACCAGCAGGTTGCCGTTATTGCCCACAAAGGTGGCGAGCGACATCACCATCCGTTCGCGGATCGGATCAATCGGTGGATTGGTTACCTGTGCAAACAACTGTTTGAAATAAGCGCTGAGGTGCTGGGGCTGTTCGCTCAGCACTGCCAGCGGCACATCGGTGCCCATGGATCCAATGGGTTCTTTCCCATCGGTTGCCATCGGAGCGATGATGGTTTCCAGGTCTTCCGTACTGTAGCCAAAAGCTTTCTGGTATTTGAAAATCTGGTCGCTTTCCAGGTGGGTGAACATCACCCTGGGTTCCGGCAGTTCTTCCAGCCTGATTTTATATTTGTTCAGCCATTCACCGTACGGTTTCTGTGAACAGATTTTTTTCTTGAGTTCCGTATCACTGATGATGGCGCCCTGCTCCATATCCACCACAAACATTTTTCCGGGCTGCAGACGTCCGTATTCTTTCACCAGGGAAGGGTCAATAGGCAGTACCCCTGTTTCGGATGCCATAATTACGCGGTCATCATGGGTTACACAGTACCGTGAGGGACGCAGACCATTCCGGTCAAGAGTCGCCCCGATGATCCGTCCATCCGTAAATGAAATAGACGCCGGGCCATCCCAGGGTTCCATCATGGAGGCATGGTATTCATAAAAAGCTTTTTTAACCGGGTCCATGCTTTCATTGCCATCCCAGGCTTCGGGGATCAGCATCATCATCACATGCGGCAGGCTGCGGCCGCTGAGGGTAAGCAGCTCTATCATATTGTCGAGGCAAGCGGAATCCGACTGCATACTGCTCACCACCGGCAGCAGCATTTCCATCTCTTCGCGGCTGAAAAAAGGCGATTCAAATCCTTTTTCGCTTGCTGTTAAAGCTTCATTACTAAAATCTAACGTACTACGATAGTGTGTTTGCATCATGAAAAATCTAACTGCCATAGGGCTAAAAGCTTTATCAAATAATGGATGTTT
>WBZP01003578.1_pt1 | contig 16730 bp, 11 predicted proteins | sample 5204301 | NCBI WGS metagenome assembly WBZP01 (sample SAMN12412401, study PRJNA552823) | activated sludge metagenome | isolation source: activated sludge from nitrification reactor of wastewater treatment plant... | place: USA: Pennsylvania | collected 2017
CGGGTCTGTGGTATCGCCAATTTCTCGTTAGGCTACACCGTCCCTCTCCAGCTCGCGGCTCCAAACCTCGACGTGCTCGTATCGACCCTTCTCGATGAACTCCCGTCCAAGTCATTTGAGACTTTTAGAGTCACAGCCCGTCGAGCCGACAAACGGTTAGTCCTGACCTCTATGGACGTCGAGAAAATGGTTGGGGCAGCTATCTGTCACGCCACTGGCAAGAACGTCCGCCTCAAGAACCCCGACCTCACCATTTATATTGAGCTGCTCTCAAAAGACGCGTTCTGCTCCGTCGAAAAGACAGAAGGACCAGGAGGAATGCCTGTCGGTGTCAGTGGAAAGGTGGCCTGTCTCACCTCGGGTGGGATCGACTCGCCGGTTGCCGCCTACCGCCTGATCAAACGAGGCTGTCACGCCTCATTCATTCACTTTTCTGGCCGACCGTTGGTCAGCCGAGCTTCTGAGGATAAAGTCCGTGACCTTGTGCAGACCCTGACCCAGTTTCAATATCATTCACGTCTCTATATCGTCCCTTTTGGAGAAATTCAGCGTGAGATTGTCCTGAATGCGCCGGCACCGTTCAGAATCGTGCTGTATCGCCGAATGATGATTCGGATTACGGAGGAACTAGCCAGGAGAGAACAGTGTTGGGCATTGGTGACCGGCGATAGCCTGGGCCAAGTGGCCTCTCAAACTCCTCAGAACATCTGTGCGATTGAAGACGCGGCAGAACTGCCGATCCTCCGCCCGCTGATCGGTATGGACAAACGCGAGATCATCGACGAAGCCAGGCGGCTCGGCACCTACGAGACCTCGATCGAACCGGACCAGGACTGCTGCAAACTCTTCGTGCCGCCCCACCCAAGCACGAAGACACGCCTGGATGATGTGCTGCGAATTGAACATATGCTGGATATTTCTTCGCTGGTCAAGCGGGGTCTGGATAATGCGGAGTTGACTGAGTTGTCGTTTCCCTACTCAGGTGGGTGATCTCTCAGCTTTTTCTATGGAGAGTCGAGGGAAACAGAGCCCTACGAAGCCATTGCAAATCATCACGCAGCACGGTAAGCTCGGCACACCTATTGAGCACGTTGTCCTCACCTGCTCGATACTCAAGCCAGCCTACGTTCTACCATAACGGAGAGGTGCGAGAGCGGCCGAATCGGGCAGTCTCGAAAACTGCTGTCGGGGTAACTCGACCGTGGGTTCGAATCCCACCCTCTCCGCCATATCAACAGCCGTGGTTGCTCGATTTATCTAACCGATCTTTCAAGCTATCGCTCTATGAACACCCAAGAGAGGGTGGGGTTTGAACAAGGGGGTTCGTGGTGGAAAGGCCCCCCCGCGTGAGGGAGCTTACGAGGTAGCTGGCCCCCTCTGTAGGAGCGATTACAGCTCCTGTTATCCCGACTTCGAATGCCCACCCTCTCCGCCACTTAGCCTGGAGGAGCTTGAGTTCTAAACCCAAGTGCAACACCGCATGCCGGAAGGGGTTACGGTGTTGCCATGCACACCCGATCATACCGACAGAGGTGGCTTCGCTTGTTTGGACAGCTTCTGCCCTTTCATAAGTGGCGCCGGGCCGTGGCAGGTAGGCGGTCACAGTACACGCAATCGGGCGTGCGTCCGTCAAGCGCGCGATGCGGCCTGATCTCATTGTAGAAGGTCATGTAGCGGGCACCTCTTCCTGGGCGTTGCGGACGGGCTCGTAGGCATGGAGATAGACCTCTTCATATTTGAAACTCCGTCACAGCCGTTCTACGAATACATTGTCCCGCCACCGCCCCGTCCCATCCATACTGATCTGCATCCCATGATCGTGTAGAAGTTCGGTAAATTCATGGCTGGTGAACTGGCAGCCTTGATCCGTATTGAAGATTTCAGGGCAGCCATACTGTGTGATCGCCTCCCGCACGGCGTCGAGGCAGAAGTCTGTGGTCAACGTATTGGAGAGCCACTAGGCAGCACCGGCGACTCGCCCTGTCAAGCACTGCAAAGAGATGCACAAAGCCCCGACGGATCGGAATATAGGTATTATCAGCCGTCCAGACCTGATTGGGCCATGAGATCGACAGGTCGCGCACGGAATAGGGGAAGATCTAATGGCCGGATTGGCTGCGGCACAGAGACGGTTTGCGATATAGGGCATCAATCTCCATGCGGCTACAGGGTAGCCACCCAGCGTCGACCCATGGCGCGGCCCTCCTGCCGCAAGAGCTCACGTAGTATTTGAGTTCCTGCAAATGGATACTGCAAATGCAGCTCGTCGATCCGCCGCATCAACACCAGCGTTGGCTCGGAGACCGGCGTCGACTGGTAATAGGCGGTCGAGCGGGCCAACTTCAGGAGTTGGCATCATCTTACGAGCGGAAAAGGATGCATTCGATCGATCATCGCTTTGCGATCGGCAAGCCGGCCTTGGTGAGCGCGCCTTCTAAAACATCATTCTCCAGCGTCAGTTGCCCAATCTTCGCATGCAGGGTTTTGAGATCCGACGCCTCCGACGGCGGCCTTGAGCCACCAAACACGTCCGCAGATCGGGCCAGGAGCTGTTGCTTCCACTCGGTGATCTGGGTGGGATGGACCCAGAATTGCTCAACCAATTCCGCCACCGTCTTCTCCCTTTTGACAGCGGCCAACGCCACCTGGGCCTTAAACGTCGCTCCGTGATTCCGTCGTGTTCACTTCATTGCCTCGCTCCTCTTACTAGGCCTCCTCGCGGTGGCCTTGGTGAAGCCAGACTACCACTTAATCATACGGTCCGAATTTCCGGAGCCCTCTCTCCTCAACTATCAATCTCCAGCTGAGTTTGAAGCGACGGCGGCAGCCGCATAATCCAGCGTCCACGAAATCAGGGAAAGATCAACTCACCTATCAGTATGCTCGGTACCCCACTTTCCTCCCGAACTATCATCTAGGTTCAAGTATTCCTACTCGGCACTATTCCGTTCCTTAACTAATTGATTTCGTAGTGGATCATTCGTATTTATTAGTGAGATATAAATGTAGGCTGACGTACCTCAAACGAGGAATTGCTTCCCAGAGCTTATGGACATAGGTTGAGAACCATCGCTGCTAAGAACTCAAGGTGTCCGGACTAGAACCACCATTCTTGATTGACAAATAAGTGAGGAGTGAGAATAGATGAATCACATTGCGAGTGGAATCAATCCTCACAACCCGCTTATCACCATAGAGAAGCAACGCACTCACCACGGCTCTGCTCCATCATGCAAGACGTCCGCCCCAGGGAGTCTGCCGATGACGCGGCGTCATAAGTACCGTATGGTTGCGCTGGCACTCGTGCACGGCTATATCGCCTTCCACCTAACCGCCTGGCATCTCTTTGGGGTAGAAATCTGGGGCAAAACCGCCATGATGGGAGTTCCTTCGCTTGCTAATGGGACCATCAATGCGGCTTCTATCATGGTACTCCTCATCCTTGGTTCAATTTTGATTTTTGGACGTGGCTTTTGCGGCTGGGTCTGCCATATGCGCGGAGCAATCGAATTTGCGGATTGGGTTCTGCTCAAGCTAAACATTTCTCGATATCACAAAATTCGTAAAAAAAACCTACTCATCAATACACCCCATCGCTGGCTACTCAGAATTGGCGCCTTGTTTGTGCTTTTGTTACCCGTCATCGTGCTGATCCACCAGACAGGGTTTCACCCGAAAGTCAATCCGATGACACCGCCGCCACTTGCCGATCTGCCGGGCTATGACGGCAAAGCCTTTGCGAAAACCTCGTGGTTTAACATTGATATCAGTCCAACGTGGCACGATTTCTTCATCGCATTCGGCTTGGCCTTATTCATTCAGTTTACGATGAGCGTTGTCCTCAACCTTCGGTATGGGCAAGGGGCATTTTGCCGGATCTTCTGTCCCTATGTGACGATCATGGTCCCGCTCATGAATCGGTCACCCTTTCAAGCCAAGATCACTCGGGTGGCTCAATGTACAGGATGCCGGGACTGCAGCAATGCATGCCCACAAGGAATCGATGTGAGTCGAGAAATCTGGCATTTTGATGGAAAAGTTACGAATCTCGAATGCATCAAATGCTATGCCTGCATCGACGCCTGCGATGACAATGTGCTGAGAGATACCTCCCTCCCGGCCGTTCCTCAAACGGATCGGCTCAAGCCGTACGAAAATCGCCCGTGGCAGCAGGAAGTGGTCAGAAAAGATGGCCTCCTCACCAATAGTCGGCACATGCAGCTATTCGAACCGTTGGGTCCCGTGGCTGATTTCGTGTCGCTCATTGTGGCACTGGTGTGCGGAGGCATTATGTCGAGACTCGGTGGGTTTTGGTTTTATCCTGGAGCGATTTTGTCGTTCATTCTATTCCGAGGGTGTTGCGTGTACCTCATGACATGGGTCTCCGCAAGGCAGCCTGAATCAGCCGTCGCGTCCAATAAGGTGTGAAACTCAGTTCAAAAAGGAAGGGAGGATTTATGACGACAGATACAAAAGTGACTCGGCATCTGGGAACTCTTGGAGAGTTTATCGAGTTTCTCGCCGAACGGAAATCCTATTGGCTGGCACCTGTTTTGTTTGTGCTGTTGGCACTGGGAACGTTGGGCGTTTTCCTTGAAGGTAGTGTGCTGGCACCAGCGATTTACTCCATCTTTTAAGCTAACAAGAAGCACTTTCCCATCGCATCAGGTCAAAACTGGCCTGGCACGATGGAGTCGTTGTAGAACGCACTCGCTCCCCACCTGGCAGGTGGGCAAATCGTTTGGAGCCGCCCATGTTAGAAGTTCAGAGTGTTCAGCGTAATCTCGTAAGAATACGAATACGGTGTCGCCGCTTCTGGGGGGTCGTGATGGGCGGCTTGTTGCTTGCCATCATTCTCTTTCCGCTTCATTACGCCCTCGCGAAGATCGTTGCATTTCTGTGGATCATCCTGAGCATCGCCTCGTGGATGTCCCCTATGATGAGTCATTGCCCAAGCTGTTACAAACCGTTCTATCATGGCTGGTTTCCAACTGGTCTGACCGTGATTACCTGTGCCAATTGCGGGATCAGCCTGGTCGAGGCGCAAAGAGATACGCACGGGTAGGCTGTTAGTTGCTGTCGTATTGGAGAATGTCACTGACCTTAAATGCCTACTCCAAGAACATCTTCTCGACTGAGGAAATGGACAAAATCGCTAGCAACATATAAGGCCATGCGTTTCTGGGCCAATGGCAATAAGGATATCGCTGGATACAGCGATCCAGAACTTCGACTTCAAGCCTCTCGGCACGCTAGTGAGTGTGGGGAAAGTAGGATCACATGAAAATCATGGTCGGTACAGAGTCACAGAATCTTTGTCAGCAGTCAGCGACTCAAGCAGATGCTAGGATGACGAAGGCTCGCCCACTTCCAATACTCCTCATATGCCTCTTCCTGGGCGAACTTTCGGCTCTCGTCATGGTCGTAGCAATATATATGCATAGCCACAGTAGCCTGACCATGTTTCTTCATAGCCAATCAGGAAGAGTGTTTCTTACTGCGGCTGGCGCATGTGGCTTCGCCACAGCCGGGATCATTCACCAGTATATCGTTAGCCGTCGAATACCATCCCGTAATTTCTCTATGACACTCGGCATGAACCTTTTCATGATTGTGCTTATTGCACTCTCAGGAGAGATGATCGTTCGGCTCGGTACAAATCCTTCCAGAGAGGGCGAGCGGTGGCGATCGAAAGTCCTGCTACCCAAGGCGTGGGAGCAGGTGGCGTCGGCTTACAGGCAGAAACTCGAGCAAGCATCCGGTCGGTTAACCTACATTGTCTACGACGATCTTATCGGATGGACGATCGGTCACAACAGGAAAAACGTGAGCGGCCTCTACTATTCCAGTTGGGAAGGGATTCGTGCTCCGCATGAAGACGTGTCCTACGTCAAAACGACGGACAAGACCAGAATCGCGATCGTCGGCGATTCGTTTACCTTTGCAGAAGATGTCGCATTTGAAGACTCCTGGGGCTATCACCTTGAAAAGGAACTTGGTGCAGACTTTGAGGTGTTAAACTTTGGAGTCGGCGGATATGGAATCGATCAAGCCTACCTGCGGTACGAGAAAGAAGTGCGCCAGTGGAATCCAACAATCGTAATCATCGGTTTACCCTCTTCCAATGTCGAACGGACCATGAATGTATATCATCCCCTTTCCTCAGAATGGTTCGATTTTCCCTTTGCAAAACCTCGCTTCGTGTTGCGAGATAGGAAATTGGAAATACTCAATGCCCCGGTTCTCACGCCTCAGGAGCTTTTTTCAAGAAGATCGATTGCCGAGGAGCCATTCTTGGAGTATGACCGAGGGTATCGACCGGAGGTATGGCAGCCGACCGTGCTTCACTGGTCCTATCTCGCTCGGGCAGTAATGAGCTTGTTTCCTCCTCTGGGACAAATCGAAAGACCTGAGATCTCAGATGCCGCGTTGATATCTACTAATGGAGCGATCTTGCGGACTTTTGTGCAATCTGTACGATCCTCAGGCTCAATCCCCATTGTGCAGTTCTTCCCGGAAAGCAAGGAGGAATTTGCCGGGGAGGCACAGATGGGACTCAAAGTGTTGCAAGAGGCAGGTCTTGACTATATAGATCTCACCCCTTGCTTACGGACAATCCCACCCGGTGATCGGTTTGTTCCGAATCACTCTCATTATTCAGTGCAAAGCAATACACGGGTTGCGCAATGCCTAGCTCCGAGAGTTCGACAAGCTCTCACCACTCCACTCCCTGCGGTATACTCACGATCCTCAGAGAAGTAATCTTCTGGTATTTCGGGAGGCTCGAACGGGAACTGAGCGAGCCAATTCTACCCTCGACCTGATCCTCTATTCTATGGATGGTGAATTACTAAATTATGTCGCAAGTACAGTGTTGCACATGACCACAAGCGTGGTACCGTTCAGTGCATGCGAAAAACATTTCTCCTCGTCATTCACTTGCTCACTACCTGTGCCAAATACATGTAGCCCGGTGAGTCCCGCGGAGTGATGGGGATCAGACGCCGATTGGCCGTAACTGTGCGCGCAAGAATCGATGAGCGGGTTGTGGCTCAATGGACACGACAAGGACGTCACGCGCAGGCCGACGAGTGTCGCCTTAGAAGGGTGAATGATCCGCTGATTGAAAGGGGTCGCCAAACGATACGATCTTCTCCATCCTGTGCTGATGCGGCCCTTGGTCACCTATGGACTGGAGACCATGAAGAAAACCTCGTGACCTGTCCCGAACTCGGCAGACTCTCACATCGCTTACTCCGCTGAGACAGTGAGAGCCTAATCCTAGATGGAATGGATCGCCGATGCTTGAGGCGTATATAAAGCACAGAACAAGGATGCGACCCCTAAGCCATCCATCCCGTCGTCCCCATCTTCTGGGAGTAACTTTATGAACAAATCGAGGTGAGCGCAAAGATAACGGCGCATCAACACTCATTCAGGCTGTCGCCCCTCAGCGGCCAGCCCTGATTCGCAAAACTATAGATACTGTCGTCACCGAGAATGAGATGATCGAGCAGGAGACCTGAAGAGATTACAAGAAAATATGCTCTCCATTTACTTCAAGAGTGAAGAGTGACTCGGACACCAATCCCCTGCTCTTCGGAAGCCACACACTCCACCACATTCAAAGAAACACGCCCTGAATGGGACTTATCACGGAACGCGCCGGCGAATGAACGCTCATTAGCGTTCTATATTACCTGTATCTTAAACTGATATTGGGAATTACTGACAAAGACGAGTTGGCTACAGACCGACCCCACCACCATATCAATAGCCGTGGCTGCTCGATTTATCTAACCGATCTTTCAAGCTATCGCTCTATGAACACCCAAGAGAGGGTGGAGTTCGCACAAGGGGGCTGGCACCCTCTGTAGGAGCGATTACAGCTCCTGAGATCGTGACTCCGAATGCCCACCCTCTCCGTCATACAGTCTCAAGACGAAGGCGCTCCGTGCCTGCGCTCATCACATCACCTACCCCACCTTTACCTGCAGCACCCGCCGCAGCTCCACCATCGCCAGCGTGTCTCGTGCGCAATACCGTAGCAAGGCTTCTCGGATGGTCTCCCGTTCTACCCAATCGGTTTCGACGAAAACCATACGATAATACTCCGCCGCTGCATGCCCGCCTTCTTGAATCGCCAGATCACCATACCCAAGCGACGGGACAACCGCCGGCAATACTGATTTGATCGAGTACGATCCGTTAAAGGCTGGATGGTAATAATGGTCTTTGATCACCGGCAACAGATCCCACAGCCGTTTCCCAATCTCTCGAAATGCGGATTTGAATTCAGGAAACGTGTCCGCCAGTTGGCGAATGAGCCCTGCTTCGTACGCGGAGTACACCAAGATGCTTCCGGATTCGCCGAGGGACTCGATCAATGCCTCAGCCCAACGCCGGCGTGGCTCAGACGCCTCGTTGTGGAGAAACTCCTGATGCACGACCTCACCGGATTCAAGTTCAATGTGATTGGACCATTGCACCGGAAGGGCCTGATAGGGCCTGGTGGAGGGAAACCGTGGGACGGCCAACATCACTGTTTCCGCATCGAGATGGTGGATGGGGTACCGGAGAGAATGAAGGAGTAATCCCAATTCCGATGAAACCCATTCTACGTTGTTCTTGACCTTCTGCTGTGCATCCGACAGTCGGACTCCCTCCGGAATCTCGTCGATCGTCGTAACCCCCTGCCGGACCAGCTGACTGACCATCTCTTTCTTCCCCGGCAAGTGATAGATCCAGCGTGGCGGCTTGTCCTTGGTACAATGGGCCCAGAAGGGACATTCATAGGGACTGTGGCAATGCTGATCCGGCTCGATCAGTGGAGCTTGTACCCCCAACAATATGGCCTTCATGGCAGCCAATCGTTCCAGCACTAACATTCGTCTGGCCGTCACTGCTTCTGAAACATGTTCGACTGAAAAGAGTGACCGTAGATCAACCGGCCCCCCATCGTAGCGGTAGCCTGTATTGATGTGCATCAGGCAGGTCGCTTCCAGGTTTACTCCAGAACCTTGCACAACCGCGCTCTGGATCGCCAAATCATCGAGATGGACATCTTTTACTCGTGTCGAGGACTTCACTTCGATCAAACGCCAGGAAGGAGACTCCCCCGAACCAGTCTGGACGCGCTCGAGAATATCGACGCGAACGAGTACCCCATCGTATTCAAACGCTCCCTCAAAGATAGCGGGAATCGTGGAATCTTGAAGTAACCCTGCAGTCTCCGCGACCGCCGCCTCTCGCTGACGAAAGCCTGCCTTCACCAGGACGCCGCCGGGGAAACGCTGCTGCGCCAGAACCCCGATCTCGGTGCCCATATCCAAAATCGCCCGCGTCGACGCATCCGGCGGTGTTGCGAGAGCAGGCTGGTGAATTTCCAGATAGAGTCGTTTGTGACATTGCAGTCCGGAGAGAAACTTGGATTTTGAAAGACGGGGCGGTACGGCGGTAGGAAAGAGCTCGTTAGGAGTTTCCACTCTCAGTTTCCTATGTGTGGTGTGATCGCTGAATTCTCACATGGTCGACGAAGAATCTCTGTTAGGATAGCGCCCCATGGGCAACGGTGTCACCCAAATCAGACGGTCCGTGATGGTTCTTGCACTCCCCGTCACCGTCACCACGCTCTTACAGCGGGCTGAAGGCATTGTCGCCGTCTTTTTGGTCGGCGGATTGGGCGCCACCTCCATTGCTGCCGTGGGGCTCGGCCAACTGTTGGCCTTTGTGGCTGCAACCCTGATGTCGGGAGTGTCCGTCGGGACAAACGTCGTCGTGGCCCAGCTCTGGGGCGCAAGGCGGCGGCACGATGCCGGAGAGGCCGCTCGACATTTCCTCTGGCTGGCGATCGGCGCGTCACTCGTCTTGGCTGGAATCGGCATGGCCGGTAATCGGTTTGTGATGGAAGCGTTAGGCGCAGAACAGTCGGTTATTGAGCTGGCCCTTCCCTATTCCACTCTCATCTTCCTCGTCTTTCCTTGTACGGTCCTCATTCAAGTATTGGCGGCCGTACTTCAGGGTTCTGGCGATACCAAAACACCCATGTACGGGTTGATTGGAGTCAACCTCCTGCACGTCGTCCTGGCCTACCCGCTCATCTATGGACTGGGAGGATTTCCGGCACTCGGTCTCAAGGGCGCTGCGATTGCTGCCGGTGTGGCCGAAGCAGCCGGAGGCCTCTATCTTCTGCTCCGCTGCCGTCCGATCTTTAAAGAGTCCTCCACCTTGCGTCTCGACCTGATTCGCTCGATCTGGAACGTCGGGGCATCAGTTTCCGGCGAGCGGATCGTTCAGCAGGCCGGCATTTTTGTCTACACCAAGCTGGTACTGCTCTACGGCACCGTGGCCTATGCCGCGCACCAGGTCGGCTTATCCATCGAATCGTTATCGTTTCTGCCCGGCTATGGGTTGGCCATCGCCGCCGCCACGATGGTGGGGCAGAGTATCGGAGCGGGCAAGTATACGAGGGCGAAATTGGAGAATTGGGAGGCGAACCGGATAGCCATTGCCATCATGACCTGCATGGGGTTCATCTTTTTCTTTTTCCCCTACGCCTTGCTCCGTGCCTTTACCACCGATGAGGCTGTAATCGAACTGGGAATCATGTTTCTCAAGATCGTCGCCTTATTACAGATTCCGCTGGCACTGACCATGGTGCTCGCCGGATCGTTGCGCGGCGCCGGCGACACACGCTTCATCATGGGCGCCACGATGATCGGCATGTGGGGCGTGCGCGTGCCGTTGGCCCTCATCGCCGCTCTCTGGATGCGGCAATCCGTCTTGTTGATCTGGGCGGCGATGATCGCCGACTGGACCATACGGATGGGGCTGCTCCTCTGGCGGTATCAGTCCGAACGGTGGAGACAGATACAAGTGATTCGATAAGATGAAGATCAGCATCGAATTGAACAGCTGCAGCTCAAAGCCCCATCTCCATTCCAATCACGAGCCTATCGTTCCGATCAAATTGTCCAAACAAGCCCTTGCGATCGCCATAAAATAGATCAAACCCTGTCCAGATTTTTAAATTATCCCGCAACTCATAACTGACTTTCGGTCGGACAAGTCCATCTCCTTGGTTGACGCTTTGCAACCAGATCACTTCAGTTTCTAACGTTTCATTCAAAAAATGGCGTCTCAGTAATACGGTGGTCATGGTATCTAATGGGTCTCGTACCATCCCGTCGCCTGGATGGAGCAACCAACTTTGAAAGAGCTGGACACTCAGCATCGTATCTTGGATGCCTGACCAATCCAGCCCGAGGACATAGGAAATTTCACCGCTCTTGATCACACCATCACCGTCCCGTCGATTCGTGGTCAACACGAATTGATCGGTATTATAAATGGCTTCGCCCCGTACGGTCAGATTGCCAAACGCATTACTAAAGGACCCTCCGATGAGATGGTTGCGTTCATAACGAGGGTTTACTGTCACCGTGGCGCCACTTGGAGTTAACAACACTGATTGAAAGAGTACAGGGAAATCCGCAAAGTGGTAGAGATAGTTGACCGTCAGGTCCCAGCCATGCCAAAACGTTGAAAACCGCATGCCAACGTCGGAATCCATCATGATATTGTGAGGACGTTCAAGCGGCCGAAGATTCACCGTAACACCAGGAGGCGCTTGAGGAATGCTCAGCGGTGAGCTAAAGGCAAACGTAGCACCCGCTTGAGGCAACCGATGATAGGTGCGATCCGGGATCCAGAGCAATTGCAAGTTTCCGCCTCCAACGGGCACTTCGGCATTCACCGTCCACAGTGGAATACGAGAATCGTCAAAGTTATCGAGAATGAATTCCCTGAAGTTTTGTGGATTGACGACGTCGAGCAATTTCAGCCCATCGGCCTTCCCCCAGACGACCTGCTGTTTGCCAAGCGTAAGATGCATCCCCCAGAGTCGCGTTCTCAGGTAGAACTCGCGCAGTTCCATGTCGGTTCGGTCACCGAGTTGGAGACGTCGGGAATTCGGTGAAACCTCCCCTTGGCTCAGGCGACCAGGTTCCAGGTGGTCGAACCCTTCCGTATACAGCCGAGCGATCCCGGTGATACGGGTATCGTCACTCCATCGATATTCCCACTGCGGCTCAAGCAGCATCTCCAGCTTATCGGCACGATCTCGTGCCATCCCATAAGCCGCTTCAGATTCAAGTACCGCGCTGAACCGATGATTGCTCGACTGACTCAATTTCGTCTCGTCTGGCGTGCTCTCGGCAAGGGCGCTGGCGGCGATGAGCCACCCCGCCAGCGCCAGAATTCCACACGCCGTATATGAACGTGCCATGGGTCCTTAATATCCGCGTCGCAAGGCATCTTCTGTGAACATTTCATCTTTGACACTTTGTCCATAGGTCACATCCTTGAAGGTAAACACAGTCTTGTGGCCGGTCTTGTGGTTTTCGACGGATAGTTGATGGGCTGTCCAGATGTCCTGGATCAATGTGATCTCCCTGACCTGGAGGGTCTTCAACGGATTAGCCGCCACATCCCAGTACTTGGCTTGACGGACCATCCAGATTTCGGCATCAATCCAGGACTGCACTTTGCTGTAGCCCAATTCCTTGGCCATTTTGTCAGTCACAGGAATCTCTTCGACGAGAAAGCACCGATGACCATCGATGGTCTCCTCGCCGAGAGTTTTCCAGGAGTAATCTTCAATCCCAACCTTGGTTTCCTTGCGAATGTCTTCATACGTAAAGTCCGTCCCAAGGAAGTAGTCCCCTCGATCGGACGCGGAAATACGGCGAACTTTTCTGGCGGCGGGGAGGTACAACCATTGATCATCATCTCGATCGGCTTCCGGGTAATCGTAAGTCAAAAATGCCGTATCCTTAATATTTGAAGGACTCAAATAGAAGATGATCGTTCGTTTCTCTTTCCCAAAATACTTTCGGATGCTCTTCGTTTCCCGCACTCGTTCGGTGCCGCTGCGATCCGTCATGGCCATCGTAATAAAACGCGAGACGACCTCTCCTTCGTTACGCGCATTGATGCGGCGGGCAATTTCTTCGCCGGCAAGTAAGGATTCCGCCGCCACATCGGATACGGCCAATGGACTCAACAGAAAGAGCGCCATAATCAGGTTCTGCATGTGCGATCGCATAGGAATTACCTTCCTTCCTTCCTTCATGGTAGACACGGATAAGACCGGGTTAAGTTGCACTGCCTGAGCTGCTTCCTGATCGGAGGTCGCAAACCCAAGAAAGCGCGGACGAAACATCGTCGCCAGTGCTGGCATAACCGTGATACTAGCGAGAAAACTCACGGCCATGGCCACCGCCACCAAACTGCCGAAACGGATTAGTGGAGGCACCGCACTGATCATGAGGGTGCCGAACCCCAGGCTCATGGCCAGGAAGTTGAAAAACAGCGCCCGCCCGGTAGACGGGAAAAAATGCACCATCCGTTCCTCAAACGTGCCGGTCCCGGATCGCATGAGCTCGCGAATCCGCTGGGTCGTATGCTGGCCAAAATCGATCGCCAGCCCGGTCGCAATGGCCGCAAACATGGAGGTCCCCACAGCAAGCCAAATCCCGCCAAATCCCATGATGCCGTACACGAGAAGGACTGAAGCAAGCACCGGCACCAGCGTGAAGAGTCCAGCACCAAGTGAACGAAACAGCCAGGACGCCATGAGCCAGCTAATGACCAAGGCGATGCCTTCACTAACGAAGTGAGTGGAGGCAATGGTCTCTAACCAATGATGGTTGACGTTCACACGCCCGCTCACATGCCCCACGATCTCGTTAGTATTGAATTGCTCGTGGAGATACCGTTCAACCTGCTCAATCACTGCCCGGTTGTTCACGTAATGGGATGTTTTGATGCTGGTGCGAATATTGGCTCGTCGATAGTCGTAGTCCATTTCCTGCTGGAAATCTGTCGGATCGGAGGAGGCGGAGTAGAGCAGGAAGAGTTGCGCCACAAGGTCTCGGTTATCGGGGATGCGATACGCCTCCTTGCGATTTTCGTTAATCGACCGATTCATCTGCTTCACATAGTCGACCACCGACGTCGTCCCACCAACACCAGGCAACGTTTCGACAAATCTCTGGAGCGCCTCGATGCGATGCAGTGCATCCGGATTGAACAAGCCCTCACCTGTTGGAGTCTCCACCACAATATCCAGGTAATTGGTCCCGTCCATCACCTGGTTGATCACTGTGTCTGCGCGATAAATGGGTTCATCATGCTGAAAGTTTTCAATCATCGCCTCCTCAATGATGAGCCGAAACGCACCGATCGCCCCCAATACGGCAACGACGAGTGCCACGCTGAGAATGAGCCTTGGTCGATGAATCGCAAAGCGGCCTAATGCCGTCACGAGCTGGCCATAGCGGTCAATCGCCTGGTCGCCTTTGATCACAGGGGAAGGCTTGAATCGTACCAACATCAACGCGGCCGGAATAAATACGAGACCGTAACCCCAAGCCCCCATAATCCCAATGGACGCAAAGAGACCAAAATACTGCATCGGCGGCATCCCGCCGGACGCATAGAGCGAAATGAACCCGACAACTGTGGTGAGAATGGTCATAGTCAGTGGTTTCCACACTTCGCTCATGGTGCGAACAATCATTTCCTGATGCGTGAGATGAGGATGAGCACGACCAACTTCGTAATAGTGCGTAAGTATATGAATTGGTTCCGCGACTGCCATCCCAATCAAAATAGAAAGGAGACCGTTGGTAATCACGTAGAATGGAACGCCGCCCGCAGCCATGGTTCCGAAAGCGGCCGCCGCCGTGCCGAGCACGACCAAATTCGGCAGCAGCATCCCGCGCACCGTCCGAAAGGCGATGAAAAGGACAATGGTGATGACGATTGCCACAACCGGATTGATTCGCTTCGCATCGTGGTCAATGTAGTTGAAGAGATATCCGGAGATCGCCCCTTCGCCGGCCACATGGAGCTCGACCCCTGGCAACCGAGGAGCCTCTTGAACCAGGCTCATGAATGCCTGATACGTTGCCTCGTTCTTCATCTCGTCAAGGACTTCAGCCGTGACCAAGGTCGCCGTAGCATCACGTGCCACTAGGCTGCCCTGGTAGAGCGGAAAATCAGCGATCGCCGCACGAATGGTATCGGCCTGACTCTGTGTGACTGGCGGCGGCTCGAAGAATTTCTTGACTTGCATGCCATCAGCCGTGCCGACAATATTGTTCTCCGTGGCCAGGCTCATCACTCGATCAGGGTCGACGTTGGGAATGGTTTTGACTCGATCTGTCAGCCACTGCACCAATTGCAATGTCTCGGAGTTAAAGACGCCAGTGGCCCCACGATTAATGACAGCGATCACAAAGGGATCGGATAAGCCGAAGACCTGTTTGACTTGATCTCGATAGACGCGGGCGGGGTTATCCTTCGCAATGAACGAATCAGCCGAAGTATCCATGGTCAGCTGCGGGATAAATGCGGCGAGGCCCCCTATTAGCATGACACCCGCTAGAACAAGCGCCTTGGAGTGCCTGGTTACCCACCAGAAAAACTGCTCGGCTCTGTCCTGATCTATCGCCTTACTCATCAGCATTCCCTCCTACAGTGTATATACACGTAACTTTAAAAAATATTTCTCATTACTTGTCCACGAAGCTGAATTCCATGATGGGGCAACCGGGAAGATGGAACTTATAATGCCCAAGATGCGTTTATGATCTGCACATCTCTGGCATCAGTATAAGTTCAATTAGTGCACCTACACTCTTCATGGCATTATGAATCACTCATCTTCCCTACCGTGAATGCGCTAGATTGATTGTTTGCTTAGCGACCGAATTGCAGACAATTCTTTCATCAGGGTCTTGAAACGCGCATGTCCAAGATCCTGAACGACCGTCTGCTGTGCTTTCTTCCAATAGGGCAACGCCTTCATCAGCGCCGCTCGCCCCGCAGTGGTCAACTGAATCGACTTCGTACGTCCATCTTTACCAGGTCCGACTGCAATGAAACCGCGAGTTTCTAGTACTTTCAAGTTCCTAGTTAACGTCGTTCTGTCTACACCAAGGCGATCTGCCGTTTCCGTGATTGGCAACTCACCCGCGATGTGAGCAACTGTTAACAAGGAAAATTGTGTTCCCTGTATTCCGGAAGGTTCGAGAACAGAGTCATAGAATCGGGTGATCGCACGCGCGGCTTTTCGCACGTTAAAACATGCGCAATCAGCACATTCGCCAAATTCTTCTGGGCATTGCGACCTCACAAGAGTGTATGTACACTATTTAGACGGACCGTGTCAAGGAGCATTTCGAATGGCATGAGTGATTGCAGCTTGGACCGTGCGGATGGAGCTACTGCTCTATCGGTATCAATTAGAAGAATGGAAGCAGATTCAGGTCATCAGATCGTGGGCACGCAGAAACGAGCTGCTTTTTACCTGGCGCTCCTGCATGGTGCATCCTGTCTCAATTATTCCTCTTTCCCCCTCACAGCACTCCGTTGATCGTTAAACTCGTGCATGAGGACTAAGCAGCCACACCAGCATACGTGAGAGTGACAAGTGCATGCGCGAGGAACCTGCAAAGAGGAAAAACCATACGAACAGATGGACAATCCGTGTCAGGGAGTGAACAAATGGCCGTTCATCATCCAGTGAACACCGATACTAGGCTCAGGACTCATTAATTTTTAGCATTCCCTCAGGACATGAGATGTGATTCACTCTGGCTGGGGAGGTGGCTATGAGTGACGTGTTCATGTTGACCCAGGGGCAGTTGAATAGGATCAAACCG
>WBZP01003582.1_pt1 | contig 16722 bp, 12 predicted proteins | sample 5204301 | NCBI WGS metagenome assembly WBZP01 (sample SAMN12412401, study PRJNA552823) | activated sludge metagenome | isolation source: activated sludge from nitrification reactor of wastewater treatment plant... | place: USA: Pennsylvania | collected 2017
GGCAACCGATCATCGAGCGCAAGGAGCCGCCGGCCGACGCCGACGACTGGTCCAAGATCACGGACAAGCTGGACAAGCTGGAGCGTTGAGCCGTTCCGCCGGACAGGCCGATGGCGGCGCCTGAACCCGGCCAGGAATCCGGGTTTTCCGGGCCACGATCTGCACCGACCACGCACCGCCTGACGCCCGGCGCGCAATTCCTCGGGCTGTGCGCCACGCGCATCCTCGCGGCCTGTGAGGCGCGACTGCCGGACCTGTCGGGCGTCGTGGTGGTGGTTCCCAACCTGTTGCTGGCACCCGAACTGCGCGCCGCGATTGCCGTCGCCACAGGACGGCCGCTGTTGCTGCCGGGGATCGTCACCCTTTCCGGTTGGGCCGATCCGCTGCTCGATGCCTCGGCGTGCGACACCCCGGCGCGGCGCCAGATCCGCCTGTTCTCGGTGCTGCGCGACTGGCGCATGCTCGAAGGCAACAGCCGCTGGCAGATCGCCGATGCCCTGATCGCGCTGTTCGACGAACTGACGGCTGCGCGGGTCGAACTGCCGCCCGGTGAGCCAGCACTTGCCGAAAGGCTGTCCGCCGGCTATGGCATCGGAATTGCCGAGCCGCTTTCCTTCGAGGCGCGTCTGGTGCATGCGCTGTGGCTGGCCGATCGGGACGGCGCCCCCTCGCTGCCGGCGGCGCGTTTGCTGGCCCTGGGCGAACTCGCGCAGAGGGCGCGGGCGCCGCTGTTCGTGGTTTGCGATGGCGAGCCGCCGGCCGACCAGCGGGCGTTCTTCGATCTCTATGCGCGCCGCGCGCCGGTTGAGTTGTTCGTGCCCGACCGCCGGCTGGCGGGTGGCCGCGTCGATTCGTCCCTGCCGGTGCTCAATGCCGCCTGGCCGCCCGACCCGGTCGAGGCGCCGCTGATCGAGCGGGCCGCCGACCTGCGCGATGCAGCGGCACCCTCGCTTGCCGGCCGCGTCGCGTTGGTGGCCGCCGATTCGCTCGAGGCGCTGGCGCGCCACACCGCGCTGCAGGTGCGCGCCTGGCTTGCCGAGGGACGCACGACGATCGCATTGATCGCCGCCGACCGCGTGGCGGCCCGCCGCGCCCGGGCCCTGCTAGAGCGCGATGACATCCTGGTTGCAGACGAAACCGGCTGGAAGCTCGCCACCACACGCGCAGCGGCACTGGTCGACGCCTGGCACGAAGTGATCGCTGGCGACGGCTATCACCGTTCCCTGCTCGACCTGCTGAAGTCGCCCTTCCTTGCCGCCGGATTCGACCCGGCGCAGCGTGCGGCGGCAATCGACGGCATCGAACTCCATCTCGCCCGGCGCAACATCGCCGCCGGGCTCGATGTGCTGGCCGCATCGCTGGACGGCGAGGTCGGCCGGCCGCATCTGCCGGCGGCGCGGGCGCTGATGCGCGCGATCCTCGCTGCGCGCGACGCGTTTGCCCGCACCTCGGCCGAACCGTCGCGCTGGATCGCGCGGCTGTTGGCGGTGTTCGACGCGCTCGATGCGAGCGCCGCGCTGGCCGATGATGCCGCCGGTGCCGACCTGCTCGACCTGCTGCGCTCGCGTGCCGCGGAACTCGACGGCACCGGGCGCCGCCTGGACTTCGCCGAATGGCGCGAATGGCTGGACCGGCAGCTCGAAGCCGCGACCTTCCGCGATCGCTCGATCGACAGCCCGGTGGTGATGACCCACCTGGCCGCGGCGCGACTGCGCCATTTCGATGCGGCCATCGTCATCGGCGCCGACCGCCAGCATCTCGCGCCGGGCGAACCGGCCGCGCTGCTGTCGCATGAGGCGGTGCGGCGCGAACTGGGTCTGCCCGGTCGCGAGGCTGCGCTCGCCCGCTTGCGCGACGACCTGGCGCTGCTGATCGCCAATTCGGACCGGCTGTGCCTCGCCTGGCAGGCGATGCAGGCGGACGAACGCTGCCTGCCGGCGGTGGAGGTCGAATTGCTGGCGCTGGTCCATCGCGCCGCGTTCGGTGACGACCTCCATCGCGTCGCGTTCGCCGGCAGCCCGCCCGGCGCCGACCCGACGCTGGCGTCGCAGCGGCGTCCCGCGCCGGCCCTGGCGCCGGATCAAGTGCCGCAACGCGTCTCGGCGAGCGGCTACCAGAGCCTGGTCGATTGCCCGTACCAGTATTTCTCCCGCCATGTGCTCGGCCTGGGCGAACGCGAAGAGGTCAGCGAGGCGCTGGAGAAGCGCGACTACGGTGAGCGCGTGCATGCGATCCTCGCCGGGTTTCACCGCCGCTACCCGGTCGTCATGGATCACGACGACGCGCGGTTGCTGGCCGACCTGGAGGCGCACAGCCGGGCGGCCTTCGCGGCCGAGATCGAGCGCAACGCGCTCGAACTGGGCTGGCTCGAACGCTGGTTGCGCCGCCTGCCGGCCTATCTGGCCTGGCAGCGCGAGCGCGAGGCGGCCGGGTGGCGCTTCTCCCTGGCCGAGCAACGCTGCGAAATGATTTTCGAACTGGCCGACGGCGCGCCGCTGCGCCTCGAAGGGCGGCTCGATCGCGTCGATGACGGTGTCGCCGGGGAACGCGCGGTGCTCGACTACAAGACGCAGACGGTGGCGGCACTCGCCAGCCGTCTCGACTCGGCGGGCGAGGACGTGCAATTGGCCATCTACACCATCCTGCAGGGCGAGGCGGTCACCCAGGCGGCCTATGTGGCGCTCGATGACGATGTCAGATCGCGCGGGCTTGCGGACCCCCAGGCGGCGGCGGCCGACCAGTACCAGCGGCTGGTCGATGCCTTTTCCGCCATGCGTGGCGGCGCGCCGCTGCCGGCCCACGGCGCGCCGTCGGTTTGCCGGCATTGTGCGGCGCGCGGCCTGTGCCGGCGCGACTGGTTCGAATGAACGCCGGCCCCACCGGCTGCGTCGCCGCCGCGCCGTTCGACACCCGGGCCGCGCTCGACCCGCGGGCCAGCGTGGTGGTCGAGGCCTGCGCCGGCAGCGGCAAGACCTGGTTGCTGGTCTCGCGCATCATCCGCCTGTTGCTCGATGGCGTGGCGCCCGGGCGCATCCTGGCGATCACCTTCACGCGCAAGGCGGCGCGCGAGATCGAGGCGCGGCTGGCGGCCTGGCTGCGTGAACTGGCGACCGGCAGCGACGCGGCGGTGTCGGCCTTCATGGCCGAGCGCGGGCTCGAAGCGGACGCCGCCCTCGCTTGCCTGCCGCGTGCGCGGGCTTTGCTGCAGACGGTGCTCGATGCCCAGCCGGCGATCACGATCACCACCTTTCACGGCTGGTTCGCCCGCATCGTCGGCGCCGCGCCGCTGACCAGCGGCCTGGCCGGCATAACGCTGCTCGAATCCGCGCGGCAGATGGTTGACGAAGCCTGGCAGCAGTTTGCCCGCCGCTGCGCGCGCACGCCCGATTCGCCGGCCGCGGTGTCGCTGCGCTGGCTGCTGGGCGAGATAGGCATCGCCAACACGCGCGCGCTGCTCGGGCGGTTTCTGGCGCGGCGAGTCGAATGGCATGCGTTGTGCGAAGGCCGGGATTTCGCCGCGGTGATCGACGACCTGCGGGCGCTCCATGCGGCGCGCGATCCGGCCGAGTCTCGCGCGGCATTTCTCGCCGAGTGGTGCGCGGATCTGGAAGCGTTCGCCCGCTTGCTGGTGGACAATCAGATTGACGCCGACAGGCGGCCCGGATTGGCGTTGCAGGCGGCCCTGGCCGGGGCCACTGCCGACGCGCTGTTCGACAGCGCGTGCCGCGCGCTGTTGACGCAAAAGGGCGAACCGCGCGTGCGCAAGACCAACAAGACGATGGAAGGGCGGCTCGGGGTGGACGGCGCGCGGCGCCTGATCGACCTGCAGGCGCGGCTGGCGCAGGCCGCGATCGAGGTCCGCGCGGAGATCGCCGAGGCCCGGGCGTTCGAAATCAACCGCCATGGCCTGAGCGCCGGCGCGGCATTGCTCGAATTGCTGGAGCGGCACAAGCGCGAACGCCGCCTGATGGATTTCGCCGATCTCGAATGGCATGCCGACCGCCTGCTGCACGACACGGCGGAAGCCGGCTTCATCCAGGCCCGGCTCGATGCACGCTATCGGCATATTTTGCTCGACGAATTCCAGGACACCAATCCGCTGCAATGGCGCGTGCTGCGGGCCTGGCTCGATGCCTACGACGCGACCCAGGAGAAGCCGCGCGTATTCATGGTCGGCGATCCCAAGCAGTCGATCTACCGCTTTCGCCGCGCCGAACCGCGGATCTTCACCGCGGCGGCGGAATTTCTCGCGCACGAGTTCGGCGCGGCGCGGCTGCCCAACGATGCCACCTTTCGCAATGCATCGGCGATCGTCGATGTAGTGAACGAATTGTTCTCGCAGGAACCCCTGTTTGCGTTTCGCCGCCAGACTGCCCGGCATGGCGACCTGCCCGGGCGAGTCGAGGTTTTGCCGCCGGTGCCCCTGGCGACAGCCGACCCGGTGACGATCCAGGCATTGCGCGATCCGCTGGCTGTCGCACTGAGCGGCGCGGAAGACCGGCGCCATGCCGAGGAGGCGGCCCTGCTCGCCGCGCGCATCGGCCAGATGGTCGGGCAGTGGGAAGTGCTGGATGAAGGCTGCCCGCGCGCCGCCCGCTACGACGATGTCCTGGTGCTTTGCCGGCGGCGCACGCGGCTTGCCGAGTACGAGCGTGCACTGCGCAATGCCGGGATTCCGTATGTGACATCCAGTCGCGGCGGCTTGCTGCGCACGCTCGAAGCGCAGGACTTGTGCGCGCTGCTGCGCTTTCTCGCCTCGCCGGCGGACGACCTGGCGCTGGCCCACGCCTTGCGCGCGCCGCTGCTCGCCCTGGGCGACCATGACCTGCTGCGTATTGCCGGAAGCGGCGACGGCGAATCGAGCTGGTGGGTGCGACTTTGCGCTGTCGCGCAGAGTGCGGCGGACGGTGCCGACGGACCGTCTGCGGCAATTGTCCGCGCCCATCGCCTGCTAGCGCGATGGCTGGAACTGGCCGGCCGGCTGCCGGTGCATGACCTGCTCGACCGCATCTACTTTGAAGGCGAGATCACCGCGCGCACGCGCGCCGTGGTGCCGCCCGCGGCCTGGCCGAGTGTTGCCGCCAACCTAGAGGCGTTCATCGGCGCCTCGCTGCAGCTCGATGCGGCGCGCTACCCGAGTCTCCCGCGCTTCATCGACGAGATGGCGCGCCTCGAAGAATCCGCCGACGAGGCGCCCGACGAGGGTGTGATCGGCGCCGATGGCGGCGAGGCGGCGCTCGGCCGGGTGCGCATCATGACCATCCATGGCGCGAAGGGGCTCGAAGCGCCAATGGTCTGGCTGATCGACGCGCATTCGACACAGAGTCCCGCCGATGCCTACCGCGTGCTGCTCGACTGGCCGCCGCAGGACGGCCGGCCGGTGCACTTTTCCTTCGCCGGCCGCAAGGACGAAATTGGCGGACGCCGTGGCGTGCTGCTGGCGGCCGAGGCCGAGGCGGCGGCGCGCGAAGATCTCAATCTGCTCTACGTCGCGATGACCCGGGCCGCGCAGTATCTGTTCGTCAGCGGTGTGGAGGAGGCGAGGTCCGGCCAGAAAGTCAGTGCCTGGCAACGGGTCGCCGATGCGCTCGGGCGGCTGGTGCCGGGCAGCCTGGTCTATGGCGATATGCCGCGAACCGTTGCGGCGTCGCAGCAGGCAATTGCGCCGGCCGCGTCGCCCGTCCCGTCAGCGGCGGGCGCGGTCGGCATGCGCCGCCAGACAGCCAGCGCCGGGCAACGATATGGGCTGCGGCTGCATGCCCGGCTCGAGCAGCGGGCCGGCGCGGCGCCGGGGCTGCGCGCAGCCGGACCGGCGGCGCAGGCGGAGGATGACGCGGTGATCGAGCGGCAGGTGGGGGCGATTCTGGCGGCGGCGGACTTGCAGCCGTTCTTCGACCCGGCGCGCTACCTGCGCGCCTTGAACGAGGTGGAACTGACGCTGGCAGACGGCAGCTGCGGGCGCATCGACCGGCTGGTCGAAGGCCCGGACGGCTGGTGGGTGCTCGACTACAAGAGCGGCGCACCCGATTCCGCCCCGATGGACGAATACCGCCGGCAGCTCGCTGGCTACCGCGAGGCGGTGGCGCAGATGTTTCCCGGCCGCCCGGTGCGCTGCGTCTTGATCTTCGGCAACGCCCGGCGAATCGATCTGTGAATGAACGCCGGGCTTTCGCGCCGTCAGGCGATGGAATACCATGCCTGCGGGCGGCCGGTTTCGCGGCAACCTGAGGCGTTGGCCATGACAAGTATGAAGACCAGACGGAGGAAGACATGCTGGTAAAGGAAATCCTTGCGATCAAGGGAGCAGTGCTCTACACGATTGCGCCGGACAAGACGCTCGGCGAGGCGGTCACGACCATGAACGACCTGGATGTCGGTTCGCTCGTGGTGTTCGATCGCGGGCGCATGGCGGGCATGCTGACCTTCCGCGAAGTGCTGCGTGCGGTCGGCCGTGCCGGCAGCGGCTGGATCGCGGTGCCGGTGTCGCAGGTGATGAAGCCCGATCCGATGCGCACCGCGCCGGATTCGGAGATCGCCGATCTGCGCCGCGAGATGGTCGAGAAGCATCAGCGCTACATCCCCGTCATGGAGGGCGAGACGCTGCTGGGCGTGCTGTCCTTCCACGACGTGGCGAAGGCGATCCTCGAAGAGCAGGGTTTCGAGAACAAGATGCTCAAGAGCTACATCCAGGACTTTCCGGCCGGCGCCGGCCCGGCAGCCTGAGGCGATTGGCCGCGCGCGGGCTGCCGGGGGGCCGGCTGCGCGCTGCCGGACCGGCTCGATCCGGTTGGTGGAATACGACGACAAATAACAAACCTGCTGCAACGAGGAGACAATGGAAAAGATCTGGCTGAAGAGCTACCCCCCCGGCGTGCCCGCCGATATCGACATCAGCGGCTTCAATTCGCTGGGCGACGTGTTCGACCGCAGTGTCAGGCTGTACGGATCGCGAACGGCCTACGTCTGCATGGACAAGGCCATCACCTATGACGAACTCGATCGCCTGACCGCGCAGTTCGCCGGTTTCCTGCAGGGCGAACTCGGTCTGCCCAAGGGCGCCCGGGTGGCGATCATGATGCCCAACGTGCTGCAGTACCCGATCGCCGCCTTCGGCACGTTGCGTGCCGGCTATGTGGTGGTCAACGTCAATCCGCTGTACACGCCGCGCGAGCTTGAACACCAGTTGAACGATTCGGGTGCCGAGGCGATCGTCATCGTCGAGAATTTCTGCACCACGCTGCAGCAGATCCTCAAGGACACGCCGGTCAAGACGGTGGTGACCACCGGGCTGGGCGACATGCTGGGGTTTCCCAAGAGCGCGATCGTCAACTTCGTCGTCAAGCACGTGAAGAAGATGGTGCCGGCCTGGCACATCCCCGGCACGATCGGCTTTCGCGACGCGCTCACCCGCGGTGCGCGGCATGCGTTGAAGCCGGTGCAGGTGACGCTGGACGAATTGGCGTTCCTCCAATATACCGGCGGCACCACCGGCGTGGCCAAGGGGGCGATGCTGACCCATCGCAACATCGTCTCCAACCTCTCGCAGGCTTATGAATGGATCAAGCCGTTCGTGCGCGAGGGCGAGGAGGTCATCGTCACCGCGCTGCCGCTCTATCACATCTTCGCCCTGACCGCGAACTGCCTGACCTTCCTGCGTCTGGGCGCGACCAACGTCCTGATACCCAATCCGCGCGACATTCCGGGGCTGGTGAAGGAGTTTTCAAAGTACCCGTTCTCGGTATTTACCGGCGTGAACACGCTGTTCAACGCGCTGCTCAACGATGCCGGTTTCGCCGCGCTCGATTTCTCGACCTTGCGGGTTACGCTCGGCGGCGGCATGGCGGTACAAAAGGCGGTGGCCGACCGCTGGCGCGCGGTGACCGGGACGCCGCTGATCGAGGCCTACGGCCTGACCGAAACCTCGCCCGCCGCCACCATGAATCCGATGACGCTCAAGGAATACAACGGCTCGATCGGCCTGCCGGTGCCGGGCACCGAGGTGGTGATACGCGATGACGACGGCAAGGATCTTCCGCTCGGCCAGGCTGGCGAACTGTGCGTGCGCGGCCCGCAGGTGATGAAGGGCTATTACAACCGGCCGGACGAAACCGCCAAGGTGTTGATGGCCGACGGATTCCTGCGCACCGGCGACGTGGCGGTGATCGACGACCAGGGTTTCGTGCGCATCGTCGATCGCAAGAAGGACATGATCCTGGTCTCCGGCTTCAACGTCTATCCGAACGAGGTCGAAGCGGTGGTGGCGATGCACCCGGGCGTGCTGGAAGTGGCCGCAATCGGCCTGCCCGACGACAAGTCGGGCGAGGCGGTGAAGGTGTTCATCGTGCGCAAGGATCCGTCGCTGACCGCGGATGCGGTGCTCGCCCATTGCCGCGAGAACATGACCGGCTACAAGATCCCGCGCTTCGTCGAGTTCCGCGACGAACTGCCCAAGACCAACGTCGGCAAAATCCTGCGCCGCGCGCTGCGCGACGAACAGAAGCCGGGCTGACGCCGCGCCGGCTCACAGCGGGGCCGGCGGTTTCGCCGGCCACCGCCCGGAGAGCCGCATGCAATGGCGGTCTACAGACCGCCTGCCCTGCGAAGTCCGCCCCATGCGGTCCGCAGCCTTGCATGCCTCAGAAGCGCCAATCCACGCGGCTTCCAGGCCTGCCTGAATTGCAGCAGCGTGCCTGATGGCGCATTCGGACGGACGCACTGCACGCCGCGAGGCGGAGCGATTTTCCGGCCTGCCTCAACTTCCCGGATCAGGTACCGATAGATCCGTGAAGCGCCCCGTGTCGATGGGGCGGGTCTGCGCCCGACTATGTCAAGTTCCGCATATGCTGCTATCCTGCGGCGGCCTCTGCCGGCCACTGCCGATCCGCCAGTCTGGCGGCGCTGGCTGCTGGCCCTGTTGCTGTGCGTCGTCGGCTGGCCGGCATTGGCCACCGATGCGCAAATCGAACTCTGGCACCATCAGGATCCATCGGACTCGCTGGATATCGAGTCCGTGCGGCGGCTGCCGCAGGAGGCCTGGCAGCGCGCGGCCGATTCCTCGGTCGCGCTGGGTTACGCATCGGCGCCGGTGTGGTTCAAGGTCAGATTGCGCAACCCGCGTGGCGAGGCCGACGCACTGCTCGAGATCGCCTACCCGATGTTGCAGGAAATCGAGATGTTCAACGTCGGCGGCGACGGCGGTCCGCCGCTCGTGCTGGGGGCGAAGTGGCCGTTCGACATGCGGCCGGTCGCGCACCGCAAGTTTCTCGTCCCGCTGCATCTGGCGGCCGCCGAGGTGCGGGAAATCCATGTGCGGGTGCGCACGCAGTCCTCGGTCCAGTTCGGCCTGAAACTGCACGATCCGACAAAGTTCCACGCCGACGAGCAGGGGCGGCTGATGGTCCAGGGCAGCTACCTCGGGGTGGTGATCGCGATCCTGCTCTACAACTTCTACCTGCTCGTGGCGCTGCGCGAGCGCCTCTATCTCTGGTACCTGGGCTGGATCGTCGGCATGGCCGGTTTCGTGATGACCATGGAGGGGTTTACGTTCCAGTGGCTGTGGCCAGCCATGCCCGGCCTGACGTTGCCTGCGCTGCCGATTCTGGTGGCCTTCATCATCGGTTTCGGCGGACTGTTCCAGTCGGACTTCATCGCCCTCGACCGACACTGGCCCGCTGCCGGGCGCATACAGCACAGGCTGGTGCTGGCGATGTGGGCGGCAGCCGCTGGCGGCCTGTTTCTGCCATACATTGCCGCAGTGGTGATCGCGATTGTGGTGGCGGTCGTCGCGATGAGCGCATTTCTCTACATTTCGCTGGTGATGGCTTGGCGCGGAACGCCGATGGCCCGGCTGTTCGTGACAAGCTTCGCGCCCGTGATAGGCGGCGGGCTGCTTCTGGCGGGCAGCAAATTCGGCATTCTGCAAGCCAGCGACTTCACCGAGCACGGACCGCAAATCGGCTCGGCGGTCGAAATGCTGCTGCTGGCCGTGGCGATCGGCCTGCGACTGCACAGCGAGCGCGCGTTGCGGGAAGCCGCGCAGCAGGATGTCATCGAGCGCCAGCGCCGTTTTGCGGCGGATCTCGAATTGCGCGTGGAAGAGCGCACTGCCGAACTGGCGCGTGCCAACGCGCTCTTGGCCGAGTTGAGCGCGACCGACCCGCTGACCGTGCTGGCCAACCGGCGACAACTGGAGCGCACGCTGGAGGCCTTTCTCGAACGCTGTCGCGAAAACGGCAGGCACTTCGGCGTGCTGATGGTCGACATCGACCGCTTCAAGGTTCTCAACGACAGTCACGGCCATGCCGTCGGCGACGCCTGCCTGCGCGCGGTGGCCGATCGCCTGCGCGCCAGCGTACGCGGCGACCAGGACGTGGTGTTGCGCTACGGCGGCGAGGAGTTCTGCATCGCCACCACCGCCGACGACGCCGCGGCCGTCGCCGAGCGCGCCCGCCGCAGGATCTGCGAGCAAGAGGTGGAGGCGGGCGAGCTGCGCCTCAACATGTCGGTCAGCATCGGCGTGGCAACCGCAGCACCGTCGGGACGCGCGGCGTTCGACGCAGCATTGCGACGCGCCGACGCGGCGATGTACCGCGCCAAGCAGGGCGGGCGCAATCGCTGTGTCCTGTCCGGCTCGGCCGACGCGCCAGCGATCGCCATGTGCTAGTCGCGTTCATCCGGCGCTGCCGGCTTGGGTGCGGCGTATCGCCTCGGCGAGGCAATCCGGGCACAGACAGCCGGCGGCTAGCCCGAGCGGCGGCACAATCGGCGGTAGCCTGGCGCACCAGCATTCGGCGAGGCCGGCTTGCATCCCGCAGACGAACCGAGCGCCGCACTGGGCGCAGGGCTGGCCGGTAGGGCCGGAGGATTCGAATCTGTCGGTCATGGCGGCACCAATTGGGGAATCTGCCGCCATGGTAGACTCGATTGCCTCGCGCACAAACACGACTCGAACGCGATTTCCATGTCCGGCAATACCCTCGGCAAACTGTTCTGCGTGACTTCCTTCGGCGAATCGCATGGGCCGGCGATCGGCTGCGTGGTCGATGGCTGCCCGCCAGGGCTGGCGCTAGCCGAGGCCGACATCCAGGCCGATCTGGACCGGCGCAAGCCTGGCACCTCGCGCCATGTCACGCAGCGGCGCGAACCGGATACGGTGGAGATTCTCTCCGGCGTGTTCGAGGGCCGCACCACCGGCACGCCGATCGCACTGCTGATCCGCAACGAGGATGAGCGCAGCCGGGACTACGGCAACATCGCCGAGACCTTCCGGCCGGGCCACGCCGATTACACCTACTGGCAGAAGTACGGCATCCGCGACCACCGCGGCGGCGGCCGCGCCTCGGCGCGCGAAACCGCGGTGCGCGTGGCGGCCGGGGCGATCGCCCGCAAGTGGCTGCGCGAACGCCATGGCATCGTGATACGCGGCTGCATGGCGCAACTGGGGCCGATCCCGATCCCCTTCCAGTCGTGGGCGGAGGTCGGCAACAACCCGTTCTTCGCGCCCAATGCCGGTGTCGTGGCGTTCCTCGAAACGCACATGGACGAATTGCGCAAGTCCGGCGATTCCTGCGGCGCGCGCATCGACGTGGTGGCGCAGAACGTGCCGGTCGGCTGGGGCGAGCCGGTGTACGACCGGCTCGATGCAGACATTGCCTACGCCATGATGAGCATCAACGCGGTCAAGGGCGTCGAAATCGGCGCCGGCTTCGCCAGCGTGGCGCAGCGCGGCACCGAGCATTCCGACGAGATGCGGCCGGACGGCTTCCTGTCGAACAACGCCGGCGGCGTGCTCGGCGGCATTTCGACCGGGCAGGACATTCGCGTGAGCATCGCGATCAAGCCGACCTCGAGCATCCGCCTCGACCGCCGCTCGATCGACAAGGCCGGCAACCCGGTGATCGTCAATACCCACGGCCGCCACGACCCCTGCGTCGGCATCCGCGCCACGCCGGTCGCCGAGGCGATGCTGGCGCTGGTGCTGATCGACCATGCGCTGCGCCATCGCGGCCAGAACGGCGATGTGAACTGCGAGACGCCGCGCATTGCCGCCGCCGCGCCGTTCCGGATTGGACAACCGCCGCCTGCCGCGGCGGTAGACGATCCGCAGCCCGACGAGGCCTGAAGTTGGGGCGGATTGCGCTTTTTTCCGGGCCAATCAATAATTGGCCGACCCAGCCAGTTTTCGCTCGAAGCGGCCGGTGCGCACTGGCTGCACGTCATTCACTCTTCAACCGGGAGGTTGCGTATGGAAATGCTGCAACACGAACTGCATCGTGAGTTTCCAGAACACACTGCGACGATCGATGCACTGAAGTCCTCCGACGACCGCTTCTCCAAGCTGTTCGACGAGTACCACGAGGTCGATCGGAACGTGGAAGAAGCCGAGGAGCACGACGTGCCGATTTCCGACATCGAGTTCGAGATTCTGAAGAAGCGCCGCCTGCATCTGAAGGACGAACTGTACGCGATGATTTGCGCCTACCGGCCGCGGTGATGGGCTGTACCGCCGATCCGAAGGGTGCGCTTGCGCACCCTTTTTCTTTCTGCCGGCAGTCTACCGGCGGTAGGGTGCGGCCAGCGGCTCGCCGATGAACAGGCCCTGGGTCGGCCAGGCGACGCTCTTCCAGTAGGCCTCGATCGCGGTCGCGCCGAGCGCGTAGTGCTTGATCAGCGCCGCCGGATTGGGAAATTTCTGCCAGTGGTTACACGGCTCGGATACCGTGCCGTAGCTTGCCGTGGCGCCGGCCTCCAGCCAGCGCAGGCTGCTCATCTGGCTGCTTCCCGCGAGGTCGCCGCCGGTCGATGTCAGGTGGTCGGCCAGCGCGCCCGGCACAAAGCGCAGCGTGTCGAGCTTGTCCACCGACACCCGGCCGGTCAGGTAGAACATGACGTCATCCGCGTGTTCTAGCGATTCCGCATTCAGGTTGCGTATCGCCAGCGGCGGCCGCAGCAGCCGTCCGTCCTTGGGGAAGAACACGGCGCGCGAATTGCGCGCGCTGTCCGAGGTAGTGAGCAGGTAGGCGGTGGCGCGCGGCATGCTGCGGTCGGAGGCCACGCCGCGGTCGATCAGCGCCTTCGCTGCGGCCACCGATTCCACCGGCAACAGCATGGCGATTCTCATCGCATAGTCGGCGTGGGGCCGCAGCGACGCCGAGTCGAAATAAGGGCTGCGCTTCGACGGCTCGCAACTGTGGCTGCACAGCGCTGCGTCGAAACCGAGCGCCAGCGCGCCGGTGATCGAGTTGCACTCCACCGCGTAGGGCGTGTTCCACACCAGCAGCAGCGCCTGGATGTCGGCGCCCAGTTGCGCCTCCAGCGCGGCGCGAAACGCCGCGAACTGCTCCGCGTCGAGTTGCCGTTCGCCGGCCGGCAGGCGCAGCCTAACGACGTTCTGTGCCGGCACGCCGCGCGCCCTGGCGTAGTACAGGCCGACCTCGACGCTGGCCGGATCGTTCTCGTTGATGACGACGGCAAGCTGTTGCGCGCTCAGGCCGTGGGCCGTCCCGCCGAATGCGCGCAGCGTGTTGCTGCTTTGCGCGGCGCAGTCGGCCGGATGGGCCGACGCAGCGAGCGCCAGCAGGACGGCGGCTAGGCGCAGCATCAACATTGCATAGAGCGTGGGAACGGGCGCAGCAAGGGCATCGGGAATCGACGAAAATCGGCCACGGTAGAATAGCGCGAATGCTTCCCTACTGGCGCCTGTCGGCCTATTACTTCTTCTACTTCGGCTTCATCGGCACCTTCGCGCCCTATTTCAGCCTGTATCTGAAGTCGCTGTCGTTCTCGGCCTGGGACATCGGCGTGCTCAATTCGCTGATGCAGGTGATGCGGGTGGCCGCGCCCAATCTGTGGGGCTGGCTGGCCGAGCGCATCGGCGCACAGACGCCGATCGTGCGCCTGGCCGGCCTGATGAGCATCGCCGGCTTCTCGGTGTTCTTTTTCACCAAGTCGTTCTCCGGCGTGTTTCTCGGCATGGCGCTGCTGGCGTTCTTCTGGAGCGCAGCCATTCCGCTGGTCGATACGCTGACCCTCTCGCATCTGGGCAGCCAGGCGCAGCGCTACGGCCGCATACGCCTGTGGGGGTCGATAGGCTTCATCGTCGCCGTGCTGGCGGTCGGCGCCGCGCTCGATTCGATGCCGATCGCCGGTCTGCTGCCGATGGCGATGGCGACCCTGGTCGGCATATTCTGCTGCGCGCTGCTGATCCCGGAAGCGCCGCCGCAGCGCCACAGCGGCGACCCTGCGCCGATCGGCGAGATCTTGCGCCGGCCCGCGGTACGCGCGTTGTTCGTCGCCTGCTTTCTGATGTCCGCCGCGCATGGCGCGCTCTACGTGTTCTATTCGCTCTACCTGGTCGGCCACGGTTACGGCACGACAACGGTCGGCTGGCTATGGACGCTCGGCGTGCTGGCCGAGATCGGCGTGTTCCTTGCCATGCCGCGGCTGCTGCACCGGTTTTCGATCCGATCGCTGCTGCTGGCGAGCCACGCCTGCGCGGTGCTGCGCTTTCTGATCATCGGCTGGGGCGTCGACTCGGCGCCGCTTCTGGTGCTGGCGCAACTGCTGCACGGCGCCACCTTCGGCGCGTATCATGCTGCCGCAGTGGCCGCGGTCGGGCGCTGGTTCGGCGCGCAACACCAGTCGCGCGGCCAGGCGATTTATGGCAGTGTCTCGTTCGGTGCCGGCGGCATGGCCGGCGGATTGGTGAGCGGATTGGCATGGGATACGCTCGGCCCGGCTGCCACTTATTCGATCAGTTCGCTGTTCGCCCTGCTCGGACTGGTGGCGATTCTGGCTGGCTGGCGCGACGCCGCCGAGCCCGCCGAGTGCCGCGATCGTTGATGCCAAAAGGAGAAACGGGATGAAAACCTGGTTGCATGATGTGCTCAAGACCACCGCCCCGCTGTGCATCGCGGCGGTACTCGCCGCGGCCTGCCAGACGGTGCAGACGACGCAGGCCGGCGCGGTGGGTATCGAGCGCAAGCAGTCGATGCTGGTCTCCAGCGACCAGGTCAATCAGGCGGCGTCGGCCAACTATCAGAAAGTGCTCGGCGATTCGCGCTCGAAGGGTGCGCTCAACGCCCACCCGGCGCAGGTCGAACGCATACGCGGCATCGCGCGGCGGCTGATCCCGCAGGTCGGCACCTTCCGCGAGGATGCGACCAAGTGGAATTGGGAAGTCAACGTCATCCAGTCCGACGAGCTCAACGCCTGGTGCATGCCCGGCGGCAAGATCGCCTTCTATTCGGGCATCATCGACAAGCTCAAGCTGACCGACGACGAAGCCGCCGCGATCATGGGCCACGAGATGGCCCATGCGCTGCGCGAACATGCGCGCGAGCGCGCCTCGCAGGCCATGGCCACCGGGATCGGCGTGCAGGTCGTCGGCGCGGCGGCCGGCCTCGGCGATGTCGGCCTGCAACTGACCTCGCTGCTGGCCGACTACACCTTCGTCAAGCCCAACTCGCGGCTGCACGAAACCGAGGCCGACCGCATGGGCGTCGAACTGGCCGCCCGCGCCGGCTACGATCCGCGCGCCGCCATCCGGCTGTGGAACAAGATGGCGCAAGTCTCCGGCGGGCAGCCGCCGCAGTGGATGTCCACCCACCCGTCGCACGAAACCCGCATCAAGGATCTCGAGACCTACGCCGCCAAGGTGATGCCGCTGTACGAGAAGGCTGCGCGCTGAGGCGAGCCAGCCTGGCGCCGCGCGGCGAATCCGCGTGCGCTGATGCCGAATTTGTCGGTGACGCGGCTGCGGATTGCTCAACAGAAATGCGACAAATCTCGCCGCAATCTGTCGCCCGGTACCAAAGTTCTGGGCGTCTCTTGGAGTGCCGGCGAATGAGCATGCTTCGTTACATCGAATTGAAGTCCGGGTACGGCGACTGCGGCCCTGCGTGGATTGCCAGAGTGAGGCTGTCCAGGTCCAAGACAACCGTTTACTTCAATGGGCGCGCTCTCAAGAAGGCCAAAGGCGGCGGCGTTTCGGGGAACTATTTCGACGTGGAATCAGGAGAGGAATTCTGGATATCCGGCATCAAGAAGAACGGCGAAGACCGTCACTGGGCGGGCTCAGGACTCATTCTCGTCGAAGCGAGCGTTGTCGAGGAGTATTTGGCCGCACGCAACCTTGTAGCGCTTGACCGAAAGCAATACGAGGTCACTCAGTCAATCATTCAAACCGATATTGCCAAGTTCAAAGAGTTGGAAAACCAAAGCGACTGGCCATCGCGTTCCGAAGAAGACGGATAGCGCTTAGTCGATGGGGCGATGCGCGACCCTGCCGCCATTGCGGAGTTTATGACCGCAGTTCTGGAAACCAATGATCCGGACTTGCTGCTTCTCGCGCTTGGCGATGTGGCACGCGCCAAAGGCATGGCTCAGGTTGCAAGAGACGCCTAGTGGCAGGCTGGAAGCCGCATGGATTGGCGCTCCGCGGGCATGCCAGGCCGTGTACCGCATAGATAGGGCCTCGCAGGGCAGGGTACCTGTAGACCGCCATTACATGCGGCTCGCAGAGGGGTGCTTGCGCGCATCGGCGTGCCCGGCGATGCGGCTTGCGGCGATCGAGGCGCCGCGCTGTGGCGGTTGGGCGGCGGGCCAGGGCCGGAGCATCAAATGACAGGTAGTCCCAACACATGGGCGAGGTAGTCCGGATTCCAAGCGGCGGTCTTGCGCTTTCTCGGCAAGCTGATATTGCGCGAGGTATCCGCCCGGAAC
>WBZP01003583.1_pt1 | contig 16722 bp, 14 predicted proteins | sample 5204301 | NCBI WGS metagenome assembly WBZP01 (sample SAMN12412401, study PRJNA552823) | activated sludge metagenome | isolation source: activated sludge from nitrification reactor of wastewater treatment plant... | place: USA: Pennsylvania | collected 2017
CCACAACGAGCACGTGCACGAGCTGCACGTGGAGGGCGATCGGCTGACGTGTGACGTGGGCCCCGAGGGGCTGCCGGCTGTGCTTGCCGCTGTACAGGCGGCTGGGGCGGTGGCCTTGGACTGCCGTCCGCCGAGCCTCGAAGAGATCTTCTTGCGCCACTACGGCGAGGATCCCCGTGCGGCCGAGCTGCTCGCAGCCTTGCAGCGGGACTCCGACGATGAGGCCGACGGCAGGGACGACGCCGTCGCTCGGGACGCGGACGGGGCAGGGGCCACGGCGGCATCGGGTCATGCAGCAGGTTCCGACAACAAGGACAACGGCGCTGACAACGGCGCCGCGGAGAAGGTCCCGTCGTGACGGGAATCGGCGGTTTGCTGCGCTTCGACCTGTCCCGAGACAAGGTCCGCATCATCTTGTGGGTGGGCCTGCTGGTGTTGATGGTCGCCGCCGTCGCCTCGTCGTGGGACCGCATCTACCCCACCGCAGAAGAGCGCCTGCAACTGGTCGCGATCCTGTCCGGTAATCCGGCCCTGACCGCACTGTTGGGTCCACTGAACAATCCTCTGTCCACAGGCGGGCTGACCGTGTGGCGCATCGGGGTGGGTGTGGTCCTGGTGCTGGGTCTGGTCAATGTCTTCACGGTCACGCGACACGTGCGTGCCGAGGAGCAAGCCGGCCGCGTGGAACTGCTGCTGGCCGGTCGTACCAGTCGTGTCGCCCCTCTATGGGCGGCGATCGGCGTCACCGCTGTGGTCAGCGTGGTGTTCATCGTGCTCGGCACCGCGCTGATGGTCGCGGTCGGACTGCCGGCCGCGGGGGCCGCTCTCTTCGCCGTGGTGTCAGCCGCCAGCGCATGGGTGTTCGCCGGAGTGTCCGCGATCACCAACCAGATCGCCAGTTCGTCGCGTGGGGCCAACGGGATAGCAGGCGGGATCCTGGTGTTGGCATGGGCGGTCGCGGGTCTGGGCAATCTGCAACAGAACATCCTGCAGTGGGTGTCGCCGTTCGGTTGGGTGGCCAAGGCTGATCCGTTCGGCGTCGATGACTGGCGGATCATGATCATCCCGTTGGGTGTCACAGCGATTCTCTTCACCATCGCCACCGCCATGCAGGGTCGACGCGACGTCACCGCCGGTCTGCTGCCTCACCGTGTCGGCCGCGCGGCCGCGAGTTCGCGACTGAAGGGGCCACACTCGCTGACCTGGCGGCTGGAACGACAGGTGCTGGTGTGGTGGGTCGTGGGCTACGCCCTGGTGGGGGTGTTCATCGGGCTCTCGCGCGACTCGCTGGTGCAGTTCGCAGAGAGCAGTCCGGCACTGGCGAGCATCTTCCAGGCCTTGGGCGGGTCGGGCGCCATCATCGATGCGTTCTTGGCCACCTATGTGGGTCTTGGCGGTGTCCTGGCAGCCTTCTTCGCCGTGTCGGTGATCATGCGGCTGGAGTCCGAAGAGCAGGCGGGCCACACATCGATGGCCCTGTCGACGGCCACCCGCCGGTCCCGGTGGGTCAGCGCCTACGTGGTATTCGCACTGATCGGCGGGGCGTTGGTCCTGTTGGCACTGGGTGCGGTACTCGGCTTGAGTTTCGGGCTGCAGGGTGACGCGGGGCTCTCCGAGATTCCCCGGTTGGTGCAGGCGGCGGCCGCATGGCTGCCCGCGGTGGTGTTCGCGATCGGTCTCACCTTGGCCCTTGTCGGCGTCATCCCCCGCTGGGCGGGGGTGGCGTGGATCGTCATGGGCGTGTTCGCGCTGATCACCGAGCTGGGCCCGGTCTTCGGGCTTCCGCAGTGGTTGCTGAACCTGTCCCCGTTCTCGCACATCGCCAAGGCGCCCGCCGAGCAGTTGAGCGCGGCGCCCTTAGTGTGGCTGACGGTGATCGGAATCGTCCTTGCCGTCGCCGGCTACATCGCGATCCAGACCAGGGACGTCCGCAACTAGTTCCTTCGGCGCTGCGACGCGGCTGCGGAACACGTAGTAGTTCCAGCCTTGGTAGATGAGCACGATCGGGAACATCACAACCGCCACGATCGTCATGATCTTCAGGGCGTAGTCACCGCTGGCGGTGTTCGACACCGTCAGGTTGTCCGCTGCGGCCAGCGACGACACCATGACGTCAGGGAAGAGGCTGGCGAAGAGCGAGGCCACGGCGCCGCCGATCCCGACGGCGCTCGAGGCGAAGCCCGCCCCGTCGCGGCCGCGCCCATGGAACAGCAGCGCGCCCGCTGCACCGCCGATGGCCAGTACCTGGAACAGGACGCTCAGCGGGCCGAGAGCGTCATCGACCACGATCGTGTAGAGCACCCACAGGAGCACCAGCACCAGACCCGCTCTGCCGAACAGCACCGCCATCCGGTTGCTGCGCCGGCGGACGTCTCCGGTGGTCTTGAGCGCCAGGAACGCCGCCCCATGGGCCAGGCACAGCACCAGCCACGTGATCCCGGTCATCAGGCCATAGGGAGTCAGCAGGTTCCAGAAGGTTCCGGTGTACTCCTGGCTCCCATCGATGGGCAGTCCCACCAGCAGGTCGCCGAGCCCGACTCCCAACAGCAAGGGGATCAGTGCGCTCGAGATCGTCAGCGCCCAACTCCACGCCGACCGCCAACGCTGCGATTCGCGCTTGCCGCGGTACTCGAACGTCACACCACGCACGATCAATGCGACGAGCACCAGCACGAGAGCCAGGTACAACGACGAGAACATCGTCGCGTACCAGCCGGGAAACGCCGCGAAGATCGCCGCTCCGCCGACGATCAGCCACACCTCGTTGGCATCCCAGAACGGCCCGATGCTGTTGATCGCCACTCGCCGTTCGGTGTCATCGGCTCCGACGAACCTGTGCAACACACCCACGCCCAGGTCGAACCCTTCGAGCACGAAGAAGCCGACCCAGAAGATCGCGATGATGACGAACCAGATGGTCACCAGATCCATGTCCCGCTCCTCAGTAGGTCAGCGCCGGGACGCGGTCGGGGTCGTCGCTGTCGTGACTGTCTGAGTCGTCCGGGGGCAGACCCTTCTTGGAGGTGCGGACCATCAGGGTTGCCCACACGATGCCCAGGATCACGTACACGAGCGCGAAGACGCCCATGCTGATCCAGATCTCGGTGGCAGACACCGACGGGCTCACCCCGTCCTCGGTCAGCATCAGCCCCTGCACGATCCACGGCTGGCGGCCATTCTCGGTGAGCATCCAGCCCGCGGTGTTGATGATGTAGGGCGTCACCACGGCCACAACTGTCAGAGTCCAGAACCAGCGTGCGTCGACAAGTTTGCGCCGCCACCACAAGAACCCGCCGACCACCGCCAGCAACGCCACCGCCGACGCCGTGTATGCCATGACGCGCATCGACCAGTACTGCACGAACACGTTGGGGATGTAGTAACCCGGACCGTACTCCTGCTCGTACTGCGCCTGCAGTTCGTTGAGTCCGACGACCTCTCCGGTGAAACTGTTGGTGGCAAGGAAGGACAAGAGGTAGGGGATCTCGATGATCTTGGTGGGGTCCTGGTCGTTGTTACCGCCGCCCACTTGGAACACGCTGAACGAGCAGGGCTGACATGTCTCCCACTGCGCCTCGGATGCCGCGATCTTCATAGGCTGGTGCTTCGTCTCGGCCACACCCAACTCGCTGCCGACGACCATGGCCAGCATGATCGATGGGATGAGTACCGCCAGCGCCGTTTTGGCCGTGGTCAGGAACGCCTGGTTGTTCTTGCGCAAGTGGTACCCGGACACTCCGAGCATGATCACTGCGCCGGTCACTGCCGAAGCCAGCAAGACGTGGGCATACGCCCACAGGAAGACGGGGTTCGTGAACACCGCGCCGATGTCGTTGAGCTCGGGGCGCCCGGACTGACCGTTGGTGGCGTAGCCGACGGGGTTCTGCATCCACGAGTTCGCGGCCATGATGAACATGGCCGACAGGGCGGCACCGATCGACACCAGCCAGATGCACGCCAGGTGCAGCTTCTTGGGTAGTCGGTCCCAACCGAACAGCCACAGGCCCAGGAACGTGGATTCCAGGAAGAACGCCGCCAGGCCCTCCATGGCCAGCGGTGCTCCGAACACATCGCCCACGAACCGGGAGTACGCCGACCAGTTCATACCGAACTGGAACTCCTGCACCAACCCCGTCACCACACCGATCGCGATGTTGATCAGCAGAAGGTTGCCGAAGAAGCGGGTCAGTGCGCGCAACTGCGGGTCGCCGCTGCGATGCCAACGCGTCTGAAGGATGGCAGTCAGGAACGCAAGTCCGATCGTCAGCGGCACGAAGAGGAAGTGGTAGATCGACGTCATCGCGAACTGCATACGCGCGAGATCGAGGTTGGACATGGACCGGCTCCCAAGGGGAAGGACGCTGCTGCGGCAACACTAACGGTGCCGGCCCGGCTACGCAGCGGGAGTTGTCGGCCCAGGTCAGGCCGGGAGCAGGCCTCGGATGTAGGCGGCCTGGCCGATGTGCTGTGTCACGTCGTTGAGCACGCTCACCACTCGCACGGCAGCCGTGACCGGTGGGTCCCAGCGCTCGTCGACCACCCGGTCGAAGTCCGCGACACCCATGGATTCCAGGATCCGGCCGGTGGTGGCGTTGACGGCGTCGTAGTAGCCCGTGAGCAGTTCCCTGTCCACGATGACCTGATGGGCCTGGTCCGCGCTCTGGCCGAAACCGATGTCGGTCGGGTCGAAGGGCAGCCCGAAACGGTCGGCCCAGCCGTCGGACAGCCACACCTGATCGGTTTCCGCGATGCCCGCCATGTGATCGTCCTGCACCCTGGCCAAGTGCCATGCCAACCAGGCGATCGTGTTGGCATCGGGTGTCGGTGACCACGTCAGTTGTTCGGGAGTCAGACGTTCGACCACGCGGTGCAGGCTGTCCTGCACCCGCGCGAATCCGTCGAGCAGCAATCGGGTGGCCAGTTCTTCGGTCATGTGGCCAGGATAGGCGGCGTGGTGGGTGCAATCCTGGCAAGGAGCGTGCACGCCCGTTGGCCGGTTGTCTAGCCTGCAGGTGACGTCGACGAAAGGCCCTTCTGTGACTCTGCAGCGCACCATGACCCGCACGATCGCGGCCGGCGCCGGCCTGATGCTGGCGCTTCCTGTGGCGGCTTCTGCGGTGGCCGCCCCTGCGGCGAAGGCCTACAAGGCCCCCGACGACTTCAAGATGTACACGACCCAGACCGAGCGCGTCGAGTGGGACGGGGGCGACGCGGGGACCAGCGTCCTCGACGTCGTAGTGGGCAGCGGCGAGCTGCGCAAGAAGCCCGGCGGAGCGGTCAAGGGCACCAACACCTACCGCGCCGAGACTGTGCGCGTCAATGTCCCCGGCGGCATCGAGTACCGGCAGTCGAGCCAGTCGTACCAACTGAAGAACGGGACGCTCCTGACCTCCGGGTTGATCTCGGTGCCCAGTGGCGCTCGTCCGGTCGAGCCGCAGGACTTCGCGATCGTGGGCGGGACCGGCGACTATTCAGGAGCCAGGGGCTCGATGAAGTTCGTGCCCAAGGGCCCCAACAAGAACGTGGTCAAGTTCCGCTTCGTGGGCTGACGAAGCAGGCCCTGACTGCAGTCCGCATGCTCGCCTACGGAAGCAGGGCGCCGGGCGGGTGACCCGCCGGGAGCGTGGGCGCGACTCCCGCGGGCACACCACCGGAATCCGACCACGTCAGCTGGGGCAGCGCAGCCGTCGCCAGGCCGGCGAGCCGACCACCCGCCATCGGCCGGAAGTCGCCGGCGGCGGGGTCCACGAGGTCCGGGGTCAGTGTGTTGATCGCGTTCTCGCGCAGCAGGGCGGCCTCCCGGGATCCCGATATTCCCGTGGGCATGTCGGCGTCCCCGTTGCTGATCACGTTGCCGCGGATCACCAGGTCCTCATCGACACGGGACGGCGACGGCGCACCGGACCCTGCAGGCGGGTCTACCGGGTCCGCCAACTGGAACTGCTGCCATTGGCTGCGGTAACCGGGCGGGTTGTAGACGACGTTGTTGACGAAGTACGTGTGCCTGCTGGGGATGAACTGGCCGTCGATCCCCGCCCCTCCCCAACCACCCAGGTCGTGATTGCGGGCGCATGACGCTGTGTCGCCGTCGCAACTGCGCGATCCGTGCACGAACTCGACCACGTGACTGCGCTGTCCGACCCGGTACAAGGTGTTGAAAGCCATGACCGTGTTGTAGCCGCCGTTGACTCCGAGGCCGGCGCCCTCCGTACTCCAATCCGGTTCCCTGACCGGCGGTGAAGCCCCCCGTGCCGCAATCGTGGATCCGGTTGCCGCGCACCGAGATGTAGGCGCTCCCGCCCTTGACATACGCGCACCAGTCCTCGCCGTGGTGGATGTTGTTGTTCAGGATCGAGGCATAGCGCACTGCCACAAAGTCGATCGGGTTCTCGTAGGCCCCAGACACCGAACTGTTCGCGATCGTGATGTGGTCGGACTGGTTGACCTTGATGGTCTCGTGGGCGGCGCCCCGGCCGTTCAAACGCATGTTGAGCAGCGACACATGGGAGCACTGCTCGCAGTGGAAGGCGTCGCCTGCCCGGTCGATGGCCACCCCGCGCAGGGTCAGGTATCGCACGTCGTAGGCGTTCACGTCGCCACGGAACACGGCCGAGCGGGCCCCATCGGCGGCCTTGATCACGATGGGCGCCGCCGCAGTTCCCCACCGGTTCTCCCAGTAACCGGGGGTGTTGGCCGCCGGATAGACGCCCTTGCGCAACATGATCCACACGGGTTGCGTCAGAGTCCGGCTCGCAGGAATTCGTTGCCACGCCCGTGCGACTGTGCGCAGCGGAGCCGACTTCGAGCCCGTGGCCGAGTCGCGGCCCCGCACGGGATCGACCCACAGAGCGACCGCGCCTGCGGGGGGAGTCGTCGTTCGCGCCGCCGAAGCCTGATGCGCTGCTGCGGCCTCCCCCGCAGACTGGTGTGGACCACTCGCGGCTGCACACCCCGATGCCATCAGAGCGGCCACAGCCACGGTGGCTAGACCCTTCACCCACCCCGTATCGGCTGCGTAGGTGCCGCTCTTGAGTCACGTCGGCGGCCTGCTTCGAGGGGCGTGTCGGTCTACGCTCAAAAAGAGCGGGGCTCCCGGCGCCGCTTGCCGGGAGGAGGTCACGATGGTCAGTCGTCCTGGCCTTCCGACTGGTGCTGCTATGGACACGCGGTCGCCCGGCGAGCAATCGGGTACCGCAGGCGGGTCTGCTGCCGAGCGATCCGCCGGCGAGCTTCGGTTCGATGCGATGCTTCTGGACCACAATGCGGTGATGCTGCTCATCGACCCCGTGACTGGGCGGATCGTGGACGCGAACCCGTCTGCGGCGCAGTTCTACGGCTATAGCGTGGGCGAACTGCGCAGCATGCGGATTGATCAGATCAACACGATGCCCGCCGGCGAGGTGGCCGACCGACTCGCTGCGGCCACGTCGCACAGGCTCGGGCATTTCGTGTTCCCCCATCGCCTGTCCAGCGGGGAGATCCGTAGGGTCGATGTGCATTCCTCGCCCATCGGAGACGACCTACGGCCTTTGCTCTTCTCGATCATCATCGACGTCGAGGAGCGGGTGCGGGCCGAGGAGAAGCTCGCCGCCAGCGAGGAGATGTTGCGGGCCGTCCTTGACGGGTCCGGCGACTCCGTGATGCGTCTGGACAGGGACCAGCGAGTCGAGTACGTCAATCAGCGGATCGTGGCCATCTCGGGCAGACCGTTCGATGAATGGGTCGGCAGAACGCATTCCGAGTTGGGCTATCCCGCCGATCTTGTGCGCATCTGGGAAGCGAACAACCGTCGGGTGTTCGACACCGGGGTCCAGGTCACCTATGAGTTCAGGATCGACAACGCCGGGCAGCATCAGTGGTTCGAGACAAGCGTCTCCCCGGTCTTTGGCCCAGACGGTTCGGTCGCCCACGTCATCGCAACGAGCCGCGACATCAGTGCCCGCAGGCAGGCGGAGATCGAGTTGCGAGTGAGTCGAGAGCAGTTGGAGCGGGCGCAGCGCATCGCCCATATCGGCACGTGGACCTTGGACATAGCGACGAGTCACGTCACATGGTCTGAGGAGCTCTCCTTGATGCTGGGGCTGGACCCCGGCGGAGCGCCCCCGGACCTGAATGACCAGGCGTTGCTGTTCACACCCGAGAGTTGGCTGCGCTTGGGCGCGGCCATCGCCCAGATCCGCAAGGACGGCGTCCCGTACGAAGCAGAGTTCGAGACTGTCCGCGCGGACGGGTCCCGCGGGTGGATGTTGGCGCGTGGTGAGGCGGTGCGCGATGCGGGCGGTGCGATCGTCGGGGTCCAGGGTGTGGCGATGGACATCACCGAGCGCAAGGTCGCCATCGACGAGTTGCAGTCGCTGGCCACGCACGACCCCCTGACGGGCCTGTCGAACCGAGTCGCCCTACTGGGTGAGATCGCACGGGCTTTGAGTGCGGGAAACCGGTCGGGACGCGCCACAGCAGTGCTGATGCTGGATCTCGACCGGTTCAAGGTCGTCAATGACACCCTCGGACACGCGGCCGGTGATGAGCTGCTGGTCGCGGCCGCCCGTCGCCTCGAGAACGCCGTGCGGGCTGGCGACCTGGTGGCCAGGCTGGGCGGTGATGAGTTCGTGGCCGTGATGCGCGAATTGGACGACCCCCGTGACGCGGTGCGTGCTGCCGATCGCTTGGTGGAGGTATTCCGCAGCCCCTTCACTCCCGGCGGATCGGAGGTCTTCTCGACAGCCAGCATCGGGGTCGCGATCGCCACCGATCCCCGGGACGCCGATGATCTGCTCCGCGAGGCCGACACCGCGATGTATGCGGCAAAGGAGCAGGGAAGGGACCGGGCGTCGGTTTTCGTCGAGGACCAGCACGCGGCCGTGACTGCCCGCCTGTCGGTCGAGACCGACCTGCGGCGCGCTCTCGAACGTGGCGAACTGTCTGTGTGGTACCAGCCCGAGATCGACCTGGCCACCGGGTCGGTGACCGCCGTTGAGGCCCTCCTGCGCTGGCAACGCGCCGATGGCACGGTCTGGGCAGCCGACCGGTTCATCCACGTGGCCGAAGAGACCGGCCTGATCCTCGGTATCGGGGACTGGGTGCTGCATCAGGCATGTGTCCAGGGCGCCGCCTGGGCTGTTGCAAGTCCCGATCGACCGATCACAGTGCGCGTCAACGTGTCGGGGATTCAACTGGCCGAGCGGGGCCTCATCGGGGCGATAGACGACGCGCTCGCGACCAGCGGACTGGACCCGAGTTTGCTGTGCGTGGAGATCACCGAGACCGCTCTGTTGCCCCAGAGCGCGGCCGCCAGCGAGAACCTCGACGGGATCCACGACCGCGGCATCAGTATCGCCCTCGATGACTTCGGAACCGGCTATGCGTCCCTCAGCTACCTGAACACGTACCCCATCGACCTGATCAAGATCGACCGGAGTTTCATAACCGATCCCACCAGCGCGCAACACGACCATCGACTTGTGGCTGCCATCGTCTCGTTGGCCAAGACCCTGGGCATTACCGTCACGGCCGAAGGCGTCGAACACCCCGACCAGGCCATCCATCTGCGCCAGATGGGCTGTCCCGGTGCATCAGGTTGGCTCTACTCCAAAGCCTTGCCGCCCGACCAGATCACCCCACTCCTGGATCACATCTACCCCCACGACTGAACGAACTGTGAACCGACAGGCCCTGGCGTCCCCCCGCCATACAGGCCCGTGTGGTGGCCTGATGGGGCTGCGTAGGGTGGCCTTATGGACTTCTCCCCATCAGCCCGTGCTCAGAAGTACACCGATCAGGCGGCAGCCTTCATAGCCGAGCGAGTGCTGCCTCAACTGCCGGACTACCTGGCCGCGGCCAGAGCCGAACCCTGGACCGTGCCGCCAGTGGTCGAGACACTCAAGTCAGAGGCCCGGGCCGCCGGCTTGTGGAACCTGTTCCTGCCCGACGACCGGTTCGGCCCCGGCCTGTCCAACCTGGACTACGCCCCGGTGGCCGAGCTCACGGGGCGGGCCATGCCACTGGCGCCCGAGGTGTTCAACTGCAACGCCCCCGACACCGGCAACGCCGAGGTGCTCGTTCACTACGGCAGTGAGCAGCAGCAACAGCAGTGGTTGACACCGTTGCTGGCCGGTGAGATCCGGTCTGCGTTCTGCATGACCGAACCCGGCGTCGCGTCGTCGGACGCGTCCAACATGGCGGCCACCGCGGTGCTCGACGGTGACGAAGTGGTGCTCAACGGCACCAAGTGGTGGAGCACCGGCATCGGACATCCGGACTGCAAGTTCGTGATCTTCATGGGTCTCACCGACCCGGACGCCCACAAGTACCGTCGGCACTCCATGGTCCTGGTGCCCACCGACGCACCCGGGGTCGAGATCGGACGAATGCTGCCGGTGTTCGGATTTCTCGATGAACCCTACGGTCACGGCGAAGTCTCGTTCACCGACGTCCGGTTGCCGGCCGATGCGATCATCGCCGGACCGGGCCGCGGGTTCGAGATCGCACAAGGAAGGCTCGGGCCAGGCCGCGTGCACCACTGTATGCGCATGATCGGCCTCGCTGAGATGGCATTGGGGTACGCGTGCAGGCGCGCTACTGAGCGCGTGGCTTTCGGCAAACCCATCGCCAACCTCGGTGGCAACCGGGAACGTATCGCCGAGGCCAGGCTGGCCATCGACCAGGCCCGGCTGCTGGTGCTGCGCACCGCTTGGCTGCTCGATGAGCACGGAGTGGCCGGAGCCCGTCATGAGGTCAGCCAGATCAAGGCCGTGGTGCCCCGCATGACCTGCGACGTGATCGACATGGCGATCCAGCTGCACGGCGGCGCGGGAGTCAGCGACGACTTCCCGTTGGCCGAGGCATACGCGGGCGCCCGTTCGCTGAGACTGGCCGACGGCCCCGACGAGGTGCACCTGGGCATGGTCGCCCGCGCCGAACTTGCCAAGTACACCCAGGTGTCCTCATGACCCGATCGATCGGCACCGAGGGACGGTTCAGCGACGAACCGCGTGAACTGCGCGGTGAGGACTCGTTCGACGTTGCTGCCATGCAGGAATGGCTGCATGGCCATGTCCCCGACGTCCATGTCGACGATCCACACGTTCGCCAGTTCCCCGGGGGCGCGTCGAACCTGACCTACCTGCTGTCCTATCCGAGTCGCGATCTGATCCTGCGCCGCCCGCCCAGTGGCACCAAGGCGGCGTCAGCGCACGACATGAAGCGCGAGTTCACCATCCAGGACAGGTTGCGACCCGTCTTTCCGCAGGTGCCGACGGTGTTGGCGTTGTGCACCGACGATTCGGTCATCGGTAGCGAGTTCTATGTCATGGAGCGGGTGCCGGGCGTCATCCTGCGCGGGAACCTGCCGCAGGGACTGACCCTGACCGCTGAGTCGGCCCGATCGCTCAGCGAAGCCATGGTCGACACCCTGGCGGCGCTGCACGATGTCGATGTCGAAGCTGCGGGTCTGAGCGACCTGGGCAAGGGTCCCGGCTACGTCGGACGCCAGGTGTCAGGCTGGTCGGGCCGCTACCGCAACGCCCGTACCGACAATGTCCCGGACTTCTCCGACGTGATGGACTGGCTCGCGACCAACAGGCCCGACGACGTCGGATACGGCATCGTCCACGGCGACTTCCGCATGGACAACCTGGTCCTGGATCCCGCGGACTTCAGCGTCAAGGCGTTGCTCGACTGGGAACTCGCAACCCTGGGTGACCCCTTGATGGACCTGGGCAGTGCCATGGCCTACTGGGTGGAGGCCGACGACGACGAGGGCATGCAGATGGCCCGCCGCCAGCCGAGCAACCTGCCGGGGATGCTGACCCGGCAGGATTTCGTCCAGCGCTACTGCGCTGTTCGTGATCTGCCCACCGACAACTGGACGTTCTACGAGGTCTTCGGCCTGTTCCGGCTGGCCGTCATCGCGCAGCAGATCTATTACCGCTTCCATCACGGGCAGACCACGAATCCCGCGTTCGCCAACTTCTGGATGTTCACCGCCTACGCCGACCACCGTTGCCGGTCCCTGGCTGGCCTCGACTGAACCCGTCCAGGTGGCCTGTGCCCGACTGTCACGGCCGTTAGTGTCGGCACATGACCGACCCCGGCCAGGAACCGGACTACCGCTACACACTGGCCAATGAGCGCACCTTCTTGTCGTGGATCCGCACCGCGTTGGCGTTGATCGCCGGCGGCATCGCCTTGCGGGCGTTCTCCGAGGAGTTCGGCAGCCAGGTGGGTCCGCTGGTGACAGCCCTGATCGCCACGGCGCTGGGCGGCGCACTGGCTGTGCTGGGGTATGTGCACTGGCGCCAAGTGCAGCGGGCCATGCGAACCGGAGCCCCGCTGCCCCGGCAACTGGCTGCCCCCATCCTTACCGCAGGCGTCGTCCTGCTGGCCGTCGCACTCACCGTTGCGATCGTGCTGTGAGCACTCCGCTGCCGGGCTCGGACCTGCCCGAGACCCAGTGGGAACGCACGCTGCTGGCGTGGCGTCGCACCATGATCGGTGTGCTCGCCGTGCTGGGAATCGGCGGCATCCACATCAGCGTCTCGAGGCATCCGTGGCTGGGCGCGCTGGCCGGAGCCCTGTCACTGATCGCGATCATCCCCATGCTGTCGCGCATCAACCAGTTGCGCCGTCGGGCCCCCGGCCCGGCCGCGTGGCAGCCGCTGGCGTTGGTGATCGGTCTGCTGGGGCTGGCCGCCTGTCTGCTGGTCCTCGGATGAGTGGTCACGCTGATCCCGGTCTCGGTGCTGTAACGGGTCGACGGTCGGTCAGGCTTGCGGGCTCGCATGGTGTCCACTGGAGTGGTCACCCTGACGGAGGAGTCAACATGCGTATTCGCCGAACCACCACCGCACTCGTGGGTGCCGCTGCCATGGCGGCCGCCCTCGCGGCATGCTCGTCCGGCACGACGACCCCTGCCGCGTCTTCTGGCCCCGCTTCACCCACTGCCTCGGCCGCCACTGCGACGCCCACGGACATTCCGTCCCCCGTGACCGCGCCCGTTGTACTCACATACGGAACTGCAACCGCCACGGCCTCAGTCGGACAGGCGATCGACTTCGACGTCGAGGTCCAACAGGCTGACTGGACCATCAAGAGCAGTGACCCCGCGGTGGTGTCGGTCACCCCGGGCAGCAGTGGCACCGCGGTGATGAATCCGGGCGGCATGGCTGTTGCCCCGGGCAAGGCCAAGGTCACGTTGACCCTGCCCGGCGGAGGCAAGATCTGGTTCGTCGAGGTGACCGTCACCGAGTAGCCGGCGGTGCGACGGGTTCACAGCCGCACGAGTGTCTTGCCGGTGTTCGCGCCGGTGAACAGGTCGGCCAACGCCTGCGGCGCTGAGGACAATCCGTCGAGCACGTGCACCTGGGACTTCAGCCGCCCGTCGGCCAGCAGGGGCCCCATCTGCGCCACCGCCGCCCCGGCGCGGTCGTAGTGGTCCAGCACGATGAACCCTTGCAGTTTCGCTCGGCGAGGGATCGCATTGACCAGGTTCGCGGGGCCCGCGTGCAGTGTCGGGTCGTCGTAGCCGGAGATCGCGCCGCACAGAATGATGCGGGCGTGGTCGTTGATCTGGCCCAGCACGGCGTTCAGTATCTCGCCACCGACGTTGTCGAAGTACACATCGATACCGTCTGCGCATTCTGCGCGCAGGGCCTGACCGACGTCGGCAGTCTTGTAGTTGATGCAGGCGTCGAACCCCAACTCATCAGTGACCCAGTTGCATTTGTCGTCCGATCCGGCGATGCCGACCACCCGGCAGCCCTTGGCTTTGGCCAACTGCCCGGCAATCGAACCGACAGCACCGGCGGCACCGGAGATCACGACCGTTTCGCCCGCTTTCGGCTCGCCGATGTCTTCGATCCCGACATAGGCTGTCAGGCCGGTCATTCCGAACACCGACAGGGCGTCCTCGTAGTCCACGCCATCCGGGATGGTGAAGCCGCCGGACATGATCACGTGGGTCTGCCAGCCGGTGACGCCGGTGACGCGGGTGCCAACCGGGTACTTGTCGTTGAGGCTCTCGATCACTTCGCCGGCACCCAAGCTGCGGATCACGTCGCCCTCCGCGATCTTGGGCAGGTATGTGTCGTACGCCATCCACCCGCGGATCGTCGGATCGATCGACAGCCAGCGCACCGCGACCAGGAACTCCCCGTCGGCCAACGGCGGCAGTGGTACGACCTGTTCGCCGAAGTTCGAGGGGCCAACCGGCCCGGTCGGAGTGGCGGCCAGGGTGATCTGCGAAGTGGTTGTCATGGGCTAACCGTAACCAGGAGGTGATCACTGGATGTGAACTGGCTCACTGACGGAATCCGAAGGCCCCCGTAGCCTGAAAGCGACTGTGCAGGTTGGGTTGAGGGGTACTGGCATCGTGATCACACGCGCTGTGGCGTTGGCGTGCGCCAGTGTCCTGCTCGTCCCAGCCGCGGCCTCTGCGGCACAGGGCCCGGACCCGGCCCCGGTCGAGCGCGCCCAGGACCGACTGGCCAGTGCGCGCGCAGACCTCCGTCAGGCGCAGATCACCTCGAGGCGCCTCATCCGTCAAGCAGACGTGGCCCAGGACTCGGCCGACGACGCCCGACGCGACCTGGGCAACTTCGCCCGGGAGGCGTATCGCGGTGGTCCGGTCGATCTTCTCGGTGTGGCCGCCCTGTTCGACTCGCCGGATCCTTCCGGTGCCCTGCGTCGTGCGACTGTCGTGGAGTTGCTCACGCAGCACCAGGACTCCGAGGTTGCCGCCGCCCTGGCCGCAGTGGGTCACGTGGACGTTCTGCGTGACCAGGCCGACGAACTGGTCCAGCAGGCCCGACGCCAGGTCAAGGCAGCCGAGTCCGCGCTCGACGCCGTCAAGGGCAACCGCGATCTGCTGGGCGAGGTGGCCAAGGGAGCCTCGGCCGGCTCGGGCACGGAGGAGATCACCAAGCGGTGCCTGGACGCCGAGATTCTGGTCGACGTGTGTGCTCAACCCCCGTGGTCCGAGCAGAACCTGACGTTCGACTCGGTGCTGATCGAGCGCTATGTGCATGTGGAATGGCCGCAGATCGAAGACGTCGGCGGGTGGCGCCCCAGCGACCCCTACCCCGACCACCCCAGCGGCCGCGCGGTCGACATCATGATGCCGAACGGGGGGGCGGGCAAGGCCGACGTCGCCCTGGGCGACGACATCGCCGAGTACTTTCAGCGCAATGCCGGCGAGTACGGCATCTACTACATGATCTGGCGCCAGCGCATCTGGAAGGCCTCCGACCCGATCGGTCAGTGGACGGCCATGTCCGACCGGGGCTCACCGACCGCCAACCACATGGACCATGTCCACATCTCGGTCACCAATGGCAACAGTGGCTCCGGTTTCGAGTTGGCCGAACTACGGTCCGAGGACCTGCAGAAGCTGCTCAAGAAGTAGCCACGCGGCCGTGCCCTGCTCCCGGGGATTCAGCCGCGCCTGATCACGTCCGGCCTGGCCCCTGTGCCGCACTCAATCGCATGGTGACTTCGTATCGTTCGCCGGCCGGCATCTTGTACGGGGGAAGCAGGGCGGCGATCCCTGGAATGTCGCCGCCCACCCCACGCTGCTGCCGGTCGATGTTGATGGTGACGGCTGTGGTGTGTTCCAGTTCGTGGATGTGTTCGGCGGCGTCGAGTGCCTGCTGGGTGTAGGGCCATGCCGTGAATCCGAGCAGCCCGCCGGTCACGTCGTCGGCGCGCAGGGTTCCCCACGAACCGCTCGCCTCGAGCCAGCGGACCCGGGCGTGGTTGCCGTTCTCCTGCGGACGCATGTAGTCGTGGGGCAGGTCCGTCAGCGGCAGGTCATGGATGCCCGTCTGCGCTCCCCGCAGTCGGTCGATGTAGTTCTCGTGGGGGCCCTTGCCGTACCAACGCATACTGACGAGGTCCGGTACCTGCAGCGTGAGACCCAGTCGGATCATGTCCTTGCGGGGGGTCAGTTCGTGATGGGCGATCACGGATCCGTCGGGCAGGAAGTCGTACCAAAGAAGCCCGTCACGGAGCAGTTTGCCTTTGAGCAGGAACAGCAGGCGGACCGACCCGTCTCCGAGCACTGTGGAGAATCGGCTGACCGACACCTTGGGGTCGCGCCAGGAGTAGTCGATCGCGAACCGCTGAAGCCGGGGGTCGAAGTTGCCATACCCGCGGTCGTTGTCGGTGAGGGCGCGCCAGTAGTTGCGGCGGATGGGTCCGGAGAGCAGTTGCCTGCCCCCGATGGCCCACGAGGTGATCGCGCCGTCGGCGAGTGACACCTCGAACAGGCTGTCGGCGGCTGTGACGGTGACAATGTCGCGGGCCGTGTCGACCGAGATCCCAGCGGCGTCGGCGCCGGCCGGCAGCGCTGCCGGGGCTCGGTGGATCTCGAACTCATCGAAGGCCACGACCGAGCCGAGGCGAACAGCAGGGTGATCGTCCAACGCTGTGAACGAGAACCGCACCACCACGTCACGTTCCGCCGCGTACAGCGGCGGGACCGCCTGCGGCACGATCCAGTCCACGGTCTCCCAGGGCTGTGCCGGTACCGGGGCCAGCGCCTCGCTGCGAACGACCTGGCCATCGACGAGGACCTCGACCCGGGGTTCGAACCGCTCGGCATCGGTGAAGGAGTGGCGGTTGGTCAGCCGGTACGTCCCGGTCCGGGCGTCCACGATCTCCACCACCAGGTTGCGGTACCCCCAGAACACTTCGCGGGCGGCCGGGTGCTCACTGCGGTCGGCCTTC
>WBZP01002433.1_pt2 | contig 16718 bp, 18 predicted proteins | sample 5204301 | NCBI WGS metagenome assembly WBZP01 (sample SAMN12412401, study PRJNA552823) | activated sludge metagenome | isolation source: activated sludge from nitrification reactor of wastewater treatment plant... | place: USA: Pennsylvania | collected 2017
AGCAGTTGGGGATATTTCACTTTGGGATACATTATGGAAAAGGTAACCGGTAAATCCTATTCGCAGTTAATGAAGGAGGACATTTTTAGTAAGCTTCAAATGAATAATTCCGGCTCCTATTATCATACACAAATTGTACCCAATAGAGCATCAGGATATGATTATAGTTTTGGAGGTTTTACCAGTGCCGAATTTCGTGACCAATCAAATACAATGGGAACAGGAGATCTTTATTCAACAGTAGAAGATTTGCTTAAATTTCATTTATCCATTACCAATCATACTTTACTCAGTAAAGAATTGATTGACCAAATGCTTGCGCCAGGAAAACTGCAATACAACAACTATGGTTTTGGCTGGTTCAACCAGATTTTCAAATACACAGATACAGACAGCGTAAAAGCCAATTTCCATTTGGGTATGACTGATGGGTTTATTTCATTCGCACTTCGCATTCCTTCTACCAATAGCTTTGCAGTTATTCTTTGCAACAGTTCTCCTACCGATTTTTTTGGAATAATAAAGAACCTCATTAAAGTTTTGTACAATAAACCTGTCAGTTTAAAACAGCCTGTTCATAAAATAATGGAATCAGTAATTGCCCAAATAGGTACAGTTAAAGCAGTTGAAGAATATAAAAGAATGAAAAAAGATACAGCACATTATTATATTGATTGGATTTCGATGAATTTTATGGCAGATCAATTACGAACCTTAAAAAGGTATGAAGATGCTAAAGTGCTGGCTGAAAATAATGTTGTTGAGTTTCCTGATAAAGATTTGGTAATGGTAACCATGGGCAATATTTATCTGGCTTTAAATCGTAAAGAAGATGCTATAATTTATTATAAAAAAACCTTAGAGCTCAATCCGGAATACGAGGAAGCAAAAAGCAGATTAAGGGAATTAATAGCTAAATAATTGAATGGCTACGCACAACAACAGCATTGCACGCAAACTGGGCAGACGGAAGTGCAATCAGCATCAAATCACTACCAATCTTCAGTAAACCGGCTTGACCGATAACCAATCCGCCAGCAGTTTCTGGCTACGCTCCTAGTTCTGCTGGCTGGCTTTGTGGTTTAGTCAAAAATCCTCATCTTTAATAAGCATTTCCGCCGGGCTGACAGCGCAACTATTCCCAGCTTGCGTCAATGCTCGAACGTTGGCTGAAATTCATTCGAAACATGCTTTCACATATAATTTTTAGAAAAGTAAGTCTTTAAAGCAGTAAACAGAAATCGGTTGGGCAAAGTGTTAAATTCCGAAACTACGACAATGCCTGCAATTTTGGACATGGTTAATCTTATAGTTTTAAATAGAATTTATTTGCCCGCCTAGGCGATTGTAGGAGGGAAATTTTGATTTTTATGTTTTGTATTTACGGCCTTGTACCCAAATAAACCAATGTGACATCAAATGACGATCTGTGTCCTGCCATTCCAATTTCATCCATAAAGAATTTGACTCGTATATTCTTAGTTACAGGATCAATCGAATTAACACCCGTTGGGTCAAGTACTGCGGAACGCCCAGAAGTAGTTGAGGGCTGGCCATAATAGTTAGTAACGGAAGTGACTTTGTTTGTAGCCGCATCAAAAGCCATTATCAATCCAAAATTACTGTAATAGGTTGCATTTGTAATACCGCTTCCGGTATTTCCTATAACGATACCTGGGAAAGAGAGATCATTTGAAATCAGGCTGTCCGAAGTTGCACCGCTGGATTGTAAAGTATATTCATAGGAGTCATTCATCCAGCCAAAAGCCGCATTAGAATAATCTGTCATAGCACCTTCCATACGATACCGACCATCCCATTGATTTCTTGTAGAAGGTTCGGTATCATCTTTCTCTTTTTTACAAGCCCCGATTGTGAGAACAGTTACGGACAATAATAACAAAATTTTTATTTTCATAAACAGCATTATTTAAGCAAAAAATAGCATCAAGTAACTCTATAAAATAAGTAGTTATTTTGTTTCATTCAAATACTCCATTTGGATTAGTCTTTTTAAAGCTAATTTATGTAATATGCTCAACCTCCTACCCTTCTACTGAAGATTCCGCTCCGCAAAATCAATTTATCATTCCGAACAAAACTTCAGCCAACAACAGCATTGCACGCAAACTGGGCAGACGGAAGTGCAATCAGCATCAAATCACTACCAATCTTCAGTAAATCGGCTTGACCGATAACCAATCCGCCAGCAGTTTTTGGCTACGCTCCAAGTGCTGCTGGCCGAATTTGAGGTTTAGTGGAAATTTCGTTACTTTAATCAGCATTTTCACGGGGTTGACAGCGCACCCATTCCCAGTTTGCGTCCATAATAAAACATTATGGCAATTTTTGTGGAGCATAGCATAATCTGATAATCTTAAATACGACATTAAACGAATTGTAAATTTTCTATCTTATAAATGACTTAAGAAATGAGATACTTTAAACTAATTTTTTTCTCAGTATTAATGGCAGTGAATATAGTAGGCTGTACAAATAATCAACAGACCGTTCCCAATAGCAGCAAAACCGAATCTACATCTAATGAGAATTTAGCAACTAAATCTAATAAGATAAAGCAGAAGATTACACCTGCACTTTGGGTTGATAAAGATGTAAAAGCAGTAGTGGATTATTACCTTTCAATTTTTAAAGATGGGAAACTTAAAGAATATCATCAATATAAAAATCCACCAGAAGCAAAAGCACAAGGTGGTCAAGACAGCTTTGAAACAGCCCCTATGGAAATTGGTGATATAGAATTTAGCATTCTAGCCGCAGGCCCCTACTTTAAATTTAATGAATCAGTTTCATTTGTTATTAATTGCAAAGATCAAGCTGAAGTTGATTACTATTGGGATGCATTGACCATGAACGGTGGTCAAGAAAGTTCTTGTGGCTGGTGTAAAGACAAATATGGGTTATCATGGCAGGTTGTGCCAATTGAATATTTTGACTTACTAAATAGTAATAATCCTACAGTTAGAGAAAAGGTTATGAGAAATACACTAAAACAGAAGAAGTTAATACTTGCAGAGCTTAAATAAACACCATGACATTAGTAGGATACGAATTAAAACTACCCATACCAACAGCATTCGTGTTTCTGAAGAGACTGGGTTTGAGGATATGAATATTTTGCTTGCCAATCCTATTGTATCTATTGTAAGTGTTTTATGCCAATCACTTCTCATTAAGTAAAAATAAAATTACCAATTACCACGCCATCGATAGTATTTTACGTAAGACTCAATTGAAAACTTCAAAGCTTAAAGGCTTACCCCTGATCTAATCAACTACATTAAACTCTATCGCTGACAATAAAAAGGCATAATTCCCCGTAGAAGATGCACTGGTTATATACGTCGCAAAGTATATTGAATAAGTTCCTGATGGAAGCCATATTGGAAATGTATTTGTGATACTTGTGGAGAGTTTAGAAAATGGCGTTCCATCCAAAAATAAAAGGTAGTTCCCGGCAATAAAATTGATGCTTTCAATTTTAAGCACTTTATTCTGAGGAACAGTAAATGTCCTGTACAAAATTGTATCAGCACATCCTGAAGAACAATTTGAAACAGAATCAGCTTTTAATGTCACTACCCGGTTAAATTGCAAATTGTTTTGAGCCTTTCCAATAACAAAGCAAATTAAAAAAAGACTGGTAAAAATTATTTTCCTCATACATTTATATTAAAACCCGTTTGTTGTATAAATCAATGTCTTTTGCTTTTCTATTTCAGGAGTCGTCACAAGTAAAAGCCAGCTTGCCCCATTAAAATAATAAAACCCCATGTCCCCATCAGTTTGATATATTAGTAGACCAGTGGCGGGATTCGCAATAGCAGTTTTCTGTAGACTTGTCATTCTTGGAATTAATAATCCTTTCGTAGAACTATTTACATCAAGTATTGCGGTAGTATCAGGCGCTGCTGCATTATTATTAATACTTACCGATTGAGAAAAGGAGTTAAAGCTATATAGCAGAGCCAGTAACTCAAAAGATTTTCGGACAATTTTCTTTGATTTCATATTTTAAAAAGTGTAAGATACATTTTAATGCGAATTTACTGGAGAACAATTAATAAAAGAAGCTGTACAACAAATCAATTAATGCTAGTAGACGGCTAGAATCCACCTTAGCATTATGTAACCAAATATCAAGTCAGCACCTGGGCACTAGTTAGCTTGCCAGCGGTATTCTCACTATGACTATTAATGCTGCTAGCTGGTGCATTTCAAGTTAAGTTCTTTTCATCTTCTGCTAACTGCAACCAGCAAACATGATCCAAAAGCCCCAGCATTTCAAACAGAACCGAATTCCATTCCTTTTATTGAATTATTTACTTCTCTGAAACTTTCGTCTTTTATTCCTTGCAACTCCTTTCTGTACTATTTACTTCTGCATATTGACCTCCTGGCAGCTCTGCAAATTGCCATTTCAGCGGGCAAATCAATATTTTCTCCAAATGCAGATTCCTTACTTGCCTTTATTTGATACATTAAAAAATCAGAATCAGCCCTGAGCTTCTTATCAACTATAAGATATCTTATGGTTTTAAAATTGGCCTCCCTAAGCAGGGCGCCAGAATTTCTTTTAACAAGAGCGCTATTATAATAAATCTCATGATTCTTTGATAATATGCTCATCATAGAAGCTGAACTTCTTGCTGGTTTCTGCGGGCCGCTATGCCTTTCCATTATTCCCATCACTTGAAGGCCAGACATTGTAGATCAGTGTACACCCTTTCCCGAAACAACAAGTTATTTTGGCTCTCCATAGCAAAACTTTATGATAAACTACCGTTCGAGAATTTAGAAACCCTGGTTGCGGAATTAAAAAAAGAAGGTGTAACTATTCTGGCCAAAATTGAAACATAGAATTATGGAAAGTTTGTACATATTCTTGACAGTGAAGGGAATAAAGTTCAGCTCTGGGAGGCAATAGATTAAACAAGCCAGCTGAAAGACTTGTAGAATAGATCCAATTACAAACGATGCATTTTGAAGAAAGCATAACCAGAACAGTTAATTAATTTATTACTGTTACATTAATCCAAACATACCATTAGTAAATTATAAAGGGGCCAGTCTACAAATAAAAGTAATTAATAACACATTTATTTACTGAACAAATTACTTAGCAGAAGATTAAGTCAACAGTGTGCTTTCGGCATTAATCATTTAATTATTTATAGCACATTACTTGGGCCTATATACCGAAGTCTCATTAAAGGTTGCCTTATGCCCGAAAAGCCCTGTTTCACTCATCCAGTATATTAATGGTAATATTTTTTGTGATTGGATCCCAGCTATTAGTTCCGGAAGGATCCAGAATTGCGGTACCTCCATTGCGGATGGCTGGCCATAATAATTGGCAATACCTCTTATCTTATTCGTTACAGGATCAAAATTGCCTACAAACCGAATTTGCAATAATATCAAAGTTAACCTCCATGGCTAATCAAAGGCCTGAAATACCTAAATCTTTTGAAATAACAGTAACCTGGGCAGAAGAATTAGTTCCAATGAATATTCATAATTCCCGGGACCAGCTATTGCCGGTTCTGTAGGATCGCTCAATGTTCCTTCTATTCTATATCTCCCATCAAAGGATTAGTAAAGCCGGAAGATTGTTGATATTTTTTGAGGAGGAAAAGGCAATTCCCAGTAAAAAGCAATAGTAAATATTCGAAATTTCATAGCAGATTCATTTAAGTTTTCAAAAAAAAATTAAGATAAAAATTGATCTTTATAAAATATATACTCAATCGATTCATAATTGAGCATGCAAAAAAAACTGAAAACCAGCGATACAATTCGTATCACTATCAGTACTGCCAAATGCATATTCTCAAAAGTAAACCGGCCTCCAACATTGTGAGTTATTAATATACCATTTTGAGGTTCAAGCAAAATTTTGCATCTTTATAGATATCAGTGAAACACAACAATATTAGCGAATTCCCAATTTTTGCTAAGCTACTGTTCTATTGCAAACAACATTTAAAACAAGGAATTTTTATGAAACTATTCTCTTCCATTTCTACATTGCTTTTCATGTTTGCCAGTCACATTACATCCGGCCAAACTATGGGAAAAACTAAAGATTATTTAAGCATCCCGGGACCTATCAGTGTTACCGGAATAAAATATAATCTCTCATGGTCCAGTCACCCAAATGCCGGTTATTATAAGCAGGAGTATATACCAGCAAATTATTCGGTTTCCGAGTACAAGACAATGTTGCTTATTGAAGTGCTGGAGGGCGAATACTCCCCATCTGCTGTCGCAGCTTCCAAGGTGGCTGAATTAAAAAAATTAAAAGAAACAAATCCTGTTGTTCAGTACGAAATATTTCAAAAAAATGGGGAATTTATTCTTGACTTTCTGATAAGTGAAGATAATCCTGGTGGCAAAACCTATATCATTGAAAGAAATGTGTACCGCTATAAATCAATAGTAGACAAAAAAGGAAGAAAGTGCCTTATGCTGATAGGGATGAGTGAAAGAGGTTATGGTGATGAAGGGAAACTATTCCTCAAAAATCTAAAAAGTAATAAGAACATCATGCTAAATGTAATTGCAAAATTTCAAATTCCATCGGTAGAATTAGTTCAATAATTCCATCGGACTGTTAACAACTGCATTACTAAAATACCAGGCAGGCTAAAAAATTATCGGAATACTTGGATTTCTGCAAAATAGAACGAGCTTCTATCCCAAAAAAAGTACTTATAGTTTTGCTTATTCTTGAAAATTTCCGGGTAACCCGTATGGCTATAAAGCCAGAATAAAACTGGTCCAAGGGAACACTCATTCAGGCCTTTACTTCAGATTTGCACTCACTTAAATTGCATTCCGTTGTTTCATGCCATGAGAAAAAGAGTTGATTACCAACATGGGAGAGGCATGCCTGCAGGGTTTTGCATTCTAACCTAAATTTTGTTTCTTTAGAAAATAAAAAAATATGCTTAAACTTTTCTTGTCACTGGCACTTTTAACTTTACTTCTTAGCCTTACTCAAATGCAGGACTGGTATAAACTGGAAGGAAAAGGGTTCAGTATTTCATTTCCCGCTGCCCCGGCAATCGATTCCACTGATGTAGAAAGCGCCATTGGGAAATTAAGGACGTATACATACATGTTTGAACCCGAAGAATCCTCAAAAGACAGTAACGTACTTTATGGATTTTCAAGAGTGAAATATCCTGAAAAATATCTTTTACAGTTGGGTAACAATTTTGCCAAAGGGGTTATGGATGGCATGATAAATGGAGCCGTTAAATCAGTTGAGGGAAAACTACTTTCCGATAAGGAGGTTAGCCATAATGGTATTCCGGGACGCCAAATAACAGTTGATTATGGCAATGGAACAGCTATAGTTAAAATGAATTTTTACATGAATAGGACAGACTTATACTCAGTACAAACCATAGCTTACACTGGCAAAGAAAACAATCAGAATGCTGAAAGATTTCTCAAATCACTGGTCATTAAATAATTCTGGTTAAGACAAAAATAAAATTATCAATATCTATAACTAATAAGAACGAGCTTATGGGATGCAAACTATTTTTCCTTTCAGTCTTTATCGTTACATCCATAAATTCATACTCACAGAATAAAAACATTCACGCTCTACCCAATGGTTGTGTTCAATTAACTCCTGGTGAAATGATATGGATCGACACGCTTTCTTCGCTGCCAAAAGGAACTGCATTTTGTCTTCTTTACGGAGATATCAAAAAAGAAGGGGCATTTGCAGTTCGTTTGAAACTGCCCCCAAACCTTTATCTAAAGACTCACTATCACCCCAAAGATGAAGTTGTAACTGTATTAGATGGCAGTATTTCGGTAGGGTTCGCTGCTGATTCCTCATTGAACGGCCTGAAAGAGTTCAAATCCGGAAGCTTTTATGTGAATGCCAGGAATATTGAACATCATATTGAAGTTGGTCCGGCAGGTGCAACAATTCAGATTAACTCCATGGGCCCATGGGAAGTAATATTCAAGTAACGTATTTAACACGCTGTAATTCCAAAGTACACTTACCTTTTTTCTAACATTAAAAGATAAAACTATAAGTTCTATCCTTTCTAAATCTGCTGGTTCATTTCTCACTGTATTAAACACGTCATAAAAAGGAAATAATACGTTTCCTGGTTTCCTAAAGTCAAAAATCAGGCCTCCAATTGTGACTATATACTTTCAGCAGTACATATTTATCGAAATCGACGTAAATTACTGATTACACTGAAACGAATAAACCAGAAAAGTATATGATCAGACTTGCCCAAAAAACTGATCTGCCCGCAATAAATGAAATATACAACCAGGCTGTTATGGCAAAGTTTGAAACTGCCGATACAGACCAGGTAAGTAATGCTGAAAGGATTGAATGGTTCAAAAAACATGAGTATTTCCGCTATCCGGTATTTGTATATGAATTGAATGGATCTGTTGTGGCCTGGTTAAGTGTCAGTCCCTACAGGGAAGGTCGCCGCGCCTTAACATATACGGCTGAAATAAGCTACTATGTTCATAACAAATATCTGAAACAGGGAATTGGAAGTAATTTGGTCAGTTTTATTCTTCCCGAAGCGGTAAAGCTCGGTTACAAGTCACTTATTGCAATAGTACTGGATAAAAATCAGGCAAGTATTCGCTTGCTGAAAAAAAATGGCTTTAGAGAATGGGGCCATCTGCCTGCCATTGCAGATTTTGATGGGGAAGAATGCGGCCACCTCTACTATGGACTAAAACTAGAAGTGCTTAATTCTACAATATAATGTTATAACATTTCAACAACCAGGGCCAGGTTCGATTCTTTTAAGGATCAATGGTAAATTTGAGATATAACCCTTTACCAAATTAAAGCAGTAAAATGTATCATAAAAAGGTTTTCATAACATTCTCAATTATTCTTTTTTCTGCCCTTCTTATAGCTGCACGGCTTGACAATCAAAAGAAATACAAAAATCTAAAAGTTCTTCCTGAGAATATTAGTGAGTTCAAATTAGATAGTATCATGAACTCCTACAACCATGCACTTAAAGTGGGCTGCGACTTTTGTCATACAAAAAATCCAACAGCTTTTGCCTTAACAGTGAATAAAGATTCATTGGATTATGCTGTCGACGGTCAAATGAAAGAAAATGCACGAAAAATGATCCGCATGATGATTGACATCAATAAAAACAATTTTTATTTTGATAAGACTATTGAACCTGTTTACCTGAATGCTGTGAGCTGTAATACCTGTCACAGGGGTAATCCTTTCCCCCTGGGAGAATAAACATATTATGGCAGTATATATCAATACCAGATTTATAGGCACTTGTATTTATACTAATTTCCCTATAGCCTATCATCCAGACAACATCAAAAAGTTCAGAACATATATCAAAACAGAAAATATGCAAATTGAAAAACTACTTGACAACAAAGGGTTAAAACCAAAACAGAAAACAGAAATGCTAAGCGCTCTGCTGGTTAACAAAGAAATTTCTATCTCAGATCTGCTGAACTTTGCCGGCACAGCCAAAGACTCACCGAAAGCAACCTGCATAGAGGCACTGGAATTTGCAAGCAGGCAAGTGCCCACGTTAATAGATGAAAAGTGTTTCCTGTTTGTATGCCGGTCTTTAACAGACAAAGCCCCCCGTGTTAAATGGGAATCTGCTAAAGTTGTCGGGAATGTGGCACACTTGTTCCCAAAAAAGCTTACTAAAGCTGTAAACAACTTACTCATAAACACGGAAGCGGAAGGCACAGTGGTGCGTTGGGCTACCGCATTTGCCCTGGGTGAAATTATTAAACTTAACAGCAGCTTAAACAAGGAACTTGTACCTGCCATTGAAGTAATCTGCCAAAGAGAAACTGAAAATGGAGTCAAAAAAAAGTACCAGGATGCACTGAAAAAATTGAAAAAAATGACGGATACGCCAGTCAAGCAAAAAAGATAAAAGCAGCATTATAAATGTCAAGAATTTAGTTAACCTTATACTATTACTATATGCTGAATGCCATACACACGAAGTTGCCCATGAGAAACAAGAAATTTACCAGGGAATTTTATATCAATAAATCAGGTTTCAAAGAATTTGGCAATTCGGATTTCCCGGTCTACCTGATAATCGAAAAAGACGAGATACAGATTCACTTCTTTGAATTTAAATATCTGGATCCGAAAGAAAATTATGACCAGGCCTGCATTCGAACGAATACCATAGATGAGTTTTTTGTATTTGTCAAGGAACAGGCACTTAAGTCTACTGCTTTGGAAACAAAAACCTTGGGAGCAAAAAGAATTTTCAATACCTGAGCCTGATAATAATCTCCTAACATTCGGACAAAGTATTTTAATCTAATTACTAAACATTCCTAAATTTAAGACCGATTAAGCACACATACATTCCTGACTGAGTTAATCGATTCGCTTATCAAACCCTGACTTTGTTCATGAAAAAGAAAATACTTAACCTATTGCTATTAGTTGCATTCCAGTTTGGTTACCTGGAATGGGGAAAAGACAATAACATGTTCATATTCCAGGCTGAAATGGAAATATTTTCAAAAGCTATTACTGACTGGAGAGGCATTATTCATCCGTTTATCATAATCCCATTCATTGGAATATTGCTGCTTACCATAACACTTTTTCAAAAAACTCCGGGGCGGGCATTAACAGTTTCAGGATTAGCAGCACTGGCAATTCTGATGCTGTTTATTCTTTTCATCGGTATTTTGAGCCTCAACTACAAAATTACTTTATCAGCGATTCCCTTTCATGTAATAGCGATATTGATATTATTCAGTAAAAAGGTTTATGTTAAAGCCTCCGCCAACAATAAACAGTAAAATCAGTCGAATTTTTAAACCACTCTCCCCTACTAAAAACTTTACTAACTTGAATGCCGGGGCCAATAAATGGAAACGTTTACTGCTGTAGATTACAAAATCCCTGATAGCAACTGCATTATCTATATAAAATGAAGATTCCCGCCACTTTACAGGATGAATCCAGAATACTATCATAGATAAATAATATCACCCCCCAATAAAAATACCATGAGGGAGATCGAAAAATTCTCTTTTAATGGGAAACAGGTATAACGGAGATGAATCTAAAGAAAAAATCACGGTACTTCAATCGCTTTCCGCCAGAGAAAATTTTACAGCAAGGGAACTAAGTGCACATTACAATACCACCATAACCTACAAAGCATTTTCTAGATGGCACCCACCTGAATGATTCTTCTGAATAAATGCCATTCATGATTGGTAAGTATACTGTTAATATAACTTTTACTTCTACCGCACTTTCCTTTCATGCAAGCATCTTATGCCATATCCCTTTGCAATTATAAACAGCCAGTAAGTTTTTTAGTCCTGATTCACATTCAAAATCGCCAAATACACATTCTCTGGAATATTTCGCATCTTGCAGGTACATATTTGTGCAAAAAAATTATGAAAAAAATTGTCATTTTGTTGTTTATGCTTTCGCTTGCAGGGCATGGCAACGCACAAATTAAATGGAGTGAAAAAGATGACCATTCCAATATTGAATGGAACAATTACTCCACAACCTACCTTGGAAGTATTGATAAATCCCAGCCTTTTCTGGTTGCCGCGATTCCTTACAATGGTACTTTCGGAAACATGGATGGAAATACTCCCTTTGACATAGATTTTACAGGCTCACTATTCCGTTACAGATCGCCTCTTTCAAAATCCGGCCAGCAGTTGTGTACTTATGACAGTAGTGCTGTGTATTTTCTCACCCCTGGTATCTTTAAAGAAAATGCAGCCCTCTACGAATACCGAATCATTTTAAATGGGAAAACAGAACTTGTTCCCTGGCGTAATGTATCAGAGTTTTCAGATTTGCAGCTGAATGATTTTAAAAAAGGATTTGGCTTCCTGGGTGGATACAAAACAACCTGGGGAAATTATATCTCTGCAGAACTTCGGAAAAAAAGCGCTGATAGTTCCTTCGCTCTTACCTCGGTTTATTGGAAAGAAACCAAACCGGTAGTAAACTCAGTATTTACAACAAGTAACCTGAACGAATTTTTCAGCCTGCTTCAAAGGCCCTGGGATAACAGGTCAAAGAAGGGATATACTCCACAAAATCTCCAGTTCTCTTCTTCTGAAAACACTATAATTTTCTACCTCTCATCCGGTATTTTTAAAAAAGAGGCATTGGAATATCGCTTAAAGAGAGATGAACTTGTAGTTAGAGATTGGGGGCAAAATGAATTTGATAACGATTTTATCTGGCTGAAAGATCTTTCTCCCGGCAAATATGAACTGCAAATCAGGTACAGCCGGCAACGACAGAATTTTTCAACCTACCCTTTCATCATAAAACCTCAATGGCACCAGACGACTTTTTTCAAACTCATTTCAGGCAGCTTAATAGCTGCCTTCCTTGGCTTTATTATATTATTGTTCCGCCATGTTGCCCGGGAAAAGAAGCTAAAGCGGTCTGAATTAGAAAAGAACAAGATCAGGCTCAGACTAGCTGGAGTTCAGTTGCAACTAAACCCACATTTTGTTTTTAATGCCCTGAATTCCATTCAATGGCTGGTTAATAAAAAAGAATCTGAATCAGCATCTCAATATCTTGCTACCTTCAGCGAACTGTTGCGAAACTCACTTAAGTACAATGAAACTGAGTTTATTGCTATAAAACAGGAAGCCAATATGCTTGATACATATATATCCCTGGAAAAATTACGCTCCCCTGTTAATTATGAAATAAAGATCGAAGACAACCTTGAAAACGCTGACTTCCCCGGATTCCTTCTGCAGCCGCTTGTTGAAAACGCCGTAAAACATGGCAACCCGGAAAGTGGCAGACCCCTGCATATTGAAACAAAGTTTTTCAGAAAGCAGGATGACCTGTTTGTTTCAATTAAGGATAATGGAAAAGGATTTGACCAAGCTGATATCAAAGAAGGGTACGGATTAAAACTTACCAGGGAACGTATTCATTTACTCAATGAAAGTATGAAGGAACGAAATATTGAAATCAGTATAAGCAGTATCAAGAATACTGAAACCAGTATTTTATTAACTTTTAAAAACTGGCTGAAATGATAAATGCTATAATCATTGATGACGAATTAAACAACATTGAAAACCTTTCATTATTACTGGAGAAACATTGCCCAGAAATCAAAATAACCGGTAAAGCCGGCAATGCTGATGAGGGCATGCAAAAAATAAGGGAATTACTTCCGGAAATCATTTTTCTTGATATTCAGATGCCCGGCAAGTCGGGCCTTACAATGCTGGAAGAAATACCACCGCTTTCTTCAGAAGTAATTTTCGTTACCGCCTATGACCAATATGCGATACAGGCATTTAAATTTTCAGCGGTAGACTACCTGCTGAAGCCAATCAATATTACTGAACTCAAAAATGCAGTGGAAAAAGCTATAGCAAGAATAAGGAACAGGAATAAGAACCTGCATCTTGAAAACCTGTTAAACCTATTGCAAAAGCAGCAACACAAGGATGAACACCGCATTGCCATTTCTTCCTCCAAAGAAACAAGGTTTATATTTACAAAAGACATTCTTTATTGTGAGGCTGCCAATAACTATACTACTTTCTTCCTTGCAGATGCTGAAAAGATCATTGCATCAAAACCTATTTACGAATACGAAGGATTGCTCCGTGACTACGGATTTATCCGCTGTCACCAGAGTTTTCTTGTAAACAAAAGGCATATCAGGAGTTATATCAAAGAAGACGGCGGAGCCATACAACTCATCAATAAATCTATAATCCCAGTCTCGAGGAACAAGAAAGATGAATTAAAAAAAGAGCTGGAATAGCCCTGTTTATTTACATCAAAAAAACGACCCTGCCATAAAACGCTGCATGATTTTCCTCATTTCCCTATCGCTATGATATTTGCAAATTTGCTGGTATCTTTCATACAATACACCCAACTATGGAAAAATTAATTTACCCCCGCTTTCTTATTATTAAAGATAATTTTTACAGTGATCCCGATAAAGTTTATGCGGATGCTCTAAAAGCAACTTATTATGAGCCAGAGCATGTAACAGGTTATCGCAGTACAACCGTATATCATGAGAAGGGTATTAAAAGCAAACTGGAGAAAATTATCGGCATCAGGATTACCCGTTGGGATACCGACCCGGTAGAAGAAAATGGTGTGTTTTACCAGGGATTTGCCAAAGGGTCGAGAAAAGAAATTCCCGGTGTTCATTCTGACGAACCTTATAATGATATTACTGCCGTAGTTTACCTAACTCCCGGCATCCCCCCTGATTGCGGAACTTCACACTGGATGCATAAGCAAACCGGCTTAAAAGATCCCTGCACCCCGGCTGATGCCCGCAGGTTAAAAATGAAATTCCGTGACCTGCAGCAGCAACTCGAACGTGAAAGTAAAGACAGGAGTAAATGGGTTGAGATAGACAGGGCTGGATATGCATACAACCGGATGGTAGCATACCCGTCAGGCGTGTTTCATGCTGCCAGCAAACATTTTGGTGGTAAACTGGAGAACGGCCGTATTTACCAGACTTTCAGAATCGGCGTTGACTGGAACAGTTTCAGAATGAACTGCTGAAAAACTGAAGCAACAGTTGCTGGTAATAAAAATCATCATTGGTCTTGGCAAGAACCATCGACTTCATCAGTGTTAATCGTTTATCGTCGCGAACTTTAAATGCCATCGCCCAAAGCGCTGTTTCTTCCAGTGTATTTTTTTCAATGATACTCAGGGCTGAAATGTCAGTTTTAGTAGCTTCACAAAAAGCACGTACAGCAGCGGTTCGTGCAACTGTATAATTATGCTGCCATTTATTTTTTAACAATGCCAGTATTTTCCTGTTGATATCCAGAACATCCAATGGCTTTTTGCCGGGGAGCAGATTTAAAGCGATATTACTTTCAGTAAAACGAAGCAGGGTTTTCTCAGAACTTCTGTAATTTTTCTTCGTCTTGATTTTCTTATACTCTGATTCAGCAAGTTTGAACAATTCCCTATGTACCGGCCGAAAACCAAACTTGTGGTAAAACCAGAAGGCCCCGCTTTTAATACCATCATAGTTATCAAGACCAAACTGGTAAGGCTCAATTTCAAAATAGCTGTTACCCATCTTCTGGTGAAAAATACGAATCAATTGCGTGAGCAGGTAACCAGATTCACCGGAACGGTAGGGCTCAAATATATTCATACCAAGCCTGGCCAGCCTTCCAAAAGTCCAGGCTCCTCCATAAGATACGGGCATCCCGTTTTTAAAAAAGGTAAACCCAAAATATGTTTCAAGAGGAAGCTGCCTCTCCGGTATCATACTGTATACACTCAACGAAAGCCCTCTTCCCACATCGTACATGCGTATAGTATCTTTGCGCAGAAAAGTTGCAGGATCAATTTCACGTACAGTTAAAGCCATCGCATTGCGAATACATTTATACAAAACATTTTTCTGCTCAGCTGTGGGGTTAATTTCCTCAACCGGCTTACTGATATATGTTCCCGGGTCAAACTTTTTTAAAATCTCATCGTGATAATACAACTCTCCCGGATCTATGCGGTTGTATGCCCTCGAAAATTTTTCATTCCTGGGCACAAGTTTTACATAGGCGCTCACTTTATCGTTAAACAGTTCTTTTAGGAGAGGTCGGTCGGCAATCGATTCAAGCTGACCTGTAAGAAACTGCATATAATTCTTTTTGCGGATGCCCAGCTCTGCAAGCAGATTTTCATTATCCAGCCCTGCTGTAGTTTCTGCCTTGAACAATGTTGGTAAAGTGATATTCAGTACTTCGTTGAGTGTTAAAGATGGATCATAAAAGGAGTCAAATTCAACACTCATATCTTTATGCTTCAATAGCCATTGCATAAAATCAGGAGAAAATCTCGTTATTATGGGAGCAAATGGCAGCCCTTCATTTTCTGCAACCAGTTTTGGGTTGCGGCTGTTCTTCTTTGCGTAAGCCACGACTCTCTTTAATTCTGACGAAACGAGTTTTTTATTGGCAGCATTATCCAGGTATGCCAGCATAAACAATAGCATATCATGGTACAGAAGAAGATCTTTACCCCCTGCTACAGGCTGTATGGCCAGTTGCTTCAGAATGAATGTCTTTTTGTACTTCGATTCATTGTCAAAGAGATGAACTATCTGCTTTAGTTTTCCTAAAAGATTCGAAGTTTTCGATGCCATAACCGGGTTTTAGTATAATTAAAGTTAACAGTTATTTTGAGCACAGCTTCAATGCAGGAATCAAATAAATGCCTGATTTAAGTCAGTTTTTAGCCGGTTTACTAACTTAGTATCCTAATAAATACTGCAGTTAAATTAATAATTACCATGTCTAAGTCAACCAAAAAAAGTTTATCCGCCCAGGATAAAAAAGAATTAATAAATCTCCTGAAAGCACGTTTTGAAAAAAATACGGGCAGGCACAAGGGTATAGAATGGCAAAAAGTACAGTCAAGGCTAGAAGCCAGCACAGACAAACTATGGTCGCTTAATGAAATGGAAAAAACAGGCGGGGAGCCCGATGTCATAGGTATGGATAAAAAGACGGGTGCATATATCTTCTGCGACTGTTCACCTGAAAGTCCAAAAGAGCGCAGGAGTATTTGTTATGATGACGAAGCGCTGGAATTGAGAAAAGAACACAAACCCTGGAACAGCGCCCTGGCTATGGCAGCC
>WBZP01003584.1_pt1 | contig 16714 bp, 16 predicted proteins | sample 5204301 | NCBI WGS metagenome assembly WBZP01 (sample SAMN12412401, study PRJNA552823) | activated sludge metagenome | isolation source: activated sludge from nitrification reactor of wastewater treatment plant... | place: USA: Pennsylvania | collected 2017
GAAAACCGCGCTCTCAGTACCGATTCGCTGACCAGTGGCCTCAGCGCAGGCCGGTGCCGCGGGCCAGCGCGGTGTCGACCATGGTCGCCAACAACGTCGGGTAGTCCACGCCGCTGGCCGCCCACATCCGCGGATACATCGAGATGGTGGTGAATCCGGGCATGGTGTTGATCTCGTTGACGACAGGTCCGTCGTCGGTCAGGAAGAAGTCGACGCGAGCCAGGCCCTGGCCGTCGATGGCGTCGAAGGCACGGATGGCCAACTGCCGGATCTCGTCGGCGACGTCGTCATCGACCTTGGCGGGCACGTCCAGCTCGGCGGCATCGGCCAGGTACTTGGTGGTGAAGTCGTAGAAGCCGTCCTCGCGGCCCCGCACACCGGCGACCCGGATCTCGCCGACCGTGCTGGCCTCGACGCGGCCGTCGGGCAGTTCCAGCACACCGCATTCCAGTTCGCGCCCGACGATGGCGGCCTCGACGATCACCTTCGGATCGTGCGCGCGGGCGGTGGCCACCGCGGCGGGCAGATCGGCCCAGGAGGTCACGCGGCTGACGCCGATCGACGATCCGGCGCGCGCGGGTTTGACGAACACCGGCAGATCGAGCCGCTCCTGCTGTTCGGGTTCCAGGGTCTCCTGACCGCGGCGCAGCACCACGTGGTCGCCGACCGGCAGCCCGGCGGCGATCAGCAGCTTCTTGGTGAACGCCTTGTCCATCCCGGTGGCGCTGGCCAGCACACCGGCCCCGACATAAGGGATGCCAGCCAGTTCGAGCAGACCCTGGATGGTGCCGTCCTCGCCGTACGGGCCGTGCAGGACGGGGAAGACGACGTCTATGGACTTCAGGGAACCGAGCGCTTCACCGGCCGTGCCCAGCGAGACCAGTTCACCGCGGCGGCCGGGATCGGCGCTGAGCGCCAGGGCTGCACCGGATTCCGCGGTGACCGCGGGCAACCGGCCATCGGTGATGGCCAGGGTGGCCGGGGTGGCATTGGAGAGCACCCACGCACCGCCCGGTGTGATGCCGATGGGAACGACCTCGAACCGCTCCGGGTCCAGATTGCGCAGGATGCTGCCCGCCGAGACGCAGGAGATGGCGTGCTCGGAGCTGCGGCCGCCGAAGACGACGGCGACGCGGACGCGGGGTTGGCGGGGGGCTGTCACAACGTCAGAGGCTACCCGCCGAGCCGACGAACCACCGCGTGTGCGGTGGGGAGGAGCGAGGCCACACAACGCACCGAACAGATCAGTTCTGGTCGAGGGCCTGCTCGAAATCGGCCAGCAGATCGTCGGTGTCCTCGATGCCGAGGGAAATCCGCGCGAAACCAGCGGGCACGGCATCGCCCCAGCGGGCCCGGCGGTCCACCGAGGTGTGGATGCCCCCGAAGCTGGTGGCCGCCACCAGGAGTTCACTACGCCCGACCAGCTGCGCGACGGCCTCGGCGCCGGCCAGTTCGATGGACACCAGGCCGCCGAAGCGGCGCATCTGGGCGACGGCCACGGTGTGCGCGGGGTCGTCGGGCAGCCCCGGGTAGCGCACCGACCGCACCGCCGGATGCCGGCTCAACGCGCCCGCCAGCGCCATCGCGTTCTGGCACTGCCGCTCGTAGCGCAGGCCCGCGGTGCCCAGGCTGCGCGTCAGCAGCCAGGTCTCGAAGGCACCGAGCACCGGGCCGGACAGCAGCCGTTCGCGGGCCACCGCGGCCATCAGCTCCGCATCACCGCCGGCCGCATAACCGGCCAGCAGGTCGCTGTGCCCGGCCAGCGCCTTGGTGGCGCTGGCCACCACCACATCGGCACCCAGTGCCAGCGGCGACTGACCGAGCGGAGTCGCGGTGGTGTTGTCGACCACCAGCCGCGCGCCGCGGCCGCGGCAGATGAGCCCCAACCGGTGCAGATCGGTGACGTCCAGGCTGGGGTTGACCGGGGTCTCGGCAAGTACCACATCGGCGGAACCGGCCGCGTCGCACATCTCGGAGCAGGACGCCTCAATGACGTTGACCCCTTGCGGCGCAAGGTATTCCGAGGCATAGGCCCGCACCTGGTAGTAGCCGTCGGCCGGCACCACCAGGGTCGAGCCCGGCGCCGTCAGGGCCCGCAGCACCGCGGTGATGGCCGCCATCCCGGAGCCGAACACCAACGCCGAAGCGGCGCCCTCGAGTCCCGCGAGCGCCGATTCAAGTTGTCGCCAAGCAGGATTCGAGGCGCGGCCGTAGAAATCGAGCGCATCAGTAGCATTGTCGGGGTTGGACTCCAGATGGAACGTCGTCGCCGGGAAGATCGGCGGCGTAATCGGGTCCCCAGGAAAAGCTTGGATATCAACGGCTTTCACCGTCCGGGTAGAAATCCCGAACCGGCCCGGTTCAATGCTCATCGAGCGCACCTCACTCCGGCTTGGTGCTGCGGCCGAGCAATGCGGCCACCGCCTCGATCACCGACAGGCCGCGATGGCAGACCCGGTGCACCGCGTCGGTCAGCGGCATCTCGACGTCGTAGCTGGACGCCAGCGCCAGCACCGATTCGCACGACGTCACGCCCTCGGCCACATGCCCGCCGCCGGCAAGCTGCGCGGCCTCCAGCGTCTCGCCGAGGCCCAGCCGCTCACCGAACGCCCGGTTCCGCGACTGCGGTGAACTGCACGTCGCCACCAGATCCCCGACCCCGGCCAGGCCGGCCAGCGTCGCACCCTTGGCGCCCACGGCGATGCCCAGCCGCATGATCTCGGCCAGCCCGCGGGTGATGATGGCCGCGGCGGTGTTCTCCCCCAGGCCGACGCCGGCGGCCATCCCGCAGGCCAGCGCGATGACGTTCTTACAGGCGCCGCCGATCTCGGTGCCGATGACGTCGGCATTGGTGTACGGCCGGAAGTAGCTGGTGTTCAGCCCGCGCTGCAGGGCCACCGCCCGGCCGGAATCGGCGCACGCGATGACGGTGGCCGCGGGTTGCCCGGCGGCGATCTCACTGGCCAGGTTCGGCCCGGACAGCACCGCCACCTGGCCGGGATCCACACCGGTGACCTGCACGATCACCTGGCTCATCCGCATCAGCGTGCCCAGTTCGATGCCCTTGGCCAGGCTGACCAGCGTCGCGCCGCGCGTCAGCAGCGGTGTCCAGTCCTCGAGATTCTGGCGCAGCGTCTGCGCGGGCACGGCACACAACACCGTGGTGACACCGGACAACGCCGCCGCGGCATCGGTCCCGGCGGTGATGTTGGCGGGCAATTCGACGTCACCCAGATACCCGGTGTTGCGGCGGGTGGAGTTGATCTCGTCGGCCACCTCACGGTGCCGGGCCCACAGCCGCACATCGTTGCCGGCATCGGCGGACACCTTGGCGATCGCGGTGCCCCATGCGCCCGCACCCATCACCGTCACCGTTCCCAACGCGCTGGACACCCGGCAAGCCTAGACGAGCCGCGCTGGCAGGATGGACACCATGAGCACGGGCGTCGGCCTGATCATCGCAGTCAAACGACTCGGCGCGGCCAAGACCCGGTTGGCGCCGCTGTTCGGCGACCGGACGCGGGAACGGGTGGTGCTGGCAATGCTGGCGGACACCCTCGCCGCGGCCGTCGCAGCACGGGCCGTGCAGTCCGTCACCATCGTCACACCGGACGCCGACGAGACCGGGGTTGCCGCACTCGCGGCCGAACTGGCGGTCCGTGTGCTCGCCGACCCCACCCCGGCCGGGCACTCCGATCCCCTCAACAACGCCATCCGTGCCGCGGCCGCGGTCGTCGGCGCCGAGACAACGAATGTCGCAGCGCTCCAAGGTGATCTGCCCGCATTGCGCAGCGTCGAACTCGACCAGGCGATCGCCGCCGCGCACGTCTACCCGCGCAGCTTCGTGGCCGACCGGCACGGCACCGGGACCTCGGCGCTGTTCGCCTTCGGTGTTCCGCTGGATCCCAACTTCGGAACCAATTCCGCTGTTTCCCACCGAAATTCGGGCGCAATCGAACTGTCCGAACCGTGGCCCGGGCTGCGTTGCGACATTGACACACCCGACGACCTGGACGCGGCCCGGCGCTTCGGCATCGGCACCGCCACCGCGCGCGAGATCGACATGGTCAACGGTTCGGTGAGCGGTGCCGCTAGCAACCCACACTGCGATAGGCGATGATTCAACGGTGACCGACATCGAGACCGACCAACCGGCCGCCGTGGCTGCTGGGGATGACGTGGCCGCGGACGGGCGGCATCAGTCCCCCGAGGCCCCGCCCGCCGCGACCTCTCCCGGTCTGGACATCCAGGAACTGCCGGAAAACCGGTACCTCAACCGCGAACTGAGCTGGCTGGACTTCAACGCGCGTGTGCTGGCCCTGGCCGACGACTCGTCGCTGCCGCTGCTGGAACGCGCGAAGTTCCTGGCGATCTTCGCGTCGAACCTCGACGAGTTCTACATGGTCCGGGTGGCCGGCCTGAAACGCCGCGACGAGATGGGGCTGTCCGTGCGGTCGGCCGACGGCCTGTCCCCGCGCGAACAGCTGCGCCGCATCGGCGAGCGCACCCAGCAGATTGCCAGCCGGCACGCGCGGGTCTTCCTCGACGAGGTCCGTCCGGCGCTGGCCGCCGAGGGCATCCTGGTGGTCGGCTGGTCCGACATCGACCAGCACGAACGCGATCGGCTCGCCTCCTACTTCAACGAGCAGGTCTTCCCGGTGCTCACGCCGCTGGCGGTCGACCCGGCGCACCCGTTCCCGTTCGTGAGCGGGCTGAGCCTCAACCTGGCGATCACCGTGCGCCAGCCCGAGGACGGCACCACGCATTTCGCGCGTATCAAGGTGCCCGACAACGTCGACCGGTTCGTCGAACTCAAGGGTGACGAACGGGAGGACGGTCACCACAACGTCCGGTTCCTGCCCATGGAGGAACTGATCGCGGCGTTCCTGCCGGCGTTGTTCCCCGGCCTGGACATCGTGGAACACCATGCCTTCCGGATCACCCGCAATGCCGGCATGGCGGTCGAAGAGGACCGCGACGAGGACCTGCTGCAGGCCCTCGAACGCGAGTTGGCGCGGCGCCGGTTCGGTTCGCCGGTGCGCCTCGAGGTCGCCGACGACATGACCGAGAACATGCTCGAATTGCTGCTGCGCGAACTCGATGTCCATCCCGGCGACGTCATCCAGGTCCCCGGACTACTGGACCTGTCGTCGCTGTGGCAGGTCTACGGCGTGGACCGGCCGGCGCTCAAGGACCGCGCGTTCGTGCCCGCCACGCCGCCGGCGTTCGGTGAACGGGAAACGCCGAAGAGCATTTTCGCGACGCTGCGCGACGGCGATGTGCTGGTGCACCATCCCTACGACTCGTTCTCGACGACGGTGCAGCGGTTCATCGAGCAGGCCGCAGCCGACCCGAACGTGTTGGCCATCAAGCAGACCCTGTACCGGACCTCGGGTGACTCCCCGATCGTCAACGCCCTGATCGACGCCGCCGAGGCCGGTAAGCAGGTGGTGGCCCTCGTCGAGATCAAGGCCCGGTTCGACGAGCAGGCGAACATCACCTGGGCACGCAAGCTGGAGCAGGCCGGCGTGCACGTGGTCTACGGACTGATCGGGCTCAAGACCCACTGCAAGACGTGCCTGGTGGTGCGGCGTGAGGGTTCGACGATCCGCCGCTACTGCCATATCGGCACCGGCAACTACAACCCCAAGACCGCGCGACTCTACGAGGACGTGGGTCTGCTGACCGCGTCGCCGGACATCGGCGCGGATCTGACCGACCTGTTCAATTCGCTCACCGGCTATTCGCGAAAAGTCAGCTACCGCAATCTGCTGGTCGCCCCGCACAGTGTGCGCAAGGGCATCATCGAGCGCATCGAGCGGGAGGTCGAGGCGGCCCGCGGCGGCGCCGACGGGCGCATCCGGCTGAAGATGAACGCTCTGGTCGACGAGCAGGTGATCGATGCGCTCTACCGCGCCTCACAGGCGGGGGTGCGGGTCGAGGTCGTGGTTCGCGGCATCTGCGCGTTGCGGCCGGGGGCGCCGGGGTTCTCGGAGAACATCGTGGTGCGTTCGATCCTCGGCCGGTTCCTCGAACATTCACGCATTATTCACTTCAGCGCCATCAACGAATTCTGGATCGGCAGCGCCGACATGATGCATCGTAATCTCGACCGCCGGGTGGAGGTGATGGCGCAGGTGAAGGAGCCCAGGTTGACGGCTCAGCTCGACGATGTCTTCGAATCGGCGATGGACCCCGCGACGCGCTGTTGGGAGTTGGGCGCCGACGGCCACTGGACCGCACTGCCGGATGAGGGCCAGTCGGTCCGCGATCATCAGGCCTCCATGATGGAGAAGCACCGCCACCCGTAACCGGTCACTCGTTATCACCGGCACATCCGGTCCCCGAAGGGCGCCGGATTGACCTGCAGGAGTTGAGGTGTCCAAAGACGTGCCCGGGCCTCCCGCGCAAGTGCGCGCGGCCGGAGCGGTGCTGTGGCGATACCGGGCTGCCGAATCGGACCCGGCGCTCGAGATCGCCATCGTCCACCGCCCGCGGTACGACGACTGGTCGTTACCCAAGGGCAAGGTCGATCCGGGTGAGACCGAGGCGGTCACCGCGGTGCGCGAGATCCTCGAGGAGACGGGCTACCACTGCCGGCTGGCGCGGCGGATCCTGTCGGTGAGCTATCCCGTCGGCGACACCGTCAAGAAGGTCGTCTACTGGGCGGCACAGGCCGGCGAGGGCGATTTCAGCCCGAATGACGAGGTGGACCAGCTGATCTGGCTGCCGGTGCACGATGCGCTGGCCACATTGACCTATCCGTTCGACCGGAAAGTATTGCGCAGGTTCGCCAAACAGCCGGCGGACACCCAGACGGTGTTGATCGTCCGGCACGCGACGGCGGGCCGCAAGAGCCGCTACAAGGGTGACGACCGCAAGCGGCCGCTGGACAAACACGGCCGGGCGCAGGCGGAATCGCTGGTGTGGCTGCTGCTCGCGTTCGGCGCCACCGACCTGCACGCCGCCGATCGGGTGCGCTGCCACCAGACCATCGAACCGTTGGCCGACGAACTCTCGACACGCATCCACGATGAACCGGCGCTCACCGAGGAGGCCTACGCCGACCGGCCCAAACGTACGCGCCAGCGGGTACTCGAGATCGCCGCGAAATCCGGCACGCGGGTTATCTGCTCACAGGGCAAGGTGATTCCGGATCTGATCGCCTGGTGGTGCCAGCGCGACGGCGCGCGGCCCGACAAGTCCCGTAACCGCAAGGGCAGCGTGTGGGTGTTGTCGATCGCCGACGGCAAGCTGATCGCGGCCGATCACATCGGCAGCCCGCTGGCGGCGCCCGAGAGTTAGCACACAGCGAAACGCCGCGGGAGTGATGCTCCCGCGGCGTTTCGCTGTTCAGTACCGAGTGCGGGTTACTTGCGGCCCCGGGCCGGAGCCTTCTTGGCGGCGACCTTCTTGACGGCGGCCTTCTTCACGACGGCCTTCTTCACCGGAGCCTTCTTCGCCGGCGCGGCCTTCTTCACGACGGCCTTCTTCACGACGGCCTTCTTCACCGGAGCCTTCTTCGCCGGCGCGGCCTTCTTCACGACGGCCTTCTTCACGACGGCCTTCTTGACGGCCTGCTTCACGACGGCCTTCTTGACGGCCTTCTTCACCGCGGCCTTCTTGACGGCACGCTTGGCGGCGGTCTTGCGGACAGCGCCGCCACCGACCGAGCCGCGCTTCACCGCGGGACCATCCGAAGGAAGCTTCTGGGCCCCGGCCACAACGGCTTTGAACTGAGCACCGGGACGGAACGCGGGCACGGACGTCGGCTTCACCTTCACCGTCTCTCCGGTGCGCGGATTACGCGCAACACGGGCGGCGCGCTTGCGCTGCTCGAAAACGCCGAAGCCGGTGATGGTCACGCTCTCGCCCTTGTGCACGGCACGCACGATCGTGTCGACGATGTGCTCGACGGCGGCGGTCGCCTGCCGGCGGTCCGAGCCGAGCTTCTCCGTGAGTACGTCGATGAGCTCCGCTTTGTTCATGCAAACCCTCCGAGATTGAGCGGCCCTCCTTGAGCCGACTAGAGGACACGGTAGACCTTGGCAAGGCTGATTTCCAAGTGCCACGCGCAGTTTCACCGATTCTGGCGAACTTTCTGCCGACCCGGTCGGCAATCCGGTTGGGCCGCTTGACCCCTCGAATAGGGCTCGGAAAGGGGTTCCGGAGGTATCAGGTAGCCGGCAGAGTTCTCGGTTTCCATTCCGGGCGGGCCGATTCGAAAGCCTCGATCTGATCGAGTTTCCGCAGCGTAAGGCCTATATCGTCGAGACCTTCGAGCAATCGCCACGCGGTGTAATCGTCAATCGTGAACGGCACCACCGCCGTTCCGGCGGTGATAGTCCGATCTTGAAGATTGACAGTAATTTCCAGTCCTGGACTTTGTTCGATCAACTTCCACAGGAGTTCGACATCGTCGTGGCTCACCTGTGCTGCCACCAATCCGGCCTTACCCGCATTCCCGCGGAAAATATCGGCAAATCGCGGCGAGATCACCACCCGGAATCCATAATCCATCAGCGCCCACACGGCGTGTTCACGCGATGATCCGGTGCCGAAATCCGGCCCGGCCACCAGAACCGAGCCCTTGTCGAACGGGCTGAGATTCAGGATGAAGCTCGGATCGGCGCGCCAAGCGGCGAAAAGCCCGTCCTCGAAACCCGTTCGGGTCACCCGCTTCAGGTAGACCGCGGGGATGATCTGGTCGGTGTCGACGTTGGAACGCCGCAGCGGGACACCGATTCCGGTATGGGTGTGAAATGCCTCCATCAGAGCTCCTCCAGGTCCTTCAGTTCAGATCCGCCGGTGACGACAGCGTTCCGCGCACCGCCGTCGCGGCGGCCACCACCGGCGAAACCAGGTGGGTGCGCCCGCCCTTGCCCTGCCGGCCTTCGAAATTGCGGTTCGACGTCGATGCGCAGCGCTCGCCGGGCGACAGCTGATCCGGGTTCATCCCCAAGCACATCGAGCAGCCCGCCTGGCGCCAGTCGGCACCGGCGGCGGTGAATATGTCGGCCAGACCTTCGGATTCGGCCTGGGCACGCACCTTCATCGAGCCGGGCACGATCAGCATCCGCACGCTGTCGGCGACCTTGCGCCCACGCAGCACGTCGGCCACTGCCCGCAGGTCCTCGATCCGCCCGTTGGTGCACGAGCCGACGAACACTGCATCAACGGGGATCTCCCGCATCGGAGTGCCGGCCCGAAGGTCCATGTATGCCAAGGCCTTCTCGGCGGCCTGCTTGCTGTCGTCGTCGGTCATCAGCTCGGGATCGGGGACGTTGCCCGACAGCGGAACACCCTGTCCGGGGTTGGTGCCCCAGGTGACGAACGGGCTCAGGCTGGCCGCGTCGATGTAGACCTCGGTGTCGAATTCCGCTCCCGGGTCAGTGCGTAACGTGTCCCAGGCGGCCACCGCGTGGTCCCAGTCCGCGCCGGTGGGCGCATGCGCGCGGCCCTTCAGATACTCGTAGGTGGTTTCATCGGGGGCCACCATGCCGGCCCGCGCCCCGGCCTCGATGCTCATGTTGCAGACCGTCATCCGGCCTTCCATCGACAGCGACTCGATGGCACTGCCGCGGTATTCGATCACATGGCCCTGGCCACCGCCGGTCCCGATCTTGGCGATCACGGCCAGGATGATGTCCTTGGCGGTGACGCCGGGCGGCAGCACACCGTCGACGTTGACCGCCATGGTCCTGAACGGTTTGAGCGGCAGGGTCTGGGTGGCCAGCACGTGTTCCACCTCGGACGTGCCGATGCCCATCGCGATGGCCCCGAACGCGCCGTGGGTCGAGGTGTGGCTGTCGCCGCACACCACCGTCATTCCCGGCTGGGTCAGGCCCAGCTGCGGTCCGATGATGTGCACGATCCCCTGCTCGGCATCGCCCATGGGGTGCAACCGGATACCGAACTCCTCACAGTTGCGCCGCAGCGTCTCGACCTGGGTGCGGGACACCGGGTCCGCGATCGGCTGGTCGATGTCGACCGTCGGGACGTTGTGGTCCTCGGTGGCGATCGTCAGGTCGGGGCGGTGCACCGGACGGCCGGCCAGCCGCAGTCCGTCGAACGCCTGCGGGCTGGTGACCTCGTGCACCAGGTGCAGATCGATGTAGATGAGATCGGGTTCGCCGTCGCCGGCCGCCACAACATGGTCGGCCCAGACCTTTTCGGCCATGGTCCGTGGTCTTTCGGCCGCCCTTGCGTTATTGGACATCACATCTCGATTCCCCCGCAGCCGGAATTCACACGGGCTGGCTATCTCAACATGCGGGAAGCTAATATCTCTCTGTGAGACAGGATAGCGGCATCGGCGTTCTCGACAAAGCCGTGGGGGTGTTGCACGCGATTGCCGACTCCCCGTGTGGACTGGCCGAACTCTGCGACCGCACCGGACTTCCGCGCGCCACCGCGCACCGGCTGGCCGCCGGCCTGGAGGTGCACCGGCTGCTGGCCCGCAGCGGGGACGGCCGCTGGCAGCTCGGGCCCGCCCTGACCGAGCTGGCCGCCCACGTCGACGACCCGCTGCTGGCCGCCGGGGCGGCCGTCCTGCCGCGCCTTCGCGAGATCACCGGAGAGAGCGTGCAGTTGTATCGCCGGGACGGCACCTCCCGGGTCTGCGTGGCTGCCCTGGAACCCCCTGCGGGACTGCGCGATACCGTGCCCGTCGGAACCCGGCTGCCGATGACGGCGGGTTCGGGCGCCAAAGTGTTGCTGGCCTTCGGCGATGCGGCCACGCGGGATGCGGTGTTGCCCGCGGCGATGTTCACCGAACGCGCGCTCGCGGAGGTCCGCCGCCGCGGCTGGGCGCAGAGCGCCGCCGAGCGCGAACCCGGCGTCGCCAGTGTGTCGGCGCCGGTGCGTGATTCCACCGGTGCGGTGATCGCGGCGATCTCGGTGTCCGGCCCGATCGACCGGATGGGTCGCCGGCCCGGCGAACGCTGGGCTACCGACCTGCTGGCCGCGGCCGAGGCGCTGACCCGCCGCCTCTGACCCGCAACAGATAGAGCACGGCCCCCACGGCCAGCAGCCCCGACCCGGCCAGCACCGAGGCGGTCGGCAACGTGAAAGCGACTGTGACACAACCGATGCCGCCGACTGCCGGAACCAGCCGAGCCCGCCCCAGGGTGAGGGCGGAAGCATTGGCGATCGCGTAGTAGGCCAGTACGGCGAACGACGAGAAGCCGATCACCCCACGCAGATCGGCGCTCACTGCCAGGACCGCGACCACCGCGCCGATCGCGATCTCGGCGCACTGCGGCACCGCGAACCTGGGGTGCACGACCGCCAGGATGCGCGGCAGGTGACCGTCGCGGGCCATTGCCAGCACGGTCCGGGACACCCCCAGCAGCAGCGCCAGCAGCGCACCCGTCGCGGCCAGGGCCGCACCGCCGGCCACCACGGGAGCCAGCCGGTCGGCACCGACCGCGCGCACCGCGTCGAGCAGCGGAGCGCTGGCGGCGGCCAGCCGCCCCGGCCCCAGAACGCCGAGCACGGCGACCGCCACCGCGAGATACACGCCTAGTGCGATGGCCAGCGCCAGCCGGATCGCCCGCGGGATGACGCGGGCCGGGTCGCGCACCTCCTCGGCCAGGGTGGCGATCCGCGCATACCCGGCGAACGCGAAGAACAGCAGCCCGGCCGCCTGCAGGATGCCCGCGATCGACCCGGGAGCGCCGTGGCTCAACCGATCCGCTTCCCAGCGGCCCGAGTGCACGGTCGCAGCGACGACGCCGGCCAGCACGGCGAGCACCAGCAGCACGATCAGGCGGGTCACCCGGGCCGACTTCTGCACGCCGGCACAGTTGATGACGGTGACCACGACGACCACCGACAGCGCCACCAGATGTGCGTGTGCGGGCCACAGGTAGAATCCGACCGTCAACGCCATGGCCGCACAGGACGCCGTCTTTCCGACAATGAAAGCCCAGCCGGCCAGGTATCCCCAGAACGGCCCCAGCCGTTCTCGCCCATAGACATACGCGCCGCCGGAGACCGGGTAGCGCACCGCGAGCCGCGCCGACGAGACGGCGTTGCAGTACGCGATCAGCCCCGCGACCGCCAGCCCTGCGAGCAATCCGGACCCACCGGCCGCGGCCGCCGGCCCGAGGGCGGCGAAGATCCCGGCCCCCAGCATCGCGCCCAACCCGACCAGCACCGCGTCGAACACCCCGAGGCTGCGTGGCAACTCGCTCGACGGCCCCGACGGAGTCACCCGGCCGAGGCTACTGACACACTCCACTGCATGGGAACCAAACAACGCTCGCAGATCGTGATGTCCGAGGACGAGATCACCGACTTCGTCACCAACAGCCGCACTGGAACCCTTGCCACCATTGGGGCCGACGGTCTGCCGCACCTGGTGGCCATGTGGTACGGCATCGTCGACGGGGTCGTCTGGCTCGAGACGAAGATCAAGTCGCAGAAGGCCGTGAACCTGCTCCGCGACCCGCGGTTCACGTTCATGATCGAGGACGGCGACACCTATGACACCTTGCGGGGTGTGTCGTTCGAGGGCACCGTCGAGATCGTCGATGACCCGGACACCATCCTCGCGGTGGGAATCAGTGTGTGGGAGCGCTACACCGGCCCCTACACCGAGGAGATGCGCCCCGGGGTCGACATGATGATGAACAAGCGGGTAGCCGTGCGGCTGAACTCGAGCCGGACCCGATCGTGGGATCACCGCAAGCTCGGGATGCCGCCGATGCCGATGTCGGGATCCACCGCGCCCCAGCAATAGCGGCCCGAATGGAGAAAGGCTCTCGGATTCCCGAGAGCCTTTTCTGCTGGTACCCCCGATGGGATTCGAACCCACGCTACCGCCGTGAGAGGGCGGCGTCCTAGGCCGCTAGACGACGGGGGCTAGAACTTACGGTTGGAAAGCATAGCTCAGGCGAAACCGCCCGACCTAATTCACCAGACTGTCTTCGGCGGGCCTCGTGCTCGCGAAACTACACCGCTCGCCGAACCCGCCGAATTGCTGGGGTACCAGGACTCGAACCTAGAATGAGGGAATCAGAATCCCTAGTGTTGCCAATTACACCATACCCCATTGACTACCCGTCTTTGCTGGTCAGACACCATGGGCCCACAAATATGCGGGTTTCCGGCGACCGGATCCAGCCCGTCAGGGCCGTCGGCAAGACTACCAAAGAATCCCGGCAGCCCTTAATCGCGGTCAGTCCTGTGCCGCCCGCAGCCGGGCCAGACTGCGCTCCCGGCCCAGCAGCTCCATCGACTCGAACAGCGGCGGACTCACCGACGAGCCCGTGACCGCGACCCGGATCGGACCGAAGGCCTTGCGGGGCTTCAGTTCCAGCCCGTCGATCAGGCTCGACTTCAGCGTGGCCTCGATGTTGGGCGTCGTCCAGTCCCCCACCGCATCCAGCGCGTCGATGGCCGCCCCGAGCACCGGAGCCGAATCGGGCCCCAATTCCTTGGCGGCGGCCTTCGGGTCGATCTCGTAGGAGCCCTCGTCGAGGAACTTCAACAGTCCCCACGCATCGCCGAGCACCACGATGCGGGTCTGCACCAGCCCGGCGGCCTCGGCGAATCCGGCGTCGTCCAGGCCGGTGTCGTGCCCGTGGGTCGCGAAGTAGTCGCGCAGCCGGGCGGTGAAATCCGTTGGGGACAACAACCGGATGTGTTCGGCGTTGAGCGCGTCGGCCTTCTTCTGGTCGAACCGCGCCGGGTTGGAGTTGACGTCGACGACGTCGAAGGCCGCGACCATCTCCGCCAGACTGAAGATGTCGTTGTCGTCGGCGATCCCCCAGCCAAGCAGCGCAAGGTAATTCAGCAGGCCCTCGGGAATGAACCCGCGATCGCGATGCAGGAACAGGTTCGATTGCGGATCGCGCTTGGACAGCTTCTTGTTGCCGTCGCCCAGGACCGGTGGCAGATGGGCGAACCGCGGGGTGGCCTCGGCCACACCAATCCGGATGAGCGCCGCGTACAGCGCGAGTTGGCGCGGGGTCGACGGCAGCAGGTCCTCACCGCGCAACACGTGGGTGATCTTCATGCACGCGTCGTCGACCGGATTGACCAAGGTGTACAACGGATCTCCGTTGCCCCGGGTGATCGCGAAGTCCGGCACCGACCCGGCCGGGAACGTGGTCTCCCCGCGCACCAGGTCGTGCCAGGTGAGATCGGTGTCGGGCATCCGCAACCGAATGACCGGGTTCCGGCCCTCGGCGCGGAAGGCCGCCCGCTGCTCCTCCGTCAGATCCCGGTCGAAGTTGTCGTAGCCCAGCTTCGGGTTGCGGCCGGCGGCCACATGTCTGGCCTCGACCTCCTCCGGCGTCGAATACGCCTCGTAGGCCTCGCCGGCCGCCAGGAGCTTGTCGATGACGTCGCGGTAGATCTCGCTGCGCTGCGACTGCCGGTAGGGCCCGTAGGGTCCGCCGACCTCGGGACCCTCGTCCCAGTCCAGGCCGAGCCAGCGCAGCGCGTCGAGCAGCGCGTTGTAGCTCTGCTCGCTGTCGCGGGCCGCGTCGGTGTCCTCGATGCGGAACACGAAGTCGCCGCCGGTGTGCCGCGCGTACGCCCAGTTGAACAGGGCGGTCCGGATCAGGCCGACGTGCGGTGTGCCCGTCGGCGAGGGGCAGAATCGGACGCGAACGTGCTCGGTCATCTCATTCATTCAGAGTCCCTTACGGACTACGGGATTCGACAGAGTGCCGATCCCGGAGATGGTGATGCTGACGGTGTCGCCGTCCTCGATCGGGCCCACCCCCTCGGGGGTCCCGGTGAGGATCAGGTCGCCCGGCAGCAGCGTCATGACCGCCGACACCCATTCGACGATCGCGCCGACGTCGTGCAGCATCAGCGCGGTATTCGAGTGCTGACGAACCTCCCCGTTGACCTTGGTGGTCAACTCGAGATCGGCGGGATCCAGATCGGTGACGATCCACGGGCCCACCGGGCAGAAGGTGTCATGCCCCTTGGCCCGCATCCACTGGCCGTCCTGCTGCTGTTGATCGCGTGCCGAGACGTCGTTGGCGATCGTGTAACCCAGGATGTTCTCGGCGGCGCGGGCGGCCGGCACATCCTTGCACGGCCGGCCGATTACGACAGCCAGCTCACCTTCGTGATGGACGGGGTTCGCGTCGGGGGGCAGCTGGATCGCCACGTTCGGGCCGATGATCGCGGTGTTCGGCTTGAGGAAGATCACCGGATCCTCCGGTGCGACACCCCCCATCTCGGCGGCATGGGCGGCGTAGTTCTTGCCCATGCAGATCACCTTGCTGGCCAGGATGGGTGCCAGTAGCCGCACATCGGCCAGCGGCCAGGACCGGCCGGTGAACGTCGGCGATCCGAACGGGTGCTCGGCGATCTCACGGCACACCTCCGTCCCGTCATCACCCTCGATGGAGACGAAGGCGACCCCGTCGGGGCTGGCGATTCGACCTAGGCGCATTGGGCAAGCCTAGTGGGGCGACGGCGACCTCTTACCGGGGGCGAGGGCACTATCGACGTATTGGTCGACGGTGTAATGGACCAGCGCGCCGACGGCTTCGGCGTGGCGGTTGATCGTGGCCGTCGTCGGATTCGTGCCACCGGATTCGAAACGCGCAACGACGCTGCGATCGACACCCATCCGGCGAGCGACCTCTGCTGGCTCGAGACCGCATTCGTGACGCGCCGCCACCAGCTCGCGGATCAAATGGTTCTCAGCTCGGGCGAGTTCGACACTGTGCCGATCGTCAGCCGACATGTCCTCCATGATCGCCATCCGTAAACATCGCGTTTCGTACTGTTGATTTATAAGTCAACAATACGGTCCAACTCAAGGACGCGGCACCGCAACAACCCTGACCACCGTCGAAATCCCTTCGAAATCAGCGGAATTCGTGGTGAAGAGCGGTAGCTGCATCGCCAGGGCGATCGCCGCGATCATCTGGTCGGCGACCCGCGATCGCGGGGACCGGCCAGATTCGCGAACTGCGGCGGTGATGGCGCCGTAGGCCCGTGCCGCCTCCACCCCGAAGGGGATCGGCTCGAAGGCACTCTCGACACGCTGGAGCAATTCCATCCGCCTGGCCCGTTCGATGCCGTCATCGGTCGCGTGCACACCGGCCGCGAGTTCGGCGATGGTGATCGCACTGACGGCGATCTCCCGCGGAAGCAGCTCCGGGTCCAGCCGATTCCAGTGGATCAGGATGTTGGTATCGACAAGTCCGGCATCACCCGGCGCCTGGTCACCGGGCATACGGGTCGTCGGCGTAGGGATCGGCCGTCGCATCGACGTCGGCACGGAACCGGTCGGCATCGATAAACGGAAGATTCCTGCCCAGCGCAAGAACCTCTTCCCGAGGAACGAACGTCCGACGGGGCCGCAGTGGAACCAGTTGCCCGATTCCCCTTCCGTCACGCGTCACGACGAACGTGTCCCCCCGCTCGACCGCATCCATGATCTCGCGGGATCGCATGCGCAGATCACGCTGGCTGATTTCGGCGGGCCGACCCATGCCCACACGGTACCACCGGGTGCTACCGTGTGCTATGGCACCAGAGAAGCTGCCGAATCCGGCATCCCTGACCGAATTCCCGTTCAACATGTTCGTGCGACTGCTGGCGACCGGCGACGTGCGCGCCACCGCCGCTCAGCACGCGTCGTTCCGGCGGTTCGCCGACCTGGGCGACCCGCTGGCCGACGACCTGGTGGCGATGATGCAGCGTCTCCCCACCGGGGAGGGCCGGGCGATGTTCG
>WBZP01003589.1_pt1 | contig 16697 bp, 6 predicted proteins | sample 5204301 | NCBI WGS metagenome assembly WBZP01 (sample SAMN12412401, study PRJNA552823) | activated sludge metagenome | isolation source: activated sludge from nitrification reactor of wastewater treatment plant... | place: USA: Pennsylvania | collected 2017
TCAGCAGATCCGGGTCGGCGATCGCTCCGGTGTTCACCCCGACCTTGTCCGCCCCCGCCCGCAGCAGCGCGTCGAAATCGTCGACCTTGCGCACACCGCCACCTACGGTCAAGGGGATGAACACGGCATCGGCGGTGCGGCGCACGACGTCGATCATGGTCGCCCGGCCACCGGAACTCGCCGTGATGTCGAGGAAGATCAGTTCGTCGGCACCCTCGGCGTTGTAGCGGGTCGCCAGTTCCACCGGGTCTCCGGCGTCGCGCAGGCCCTCGAAGTTCACACCCTTCACCACCCGGCCGGCGTCGACGTCCAGGCACGGGATGACCCGTACGGCCAGACTCATCGGACGGCCGCCAACGCTTCAGGCAACGTGAAGGCGCCGGCGTAGAGCGCCTTGCCGACGATGGCCCCCTCGACACCGGGAACGCCGGCGATCGCCCGCAGGTCATCGAGTGTGGACACCCCACCGGAGGCCACCACCGGCCGATCCGTGGCGGCGCACACATCACGGAGCAACTCGAGGTTCGGTCCGGTCAACGTCCCATCCCGGCGCACATCGGTCACCACGTAGCGGGCACACCCTTCGGAGTCCAGACGGGCGAGGGTCTCGAACAGCTCACCGCCGTCCTGCGTCCATCCGCGGGCAGCCAAGGTCGTGCCCCGCACGTCCAGACCGATCGCCACGCGGTCGCCGTGTTCGGCGATCACCTTCGCGCACCACTCGGGCTGCTCCAGCGCGGCAGTGCCGATGTTGACGCGGCGGCACCCCGTGGCGAGGGCCGACTCCAGTGACTCGTCATCGCGGATCCCGCCGGACATCTCGACGTCGACGTCGAGTTCGCCGACCACTCGGGCGAGGAGTCCTGCGTTGCTCCCGCGCCCGAACGCCGCATCGAGGTCCACGAGATGGATCCATTCGGCGCCTTGCTGCTGCCAGGTCAACGCGGCCGCCAGTGGGTCGCCGTAGTCCGTCTCCGACCCAGCCTCACCCTGGACCAGGCGCACGGCCTGACCGTTGGCGACATCGACGGCGGGCAGCAGTTCAAGGGGCATGTTCCGAGGGTACTGAGGTCGATCAGGGCAACGGCCCGGGCCACCTCGCCGTGAGCAGATGGCGCACACGACCACCTACTGGCCGGGAACGCAATCTGCCCTGCCACCGGGACGGCCACAGCCGCAGGTGGCGGCGGACGCCCGCCAGACTCAGCCCAGCCCCAGAACCCCCGGGTTCATGAGGCCCTGCGGATCCACGTGGGCCTTGATCACCCGCAGCAGATCCACGCCCGACTCCCCCACCTCACCGGTCAACCACGGCGCATGATCCCGGCCCACCGAATGGTGGTGGGTGATCGTCGCATCGGTGTCCACCAGTGCCTGGGTCGCCGCGGCCTTGGCCGCCTTCCACTGCGCGACCGGGTCGTCCGCCAGCGGAGTGATGACGGTGAAGTAGAGGCTCGCCCCGGTCGGGTAGATGTGCGAGAGATGCGTGCCGATCAGCGGGTCACCGAGGGCGCTGCGCAACCCTTCGTGCACCGCGTCATAGGTGGCGTCGAGCTGCGACCACTCGTTGGCGGTCTCCAGAGTCTCGACCAGGTACCCCGCGTCGAGCAGATCGTCGCGCAGGTAGGGCGCCGCGAAACGGTTCTTCTCCCAGGACCGTCCCACGGTTGCCGGCAGGCGCACCGCGCCGAACTGCCGGAACACCGCGTACGCGTGGGCCCGCCGCGCAGCCACCACATCGGCCGGGCCCTCCCACCCCACGATCGCGAGACACCCGCCGGCGACCTTGCGCAGGGCGGTGTAACGGTCGAAGGCCTGCTTCGTGATCCCGGACAGCCCGCTCATCGCCAGGTTGACCGCACTCTCTTCGGCGTCGGACAGGCGCATCATGTCCGCGGGCACCCGATCGAGGGCCAGCTGGCGGAAGGCACGCTTACCCGCGACGAAGCTGGGGAACAGCAGCCCTTCGTACACCTTCTTCTCCGGCAGCGGACGCACGCGCAGCGCGATCTCGGTGATGATCCCGAAGGAGCCCTCACTGCCGAGGAACACCTGCTTGAGGTCCGGGCCTGCTGCGGTCCCCGGCGCCCGGCCGAGGTCGAAGTCCGCGACCGGTGCGGCAATCCGCAGCTTGGTCACGGTCGCGTCGGCGCGCCCGAACCCGGTCGACGTCTGTCCCGCCGAGCGCGTGGCCACATAGCCGCCCACCGTCGCTCGCTCCCATGACTGCGGGATGTGCCCCCATGTGAAGCCGCGTGCCTCGAGCCACCGCTCAAGTTCCGGACCACCGATCCCCGGTTGTACGCGGACCTCGCCGGTCTCAGTGTCCAGGTCCAGCACGGAGTTCATCTCCCAGAAGGCCACCCCCACCGTCAGCCGGTCGGTGACGTCGACCCCGTCGACGACACTGGTCCCGCCCCCGAAGGGAACCACCGCCCACTGCTTCTCCCGGGCGGCGTCGAGGATGCGGCGCACGTCGTCGTGGGTACGCGGCAGAAGCACCACATCGACCGCCGGCAGCGCCGAGTCGGGCCAGCGTCGGTGACACAGGTCGATGAAGGAGAACCCTCCGGAGCACCGGAGGCGGACGATGTCGTCGTACTCAAAGGCGCATCCCAGGCCGGCGATCTCCTCGGCCGGGATCCGGCTCGGGCGCACGTCCACGGCCGCGAGATCCAGTGCGGGCCGCGGTTGCGCGGCACCCATGCCACGGTCGGCGAGGAACTCCTGCAGGGTCACGGGCACCCCGTGGCCCCCGCCGCCCCACCGCTGAACGACCTCTGTGGACACGACCATGGCTTCCTCCGGTGAACACTCAGCAACTGCTTCATACCTCGTCAAGTGTTACACTAACACGCATGGTGTCACAGCCGATCACTGATGAAGTGAGCAACCGCCTGCTGGACTCCGCGGCCACTCTGATCGTCAAAGGTGGCCCGAGCGCCTTGACCGTGTCCGCCATCGCGGACGGCGCGGGGGTCTCCCGGATGACGGTCTACCGGAAGTTCCCCGACAAGCACGCCATCCTCGCCGCGTTGTTCAACCGCGAGTTCGGCGCGATCGTCGCCCAGACCAGCACCATCGAGGCGCCGACCCAGCGCGACCGCATCGTCGAGGCCATCGCGGGCTCGGTGACGGGGATCAACGAGCACCCGCTGATGCAGGCCGTGCTGCGTCACGAACCCGAGGAACTCACCGAGTGGATCACGGGCCGGCTGGGAGGCACCCAACGTATGGCGCGCACCGTCCTGCGCGACCTGATCGTGCAGGGCCAAGCCGGCAGCGGGGACGGCAGCATCCGGGCCGGCAACCCTGACCAGTTGTCGCTGACCCTCGTCCTGGTCGCCCAGACATTCGTCTTCGCCCACCGCATCGGTGGCAATGAATCAGAGCTCCGACTGCTCGTGAAGGGATACCTCTCGTGATCCGCCCCGCCGAACCCCGCAGCCTGCTGAACGCCGAACGCCGCGGCACCGAACTGAAGGAACTCCGAGACAGCGGGCACACGCAGGTGCTGGTCGTCGGTGCCGGAATCACGGGCGTCGGGGTCGCACTCGACGCCGCCAGTCGCGGCATGGACGTGACCCTGGTGGAGCGCCACGACCTGGCGCACGGCACCAGTCGCTGGAGCAGCAAGCTGATCCACGGCGGGCTGCGGTACCTCGCGTCCGGCCACATCGACGTCGCGATGGAGAGCGCCAAGGAACGCCACCTGCTGATGACGACCATCGCACCGCACCTCGTACGCGCCATCCCGACCTTGATCCCCAACTACGGCGGCAAAGACCCGTTGATCAGTTACGCCGGCTTGGTCGCCGGGGACGGGCTGCGGGCGATGGCGGGCACCAAGCGCGGCACGCTGCCCCGTGCACGGTTCGTCAACGCCGCCACCGCCCTGAACATGGCACCAGCCCTACGTACCGACGGGCTCAAAGGAGCCATTGTCGGCTGGGACGGCCAAGTGGAGGACGACGCGCGCCTGGTCGTGGCCGCGGCCCGCACCGCCGCCGCCTACGGTGCGCGCGTGCTCACCCACGTGGATGCGGTGTCGGTTGGGGAAGGCCACGCGACCCTGCGCGACGAGCACGGTGAGTTCACGATCGACTGCGACGAGATCATCACGTGCACCGGCGTGTGGACCGAAGAGCTCAACCCCGAGATCCGCCTGAGCCCGAGCCGCGGGACGCACCTCATCATCCCGTCGGAGCGTCTGGGCCACCCGACCGCCTGCATGACGGTCGCCATCCCAGAGGAGTTCGGGCGGTTCGTCTTCGCCATCCCGCAGCCCGACGGCCTGTGCTACGTGGGCCTGACCGATCTGTCGACCGAATCACTGCAGCCGGATCCGCCCCAACCGACCGCCGAGGAACTCGCCTGGCTGCGTGAACGGATCTCCGCGGCACTGGCCGTGCCCTTGCGCGAGGAGGACGTGATCGGCACCTACAGCGGCCTGCGTCCCCTGGTGAGCGACGCACACTCGGAGACCGCCGACATCTCCCGCAAGCATCTGATCGCACGTCAGCCGAACGGTGCAATCGCGGTCACGGGCGGCAAACTCACCACGTACCGCAAGATGGCCGAGGACGCCGTCGATCTCATCAGCAGCCAGCCCTGCCGGACCGCCGACATCGCCCTGGTCGGGGCGCCGGGCGACAGTCGCAGTCGCGATCGGCTGACCCGCCGCTTCGGCGCGGAGGCAGCGGTGTTGCACCAGGCTGTCGAACGCGACCCCGGCCTCGGACTCCATGTCGCCGACACACCGGCCCTCGCGGTCGAGGTCGGGTGGGCGAAGAACGCCGAGGGGGCCCTGACCCCGGAGGAAGCCGCTGAGTCGCGACTGCGGATCACCATGGTCGACGCCTGGCGGGAGCCGGCACTGGAGGCAGTGCGCGCTCTGTGGTGACGTGGCTTCGGGGGGCAGCGCACCATCGGACAGTCGAAGGCGATCACCGACTTTCTGACCGTCATGACCCGCACCGTCGCGGAGCGCACGCTGTCGGCGGCTCCGGCGGGCTGGCATTTCAACCCTCCGAGACTCTCGCCGAGCGGTCACCGGCAAGAGCCTTCCGGGCGCTTTGTTCTACGGAGAGTGACCGTCGTCACACCGGCTGGGCAGGTCGGGCGGCCTCTGTAGACGCTGATGAGCGCACGAGTCTGCGATCCCAGCGGCCTTACCTGGACATAACAATTCGGACACGGCGATCGGGAACGCGCGCACATTCCCCGTGTGGTGTACATTCCGGGCGCTCACATAACTCGATAGGGGGATGTACGGACAGATCAACAGGGAGTTACCCTTCCATCAGCCGAACAGTCGATGGGCACTACTGCCATCGTCCGGCGGAGGAGGAAATGGTGGTTACCATCTGTAACGAGATTTCGAGCCCGCGCATGCCCGCGGGCTTTGCCTTTTCTCCTTATTCCGAACGAATGACTTCCTCCGGTGTAACAAATCGGGGTCTGAACGGGAGGCACCACCATGTTTAGGAAGTTCCTGGGAGCACTCACTTCCACAGCTGTAGTTGCCGGACTGGCGACGGCTGGAGTCGTGGCGGCGGCCACCCCCGCTGCGGCAGCCTTCACCATCTCGCCCTATGCCCAATCGAACGACAACCCCACGCTGGCGTCTCAGTGTGGGCTGGACTTCGGGCTCGTGCTCGACTCCTCCGGCTCGATCGGCAACACCGGGATCGCGAACCTCAAGACCGCGGCCAATGCCTTCGTTGACGCCCTGGTCGACACCGGCTCCAAGGTCGCCGTGACCAGTTTCTCGACCACGAGCCCTGGCAGCGGGGGCGTCAACCTGGCCCCGACAGCGCTCACCAGCGCCAATATCGGCACCGTCAAGAACAGTTACCAGAACCTCAATTCCGACGGCTGGACCAACTGGGAAGACGGCCTGAAGAAGATGGACGCCTTCTCGGGCTGGACCGGCTCGTCGCCGGACCTGATGGTATTCATCACCGACGGGAACCCGAATACGATCGGCAACGGCCCCGGCAACAATGCCGGCCCTGACGGCAGCACCACGGCGGTCAACCCTGCCATCACGATCGCCAATGGGATGAAGAGCGATGGCACCAAGATGTTCGGCATCGCGGTGGGCAGCAACATCACGCTGAACCCGATCCGGGCGATCACGAACACGACCGCGTACAACGGCAGCAACTTCCCGACCGCCGGATACGTGCAGACCAATGACTACGCCGCGCTGGCACAGCAACTCAAGGAGATCGCGGTCGACCTGTGTGCACCGTCGCTGACGATCACCAAACTCGCCGACACGCCTGACACCAACGGGTTCCAGCCTGCCAACGGGTGGACCTTCGACACGACCGTGACGATCCCGGGCACAACCGGCAAGTGGGTCACCCCCACCACCGATCCGATCGCGCAGAACACGGCGAGCACCCGGTCTGCGGCAACCGCCAATGGCGGCGCGGTGAACTTCCAGTGGGAGCCGAACGGCAACTTCGCGACCAACCCAGTGATTGTCAAAGAGACACTGCAGGGCGGCTACGAACGAGATCCGCAATTGACCTGTGTGGCGCGTGATGTCATCGCCGGGACTCAGCGCAACATCAACCCGACCGTCGACGGAAGCGGCAACTGGAGTCTGGGCTCCATCGCGTCCCGGGAGATCGTGACCTGTACCGCGAAGAACACGCTCACGAAGCTGAAGTTGACGAAGACGGTCTCCGGTGGCGGAAGCGTGCCTGCGGACTGGACCATGACGGCGACGTCCCCGAACGCACCGTCCTACAGCAAGCCCGGAAACCACGGCTCATTCGAAGCCATCAACGGCGGCGTCGTGTACACACTCGGTGAGACGCCTCCTGCGGGCCAGGAGAACAACTACCAGCCCGGTACGTGGCAGTGCACCAATGGCGTGCAGGTGCAGAACGGCAACCAGATCACGGTTCCCAAGGGCACCCAGACCGAGTGCACCATCGTGAACACCCGCAAGACGGTCAACATCAAGTTGAAGAAGGTCGTCTCCGGTGGCGGTAGCGTGCCGGCGGACTGGACGATGAAGGCCGATGGCCCGACCGGGTCGCCGTCGTACAGCAAGCCCGGCAACCACGGCTCGTTCGAGCCGATCTGGGCCAACGCCGAGTACACCTTGTCCGAGACCGCACCAGCCGGTCAGACGAACAACTACACCCCCGGCACCTGGACCTGCGACAAGGGCGTGACCGTCACCAACAGCAAGATCACGGTCCCCGCAGGCACCACGGACGTCACCTGCGAGATCACCAACACCCGCAAGACGGTCAACATCAAGTTGAAGAAGGTCGTCTCCGGTGGCGGTAGCGTGCCGGCGGACTGGACGATGAAGGCCGATGGCCCGACCGGGTCGCCGTCGTACAGCAAGCCCGGCAACCACGGCTCGTTCGAGCCGATCTGGGCCAACGCCGAGTACACCCTGTCCGAGACCGGACCGGGCAACTACACCGGCGGCACCTGGACCTGCGACAAGGGCGTGACCGTCACCAACAGCAAGATCACGGTCCCCGCAGGCACCACGGACGTCACCTGTGAGATCACCAACACCCGTGATCTGGCCAAGTTGGCCGTGGTGAAGAAGGTCGAGGGTGGCGCCAGCGTCCCCGCCGACTTCAAGTTGTCGGCCAAGGCCGCAGCCCCCAACGACGGCAAGAACATCGTCGACCGGGCAGGCAACATCAGCACCCTGGCCGAGGTCTACGCCGGCACCGAGTACACCCTGTCGGAGACCGGCCCGAACAACTACACCGCCGGCAGCTGGCAGTGCACCGGCACCGGTGTCACCCAGAACGGCAACAAGGTCACCGTGGCCAAGAACGGCGAGGTGACCTGTGAGATCACCAACACCCGTGACGAGGCACAGTTGAAGCTCGTCAAGAAGGTCACCGGCGACAACGGCGACAAGACACCGGGCGCCTGGGATCTGTCAGCGAACGCTGCAGCACCCAACGACGGCAAGAACTTCACCGTCAAGGGCGACGCCGACACGTACAAGGGCGTGTTCGCAGGCACCGAGTACACCCTGTCCGAGACCGGCCCTGGCAACTACACCGCCAGCGACTGGGTCTGCAAGGACGAGCAGGGCGCGTCGGTGGGCTCCACCGGTGGCAAGGTGACCATCGACACCGGCGAGAAGGTGACTTGTGAGATCACCAACGACCGCAACACCGCGGAACTCAAGCTGGTGAAGAAGGTCACCGGCGACAACAACGCCAAGGGCCCGAACGACTGGACCCTGGCTGCGGATGCCACTGCACCGCTGGACAACAAGGACTTCTCCAACCTCGGTGGTCAGGGAACGTTCAAGAGCGTCTACAGCGGGATCGACTACACCCTGTCCGAGAACGGCCCCGGCGACTACACCGCCAGCGACTGGGTCTGTAAGGACGAGCAGGGCGCGTCGGTGGGCTCCACCGGTGGCAAGGTCAACCTGAAGAATGGCGACAAGGTCACCTGTGAGATCACCAACGACCGCAACACCGCGGAACTCAAGCTGGTGAAGAAGGTCACGGGCGGCAACCAGGTGCCCAACGACTGGACCCTGGCTGCGGATGCCACTGCACCGCTGGACAACAAGGACTTCTCCAACCTCGGTGGTCAGGGAACGTTCAAGAGCGTCTACAGCGGGATCGACTACACCCTGTCCGAGACCGGCCCCGGGGACTACTCCCCCAGCGACTGGGTCTGCAAGGACGAGCAGGGCGCGTCGGTGAGCTCCACCGGTGGCAAGGTCAACCTGAAGAAGGGCGACAAGGTCACCTGTGAGATCACCAACGATCGCGACCTCGGCGAGTTGAAGTTGGTCAAGAAGGTCACCGGCGACAACAACGCCAAGTCGCCGGCCGACTGGAACCTGAGCGCGAACGCTGCGGCTCCTCAGGACGGTTACAACTTCACCGTCAAGGGTGACGCGGACACGTTCAAGACCGTGTTCTCGAACACCGCGTACGCGCTGAGCGAGTCCGGTCCTGGCGACTACACCGCCAGCGACTGGGTCTGCAAGAACGGCCAGGGCGACCCGGTGAGCGTCACCAACGGCGAGGTCAAGGTCGGCAAGGGCGCGAAGGTGACCTGTGAGATCACCAACGACCGCAACACCGCCGAACTGAAGCTGGTGAAGAAGGTCACCGGCGACAACGGCGCAAAGGGCCCGAACGACTGGACCCTCAAGGCTGACGCGGCCGCACCGCTGGACAACAAGAACTTCTCCAACCTCGGTGGTCAGGGAACGTTCAAGAGCGTCTACAGCGGCACGGAGTACACCCTGTCCGAGAACGGTCCTGGCGACTACACCGCCAGCGACTGGGTCTGCAAGACCGACACCAACGTGACCCTCCCGGTCACCGACGGCAAGGTCACTGTGGGCAAGGACAGCAAGGTGACCTGTGAGATCACCAACGACCGCAACACCGCGGAACTGAAACTGGTGAAGAAGGTCACCGGCGACAACAACGCCAAGGGCCCGAACGACTGGACCCTGGCTGCGGATGCCACTGCACCGCTGGACAACAAGGACTTCTCCAACCTCGGTGGTCAGGGAACGTTCAAGAGCGTCTACAGCGGCACCGACTACACCCTGTCCGAGAACGGTCCCGGCGACTACACCGCCAGCGACTGGGTCTGCAAGGACGAGCAGGGCGCGTCGGTGAGCTCGACCGGTGGCAAGGTCAACCTGAAGAAGGGCGACAAGGTCACCTGTGAGATCACCAACGACCGCAACACCGCGGAACTGAAGTTGGTGAAGAAGGTCGATGGCGGCAACCAGCTGCCCAACGACTGGACGCTGGCTGCAGACGCTGCTGCACCGCTGAATGACAAGAACTTCTCGAACCTCGGTGGTCAGGGAACGTTCAAGAGCGTCTACTCAGCGGCGGAGTACACCCTGTCCGAGACCGGCCCTGGGGACTACTCCCCCAGCGACTGGGTCTGCACGGACGAGCAGGGCGCGTCGGTGAGCTCCACCGGTGGCAAGGTCACCCTCAAGAAGGGCGACAAGGTCACCTGCGAGCTGACGAACAAGCGCGACCTCGGCGAACTGAAGCTGGTCAAGAAGGTCACCGGCGACAACGGCGCCAAGGCCCCAGGCGACTGGGATCTGAGTGCCGACGCGGCCGCACCGCTGGACCTGTACAACTTCACCGTCAAGGGTGACGCGGACACGTTCAAGACCGTGTACTCGAACACCGCCTACGCACTGACCGAGTCCGGTCCTGGCAACTACACCGCCAGCGACTGGGTCTGCAAGAACGGCCAGGGCGACGCGGTGAGCGTCACCAACGGCGAGGTCAAGGTCGGCAAGGGCGCGAAGGTGACCTGTGAGATCACCAACGACCGCAACACCGCCGAACTCAAGCTGGTCAAGCAGGTCGAAGGTGGATCGGCGAAGGCCGACGACTGGACGCTGACCGCCAAGGCCGACGCGCCGCTGAACAACAAGAACATCTCCACCCCGGGTGGGTCCGGAGTGTTCGAGACCGTCTACAGCGGCGTCGACTACACCCTGGCCGAGACTGGTCCGGGCAACTACACCGCCGACACATGGCAGTGTGTGTCCGACCGCGACGACAAGGCCGCGACGCAGTTGCTGCAGCAGGGCGACGTCGTCAGCCTGTCCAAGGGCGAGAAGGTCACCTGCACCATCGTCAATGTCCGCGACACCGCGGAGTTGAAGCTGGTGAAGCAGGTCGAGGGCAAGAACAACCCGAACGACTGGACGCTGACCGCCAAGGCCGGCGCTCCGGATGACGGGCTGAACATCTCGACCCCGGGTGGCTCGGGTCAGTTCGAATCGGTCTACGCCGGCACGCAGTACACGCTGGCCGAGACCGGTCCGGGCGGATACTCGCCGAGCGACTGGGTGTGTCTGACCAGCGATGAGCAGCCGGTGCCGGAGGCGGTCGACGGTCAGCTCAACGACGGCGACAAGATCACCCTGAAGAAGGGGCAGCGGGTCACCTGCACGATCATCAACACCCGGGATCTCGGGTCGCTGACGATCACGAAGGAATTCAACCCGCAGCAGTCCGGCTACACCGGCACGTTCGACATCAACTACACCTGTGTGGATGGTGCCGACCCGGTGAAGAACGGGACCGTGCAACTGGCGGCAGGACAGTCCACGACCATCACTGGTCTGCCGACTGGCACCACCTGCACCGTGACCGAGCCGAACCTGCCGGCCAACCCGACGGGATGGACCTTCAACCCGCCGACGTTCAGTCCGGCCAACGGTCAGGCGACAGTCACGACCAAGGACCAGACGGTCAGCGTCACGGTCGTCAACTCCGTGGCGCAGGTCAGCCCGGTCGTGGTCAAGAAGATCTGTCCGATCGACGTGACCCTGAACAAGCCGGTGCCGAAGAAGGTCGGGAACAAGATCCTGACCAAGAAGATCAAGACGAACAAGTCCTCGTGTGTCTTGCTCAAGCCCGTCGTGCTCTGCCGGCCGCTGGCCAGCACCACGGCAGGTGAGACCGCCTTCTGCGACACGAAGGTGACGAAGAAGGGCCGGATCACGGTCAAGACGAAGGGTTACGAGAAGGTCCGCGTCACGGTCATCGTGAGGGCCAAGCCGAAGCCCGGGTTCGAGGACCGCTGGAAGCCCAACACCTGGCGCAAGTCCTGGATCCTGAGGTAACACCAGGACAAACCAACGAGAAGGGCCCCCGTACCGACATGGTGCGGGGGCCCTTCTCGTTCAGTTATCCACATACCCGACCGGGGGATACACGATCCGTGAAGATCGGGTTAGTCTGCATCATCCGGTTGACCCATACGCGGTCAGCGCAAAGGACCGCAGGTGGTGACCCGCCGCTACAATCCGTCACCTCCGCGGTAGGAGTGGGAGAACGAAGTGCTCAGAAAGACCGTCGGAGGCATCGCCTCCACCGCCTTGGTGGCGGGCCTGGCCACAACCGGCATCATCGCCGCAGCGCCGGCCAGCGCCGCCGTGCCCTCCCCCGCCCCCAACCCAACGCTGCAGGGGTGCGGCATTCCAGTGACGCTGGTACTCGATGCCTCGAGCTCCATCGGCGACAGCGAGCAATTGCAGGTCAAGCAGGCCGCCAACGCGTTCCTCGACGGCTTGGACAACACGAACTCGACGGCGCGGGTCGTTCAGTTCTCCGGAACCAGTGCTCAGATCATCGCGCGACAGCCGATCAGCGGCCAGGGGCTGACTGACCTCAAGGACGCGATCGACACCAAGTACCACGACGAGGTCGGATACACATACCCAGGAACCAACTGGGAGTCCGCGTTCTGGCGGACCTACCAGCCCGCCCCCGACGGCGAGACCCCGCAATTGACCAACGGACTTGTCGTGTTCATCACCGACGGCGACCCGACCCGCTACGGGACGACGACGTCGAACAGCGGGCAGAGCACTCAGTTCTACACCGACGCCGCCCAGACCTACTCGGATCTGCTGAAGAACGCCCCGCGCAGTAACCGCATCGTTGCGGTGGGCGTGGGCCTGAACAACGCAGGCGCGCAGGACCGCCTCAAGCAGGTCTCCGGACCCACCGTGGTCACGTCGGTGCCCGCGAACGCCACCATCAACGACTTCGACGTGTTGATCCCCGATAACTTCAACAACCTCGAGGATGCCCTGAAGGGTGTCGCCACCTCGCTGTGTGGCGGCGCGATCACCATCGAGAAGCTCACCGACGAGGGCCCGAACGGGACCTACGTGCCTGCCGCCGGCTGGAACATCAGCGCCGAGGTCAAGGGCGCGACGAACCCGGAGGACTTCGAGTGGATCAATCCGGTCAACAACACCGACGAGCAGGTGTCCGGTGTGACGGCGGGAGAGCCCGCCAACCAGAACGATCCCCCCAAGGGCACTGTGCAGTTCCAGTACCAACCCAAGTCCTCATGGAACAGCAAGAACCCGAGCATCAGGATCACAGAAACCCTGGACGCGAAGTTCGATCCTCGAACCACTCCTTTCGGCTTCCGATGCGAGTTCCCGGGAAGTAGCCGCCAGGCCGTCGAAGGCACCCTGACGGCATCCGGGAGCAACGCCTACTTCGATGTCGTCAACGTCACCGCCGACCAGCGTCTGAGCTGCAAGATCTACAACACGCACAAGCGCACCTCCCTGCGCCTGCAGAAGGTCGTCGAGGGTGGCGGCACCACGGCCGCGCAGTGGACCATGACCGCCGAGGGACCGGGGAACGCGCCTTCGTACTCGAAGCCCGGTGACCACCAGGGCTTCGAACCCGTGTGGGCCAACACCCAGTACACACTCAACGAACTCGCGCCCCAGGGTGAGGCCGGCAACTACGTCGCCGGTGACTGGACGTGCGACAAGGGTGTCGTGCCCGCAGGCGACAAGATCACCATCCCGACCGGTACGACCGACGTCACATGCACGATCACGAACAGTCGCAAGGGTGAGCTCGTGGTCAAGAAGATCACCGACCCGAAGGGTGCGTCGCAGGAGTTCGAGTTCACCCCCGGAGGCTGGAACAACAACGGGACGTTCCCGCTGAAGGACGGCGAAGAGAAGTCCAGCGGCAAGATCGCGCCCGGCAACTACTCCGTGGGGGAAAACGTTCCCTCCGGCTGGACCCTCAGCGACATCACCTGTGACGCGGGTGACCCCGCCCGCGACGGGGACGCCGTCTACGTCAACGTGCCGGCCGGAGTGAAGGTAACCTGCACTTTCGAGAACACCAAAGACACGGCCATGCTGCGCCTGAAGAAGGTTGTGAGCGGCGGGTCGGCAACTCCGGCCGACTGGCTGCTGTCTGCGAAAGCCGATGCCCCGTTCGACACCAAGAACATCGTCGACATCCCTGGGAGCAACGACGCCTACGCGGAGGTGTATGCCGATGAGTTGTACACGTTGTCCGAGTCGGAAGGCCCTGCCGGCTACAACCCCGGGCCGTTCTGGGAGTGCGTGAGCGACAACGAGGAGACCCGTGCACTTCCTGCAGTGTCGCAGGACGGCAACCAGGTCCGCCTGGCTCCGGGCGAGATGGCCACCTGCACGATCACCAACTACCGCCAGTCCGCGGAACTGAAGTTGGTGAAGGAGGTCGATGGCGCGGACCCGAACTCGTGGACGCTGACGGCAAAGGCCAGTGCACCCGATGACGACAAGAACATCTCGACCCCGGGTGGCTCGGGCCAGTTCGAGCAGGTCTACGCCGGCACGCAGTACACGCTGGCCGAGACCGGTCCGGGTGGATACTCCGCGAGCGATTGGGTGTGTCTGCCGTCTGGCGAGGAGCCTGTCCCGGGCGTTGTCGAGGGTCAGCTCAACGATGGCGACAAGATCACCCTCAAGGCTGGGCAGCGGGTCACCTGCACGATAGTCAACACCCGGGATCTCGGGTCGCTGACGATCACCAAGGAATTCAACCCGCAGTCTTCTGGGTTCACCGGCACCTTCGACATCACCTACACCTGTGTGGATGGCGCCAACCCGGTGAAGAGCGGCACGGTCAGCCTGGCCGACGGACAGTCCGAGACGATCACCGGCCTGCCGACCGGGACCAGCTGCACCGTCGACGAGCCCACGCTGCCGGCACCCCCGGCAGGCTGGCAGTTCAACCTACCGACCTACTCGCCGAGCAACACAGTGACGGTCACAGGCAAGGACCAGACGGTGTCGGTGACCGTCGTCAACTCGATCGCGCAGGTCAACCCGGTCGTGGTCAAGAAGGTCTGCCCGATCGACGTGACCCTGAACAAGCCGGTGCCGAAGAAGGTCGGGAACAAGATCCTCACCAAGAAGATCACGACCAAGAAGTCGTCGTGTGTCCTGGTGAAGCCCGTCGTGCTCTGCCGGCCGCTGGCCAGCACCACGGCAGGTGAGACCGCCTTCTGCGACACGAAGGTCACCAAGAAGGGCCGGATCACGGTCAAGACCCAGGGCTACGACGCGGTGCGCGTGACAGTGATCGTGCGCTCCAAGCCGAAGCCCGGGTTCGAGGACCGCTGGAAGCCCAACACCTGGCGCAAGTCCTGGATCCTGAGGTAACACCAGGACAAACCAACGAGAAGGGCCCCCGTACCGACAAGGTGCGGGGGCCTTCTCGTGTCCCCGCCACGTTCCCGCAATCCGTACGAGCCGCGATCCTTACCCGGACAGGAACCCACCAAACTGCCTGAACCGTTGATCCCGGCCGAACTCACCCGTACTTAACGTGGCCTCATCCGGGACCACCGGACCCGCGACGTAGGGAGGTAGGCGTGCGCACGTCACACCGCAACCTCGCTACCACCGCGTCACCCCCACACCACCCAACGGCTGGCCGCCACCGCCTCCATGCGCCTTTGTCGTTCACCACGCCTACATCCCCCGGTTGGCGACCGGACCACACTGAAGGAGGCAATTCAGAATGTCCTACAGGAGACTGCTCGGCGGTCTGACATCGATGGGAGTCGCTGCGAGCCTGCTCGCGCTCGGCGCCGCTCCACCGGCAGCAGCGGGCAAGGACAATCCGTTCCCGCGCCACCGATCCGGGCCCACCTCACTGATCATCAAGAAGGTCGTGAAGACCCCGGACACGCGTTGGTTTGAGCGGGGCGCGGGTTGGGACTTCTCGACCACAGTCACCCTCCCCTACGCCAACGGCAAGTGGCTTCGCCCGAGCTTCGGCGACATCACGAAGGGCGAGCCGAGCACCAAGGCGGCCACGACCTCCAAGTACGGTCTGGCCGACTTCATGTGGTTCCCGAAAGGGAAGAGCACGTCCGACCCGGTGATCGTCGAGGAGACCGTGAAGGACGGGTTCCAAACGTCTCTGTACTGCTGGAGCAACCACCACAAGAAGGGCAAGTGGACCAAGATCCTCAAGCGCAGCAGCGTCAAGCAACTGCAACGCAGGGGCGGCGGCAAGATCGACGTCCAGGAGATCGGCAACGGTCGGTGGGATCTCGGCAAGTTCTGGCCGGGGCAGTCCGTGGCATGCCTCGCGAAGAACACCTTGACTCAGCTGAAGTTGACCAAGGTGGTCGAAGGCGGGGCTGCGACGGCCGGCGACTTCCAGCTCACCGCGACCCCGGTTGAGGGCGATGCTCCGGCCTACAGCGAGCCCGGCGATCACGACGCGTACGAGGCGATCTTCGGCGACATCACCTACCAGTTGGGAGAGACCGGCCCGAACACGTACAGCCCGTCGAGTTCCTGGACGTGCACCAACGGGGTTCAGGTGGACGGCACCAACCGGATCGTGGTTCCCAAGGGCACCAAGACCGAGTGCACCATCACGAACACGCGGGACCTCGCGCAGTTGAAACTGGTGAAGCAGGTGGACGGCGCGGACCCGGACTCGTGGACCCTCACCGCCCAGGCGGCGGCGCCCGAGAACGACCGGAACATCTCCTCCCCGGGCGGCTCAGGACAGTTCGAGACCGTGTACGCGGGCACCGAGTACACCCTCGGCGAGACCGGGCCGGGCGGCTACACCGCCAGCGACTGGGTCTGTCTGCCGGACAACACCGACCCCGTTGCCACGCAGGTCGACGGCCAATTGAACCAGGGCGACAAGCTCACACTGGAGAAGGGCCAGAAGGTCACGTGCACCATTGTGAACACCCCTGAGGTGCTCGGTTCATTGGTGATCAGCAAGGAGTTCAACCCGCAGACCTCCGGGTTCACCGGGACCTTCGACATCACCTATACCTGTGTCGAAGGCGCAACTCCGGTGAAGAACGGGACTGTGCAACTCGCCGGC
>WBZP01002827.1_pt2 | contig 16696 bp, 18 predicted proteins | sample 5204301 | NCBI WGS metagenome assembly WBZP01 (sample SAMN12412401, study PRJNA552823) | activated sludge metagenome | isolation source: activated sludge from nitrification reactor of wastewater treatment plant... | place: USA: Pennsylvania | collected 2017
GCCCCACGGGGATTGAGGTGCTCCATGAACCGCTTGATCGTGCCGCCCTTGCCGGCCGCGTCGCGGCCCTCGAAGACGACGACGATCTTGAGGCCCTGGTCCTTGACGTGCCGTTGTAGCTTGAGCAACTCGATCTGCAGCAGCCGCTTGGTCGCCTCGTACTCGAGCACCTTGAGCTTGGTGGCATAGGGGTAGTTGTGCTGCCAGGCGATCGGGTCCGGGTCCAGCGGCTCGCCGGGGATGTAGCGCAGCTTCGCATCGTCACTCTCCTGCTCCAGGAGCATGCGATTGCGCAACTCGTCGAGGGTCTCCTCGGTCGGGGTGAATGCCGAGACGGAGTAGGTGAATTCGCTGTCATGTCGCTCCTGCCCCAGGGCTTGCGACGGAGTTCGCTGCGGCTGCTCGGTCATCGGCTGCCTCCTGCTTCGGTGAGCGTTGCCCCAGATGCTAATCCCGACGCCCGTGCCCGTGCCGAACGGCGGGGCCCGGCGAAGTGGTTGACTGGCACCGTGAGCGCCGAAGACTACGCCCCCTCCCCGACCGGATGGGTGGCCCGTCAGGTGGCCCAGATCGAAGCAGCCGGCGACACCGCGGCGGTCTCCACGCTCGGGGGCTCAGTGGTGCTGCTGACGATGCGGGGAGCCCGCACCGGCGCGGTGCGCAAGGTGCCGCTCATGCGCGTGGAGCGAGGTGGTCGGTATGCCGCGATCGCCAGCCTGGGCGGCTCCCCCCGGGACCCCCAATGGGTGGCCAACCTGCGCGCCAATCCGCAGGTCGAGGTCATGGACGGCACGCGGACGTGTCCCATGCGGGCCCGCGAGATCGACGGGGCCGAGCGGCAGCAGTGGTGGGCGTATGCCGTACAGGTGTTCCCCGGCTACGCCGACTACCAGCCGCGCACCGAGCGGGTCTTCCCGATCTTCCTGCTCGAGCCGCGCCAGGGGTGAGATAGCCGGATCATCACACGGCGCGTCATAAAGTGATATCGTCTAGATGTCACATAGTGACCGCTACCGGAGGCCAAGATGAGCACCAACCCAACCCCACCCGCGAGTGCTCCCGTAGGACACTCCGGCGCCCGAGTCAGTGTCGTCGAACGACCGGCGTTCGCCGTCGACGGCTTCCTCGCCTTCTTCGTCGGGCTGGCGCTGCTGGCCTTCACGGCCTGGCGGGTCGTCGACCTCGCCACGACCAAGGCGCCCTTCTCGGGCGGCGCCCTGGCCGGCGTCCTGATCCCGAGCCTGCTGGCGATCCTCGTCCTCAGCTCGGTCGTGGTCATCCAGCCCGGGCAGACCAAGGTCGTCCAGTTCTTCGGCCGTTACATCGGCACGGCCCGGCGCTCGGGGCTGTCGATGCTCATGCCGCTGACGACCAAGCGCGGTGTCTCGGTGCGGGTCAACAACTTCGAGACCAACGCCCTCAAGGTCAACGATGCCGACGGCAACCCCGTGGAGATCGCCGCGATCGTCGTCTGGCAGGTCGCCGACACCGCAAAGGCCAGCTTCGCCGTCGAGTCCTACCAGGACTTCGTCAAGGTGCAGGCGGAGGCGGCGTTGCGGCACGTCGCGACGAGCCACCCGTACGACGACCCGGATGGGCACGGCGAATCACTGCGCGGCTCGACCGACATCGTGTCCGGCGAACTGGCCGTCGAGGTCGCCGAGCGGGTGCGTGTCGCCGGGGTCGAGATCCTCGAGGTGCGGATCAGCCACCTGGCCTATTCGCCGGAGATCGCCCAGGCCATGCTGCAGCGCCAACAGGCCTCGGCCATCATCGCGGCGCGGTCACGGATCGTGGACGGCGCCGTCGGGATGGTCGAGATGGCCCTGCAGCGGCTCGAAGCCCAGGACATCGTCGTGCTCGACGACGAGCGCAAGGCGGCGATGGTCTCCAACCTGCTCGTCGTGCTGTGCAGCGAGGCCAAGGCCTCGCCGGTCGTCAACGCCGGCACGCTCTACCACTGAATCGGACGCGGACTCGTGACACCGCCCTCGGATGAGGCCGCACCGGCGCGGCATACACCCGCGGGCGGGCGACCGGCCCGCGCGGAACGGCACGCGGTGCTGCTGCGGCTGGATCCGGCCGTGCATGCGGCGGTGGCCCGCTGGGCCGAGGACGAGTTGCGCAGTTTCAACGCCCAAGTGGAGCTGGTGCTGCGTCGTGCGCTGGCGCAGGCCGGTCGCCTGCCGGAAGGCACCGGCCCGCTCCCCCGCCGCGGCCGGCCGCCGAAGTCGACATAGCTCACCTGCGGCACGCCCATGACGTTGTCGCACACGGCTCGACTCCGCCGCCAGCAGCATCCGCAATCCGCCCGTTCGTCCGAAGCGCCGTGATTCACCGCCATCGATGATGAACGGGTGGAGGAATTACAGTCCCCGCCCTGGGCCCGATTCGGTGAGACCGATCTGCGGCTCGACGCGCCCGTCGTCCGACCAGCCTCGCGGGGCATCGGACGGAGCCTGTTCAGCTGGGGATTCGTCATCGCCCTTATCGTGGGGGCCGGCAACGGCGTGGGATTGCGCTCGTCGTGGGGAAGCGCGATCGGGTGGGTCGGCGCCTCGTACACCGACCCACGCGGCTTCACGTACTTGCGCACCCAGCGCTATGACCGGAACACACCGGTGGGCTATGACCCGTGCCAACGGATCGACGTCGTCATCAACCCGACGGACGGCCCCCCGCAGGCGCAGATCATCGTCCAGGAGGCGGTCGACACGATCGCCGGGATCAGCGGGCTGCACCTTCGGGTCGTCGGCACCACCGACGAATCCGCTGTGAGCCGTTGGGCGTCAACACCCGCGGTATGGGACCGGTCACCGGTGCTCGTCGATTGGACGACGCGGGCGAAATACGCCGAGTTGAGCGACCAGGCCATCGGGCGTGGTGGCAGCATCTCGGCGACGACGATCACCGGCAAGGAGGTCTACGTCACCGGCGCGGTCGCCCTGGACGGGCCCTACCTGAGGGCGGCGCTGCTGCGCCCCAACGGTCGTCATGTCGTGCGCATGGTCGTTATGCACGAGCTCGGCCATGTCCTTGGTCTGGGGCACATCGAACGCGCCGGCGAGATCATGTCCTACCAGGGCACGCCCCTGTCGCCCGGCCCCGGCGACCGAGCAGGCCTGCAGTCCTTGGGTCAATTGTCCTGCGGCATCTGGAGATAGCACCCGGTCGGCGCCCGCCACGGCTCCGTGGATCAGGAGGCGACGCGGTGCGGGCGGCGGTGCTCGGGCAGGCGGCAGACCCCTTGGGGCGTGGCGACGGCGACCGCGAACAGGTGTATGCCGCCCGCCGCGCATGCGTCGACAGCCGCCTGGTGCCAGGTGCGGTCGCTGTCGATGACCCCGGCCCGGCCCGGGCGGGCGATGGCGACGACCAGCCCGCCGGCTCCGCCGGCGAGCGCATGGACGAATGGCTCGAACAGTGACCGCCGATCGGGCATCGGCGCGCTCACCAGGTCGGTGACGGCGCACGGCTGGATGATCCGCCGAGTGGGGCCGCAAATGATGACGTAGATCGCCCCCTCGAGCCGGTCGGTGTCGGTGACGATGAGGTCGACGACGTCGGTGAAGATCGCGGGGTCGGTGACGGGACGGGTGGCCCAATCCTTGGGCAGGTCGCGGAAACTCATGCCGCGAAGCGTGCCCTGAAACCGCGCCGGGCCTTGGAAGATATCCACAGGCCTCTGGCGCCGCGACGCCGCCCAATCCGACGCGCGCCCTTGGACGCCGTGCTCGCTCTCAGCGAACAATCCGGCCTCACACGTCGGCGGGTGCCGGATCAGGATCGTCGGACCCGGGTGCTGGTTCGGCCAGGAGCATGCCGAGGTTGGCACCGAGGGCAAGGTCGTCCATCGCCCCGAGGTGCTTGAGCCGCACCCGCCCGGCTCGATCGATGAGCACCGTCGACGGAGTGCCCTGCAGGTCGTAGCGGCGCATCGTCACCGGCATCGTCTGCCCCGGCTCGTGCCGGTCCACTGCGACAGGGAAGCCGTAGCGGAACTCGGAGAGGAAGACCCGCAGGGCATCCGGGCCGGTGACCGCGTGATGCTCGAAGACCGTATGCAGGCCGACGACCTGCACCTGCCGGAACAGCTGATGCACTCGCTTCGCTTGCGGCAGAGCGTGATCGACGCAGCCGGGGCAGAGCATCTGGAATGCCTCGAGCAGCACCACCTGCCCCCGTAGCGACGCCAACGGCCGTGCCCTACCGATCCACTCGACGACGTCGAGCTCGGGCGCGTCGTGTCCGGTCATCCGCCGACGATAGGGCAGCCCTGGCAGTCTCGGGACTGAACGGCCGAACGGCCGATTCGGACCAGCCCTCGGGGACCGACGATGGTGAGGTGCCGACTCCCGACCATGCGCCTGGCCTTGACGCGCCCGGCCCCGGTCTCGCTTCGGCGCAACCGCCGCGGTCGATGCGGCGGTCGGTGCTGCTGGTCGGGCTGGCCGCGGTCGGGCTGTTGGTGACGAAGGTGCTGCCCTTGGACACCACCGGTGAGCCGGAGTACGGACGGCACTACGCGTTCCTGCACGTGCAGCCGGGCACGAGCAACACCCCGATCGGCTTCGACCCGTGCCTGGGCGTGAACATCGTCGTCAACGACTCCGAGTGGCCCGGCGACGGCACCCAGCTGGTGACCGAGGCCGCGGCGGAGCTGTCCGCGGCCAGCGGCATACCGTTGCGCGTGATCGGCACCTCCAAGGACCGCGCGACCTGGCGGGTGCGCACTGTCATGGGGCAGCCGGTGCTCGTGGACTGGTCGAGCCCGGCCCTGCAACCGGGGCTCACCGGTGACGTCGCCGGGCTCGGCGGCAGCATCCCGGTGCGGGGTCGTTCCGGCCGCCAGACGTTGGCCGCCGGCTCGATCAGCCTGGACACCCCGAGCCTGCAGGCGTATGCCGCGCACCGCGGCGGCGCCGCCGTGGTCAAAGGCGTGATCATCCACGAACTGGGGCACGTCCTGGGCCTGGGCCACCCGAACGAGGACGGTCAGCTGATGTCCGCCAGGGGCAGGACGAACAGCTTGCGCAAAGGTGACCTACGCGGCCTGCAGCTGCTCGCGGCCGTCCCCTGCGGCGCCTGACCCAGCCCGTTGCGCTGGGCGTCAACCCTGTTGGGAGGTGCCACGCGGACCGGGCGTTGGATCGGACATCTCACCTCTGAGCTTCGCCACCTCAGGCGTTGTCTGCCAACCCGTTGCGGAACTGCAGAGAAACAGTTAGCATACGAACTATGCGTACACGAATGATTCAACGGGCCGAGGACGAAAGCTTGGGCGCCCAGGTCAACCTGACCGCCAAGGCGTTCACCGCGGCGTTGGCCGCGCGACTGCCGGATGGGATGACCACCACCCAGGTTGCGGTGCTCGCGTACCTTGCGCGGCACCCGGGTTCAGCCCAAAGCGAGATCGCCGCCAGCACCGGCGTGGACACCGCCACTCTCGCCGAACTGCTCAAACGGCTGGACCGACGCGGCCACGTCCGACGCGAGCCGGACCCCAAGGACGCCCGACGTCTTCTGGTGCGCCTTGGTGAACTCCCCAAGGACCTCTTGGCCAACGGCCTGCAGGCTGCCGCCGAAGTCAACGCGCTGGCCACACACGGGTTCACCGCCAGCGAGCGAGCCGACGCCCACGCCCTGTTGGCCCGCATCCGCGCCAACCTCACGCCCGCCTGACCATCGCACCACCTCCCCACTTCGCCCCAGGAGCTTCAATGGACGCACGCTTGCGATATCGCTCACCCGACACCACCACCCTGGCCGGCTACGCACTCCAGCACCAGGTCGACCCCGCAGCCCCCATCCAGGCCGCAGCCGAAATCGTCGTCAACGCTCCTGTCGACTACGTCTGGCGCCTGCTGATCGACGTCGAGAATTGGGCCGACAGCCTGGAGCCCGGACTCAGCAAGGTCGATGTATCTCAAGGGGTCCGGGTTGGCGCCCGATTCACTCGCACGAACCGAGGATTCACGATGACCGCCCGATTCGAGGTCGTCAGCCCCGAGCGCGAAATCGCCTGGACTGGAACAGCTCTCGGCGTACACGCGATACACCGGTTTGAGCTTGAACCGCTCCCCGACGGACGCACCCTGGTGCGCACCGAGGAGTCGATGGGCGGGCGACCGCTGGCCGTGCTGTATAGCTCTGCCAAACTGCAAGGACTCATGGATGCCTCGTTAGCGTCGTTCAAGGCGGCTTGCGAACGATGAGGTGGACCTTCCTCGCCTTGGCCTTCATTGCCGAGTTGGGTGCCTGGGGCGCGATGGGGTATGCCGTCCACCACCTCGCCGGCGGGGGATGGCGCGGACTCGCTATGGGCGGGCTTGCGGCAGCGGTGGCCATCGTCTGCTGGGCGCTCTTCGCCAGCCCACACTCGAACGCACCCGTAGCGGCAGCGCTCGTCACCAAGATCCTCGTCTTCGGCGGGGCAGTGGCGTTGCTGTGCGCCGCCGGAGACTGGCCATGGGGGCTGGCCCTCGCCCTCCTACTCGGCGTCGCTCACCTGGGGGTGCACGTGACGTCGCCGGGTGCGCCGTATTGAGCCTCTGAAAGGAACCCTCTGCAGCCACACCTGAGGAGCCGAAGGTGCCCAGCATCGCGCCGCGACGCCGAACGCGCCGCCGGCGCCGCCGGGTCAGGCTCAAAGGTTGACGACCTCCGTCTTGGGCCCGCTGTGGTGGAGGCGTATTGGTGCCCCACCTGGTCCTGAGCGAAGCGTTCCGGGTAGTCGAACTCGATCAGGTGGGTCACGTAGGAGTGGCGAAGCGGGTGCAGGTCCAGTTCTTCGGGAAGCCCAGCCTCCTGGCGGGCATCGTTGAAGGCGGCTCTTGGTACTTGACCGGGCAGTCTGGGTCCGTGTCGTGACGTGAGGGACCCGTGGTCTCGGTGAATCATGGCTGTTGTCAAGGCAGTTCATGATTCAGGAGGCCACGGGCTGTGTCCCAGGGTACGCGTGTGTTCCGGTCGCGGGAAGCGACGATGCTGTTGGGGATCGACGGGCTGGCGGTGGTCAGCGTTGTCGAGGTCGACGGGGTCCGTCAGGTCCACGCGGTCACCGACGATCCGACCGCGGCGGCCTGCCCGGCCTGTGGGGTGATCTCCGACGCGGTGAAAGGTCAGGTGGTCAGCTCGCCCCGGGATCTGCCCTACGGGCCGGTACCGATCCGGCTGGTGTGGCACAAACGGCGGTGGCGGTGCCGAGAGCCACGGTGTGAACGGGCCTCGTTCACCGAGTCGATCCCGGCGATCCCGGCCCGGTCGCGGTTGACCAGCCGGCTACGGGCCGAGTGTGGTGAGGGGATCGCCGAGCGGTTCACCTGCGTCGCGTCGGCCGCCGCCCACTACGGGCTGTCGTGGCGGACCGCGCACGCCGCCTACGTCCGCCACGTCGCGGCGACGTTGGCGGCGCCGTTGCCGCCGGTCACCGTGCTCGGCATTGATGAGATCCGTCGCGGGAAGATCCGCTGGGTCAAGGACCCAGACACTCAGCGGTGGGTGAAGACCACCGACCGGTGGTTGACCGGCCTGGTCGACGCCGCCGGGGACGGCGGGCTCCTGGCGCACGTCGAGGGCCGTGCCGCCGCCGCGATCGTGGAATGGGTTGAGGCCCAACCTGATACGTGGCGTGCCGGGATCAGCCACGTGTGCCTGGACCTATCGGCCTCCTATGCCAAAGCGGCCCGCCTGGCCCTCCCGGACGCGGTGCTGGTCGCTGACCGGTTTTATGCCGACGTGCTGGTTATGCCGAGGTCGTCGGGACGTGGGGTGGTGGGGGCGGTGGCCGGGCTGGTGAGGTCGGCATAATCAGAGGCTTTGGAGAAAGGTGAGCAGGGTGTCGTCCTCGGGGTGGTAGCGGCCGGGGGTCGCCCCGGTCGGTGTCGTCCGGTCCAGGGCGTTCTCCTTGGTGGTGAGGTCGGCGTGCAGGTACACCTGGGTGGTGTTGATGCTTTCGTGGCCGAGCCATAGGGCGATGACGGTGCTGTCGATGCCGGCAGCGAGGAGGCGCATCGCGGCGGTGTGCCGCAGGACGTGCGGGGTGATGGTCTTGCCTGTCAGGCTCGGGCAGGAAGTCGCGGCGGTGCTGGCGTGAAGGGTCAGACGCACCGCGACGGCGTCACGGCTGAGCCGGGTGCCACCGCGGGTTGTGAACACGAACTCCTCGCTGGCCGTGGTGGCCGTTGGTGTGGTGAGAAGGTCGTGCAGGATGGTCACGGTTTGGTGGTCCAGCGGGGTGATGCGGTCCTTGCGTCCCTTGCCGTGGGTCAAGGCGTGGGCGCCGGTGCCGAGGTGGATGTCGTTGCGGCGCAGCCCGGTCAGCTCACTGACCCGCAGTCCGGTGGTGACCGCGACCTGGATCAGGGCGTGGTCGCGTCGTCCGGCGACGGTCGCGCGGTCGGGGGCGCTCAGGAGTGCGGTGACTTCGGGTTCGGTCAAATAGGTGATGTCGGTGCGGCGCTGGCGCCGCTTGGCGGGAATGGCCAGCACCCGGGCGATGGATCCGGCGTGTTCGGGGTGCTGGACGGCGGCATATGTGAACAGGGAGTGCACGGCGGCCAGGCGGGCGTTGCGGGTGGCGACGCTGTTGCCGCGCTGCTCTTGCAGGTGGTTCAGGAACCCGCCGATCCGGTCGGCGTCGAGCTGGGCGATGTCGATGGCGTGCGCCGGGGTGCCGGTGGTCGCCACAACGTATCCCAGCAGCAACCGCCAGGTGTCGCGGTAGGCGGCGATGGTGTGTGGGCTGGCGCCGACCTGACCGATCAGTCGGGTGGTGAAGAACGCCTGCAGGGTGGGTGCGAGCAGGGTCATCGTGATCCCGCCCGCCGCGCCGGCCCTGCTGTCGCTAACGGCGCTGGGTGATGGCGGGCAAGCCGGTCGGCTGCGGCAGCGAGCAGTTCGCTGGTGCCGGTCAGGTACCAGTAGGAGTCGGCTGGGTCGGCGTGCCCGAGCCAGGTCGCGAGGATCGGCAGGACGGTCGCGGGGTTGGCCCCTGACCGGTAGGCGTCGAGCATGGTCGTGACGGCGAACGTGTGGCGCAGGTCGTGCAGCCGGGGCCGGCATGCGCCGCTGCCGGGGTCGATCCCGGCGGCCTGGACCACGGCACGGAAGGTGGTGTGTGCGGTGCTCGGTGGCAGCCGGCGGCCTGTGCTGGAGATTAGGAGGGCGGGGCAGGCCCCGGCGGGAAGCAGCCGGGCGCGGATGTCCAGGTAGCCGATCAGCCCATCGCGCACGCTGGGGTCCAGCGGCAGCAGTCGGGTCTTGCCGTACTTGCCGGTGACCAGCAGTGTGCCCTCGGCAGGGTCCAGGCTGGTCACGTCGAGTGCGAGGGCCTCGCCGGTGCGGATCCCGGTGGCTGCCATCAACGCGATCAGGGTGTGAACGGTGGCTGCCCGGATTGCGGGTTGGAGCTGGCCGGCCGCGGCCAGCAGCGCCTGGACCTGGTCGTCGCGGTAGATGTATGGGGCGGCGCGGGTGGGCCGCGCTGGCAGCAGCCGGGCCGGTGGCACCTGGATGCGTGGGTCGCTGGTCGCGGCCCACCGCGCGAAACAGCGGATCGCGGATAGTCGTAGGGCGTGCCACCGCGGCGATGCCCCAGCCGGGGCGGTCGCGAACCCCAGGGCGTGCTCGATGGTGAGTGTGTCCGCGTCGTTCTCGTGTAGGTAGGCCAGGAACTGGGTCAACAGGACCTCACTGCCCTCGAGTTTGAAACCCAGGGCCCGGCGGACCCGCAGGTAGTCGCACAGCAGCGAGGTCAGCGGCGGCGGTGTCGGCGGCTGCCCTGTGACGTTCATGACCGGCCCCTGCTTGAGGGCGTCGAGGGCCAGGTCCGGGCCAGCGCGGCGAGGCGTGAGCGGTCGGACTTGGCGTACACCGCCGTGGTGGAGGGGCTCGCATGCCGCAGCAGCTGAGCGACCTGCTCCAGCGTGGCGCCTGCGTTCAGGGTCGCGGACGCGGCGGTGTGCCGCAAACGGTGCGCGTGAACCGTGCCAAGGCCGGCCCGGGCAGCGGCCCGACCGACGATGCAGCTGACACTGTTCGGCGCCAGCGCCTTGAACGGCGCGCAGGCGGTGACGAAGACAGCCCGCGCGCTGGTGGTCGGGCGTCCCACACGCAGGTACGTTACGAGCTGCTGCCCCACGTCCACGGGCAGCGGCAGCAGATCGACCCGGTTGCCCTTGCCGCGTACAACGACGGTCCCGGCAGTCCAGTCCACGTCCTCCAGGCGTAGCGCGGCAACCTCCGCGCAGCGCAGGCCCAGACGCAGCAGGCAGGCGATCACGGCCAGGTCGCGGCGGCCCACCGGCGACGACGGGTCACACGCGCCGACCAGCGCCTGCACCTGAGCTGGGGTCAGTGACTGAGGGATCCCGGACAGCCGCCAGAACGCAAAGGGCGGCACCGCCGTCGACAGGTCCACCGCTGTCCCGCCTTCGGCGTGCAGGAACCGAAGGAACGAACGCAACGAGGAGGCCGTCATCTGTGCGGTCTTGCGGGTCAGCCCGGGCAGGTGCCCGGTCAGAAACCGGGACACCTGCGCGGCGTCCACCTGCGCGAGGGTCAGCCCCGGGTCGGTGGCAGCGACCGCGTCGACGAACGGGCGCACCCATCGCACATAGGCGTCAGCGACGGGGACGGTCACCGAGCGTTCAAGGAGCAGGTAGCGCCGGAACCTGCCCAGAAGCTCTTCCGCGGCGCCCGCCGGTGCACTCGGGTCCGTCGCGGGCGCCGCGCCGAGCCGACGCAGACATCCCAAGATCGGGGCCAGCGCCTGGATCGAGTAAAGATGGGTGTACTCGCGGCGGCGGTCGACGATGAACTGCGTCAGCACCGCCCCGCTCAGATCTCCCGGGCCCAGACCCCGCGCCTGCAACCACCGCGAGAGATGCGCCGCCAGTTGCAGTTGGTTGCTCGCCGACGTCGACGCGTACCCCAACACCGCCAGCTCCACCCGCAGCTCCGCCGCGAACGGCGCCAGTGGGCCCGTCAACCGGACTGTCGATGGATCCGAGGTGCTGTGCATGATCCTTGCTCCCTTCATCGGAAATGAAGGCAACAGCGTCCATGCGCCACACCCGGTTATGCCGACCTCACCAGCCCGGCCACCGCCCCCACCACCCCACGTCCCGACGACCTCGGCATAACCAGCACGTCGGCATAAAACCGGTTATCCCGAGGTCGGGATAACCGGTTCCACCTGGTCCGCCTGGCCAACGACATGCTCACCCAGGTCCGCCAAGACGCCACCCGCACCACCCGGGGCCGACGCGGCCGCCGCCGCGACCCGGAATGGGTCAACCGGCGACGACTACTGACCGGCCACGAACGGCTCACCGAGACCGGGTTCGCCACGATGTGGAACACCCTCATGGACGAAGGTGACCTCGGTGTCGACGTGCTGCACGCCTACACGGTCAAAGAACTCCTACGCGACCTGCTGGCCCTGGCCCCCACCCCCGGCACAAGCGTGCCCAACCATGGCGAGATCTCCCACCGGCTGTGGAAGTTCAACAGCCAAGCCGCCGCCTGCGACATCCCCGCCGTACACCGCCTCGCCGCGACCATCCAGGCGTGGTGGCCAGCCGTTGAAGCCGCCATCACCACCGGCTACAGCAACGCCCGTAGCGAGGGGTACAACCGGCTCGCCAAACACCAAGGACGCAACGCCTTCGGCTTCCGCAACACCGCCAACCAGACCCGCCGCATACGCTGGGCCTGCACCCGCCAACACCGGCGAGCCGCAGCCAGCACCACCGAGGTGCCCGCTCAAGTATGAAGAGCCTTGAAGGCTCGGTTGATCGACCTCAGCGACAGTCGTCCGGCTCGCTCGGAGGGGAAGAGCGCTGGGTGGCCAACCGGGCCGAACATGGGCCTCAGTTCGTCGATCCACTGGCGCATCGGGGCAACGACCCAGTCCATCTCAGGTACCAGCAACACGGAACGACGCTTTGGAGGTCCGCCACGCGAGCTCTTGCCCCATCTGACGAACAGGCAGCCTGCGTTGCCATAGTCCGGCACCTTGGGGTTGCCGTGAAGGTCGGCGAGGTCGAGGCCCCAGAGCTCACGGCGTCGAAGCCCGAAGGCATTGTCGACAGGCATACACGACCTTAAGGACGATAGCGTCACGCTGCGCCGCGATCGCGCCCTTTCCGGCCGCGGGTACGAATACTCTCGACGAGACCATCCGCGGCGTCGAAGAGCGCCTGAACCTCGTCATAAGTAAGTGGCCGGCGGCCAGGATCGCCTTCGTACGGCGTGGTGTGGTGGTAGCTGTTTCATTCGGTGATGATCTGGGTGGGCGCAGACCCGAACTCATCCCTGCACAGGTTGACCCACTCGTAGTCCGCGCTCGTGGCGTACTCCAGGAAGATCCTCAGGGCCGCCTGTATCCGCGGATCGTGGTCGGTCGAGCCCCAGCAAGGCTGGTGACGAAGGCTTCGAACTCGGCTGCTGCCTCGACCGCTGCTGAGCCACCCAGCCGTCCTGCATCGCCTCGAACGTGATCCTCTCGGGGTCCACGGACGTGGCAGCTCCGGCGAAGCGCCCCGCAACATCGTTGGTCACTGTCGCATCCTGTGCACCATTGATGCGTCGTAGTGAAGCCACCTGACTTGCTGCGACGAGCCGCCCGGAGTGCACGTGACAGGCTGTGCGCAAACGCAGTGAACCTAGGGAGTGAACATGACCGACAGTGACTACGACGACTTCGCCGAGGCGTATGCACGGCAGAATGAGACCGGACTCTTCAACGCGTACTACGAGAAGCCCGCCATGCTCGGCCTTGCCGGGGACGTATCTGGACGACGGATCCTCGATGCAGGGTGTGGGTCCGGACCGACAATGGCCAAGCTACGTGAGGCGGGCGCAGAGGTGGCCGGCTTCGACCGAAGCGCCGGGATGATTGGGTTTGCGCGTGAACGTTTGGGGCAAGAGGCCGACCTCCGTGTGGCGGAACTGACCGACCCGTTGCCTTACGGGGACGCCGAGTTTGACGACGTGGTCGCCTCCCTCGTCCTCCACTACCTGGAAGATTGGTCCGGACCGCTGACCGAGCTTCGCCGAGTCCTCAAGACGGGCGGCCGTTTGCTGGTCTCGGTCAACCATCCAGTGATCTTCCCTGTCGTGTATCCGGACTCTGAGTATTTCGCTGTCACGAAGTACACCGAGGACTACGACTTCGCTGGCCACAAGGTGTGGCTGACCTTCTTTCACCGCCCATTGCACACGATGACAGACTCGTTCACCGCTGCTGGCTTTCGAATCACAGCCATTAGCGAGCCGCCACCCGCACCGGACACGCCGGCCGAACTCCTCCCCGAGGGCCTGGAGCCGGGCAAGTCGTTCCTGTGCTTCCTGTTCTTCGTGCTTGAAGCTGTCTAACCGTCATGATGTGGTCACGCCGCGGACCAACCTGGCGGCCTCCTCGCTCCGTTTCCATAGCAGCGCGAACTCGGCTCGCTGGTCCGCAGTAGGGGTTTCGACGTCGGCTCCGACCCTGCCATCCAACTGTTCGCGGATCAGGTCCATCTGGCCGAGGTGCTGACGCGTCTCGCCGAGCATGTGAGCCATGACGTTGAAGAGAGGCACGCTCTCCGAACCCCACCACGGGACGCGTCCCACGTCATCTGCGTCGAGCGCCTGGATCGTCGCGTCCGCGTGATCACATGCGGCTCGGTAACCCTCCATGCCGTCGGTGCTGATCTCATCCGCTGGGACCCACAGGTAGTCGAGGTTCCTGAACGAGGCCTCCACTGTGGGGATGGGGTGGGGATAGGGCCGGTCGAAGACCACGCCAAAGTAGGTTGCCTCGTAGAACCTCGTCACGAGCCCAGCCAAGGCAACGGTGGATGTGTGTCCTCGCTCTCTGAATGTCATGACTCACAAGAGGAGCCTGCCGCATTCCTTGCTGGACAAGGCCAAACCCACCAGAGCTTCGTCGGCGAAGATATCGAGCATCCGCAGTCCGCATCCTGCGCGGCCGAGCAACCCGGTCATCACTCGTGCTGCAGTTGGGGCCACCCGCTCGACGAGCGGGTGGCCCCAACGTTGCATCTGTTGAATATGGCTCGCTTTCAGCTGCAGCCGCTGGTGGAGCCGCAACCTTCGCAGACGTAGCAGGAGCCGGCTGGGCGCATCCGGGTGCCACAGGTGAGGCACATCGGGGCGTCGGCGGCCTTGCCCTGGAACTTGGCGAGCAGGTCTTGCGAGGAGTGGATCTCCACGCCGACCTCGCGGGCCGAGGCCGCGCCGGCGCCGAAGGTCACCTCACCGGCGTGATCGGCCGGCTTGGCCGCCCCGGCTGCGCCAGCCGCACCCGCGGCACCGGTGGCTCGGGAGCCGGCGCCGGTCTTGCCGGGTGCCGCCACGGGGTGCGTGACGACCGACTGCGCGGAGGTCTCCAGCTCGTCCTCGATCTCCTCCGCGGAGGCCTCGGGCGCGGCATACGAGCCGGTCTCCAAGTGCCTGGCCCGCTCTTCCGCGGTGAAGATGCCCATCTCGGAACGGGTTTCGAAGTCGAGGTAGTCCAGGGCCAGTCGGCGGAAGACGTAGTCCATGATCGAGGTCGCCATCCGCACGTCGGGGTCGTCGGTCATGCCGGCCGGCTCGAAGCGCAGGTTGGTGAACTTCTCGACGAAGGTCTCCAGGGGCACCCCGTATTGCAGGCCGATGGACACGGCGATGGCGAAGGAGTCCATCACCCCGGCCAAGGTCGATCCCTGCTTGCCGAGCTTGACGAACAACTCGCCCAACCCGTTGTCGGGGTAGGAGCCCGCGGTGAGATAACCCTCCGCGCCGCCGACCGCGAACGAGATCGTCTGCGACGGACGCTTCTTGGGCAGGCGCTTGCGGACCGGGCGGTACTCGATGACCTTCTCCACTGTGACGACGGGTGCAGTCGTGTCGACCGGCTGGTCCTTCTTGTCCGCCTTGGCGTCCGAGAGGGGCTGGCCGACCTTGCAGTTGTCACGGTAGACCGCCAGCGCCTTGAGACCCAGCTTCCAACCCTGCAGGTAGACCTCGGCGATGTCCTCGACGGTCGCCGTCTCGGGCAGGTTGACCGTCTTGGAGATCGCCCCGGACAGGAACGGCTGACACGCGGCCATCATCCGCACGTGGCCCATCGGGCTGATCGCCCGGGCGCCCATCGCACAGTCGAAGACCTCGTAGTGCTCCGGCTTGAGACCGGGCGCGTCGATGACATGCCCCTTGTCGGCGATGTACTCGACGATCGCCTCGATCTGCTCCTGCTGGTAGCCCAGCTGTTTGAGGGCCCGCGGGATCGTCAGGTTGACGATCTGCATCGAGCCGCCACCGACGAGCTTCTTGAACTTGACCAGCGAGAAGTCCGGCTCGATCCCCGTCGTGTCGCAATCCATCATGAAGCCGATGGTGTTGTGGCTCACGAATCCGGCCGCGACATAGGTGACGTTCGAGGGCACCGACAGGTCGTAGGTGGGTTGCACCCCGCCGTCCTCATTGGCGGACACCTCTTCATAGAGGTAGCCCAGAGCGTGGCCGAGTCGTGCGTCGCCAGTTGCCTCGTGCACCCGTAGGGCAAGATCGCGGCTGACTCCCACGCCCCTGGCCACAGCCTGCTGCACCAACGCACGCAAGGGGTGCCCGACCGGGGCAAGACTGAGCCAGTGCTGCGCCGGCAGGTGCACCCGGTCGCGTTTGCCCGACTGCTGCCCTGCAGCGGTGGCCACGAGGGAGGCCTTACGGCCACCGAGGAAGCCGACCTCGCGACCGAAGCGCACCGCATTGCCGACGTTGCGCAGCCGGACCACGCTGATGGGGCCACCGAAACCGCTCACCGTCGTGCGGGTCGTCGTCGGGTAGCCGAGCGCGAGCAGCAGGGTGCGCACGTCGTCGGCGAAGCTCGCAGCAGAGGTCGCGACGCTGGGCACGCCTTCCAGGACCGCGCCGTCGGCCTCGAACAGGCCGCGCAGGAACGCGGCATACACCGCCGGGTCGTTGGTCTCGAGAATGGCTGCAGGCACCCGCGGCGTCCACCCCTGCCCGGTGTGATCGACACCGGGCAGGTCCTTGGCGAAGCCGGCGGCCTGCCACCACCGGGCCAGCCGCACCGACTGCAGGGTCACCTCCTGATAGCCCGGCTGTTGGCTCACCACCGGCACCAGGTTGAACAGGCCCTTGGACAAGACCGTGAGCCGCGCGGTCACATCGGGGTCGGTGTCGGCGACACAGAGCCGGATCCCCTTGGCGTGCAGACTGCCGTCGCCCATGAAGTAGCCGACGAGCTCGGCCAACTCGACGTCGACGCGCTCCGGAACGATCGTCGTGCGGTCGCCGGCGTAGTACGCCTGGTCGAGCACGGGGAGCACGACCTGCCTGGGCTCACCGACGAGGGTGCCCAACTGAACCGGCACGAGGTCGCCCGGCGTGACCTCGGCAAGGCGCTTCCACGCCCACTCGCCAGTGGCCGGGTCGACGACCTTGATCCGGTGCGCGAGAGTGCCCTGAATGCGGTAGCCCGCTTCGGTGACGATGCGCCTGGTGGGCTCTTCCCCGTTGACGAAGAACTTCGTCGTCTGCTGCGGTCCCTCGTCGGTCGACACGGTGACCGACAGGTCCTGCCACATCTCGCCCCAGACATCGCCGAGATCGGACAGTCGCGCCAACCCACGGTCGGTGGTGACGAGCGTGTCACCGGTCAGGCACCCGGTAGGCGCGA
>WBZP01003590.1_pt1 | contig 16691 bp, 14 predicted proteins | sample 5204301 | NCBI WGS metagenome assembly WBZP01 (sample SAMN12412401, study PRJNA552823) | activated sludge metagenome | isolation source: activated sludge from nitrification reactor of wastewater treatment plant... | place: USA: Pennsylvania | collected 2017
TGCGACGCCTACTCCGTCTCCCAGCGTGTCGCAAACGAGCACTGCCGCGATTGCTCCAAGTGACTCGGCCGAGGCTGAGTCCGCGCCCGTGGTGAAATCTGACCTCGAGGGCCCTTCACAGGAGAGTTCTGGCCTTCCGGTGTGGATCCCGGTGTCGGTATTGCTTGTCCTGGCAGCGGCGACTGGAGTTGCCCTGTACTTCCGGCGGCGCCAGACTTGAGCAGACCCGCACGTGATCTGCATCCGGGAGCCTGGTGGATCTGGGCGATCGGATTGGGGGCGGCGGCAACATCCAATCTCAACCCGCTGATCTCGCTGATGTTGATCGGTGTCGCAGCGATGACGGTGGCGCTTCGGCGTACGACGCATGCCTGGGCCTCGTCCTTCAGGCTCTACCTGATCTTCGGTGCGGTGGTGGTGTTGATCCGGGTGGGCTTTCGGATCCTTCTTGGCGGCACCGGGGAGGGCACGGTGTTGCTGGACCTGCCGGGCATACCGCTGCCTTCCTGGGTGATGGGCATCCACCTGCTCGGGCCAGTCACTGCGGAAGCGGTGCTTGCCGGGCTTTACGACGGACTCCGCCTCGCGGCCTTGATCATCTGCATTGGCGCGGCCAACTCCTTGGCCAATCCCAAACGACTGCTCAAGTCGTTGCCGCCGGCCTTCTACGAGATCTCCACGGCCCTGGTGGTGGCCATTGCGGTGCTACCCCAGTTGGCTGACAGCCTGCGGCGCGTGCGAGCTGCACGGCAGCTTCGGGGAGTGCCAGGTGGCCGGATCGGGCGGCTGAGAGGGGTGGTCGTCCCTGTCATGGAAGACGCTCTGGAACGATCCATGTCCCTTGCTGCCGGGATGGATGGCAGGGGTTATGGCCGCTCCGGTGGGCTCACCAGGAGCAGACGATGGCTCACAGGAGTCCTGATGGTGGTGGCTTTGTCTGGCATTTCGTTGGGCGCCTATGCTGCCTTGGATCAAAGCGGCAACCGACGCCCCGGGTTGGCCGCGGTACTCATCGTCGTGGGTCTGCTGACCTCCGCCTTGAGCTTTTGGAGTGCGGGCCAGCGCGTGCAGCGCACCCGCTATCGCCCCGACCATTGGCGGCTCGACGAACTGATGGTGGCCGCTTGTGGGGTCGTGGTCGCCGTAGGCTTCTTCGCATGGGTGCACGGTCAGACGTCGGTGCTCTTCCCTGCTCCGATGCAGGCTCCTGAGGTGTCTTGGCAAGTCTTGGTGCTCATTGCCGTCGCAGCACTGCCTGCCTTCATAACGCCCCCGCCCACCGATCCCATGGCAGTTGATGACCTGACTTCCGAGACCGAAGATGGCGTCGGTTCTGAATCAGTTGAGGGGAGGACACTGGATGCTCCAGTTGGATGAAGTCACGCTGCGCCATGATCAGGCCAAGATCCTCGATCGGGTCAACTTGGAGATCGTCGATGGCGACTTCGTGGTCGTTGCAGGCCGTACGGGATCCGGCAAGTCGACCCTCCTTGGGGTGATGAGCGGGCTGGTGCCGACCTTCACGGGAGGCCACCTCAGCGGCGATATTCGTTGGGATGGTGAGAGCGTGATCAACTTGCCTCCCCGGGAGAGAGCACACTGGATCGGCGCGGTCGGACAGGACCCACTGTCGAGTTTTGTGACTGACAGCGTTGAGGAAGAGTTGGCCTATGGCATGGAGCAACTCGGCCTTGCCCCACAGACCATGCGTCGGCGAGTGGAGGAGACACTAGACCTCCTCGGGATCGCCGATCTGCGTGGTCGAGACATGCGCACGCTGTCTGGCGGACAACAGCAACGGGTGGCGATTGGCGCCGTACTCACCATGCATCCTCGACTGTTGGTGCTCGACGAGCCCACCAGCGCCCTTGACCCGACTGCTGCCGAAGAAGTCTTGGCCACCTTGGCGCGGCTGGTGCACGACCTCGGGATCAGCGTCGTACTTGCTGAGCATCGCCTGGAGCGGGTGATTCCGTTTGCCGACCAGCTGGTGCATGTGGTCGGTGATGGCTCCATCAAACAGGGTGATCCGGCGAGTGTGTTGGGCGAACTGCCGGTCGCGCCACCCATCGTGGAGTTGGGCAGGCTACTTGGCTGGCAGCCCCTGCCCCTGACAGTGCGTGAAGCCAAACGCAAGGCCCGCGCGCTCGACTTGGGGCCGCCGCCCAACTCGCCCCATGACCAGTCTGCTCCGCAGGCTGAGGTGTTGGTGACTGCGCGAGATCTCTCAGTCACCTATGGCAAAAAGACGGCCGTTAGTGAGGCCTCGCTGACACTCCAGTCGGGACAGATCACCGCGCTCATGGGTCGCAACGGGTCGGGCAAGTCCACCCTGCTGTGGGCCCTGCAAGGATCTCGCAAGCGGGCTTCGGGGCAGCTCAAGGTGAGCGGACTCGACCCACAGTCGTTGTCGGCCAAGGAGCGCCGGGAGCTTTTCGGACTGGTGCCGCAGACTGCCGCCGACCTTCTCTACCTGGAGACTGTGGAGGCCGAGTTGGCCCAAGCCGACTCCGATGTCAGTGCGAGTGTCGGATCAGCGGCAAAGTTACTGGACCTACTCGTGCCCGGAGTTGAGCGCGCCAAGCACCCAAGAGATCTATCCGAAGGTCAGCGCCTTGCTCTCGTCTTGGCCATCGTGCTGAGTGCCGGCCCGAAGGTGATCGCTCTTGATGAGCCCACTCGTGGCCTTGACTACCCGGGCAAGTTGGCCTTGGCTCAGATCCTGCGTCGCCTGGCCGATGAGGGCAGAGCTGTTCTGGTGGCCACCCACGATGTGGAGTTCGCCGTACTGATCGCCGACCGCATGATGGTGATGGCCCAAGGAGAGGTGGTCTCCAATGGTGACACCGCGAGTGTGGTCGCGGAGTCTCCCGCCTTCGCTCCGCAGACCTCCAAGATCCTGGGTCCAACTTGGTTGACCGTTGGCCAGGTGGCCGATTGCTTGGGCCGTCAAGGAGATGTCGCGCATGCGTGAGTCGATGGCCTCAACCATCCCGCTGAGACCTAGGTCGGCCCTCATCCTGGCTCTGGCATCGCTGGCGGGATTGGTGATGTTCTTGTGGCCGCTCATGGTGAAGGTTGACCCACAACAACCCCAGCTCATGCCTCCCTTCTTCTTCCTGCTGCTCCTGCCCGTCGTGGTCCTGCTCTGTCTGGTGGAGTTGGCCGAGGGTGGCATGGACTCAAAGGCGCTGGCGATGCTGGGTGTCCTGACCGCCATCAACGCAGTGATGCGGGGCCTGGGGGCGGGTCTTGCTGGGGTCGAGATGGTCTTCTTCTTGTTGATTCTTGCGGGGCGGGTGTTTGGCCCCGGATTTGGCTTTGCGCTTGGTTGTACGTCGATCTTCGCCTCAGCGCTCATTACGGCGGGGGTCGGCACCTGGCTGCCCTATCAGATGATGGCCTCGGCCTGGATCGGCCTCGGTGCGGGTCTGCTTCCGCGTCGACCCCGCGGCGGCGCGGAGTTGGGGATGCTGATCGCCTATGGCATCTTCGCGGCATATGCCTATGGATTGTTCATGAACATGTCCGGCTGGCCCTATCTGTTGGGCGCGGCCGTGCCCGGACAGGAGGCATCGCTGGCCTTTGTGCCCGGAGATCCGATCATCGACAATCTCAAGCGCTTCGGCATCTTCACCTTGTTCACCTCAACCACGAGCTGGGACACAGGCAGGGCGATCACCAACACGATCGCCTTGCTGCTGCTGGGGCCAGCGATCTTGGCGACCCTCCGCCGAGCCGTACGCCGTGCCACGGTGGTTGCAGAGATAGCCGTGGACGCCGAGACACCAACGCGCAGGTAGTCTCGGGCACATGACTGCAACATCCTCGACCCCATCAAATGCGCCAGACATCAAGCCTCGCAGCCGCGACGTCACCGACGGCATCGAGCGCGCGGCTGCGCGAGGCATGCTGCGTGCGGTTGGCATGGGCGATGACGATTTTGCCAAGCCCCAGATCGGGGTGGCCTCGAGTTGGAATGAGATCACTCCGTGCAATCTGTCTTTGGATCGGCTTGCCAAGGCGGTGAAGAACGGCGTCCATGCAGCTGGGGGATATCCGCTGGAATTCGGCACGATCTCTGTGTCCGACGGCATTTCGATGGGTCATGAGGGGATGCACTTCTCACTCGTCTCGCGCGAGGTGATCGCCGACTCGGTCGAGACCGTGATGATGGCCGAGCGACTGGACGGATCAGTGCTGCTGGCTGGCTGCGACAAGTCACTCCCGGGCATGTTGATGGCCGCGGCCCGCCTCGATCTGGCCAGCGTCTTCTTGTACGCCGGATCGACGATGCCCGGTCAGGTGGATGGGCAAGATGTCACGATCATCGACGCCTTCGAGGCCGTTGGTGCCTGTGTGGCCGGCAAGATGACGGAGGAAGAAGTCGGGCGCATCGAACGCGCAATCTGCCCTGGTGAAGGTGCGTGTGGCGGCATGTACACCGCCAACACCATGGCATCGGTGGCGGAAGCCCTTGGCATGAGCATCCCCGGCAGTGCAGCTCCTCCGGCAGTCGATCGACGTCGTGATGGCTTCGCGCACCGCAGTGGCCAAGCAGTAGTGGAGATGCTTCGGCAAGGGATCACCGCCCGGCAGATCATGACCAAGCCGGCCTTCGAGAACGCGATTGCTGTTGTGATGGCCCTTGGCGGGTCGACCAACGCCGTGCTCCATTTGCTTGCCATTGCTCGCGAAGCGGAGGTCGATCTGACTCTCGATGATTTCAACCGGATCGGTGATCGGGTGCCACACCTGGGTGACCTGAAGCCATTCGGGCGCTATGTGATGAATGACGTCGACAAGATCGGTGGCATTCCAGTCGTGATGAAGGCACTGCTCGATGCAGGACTGATGAATGGCGACTGCCTCACCGTCACCGGCAAGACCATGCGTGAAAACCTCGAGGCCCTCAACCCCAAGGGCCTCGACGGTGATGTGCTCCGCGCCCTGGATGAGCCCATCCACAAGACCGGTGGCCTCACCATCCTCAAGGGCTCGTTGGCTCCTGAAGGTGCCGTGGTCAAGTCAGCAGGTTTTGATGACACCACCTTCACTGGTACGGCCAGAGTCTTCGACGGCGAACGAGCCGCCATGGATGCTCTTGAAGAAGGCGGGATCAACCACGGCGATGTCGTCGTGATCCGTTATGAGGGGCCAAAGGGCGGCCCGGGCATGCGCGAGATGCTGGCGATCACCGGTGCGATCAAGGGGGCTGGGCTCGGCAAGGATGTCTTGTTGATCACCGATGGGCGATTCTCCGGCGGCACGACCGGACTCTGTGTAGGACACATTGCGCCAGAAGCAGTTGACGGTGGACCGATCGCATTTGTCCGAGATGGCGACCAGATCACCCTTGATGTTGCAAACAAGACCCTTGAGGTTGAGATGGCAGACCTGGAGTCGCGCAAACAGGGCTGGGTGCCCAATGCGCCGAAATACACCAGGGGTGTCTTGGGTAAGTACGCCAAGGTCGTGCAGTCTGCCGCTCATGGTGCGGTCTGCGGCTGAGTGGCTCACAAAGGTATCCACTGGTAACAATTTGGATCCGCAATAATCCAGCAAATCGGATGAAAATGGGTGTATCGTCACTCTGATTTTGTTGGTTTCTTGTTGGTTATTGGATCTCAGGTTTAGTCTCAGTCTCAATTGGTTAGCAACGAGCTGGCCTAGGGGCGAACATGGATGCATTGCGATTGGTGAGGGACGCGACCTCATCGGATGAAGGGCTAGGAGCCGCCGCGCTGGAGGCCTTGGCCGAGGTGAGTCAGGTGGAGGCCGGCCCTGAGTTGCACAGATTTAGTGGGTCACGTCGTGGATGATCTGCTGGGCCTCGGCAGGGATCTGGGGTTGCGCGACGAGGTACTGTCCAGCGATGTCGACGGTGATCTCTTGCAGTGGGCGTAGCGCCTGGACGATCTTCTTGATGCTCACTCCGCTGCGTTGCTGCAGGTGACGGGCCAGGGCCAGAGCGGTGAAGACCACGGTCAGGTGCGCCTCGATCGCATCCCTGGTGCGCACGAACATCGGCCGAGCTCTCAGGTCGGTCTTGGACATCCGGAACGACTGCTCGACCTGCCACAACGCGTGGTAGCTGCCGATGACCTCGCTGGCTGGCATGAGATCAGCGGCGATGTTGGTGACGTACCCCTTCAACCCGACGAGCCGGCGCGCTCTGGTCAGTGAGGTCTCGTCGAGTTCAGCAGCACCGTTGCGGGTTTTGACGAACCGCGGCGCCCGCGCGGCCTTCTCGCCGGCCACGACGGCCTTCGCGCGGTCCTCTTGCAACGTCAGGGTGCGGTTGTCGCGCACCGCTCGCTTCTTCGAGTACGCCCACACCGCCCGCCACGACCCAGGATCCTGCTTCGGGTCCCAGACAGGTTCGGCCTTCACCGAGGGGTTACTCGCGGCGTCCTTGTGATGCCCGCTGCGTGGGGTGAGGGTGTCGATGACCTGACCATCACTGAACGCGTCACCGTGCCACCTGAAGTGGGACTCCAGGTCCTTCGGTGCCTTCGTCACCCGTGATCCGACGATGAACCGCAACCCGGCCTCGTCCAGGTCGCGCAGGTTCGACGCCGACAACATCCCGGCGTCCGCGACGACGACCATGTCGGCCAGGCCGTGGCGGACCTGGAACTGCTTCACGATCGGGATGATCGTGGTCGTCTCTGCTTTGTTGCCCTCGTAGCAGCCGATCTCGAGTGGGAACCCATTGCGATCGACCAACAGCCCGACCACGATCTGCGGGTCGACACGGCGCTCTTTCGAGTAGCCGACCTTCCGGAGGTCGTCCTCTTTCTCGGCCTCGAAATACAAGGTGGTCACGTCGTAGAGCACCAACGACACGTCCCCGGCGGTGACGACGTGGTTGAAGCAGGCCTTCGCGATCTGGTCGCGGTAACCGCGCTCACCACAGCGTTTGAGTGTGGCGGCGTAGGTGTTGCGGTGGGCTGGAGTCAGACCCAGCTCCCCGATCACCCGTGCAGCGTCGCTCAGCGAGGTCGGCTCGACGAGCCGCGCCACGACGAGTTGGAAGAACGCCTCGTCAGCGATGACGTCGAACCCCAGCGTGCGCCACCCGGCCTGCAGGGTGTCGACCAGCAACTGGGAACGCTTGGAGTGCACGATCGCTGGCCCCGCTGGGCGCGGCGTGGCCGGCCCCAGGCCCAGGTCCAGAGCCCCTTGGCCTTCCTCGATCTTGGCGCGCCCGATCATCACCAACGCAGCCACCTCGGCATCAGTGTGCGCCGAACCAAGATGCTCAACCACGACATCGCGGCGGTGCTCCCGACGCGCGATCTGGACCGCTATCGCCCCAGACGCCGTCTTCACCTTCCGCACAAACACGCCGCTTAGTGTGTCACTTCCCCCACACCCGAGCCGCTGACCAGCACAAACACGACGCCAACCCCGAAATCAGCCCCGACCTGTGCAAGTCAGGTCGGATGAAGGGCTAGGAGCCGCCGCGCTGGAGGCCTTGGCCGAGGTGAGTCAGGTGGAGGCCGGCGAGATCGTTGACAATCTCCGGACCGCGTGTGACACCGAGTTTGCGGCCATCTCGATCCAAGATGGCGACAAATTCAGATTGGCGATCACCTCTGGGTTCACTCCCTTCGTGGCTGATGCCGACCAGACCATATGCGTGCAGACCATGGACTGTCATTACACCTTCGAGGTCAGCGATGCCAGTCAGGATCAGCGCTTCCAGCACAGCATCTATGTCAACGGTGATTCAGGAGACGTTCGCTCTTATGCCTCGGCGCCGATCTACAACGCAGACAACACCATGGTTGGCCGCTTGTGCGTATTCGACAGCGCCGTACGTGATCTCGCGCAATCGCAACTGCATTATCTGGCCTCCGCTGCACACAACCTGTCGACGGTAATTTCCCAACAGCAGCAACGGCGACGACGCGATGGGCCCTCCGTAGCTGGGCTGGATGCCTCAGATGAGGTGCTCCGAATCGCAGCCCAGATCAGTCATGACATGAGGTTGCCGCTCTCGTCATTGCAACTCACCTTGGAGATGCTTGATGATCTGATCACCCAAGGTGGCTCTCCGGTGAAGCGCAAGCTGGTCGACTCGGCGCAGCGATCCACGAAGAGGCTCAGCGGCATGGTTGAAGGGCTGTTGGAGATGCATCAACTGGGCCACGACTTGGAAGTTGTGGGCGTTGAGTTGTACGAGGTGGCCCGACAGGTGATTGCCGAGTTGGGGCCGGTGTTGCATCAGGCCCAGGCAACTGTCCAGGTGCGTACCCTGCCAAAGGTGAAGGGAGACCCTCGGTTGCTCTACTCACTGTTGCTCAATCTGATTGGCAATTCGGTCAAGTTTGCCAGGCCCGGCGTACCTCCTCAGATCAAGATCGACTCCAGACGTGTTTCAGATGGCTGGGAATGCACAGTGACCGACAACGGTGTTGGGGTGCCTACGGAGAGGCGCGCTGCAGTGTTTGAAACCTTCGCCCGCCTGAATCCTGCTATCCCGGGCAATGGGATCGGCCTGCCGACCGTGGCCAGGATCGCCAGGGCGCACGGAGGCCAGGCAGGGGTCCGTGACCACAGCGACGGTCCCGGAGCTCAGTTTTGGTTCACCCTGACGGATCAAGGCCCACATTCAATCCCAGTCGAAGAGGGGCCGTAGATGCCCGCTGCTGAGCCACTTGCGCGTCGGGAATGGCGGGCCAGTGGCCGGGCCAATCGAGATAGATGTGGATTGGCGTCGTTGGCCGCAATCGACACCGATGGGCGGTCGCCTCTTGACCTGTTGGCCGATCAAGAGCGGACGCGTCTGCCTGACTTGCTCCCGCTGCGTGCTCAACGGATGGGGGCCAGCCCATTCGCCTTCTATCGCGGTACGGCGGCGATCATGGCTGCTGATTTGGCACGCTGCCCGTCTAGTGGGATCCAGGTGGCCTCGTGTGGCGATGCCCACGTAGCCAATTTCGGCTTCTATGCCACCCCGCAGCGCAGCCTTGCCTTCGATCTCAACGACTTTGATGAGTCGGCTTGGGCGCCATGGGAGTGGGATCTCAAGCGCCTGGTCACCAGCGTCTTGATCGCGGGTCGGGCCACAGGGCGGGCTGATCGGGTCACGGAGGCCGCAGGGAGATCCGTGATCACCACCTATCTGAATGTGCTCAAGGAGGCGTCTAAACGGAGCCCGTTGGATCACTATTTCACCCACTTCATTGCACACGATTTTGTGCAGGGCATCGATAAGGAGTCACGGTCGGTGCTTGATGCAGCGATCGCAGATGCTCGCAAACGCACCAGCAAGCGTGCTGCCCGCAAGTTGACGCAGGTCGATGAGGACGGCAAGGCGCATTTCATCTCGCAACCACCCGCGATGGCTGCCATCTCCCAGGCGGACGCAGAGCGCGTTGGTGAATTCCTCGACCAATATGTGCGCTCGGCCTCAGTGGACATCCGTTTCCTGATGCGTGAATACGCGTTGCGTGACGTCGCCCGCCGTGCTGTCGGAGTGGGAAGCGTGGGCACGCGTTGCTATTTGGCCCTCTTTGAAGACGGCGATGGCAACAAGCTCATCTTGCAGACGAAGGAAGCCGGGCGCAGCGTGTTGGAAGAACATGGAGGCCTTGAGCAACCCCCCGAGCTCGTGGAGGAGATCTCCGCGCGCGGCGAAGGGGCTCGAGTGGTGGGATTGCAACGCATCTTGCAAGCGGTGTCTGATCCATTCCTGGGTCATGTTGTGCGCAATCTCGGTCAGCATCCGATGGAGCGCGACTTCTATGTGCGCCAGTTCCATGACATGAAGGGGTCGATAGACATCGAGACCCTCGACGACGGGCCCTTTGCTCGCTATGCGGTGGCCTGTGGCGCCGTTTTGGCCAGGGCTCATTCGCAATCGCCGAACCTTAGCGAAGTGGTCGGTTATGCCGGAAAGGGCGACAAGGTGACCAAGTCGATCATGGCGTGGTGTGCGGCGTACGCCGATCTGTCGCATGCAGACTACTTGGCATTCGTGGACTCAAGGGATTGAGCGCGCGCCTGCGAGCAGCTGGGTAAAGCCCGCGGAATATTTAGCTAGGCTAACTAGTTGAGCTTGGTGATGCCCAAGAAACTCACAGCCAGCGACTTCAGAGTCAGTATTGCCCGCATTGCTCGACGGCTGCGCAATGAGCGCGACCCCAGCAACGATTTGAGCATCACTGCTCTGGGAGTCCTCGGTGTCTTGATGCGTGAGGGCGAGTGCACGCTGGGTGACCTGGCGGCACACGAGCGCGTGCAACCTCCGTCGATGACTCGCACTGTGCGCAAGCTGGAGGAAGCTGGATTTGTCAACAGACGACCATGCCCCGAAGACGGGCGCAGCACTTATGTCGCCTTGTCGGAATCGGGCCGAGCCACCCTGTTGGCAGATCGACGTCGCCGGGATGCTTGGTTGTCTCGGGCCTTCGAAGAGCTCACGCCTGCCGAGTTGGAAGTGCTCGGTCAAGCCAGCGCGATCATGGACAAGTTGGTGGAGACCAAATGAGTCCGACCTTCCGAGCGCTGCGAGTGCGCAACTTCCGTCTCTACGCGCTTGGCGGCGTGATCTCAAACACCGGCACTTGGATGCAGCGCGTTGCCCAAGACTGGCTGGTTCTGCAACTCTTCGCCACCAGTGCTGCCGGGGCCAGTACCGCGCTGGGTGTGACCACGGGCCTGCAATTCCTGCCCATCTTGTTGCTCTCGCCGTACGCCGGTGTGGTGGCGGATCTGATGCCAAAGCGACGACTCTTGATCCTGACGCAACTTTGGATGGGGACGAGCTCCCTTGCCCTTGGCGCACTGGCGATCATCGGCCATCTGCAACCCTGGTTGGTCTTCGCACTCGTCCTTGTCTTCGGCATTGGCGCTGCCTTTGACGCCCCTGCCCGGCAAGCCTTCGTCAGCGAGATGGTCGCTGGAGATGACCTGAGCAATGCCGTGGGGCTCAACTCCGCCTCCTTCAACTTGGCTCGGCTTGTGGGCCCCGCCGTGGCTGGCCTGCTGATCGCCGTGTTTGGAGGTGGGGTGGTCGCCAGTGGAGTGGTGATCTTGCTCAACGGGCTGTCGTATCTGGCGGTGATCATGGCGCTTCGGGCGATGGACACCAGATCGCTGACTCCTGTGCCGGTGACCAAGCCAGACACCGGGATGATCCGTGACGGCGTCGCCTATGTCTGGCATCGGCCTGACCTGATGTTGATCCTGACGGCGGCCTTCTTCGCAGGCACCTTCGGGATGAACTACCAGATGACCTCGGCGCTGATGGCGACGCAGGTCTATCACATGGGCGCAGGTGAATACGGACTTCTTGGCACCACGCTGGCGGTTGGCTCCCTGACTGGTGCGCTACTCAGCGCCAGGCGAGCTGGTCGACCACGGCTCAAACTCGTCGTACTTGCTGGCCTTGCCTTCGGCCTGATCGAGATTGCCCTCGGATTGATGCCCAGCTATCTGACCTTCGCGCTGGTGAGCCCCCTGTTGGGGTTGTCATTGCTGATCATGCTCAACGCGGCCAATACCACCGTGCAGTTGAGCGTCCACCCCATGATCAGGGGTCGGGTGATGGCCCTATATCTGATGGTCGTGATGGGCGGCACGCCCTTGGGTGCGCCCCTGATCGGTTGGATCGGTGCGACCTTCGGCGCCCGCTGGACCTTGATTGCTGGGGGTGGAGTCACTGTGCTGGGGGTCGCTTTGGCCGTCATGCTGTTTCATGGCCTGGGCAGACGTGGACCTCTGGTGACGAGCAGGCTGCCCGAAGGCGAGCGGTTCACGGCACCGGTCGCTGCCACAGTTGTGGGCTAGGGTACTTGCGTGGTTGAGAGCCAACGGATTCACGTGGTCGGAGTTGCCACGGTGTTCGCCTGGGAAGTGGTCGAGACCTGCAGACGCTTGGGCCTAACTCCCGTCTGCGTCGACAATTATGGCGGTGCCGATGCCCGGCTGCCCAATCTGATCTCGCTGACGGAGGTGGCTGATCGAGACACCCCATGGATCCTCGGGATGGCCAAAGCGCAATACAGGAGCCAGGCTTCGGTCGCCATCGCAGACAGTGGTTTCGCGGAGCCAACCTCACTGATCGACCCGACCGCGGTGGTGGCTTCGACCGTCGAGGTGGCGCATGGCGCCTATGTGAACTCCCTTGCGGTCGTGGCCTCGAACAGCCGACTGGGTTGTCATTCCCACGTCAACCGGAGTGTCTCGGTGGGGCATGACTGCAAGATCGGCTTTGCAGCCAGCGTGTGCGCTGGCGCTGTCTTGGCCGGCTTCGTGGAGATTGGCGCCGCCGCATTCGTCGGTGTTGGAGCCACCATCTTGCCCCAGCTGAGCATTGGCGCTGGATCCATCATTGGTGCGGGATCTGTCGTGACCAAAGATGTCCCAGCGGGTGAGGTGTGGGCTGGCGTGCCAGCACGACGGTTGCGTGCCAATGATGAAGAACTTGTCTTCCAGTGCCCACATTGTGAAGCGGAGTGAAGGGCACTTGGCCAAGGGGGAGCGATGACTGATTTGGTTACGGTGCCCTTTGCCGACCCGCTGCGTTTCTTGCCTGGCGAAGAGGGTGCCGTGCGGGCGGCGATTGACGGCGTACTCAATGGTGGCCCGCTGATCTTGGGCGATCACGTGGAGACATTCGAGCAGTCCTTCGGCCACTTCCTCGACGCCAGCAATCCGCCCGAGGTGATCGGGGTCGGCAATGGCATGGATGCCTTGACTCTGTCGCTGATCGCCTTGGATTTGCCTGCGGGATCCGAGGTATTGGTCACGGCCAGTGACGGAGGATTCGCAGCCGGGGCAGTGCGTGCCGCTGGTCACCGGCCCGTGGTGGTGGATGTCGAACCCAACACCCACCTGGTCTCAAAGCAAACCCTCGGCCGGGCTGATACTGGCCGGTGCCAGGCCGTGATCATGACTCACCTTCATGGTCAGGCGGTGCCAATTGACGCATTTGACTGGGCGCGTGAGCGTGGGTTGGCCATCGTGGAAGATGTTGCTCACGCCCATGGAGGCACCTTGGGAGCAACTCGCTTGGGGTTGCTGGGTGACCTTGCCTCATTCAGCTTCTATCCCACCAAGAACTTGGGTGCCATGGGAGACGGTGGCGCAGTGGTGACCACAGCCCCTTCACTGGCTGATCGATTGCGAGTGTTGCGTCAATATGGCTGGGGTGAGCGTCTCCGCGTCACCATGGCGGGTGGACGCAACTCTCGACTCGACGCCCTCCAAGCGGCCGTGTTGACTGCGAGACTGCCATGGCTCGACCAGCACAACGCTCGGCGCAGGCAGGTGGTCAGTCGCTATCGGGCTGCTCTGGGTGGTGATGCGCTCGTCCTGGGTGACGCGGAGGGTGCCGTGGCCCATCACGCGGTCGTCGTACATCCGCAGCGTGAATCCTTGAGGCAGCATCTGATTGCGCGTGCGATCGGAGTTGACGTGCACTATCCATGGTTGGTCCAGGAGATGCCGGGGCTGGGTCTTGAGGCATCCGACACGCCAGTGGCCCAGGTGGCTCGAGATCATAAGTTGTCGTTGCCGTGCTTCGGAGGGATCACCGATGCCGAGATCGAGCGAGTTTGTGGAGCGCTCAGGGAGTGGGGTTGTGAGCATGCGTGAGCTCAGCTTCAAGCAATTCGTCGACCAGCGCGGGAGCCTGCTGCCGATCGAGTTCGGGGAGCTTCCCTTTCCCGTACGACGAATCTTCACGGTGATGGGCGCTGAGCCCGCCGTGAGCCGCGGCAACCACTTGGTGCCGTGTGAGCAGTTGTTGGTGCTCGTGTCTGGAGCCGTGGAGGTAAACGTGAGACATCGCGACGGTAGTTCAGCCAGTAGTGATCTGGACGAGCCAGGCAGTGCCGTTTGGGTGCGTCCGGGGGGATTCATCTACTACACCCCAGCAGGGCCGCAGACGATGATCCTGGTCCTCGCCTCGGAGCCTTACGGGGGTGAAGACAGATGAGTGTGCCCAAGGCGACCTTCTTGATCCCGACCCACGATCACGCAACGACGCTGCCCCTGACCGTAGGCACTGTCTTGGCTCAGACCGTGCCTGAATTGGAGATCTTCCTGATCGGCGACGGGGTAACAGATGAATTGCGAACTGTTGCGCACAGGCTTGTCGAAGAGGACAGCAGGGTCAACTTCCTTGACCTTCCAAAAGGGCCTTATCACGGTGAGATCTATCGCCACGACGTCATCTTGGGAGCAAAGAGTGACGCCATCTTCTATCTGTGCGATGACGATCTCATCCTCCCAACCCACGTCGAGGACTTGCTCGAACTCCTGAAGTCAACCAATTTCGCTCAGCCACGCAATGGCTATGTCGACGATCAAGGCCAAGTCCACCACTACGCGACAGACCTCTCGAATCCTGCTTGCGTGGCCTGGCACCTCGGCGAGCCGCGCCGCAATGCCACTAGTTTCAGTGGCTCGGCCCATTCCCGGGAGTTCTACTTGCAAGTTGACCAGCCATGGGAGACCACCCCCAGCACTGAATGGCCGGATCATTTCCAATGGAAGAAGATGATGCGGCATCCTGACTTCGTGGGAGCCACATCTCACCGGATGACCACACTGCAATTCCCGACTCACCTAAACGGGCGTGAGCACTGGACCCCAGCTCAACGCGAAGCAGAGTTGCTGAAGTGGGCTGAGCTCGTTGCCAGTCCTGATGGACAGGCCCGGATCGATGAGTTGAGTGCGAAGGCCATGTGGGCCGAGCTCACCAGGCTGATCGTGGCCCATGATGAGTTGCGCGCAGATCAGTTGGATGCCCACGAGCAGCTGCGCGAAGCACTGACCCAACTCCATCTTGCCCGCCAGAGCACGGCGAGACTGCGAAGGCGGATCCAGAAGTTGCGGCGAAGGAATCACCGGCTGGAAGCCCAGCTGGCTGACATTGAGAGCTCGCGCTCCTGGCGGCTGACTGCACCCTTGCGGAGATTGCGCCAAGGCCGGTAGCGTCAGACGGCTAGCCGTTTCTCGATCGACACCTGGGAGCCCGTTTGTTGTTGCGATTGGTCCGTGAGCATCTGCGGCCGTATTCCTGGTCGATCGTGGCGATCGTGCTCCTGCAACTGCTGGGCACCGTCATGATGTTGCTCCTGCCCAGCCTCAATGCCGACATCATCGACAAGGGCATCGTCAAGGGAGACACCGGCTACATCCTGCGTTTCGGCGGACTGATGTTGCTGATCTCCTTCTTCCAAGTGTGTTGCACGATCGTGGCGGTCTGGTTCTCAGCGCGTACGGCGATGGGCATGGGGCGAGACATCCGAGCTGCGATCTTCCGACGCGTGGGCACCTTCTCCATCAAGGAACTCCAACATTTTGGGGCGCCATCGCTGATCACGCGGGAAACCAACGATGTCCAGCAAGTGCAGATGTTGGTGCTGATGTCGGGCACTTTGATGGTCGCGGCGCCGATGATGATGGTCGGTGCTGTGTTCATGTCATTGCGCGAAGACGTCGGTCTCTCCTGGCTGATCGCGGTAGTAGTGCCGGTGCTCGGGGTCTCAATCGGCTTCATCGTCACCAAGATGGTGCCCAGCTTCAGGAAGATGCAGGAGCGCATCGACGAGGTCAACAGACTCCTTCGTGAGCAGATCACCGGCGTGCGCGTGGTGCGTGCCTTTGTGCGCGAAGACCGTGAAACCCAGCGATTCGCGATCGCAAACGATGAGCTCACTGCAGTCTCGATCCGGGCCGGTCGCTGGATGGCAGCCATGTTCCCAACCGTGATGCTGGTGGCCAACCTCTCCACGATCGGGGTCTTGTGGTTTGGCGGACACCGCGTGGAGGCCGGACACATGGAAGTCGGAGCGCTCACGGCGTACATCACCTATCTGATGCAAATCGTGATGTCCGTGATGATGGGCACCTTCATGATGATGATGATCCCGAGGGCATCTGTGTGTGCCGATCGGATTGTTGAGGTGCTCGACACCGAGCCGTCAGTGGTGCCGTCTGCCAACCCGGTGACCGACTTCCCGAGCCCGGGTGAGTTGGTGCTCCAAGACGTGGAGTTCGCCTATGCGGGGGCCGATGTGCCGGTCTTGCGAGGCATCTCAATCTCGGCAAGTCCTGGGCAGACCCTGGCGATCATCGGGTCAACGGGATCGGGCAAGTCGACTCTCATCAATCTCATCCCGCGATTGTTTGATGTGACTGATGGCAGCGTGCATGTCGGTGGTGTTGACGTACGACGAGCCGACGCCCTGCAACTTTGGTCTCGTCTGGGCCTGGTGCCCCAGCGTGCCTTCTTGTTCAGCGGCACGATCGCGAGCAACCTGCGCTACGGCAACCCTGATGCGAGCCCTGAGGAGATGTGGGCCGCGCTCGAGATCGCCCAGGCCCGTGACTTCGTCGAGGCCCTGCCCGATGGTCTTGACGCGCCTGTGGCGCAAGGGGGCACCAACTTCTCAGGTGGTCAGCGACAGCGCCTGGCCATTGCTCGAGCGGTGATCCGCCGTCCGGAGATCTATCTCTTCGATGACTCTTTCTCGGCTCTTGATCTCGGCACTGATGCCCGACTGCGCGCGGCCCTCAAGCCGATTACTCGTGAAGCCACGGTCATCTTGGTCGCCCAGCGAGTCTCGTCGATTCGCGATGCCGACCAGATCGTCGTACTCGATGATGGGCAGGTGGTTGGACAGGGCATCCACGACGATCTACTGGAGACTTGCGCGACCTATCAG